>Ga0065720_1020333_pt1 | contig 15161 bp, 16 predicted proteins | sample Thericmetagenome_FD_59107 | JGI IMG/M metagenome (GOLD analysis project Ga0065720, IMG submission 59107) | Thermophilic microbial communities from the Joint Bioenergy Institute, California, USA of rice/straw/compost enrichment - eDNA_2 v2... | ecosystem: Engineered > Solid waste > Grass >... | reverse complement strand
GGGAAAAGGGAAGGGGAGGGGGGGGGGAATGGCAGCTCATTTGCGCAGCCCCACCTTCCCAGCCAAGCTCTTCAACAGCGCTGAAACGCTGTTCTTTCGCTCATGCTGGCTGTTCCCAGCCATAACTGCATCGCGCTGCATTGGCCCGACAATCTCAACATCCCCGAGCTCGGGGAACTTGCCATCGTCACTAAGCATGCGCGGGACTGAGGGAGACAGGCGTTCTTCCGAGGTACGGCGCAGCTGTGAAAGCGCCACCGGATCATTCTTCCCGAGACGCTCGACTAGCTGGTCTTCATTGCGCTGCCACTCCTGGTCGATCTCGGCCCACTTAGCCTCCGTCAATGCGTAGATGTTGGAAGTGCTCCCATAGTGCTCGCTGATACGCACAAGATGCTTGGCGTAGTTCGTTCGGGCCTGGTTCCAATCCGCGCGGAAGGCTTGCAGCGTGGCGAGGTCAGCTGTCTCGGGCATGTAAGGTTTTGGCTCGATGGTAAAGTTTGCATGACCCAGACGATCCGACCATGCGTCCTGAAGATCGAAAAGATATGGCACTGGTGACGGCGCATCGCTGAAAGTGCTGGAGACAGTTCCCCTCCGGAGCGAGGTCAAAGAGGGCTTGTTGCTGAGTGGTGGGCTTGGGAAGGTCTTCGTTCCTGACAAGTCGGGTACAGGCGAGGGTAGAGTAGGTGATTGCAGTGGAGACATTTGGAGGGATGGAGGCCTGGTCTGCGACGAAGCGGGCACTAGCGCTTCGGTCATCAACGGCGGCAGCAGAGGAGTTGTTGCAATTGTCCGGTCGCGCTCCAGTTTCTTGCCGACGGTCGCCGGAGACACTTCCAAGGGGGAAGGAAGGACGACGCTCTCGCAGCTCTCATAGAACGACAGCGCTGGGGTTTCGGGAATGTCGGAGTCTTGAGCAGGATAGTCCGAGGCCGTACGTGCCGGCCCTGACAACGAAGAGGACCTGGATATTGCGCGAACCAGGCTCGGTCGCCGACTTGCGAGAGAAGGATCGGAGGAGGCCGAGTACGCAAAACTGGCCGCCTTGGAGCTGGTGCTTGCTGACCGCCATCGCGAAAGACTTGGAAGTCGTGAGCTGAAGCGTGCACTCCAGTTGCCGAACCGCGTGTCAGAACCCTGACGTCTCTTCTTGGACCGCAGATCCTGACCAAAGTCACCGTCGCTTAGGAAGCCGAGATCATAATCGACATCGGAAGCCATATAAGAGGCAGGAATGGTCGGACTCTGCACCAGATCACCGTGGTGCGAGCATGGGGCATCACCTAAATTATTGTCAGCAGGGCCGTTGACCCTCGAAGCAGGAAGTCCACCTACATAAACAGTCATAGAGACCAAAGTCACCATAGTCGCACTCAAGGCCGGCTGCAATAAAGTCCTCTTCCCTCTCGTACGGCTCTTCCTGGACATCAGGTAGCGGCGGCTTCGTCTTGCTCGAATAGATAGGCAGGGTTGGAGATGCTGGGCTCTCGGTCCATGGCGATGTCAGGTCGAGGGACGAAGTTGAGCTCGACGACGGTGCATAGCCGGTGCGCGAGAAGACCGAAGTACTCGGCGAGGGTAGGACGCTGGCAACGTCGGATGAGGATGCGCTATGGACTGAGTAGCTCGGCGGCAACTCGACGTCGCTCTCGACCAGCCCGCGCTGCTTCTTTACTTCCACGAGCTGTGGAAGCAGCAATGGCCTTAACCCCGACATGGAAGGCTGGCGAGCATGTGGACGCGGCGAACGGGTACTGCTATGTGTGCTTGAGTTTGTAGCGATGATGTGCTGAGAGTGTTGGGAGTTGGTGTTTGCTTTCGGAGTGTATAGTGTCGCAAGTCGAGAGGAGGGCGAAATGGGTGAGCGGTCGGGAAGTTTGTGTTGTTTAGGATGAAAGCAGCAAAAGCATGCAGCAACGCAGCAATTGAAAGTCGCGGCGAAGCTTCCACTTCTTGCGTTGCGCGACTGCTGGATCCCTGATTCCACTTGCTGACCGTGGTGGGTACGTGGGTACTTCTTGCTGACAAGGGTGGGGAACTGCTGGGGTCCCGGCAGGCGTTAGCTGGTCGGTGCAGGTGGTGGTGGGCTTTTTTTGCTGCGGGGCGCCTGCCAGCCCAGACGGGTGCAGATGATGGCAAATGGCAGCAAGCGACGCGAACACCAGCGGCAGTTGATGAGTCAGGCAAAAGAGCAGGTGAAAAACACTGCTGTTTGCCCCGAATTGGCCCCGCAACGTCTGGTCAGCACTTCGGTAACCGCCGACGACAGCCGCGCAGCGAAAACGTATCATCTAAAAACTGAACTTGGGATGTAGTTGACGTCAAGATGCACCCCGCGCTCTCGACTGAGCAGTTTTGTGCTTTGTGTTCTGTGCAGACAGCTTCTGTCTCTCTAGAGTCGAATTGAATGGGGACTCGGGCAGATTGGATGTGCTGGACGAAGAAGACCTGCCCAACTGCGAAGCTTCCAGTTTGAGCCCAGGCCGTGGTCGACCTAGATAACAGGTACTTCCGTGTCGTCAATGCGCAGACAACTGCGATGCGTAGATTGATGCTCTTTGGAGCGGGATTGATGCCAGCAAGAGAGGGGAAGCTGGTGTATCAGAGGGGCACGACGCGGCGCTGCAGCACGCTCTCGAGGACCGGCGTACCAGGACTCTTCATCAATAGTGCTGTCACTGGCACCACGTGTAATCGGGCACTGTACGAGGTGATGCGATCGATGGCGTGGGGTTCCAAGGTTGGCGGCAGGAAGATGGCTGGTCCGCGGTTGGGTCACTGCCCAGAGTGTGGCACTCACACTCTCGTCTTCCAAGGCGCTAGAGACAGACCTGCTCGCTTGCTGCTTGGAAGCTCTCAGGCGCCGGAGCCGGAGCTCTCAAAGCCCAATCGATTGTTCCCGAGTAGCTGCCGACCAAACGGTTTTCTCTCAGCGGCCAGCACTGCAACCTCACTTTTCTCCGGCACCTCTGTCAGTGTCAAAGCACATAACACAACACCAGCACACAGCACGCAGCACCCAACTGCTGGCGATTCGCCGGTGCGTGACGGGAAGGGTGCGCCGCGAATCCGGTTGGGCAACTCGTAACGCGGCGGCTTCGCTTCTGCGGCCGGCAGTGGGCCCAATTGTCTGGCAGCCCGATCAGTGAACAGCGATCAGCGTGTCACGGACGCGGTCAGTAGTTGTCCACAACCACGTGAAGGAAAAGGCGGCGGTTGGCGTTGGCGGTGTTCGTGGCGGGCAGCGGGTGTTCTGCGGGGGAGCACGTTGCGGGTTGACTTCAACTTGGCGGTGGGAAGCCAAGAGGGTGAGCTCGCAGGCTGCCAACACCAAAGAAGCGAAACTCGTGGGTGTGGTTAAAGTGCTCTTGAATAAATCATGACTTTCACAGCCCTCTCGACCTCTGAATCTCTCGGTGCCATTATTGGCAACAGTTTACTAAGGGTCGCCCATCGTCTGCTCTCATCATCCGAGCATGTGCGGTGGGGCGAGGCATTCCAGAAGATTGGTTGACACTCGTCTCAACCTTTCAGCATCTGAGCATCTGTGGTTCGAGACGGAGCTTGCCAGACCCATGCTGCCCGATGAGCCGGGCTATGGCCTGTGCGCTGGCCCTGGAAAGACCCTAAGTTGGCTCGTGCGCCTTCCATCGCAAATGACCACAGCTGCCGTCAGCTGTTGGTGGCTTGACCAATCGAGAACTTGGCCCCGCCGTATCTCCGCCGCACCGTTTTGCCGGGCAGCCAGTGCCGACTGGGAAGGTTGTACAAAGCAAACGGCGCCGAAGTTTGATGAGCCTCATGTGAGGCAGGCCAGAATATCGCAAGAAATCCTGAGCATCGGCTGAGCACGATCGTGAGGATGGTGGAATGATAAATGAAAAACTCCGTTTCATTACGTTTTCTAGCGAAAGGACTCAACACTTTTGCCAAACACCGAGGCTCGACTTTAACAAACTGCTATCTCTGGCTCTTCACTCTTCCATCACTATCCAGTTCACTGTCGCTGCCACCCTCCATCCTCGCTTGTCCGCGGGTTCAATTGCGCACTTTGTGGAACCGCGTCGACAGTCGCGGCGGCGAGTGTTTTATGAAAAAAAAATTGCAGTGGAACTTGCGTGGATGACGCACAGGATATCAAGAATATTCAACGACACAGCCAGCGTCAGCCATCGCAGTTGCTGTCACTGGAGCTTCAGCAATGGTGGGGCAGTCCGCTGGTTGCCAGGCGAAAAGGCTGGAACAGTGGAGACGGCCAGCTGTCAGCCCGCCACTTCCGGGTCCATGACATCGGGCCTGCTAGCTGCAAAAAAAGGCTCGGAATAATATGGCGGTTGGGCAGGCTCCAGCGCGCTTGACCGGGAATGGGATGGATCGACGGCAACTGCGAACAGATGGCATTCTGCTGGGCAAGACCGCCTTTCCGATGGACTTTGGTCTGGCCGCCAGTGCTTCACTATCTGCTGCGAGCTGCTGACCAGCCAAAATTTTGGACTTCACCGCTCTCTTGGACAACAACCTCTTCGATTGATCACAATCGCTGTGCCGCCAACTCCCCTCTCTCCTCCCACAAGGTTGATGACAATCCTTCCGTCCATCCAAGCTGCTTCCCCAGCTTCCTGATTGACTCGCAGTGTGGCGTCACGCAGGCACAAGTGTGCGCTGCTCGTCTTATCCGCGTCCAACTTCCCAGCAGTCGAATTCATTTCATCCAAAGTTGTGGACATGCATCTAAAACTTGCACCTCCCATCCTCCAAACCGTGAACTCGGTCAAGACCCCTCCACCAACACGGCGGCCTCACGGATGAGGAGTCATGACTGCGGTTGTTTTACCTCAGCAGCGCTCCTTCATTCCGTCCGGCGACCTCGGAGTCGAACCTGAATCTATGGAAGCGTGGCACGATGCCGGAAAGATGGACGCACGGCTCATCAGATACGCCTGCGCCGCAGAAGCGTACCTGAACGAAGACAACCGAGGATCCTGCCCTCGGCCGTGTGCCGCCAACGGCTCAACGCTCCACCAGAGCAGTCAGCGTGTCATGGACTCACACTCCGTATATGTCCGTACCAACTCCAACGTCCTCGTTCCCATCGGAGCCAAGAGATACAGACACACAGACTTTTCCGGCTGCCCCTCGGTGCACCTGCTGAGCCATCTTCCTCGGTCTATCGAGCCATGACAGCCCGACCGATGCCGTGCCGGTCGGTGACGCAACGCTTCTCTCTGCCCCGCGTTAATTGACGTAGCCATGTTCTGGGGTTACGCAGCATCAACTTGCTGTCAAAGAGATGCTCTGTCGCCGATATTGACTGCTTTCACCGCCTCATCAGTCACCAGGAACTGAGTTTGCAGCAGTTGACAGCACGTATGCCCAACCATCCGATGCCTCAGCCCTAGGCTCGCCTATGTAAGACCAGGGGAATCAGCACGCGGCCCGGCAAATCGTCTTTTTGCAAAGATGCAATGTGTTCGCTGGCATACGGATTATCCCGCTCTGCTTCTCTTTCTCCTGTCTAGTCCTACAAGTTCTAGCAGGTACTATCGACGCCTGCAGTCCCTGTTCTCGTGGCCCATTGGCTTGCTAGAAGATATTCCTGCCCCGCCCCCGCGCTGTTGTTGCCCCCTGTCCACTTTGTGGTTCTGTTCATCATCATACCCTTATCTGAGCCTCCTCTTGTGGCTTGAATACCTCTCAGAGCTCGGTTACGTGTCAGTTGGCGTACGGTTCCCACCACGCCTCTCAGGGCGAAAATCGTTTCCTGTCCCTTGCATTAGTGCTGCGAGATGGAGGGCTGCTCTTCGAGGGGATTCGCTGATGTCGTTGCGGGCCCCACGGAACGGGCCCTCTGCGGCGCTCGGCATCTGGAGCAGAGGACGTTTTCCTTGCGTGCAGCCGAAGCCCGGAGCCCCTTCTGGCCAAAGAGATGTCTTCTCTGCCTGTACCTGACGCGAGGCTTTTTTTTGGACAGTCCTGTCATGAAGAAGGCTTCCATTCCGAGCGGGGCCGTGGAATTCTTTGTCATTGTTCTCTCGGAGCTAGACACTTTGGAGGCATCGTTGCATTGCGGTCCAGCTACTCGGTAATGAGAAAAAAAATTTTTGATGCGTAGACCTAATGCCAGCTCCCCTTTTGTTTGATCTCTGAAAGAAACCAGGAACCCGAAGTTGTTCCGCGCTGAATCTAGAGTACGTCGCCTGCTATCCCGTGGTTGTCCTTTCTGTGGTTGTCTCCATCTCCATTGCTATTCTGGGAGACGTGGACGAAACCCGACTTTTGCTTGCTCGCTCTTTCTTGCTCTCACAATCGCCCGTCATCCCTGCTTCGTCCGGTCCCATGGTTGTTGCAAATTGGAGTTCAGCTGCTCTTAACGGGACGGCCTGAATCAGGACCGGGTAAAGCCTTGGCTGCGGCCTGGTGTCAACCGCAATTGTGCCAGCTACCAGCCGTTGCCGTGCCTTGTTGCAATTTTCCGGTTGTAACCATGCCGCGATTCCGGCAGTGTTGTCCATCACAGTTCACTCAGCTAAGCCTAAGCCCAACGGGACGGATTACTACGCCCCAGCCGATCTTATCACCTTGTGACGGATAGGATTCGTGCAATTTCTCCGTCTCATCTCAGTCTCGGCCTGTCAATAACAGAGCCGTTGTTCTCCGAGAGGCTCACCCATTTACTGCATCTCACCCGTCTCGTCATCTCATCTGGAGCCGACCAACCATCCCTGGCCTTGCCTTACCTGAAACTTGCTTGGCCTGCAGTGCATCGCCCTTTCAAGCCCAACGGGGATTTAAGTTGTACTGTTTAAGTTTTGTGGATGGATCAGCCACGAGCCGTGTAATGTCGTGCTCTAGTAAGCGGATGAGCCCTCAGCAGACGGAGTGATTGTTAACACGGGACGGCAGAGCGTTGACAGACCGGACCTGCTTTCTTGGGATGCTGGGATAGATTGCTCACGCTTGGATGATGGATGATGACGGCTTGGCCATCTCAGGAATCGGGGATGCTCACATCTTCTAGGGCTGAATCGGACTATCAAGGCGTAGTATCAGTCTAATCTGTATGTTGATCATGTGGACTTGCTAGACTTCATGTTGTGACGTAGGATGGGGAGGATGAAGAAAGACGAGAGAGTGGCAAGATGTAAACAAAATGAGTGTCAGTTTTCTTCAACATTCTGTGCTGAAGAAAGTGCACTGTTGATGACATATTCTCTGTATTCTCATCCATAGGCTTTGTGCTCTGTTAAAGACTCTCATTAAGTCTGTCATAGGGAAGGCGGTTTGTTATGGGCACAATATATCCAAGACATCATCCACGTGGAGTACCTGCGTACACTGTGAAATATGGAAACCACAAAGTTAAAGAAATAGCAATTTCCCTTTTAGGCCATATGAGTCCTAGACTAGAAAATCTTAGACCTCAAGACAAACCCATGAATGTTTTGATTGTATCTCCTGTAAAATGGAAAGAAAAAAACAAGAAAACAAACTCTAAAACCTTCGAATCATCATCCCCTCGGCCCCGTCGCCGTCAAAAAGCGAAAATCAACTCCTTCCTCCGGCCCATTCACCTCCCTCGCATACAACCCAGCATACCCCCTAATGGTCTCCCTCTCCTTCCAAGCCGACTTTTCTTCTCCGCTCGCAATCCTCCTCCTCTTCGCCTCAATCCTCGCCCTTATCGTCTCCTCATCCAACTCCACACTCAACAGCCTCTGCTCGACATCACACACAATCATATCCCCATCTTGTACGATCCCGAGCACCGAGTCAGGGTCTGCCCCTTCGGGCGAGACATGCAAGACAATGGTACCTCCCGCGGTACCGCTCATCCTTCCGTCCGATATACGCAGCATGTCTTTGACTCCTTGAGAGGCCAGTTTCCTAGGTATGGGGATAAGTCCAGCCTCGGGCATACCCGGGTTCCCGACGGGACCGATACCCCTTAGTACCAGGACACTGTCGGGGGTGACGGGGAGGTTCGGGTCGTCGATGCGAGAAGCGAGGTCTGCTGAGCTGGAGAAAACTACTGCGGGCCCACGGTGACGCAAAAGGTGTTTGTAGAGCGAAGCGCTCGCTTTCAAGACGGCACTGCCAGAGGGGGAGAGGTTGCCTTGGGTGAAGACAACCAGAGAGGAGGATGGGTAGAGTGGTTGCGTGAAGGGACGTATGATTCCCGACAAAGGGGAACTTGACTGGAGACGGGGGACAGGATGGAGGGCGAGTTCTTCACCGAGGGTACGGCTGGTCACAGTCATGACGTTGAGGTGAAGCAGGGGCTTGAGTTCGTGCAGCAGGGCAGGCATACCACCCGCAGCGTGGAAATCTGTCATGTAGTTCTCCCCGCTAGGCTTTAGATCTAAGAGAAGGGGAGTCTTCCGACCGATTTCGTCGATAGTTGCAGGGGTGATTGTCCCAGCCAGGGTAGGATGCCGGTTCAGGATGGCCATGAGATGGACGATGGCATTGGTTGAGCCGCCTAGGGCTTGAAGGACTGTGATGGCGTTGAGGAAGGACTCTTTGGTGAGGAGCGTTTGTGGAGGCAAGGGGTTCTTTGCCAGCTGGACGGCGTAGGCACCGGTTTGTTCGGCGATCCGCAATCGAGCCGAAGAAACAGCTGGGGCGGTGGCAGAGTTCAAGGGCATCATACCCAGAGCGACGAGAAGGCAGGCCATGGTTGATGCCGTGCCCATTACGCCGCAGGTTCCCGAGGTTGGGGCAAGTTCTTCGTTGAGGGCAGCGATGTCCTCTATGTCAAGAGTGCCAGCCCGGAACTTGGCCCAGTTGCTTCGACAGTCTGTACATGCGCCTACACGGACGCCTTGAAAGTTTCCCGGCATCATGGGACCAGTGACGAGATGGATAATCGGCTTGTTGGCTGAGATACCGCCCATTAGCTGGGCGGGGGTCGTCTTATCACATCCTGGACAAGTCAGAAAACGCCTTTGAGAAGTAAGTGACGGCGTATGCGAGTGTCTCACCTCCAATCAAGACAACAGAGTCCACGGGCTGAGCCCGAATCATCTCCTCTGTGTCCATACTCATCAAATTTCTCAAAAACATACTCGTCGGCGATGAGAACGACTCATGAAGACTGATCGTCGGGAAGTCAATCGCCAGCCCCCCGTTCAGCTGTACTCCCCTTTTCACAGCGTCAATGAGCTGCGGGACGTTGGCATGGCAGGGGTTGAAGCTCGAGTAGGTGTTGATGATGCCAACAATGGGACGGGAGAGGGCGTCTTCGCTGTAGCCCATTGCTTTAATGAAGAGCTTGCGCATGAAGAGCGAGAAGTGAGCATCACCGTACGATGGTAGTTTTTGGTATAGGCCTAGGCCATTGGAAGGGAGAGGTTTGGAAAGGTCATAATCTGGGTTTTGTTCATACTGAGGTTGAGATCGAGAGGGCTGATTGAGGCCCATGATCGATGCTTTGGTTGTGATGGTCAAAGGTGAGTGTGTGTCTTGAAACTATGGGCGATAGCAGCAAAACTGTGTCTAAATGAGTTGAAGATGCCTTCCCACATATTCCCCTGGATGCTGTTGTGATCTGTCACAGCGGTTATAGTTTGCGGGGTGATAGTGCTGGGAGCTAGGGTGTGATTTTGGCTTGCGATTGCGTCAGGACCACGATAGCGAATGGAAAATGTTGAAGAGACAGTGGGGCGTTACATACGTCTGCAAGCTCTTTTCACAAAGTTTAGCTATTAGAATTAGATCAAAAGTCTGCAATGTTGAGAGAATCGCTGGTTGTAGGAGTTCAACAGTGATCACAGGAAGCATGGGCTCATGGGAGGGTGCTACTTTGCATGAGAACGTTGGAAGAGAGCCACCTAGTAGGGTCATGTGAGCTGTCAAACCGCTGGACCCCTTTGTTCATCTTTCCTTTTACAACTTTCTGGTTTGCTTCCTTTCCCATTTTCTTCCAGCAATGTTCTGTTTGTTTCCAGCCTCTTCCTTTCCTTCATAACTTTGTTTTGCCCTTAACTTCTTCTTCTTCTGTCTTTCCTTGTTTCTCCTTTATCTCACCAATGCTAATATTGATAGGTTTTTGTGGCCTTCATTACAGCAATAATAACTCTCATCAATGAACTGAGCTTCGGTAGAGCTTCTGCAACGTCGCTGATGATCGTGAGACATGTGCGATTTTAATGGGACCTGACTCTCTCCGTTAAGTTTCCTGATCGGCCATGCCTGTAACAGGGTTCACTTGATGTACAAATAGTGAAGTAACTGTTGAAGTACTGGGACTCCAGTGGAACCAGTATTGTAAGGTTCTCATCCACTCACTCTTCACTCCCACCTTACGCCAAGCTTGACCATCAAATCCTGCAGTGACATGTCCAAAATGGCAGATAATGTTCGCTCATCCGGTACACCGTCTGGCCCATAGGGCTTTTGTAGCAGTTCCTTGACATTCTCGTACTTTTTTCCCAAAGTCTCAGACTCAGAAGGGGAGAGCGCCTCTTCAAGAGCAGCCAGTTCACTCTCTTCCCGGAAGTGTGGTTCAAGGTCAACCCATATCGCCTTGAGCGCGGACTCGAAGCTAGGATCTTGCGGGTCGTAGTTTTGCATGTGTCGGAGCTTGGCCGTGATCTAAAAGCTCGATGTTAGTAACCACTTTCTGTTGCCCTCCGGTAAAGCACAGTCGTTAAGACGCTAGAAAAGGAAGGCAAACGCTATCGTAGTCGTCCGACAGCCGTCGGAATGATGGCCCACCGTGAGACTCGCCATATTCCAAGGCCGGAACAACAATGAGCTCGTCAACAATTAGGTAGCGGTCGAGAGCCCAGATGAACTGGTCTGGCTTTGCTCTCTCGGCGGCGAGGCGTCGGTACGCTCTTCTTACTACAGCGTGGTCGTTCTTGACAGCTTCGGAGAGCCTCGGCATGTTGTCGCTTGCCGGATTATGTCTTTTTTGAGATTATCAGACAACTATCGATCAAAATCACGCATATGACTCTCAATCGTTGGAAGCGGACGACGCAAATGCTGAGCTTCGGAACAAAGGTCTGACAACCGTGGTCGTTTGCACAGGCTGGCTCTGTGACGTCACATTGGTCCAAGCTTCTAGGCGGTGTGGACAAAGCTTCAAGGCTAAGAAGTTAAGAGAACAAATAAACACACCAAAACATCACTGCTTGGGTGGCCCCCTTACGCGTTCGAGCTCGATCCCACAGGGGCAGCGACCCCAACACCAGCTCGTCAGAGTTGGTGTCGGAGCTAGAGATCCACATCCCCCGGGTCGTGCAACTGATCCATACCCGACACACGTTACGCAACCCGCCCGATGTTTCCCCCTTGCTCACGCCGGTTTGTCCCAGTACGGGCTTTTTCTTCGGCGGCACATGTGTATAAAGTAGTTAGGTAGCTATTACCCGCCGTCGCCGTGGGCACGACCCAGCGGTGGGACCGGTCGAAGAATAGAATCCAATTCATCCTACTTGCAAATTTTGGGACCACTGGTTTCGCCCAAAAACGGTCCGCCATGGATCAATTGACTAAGACGGCATAATTTCACTTAAATTAAGTCTTGTCATTGCATGCAGTTTTGAAACCCAGCAATACCTCAAACCTCAAATCTTGGCACCGTCCCGAGACGCAAAGCCAGCAATCTGCTCCAGTGGCAGAATCTCAAGGGGCACAGCTAAATTCTGCTCCTTCTTTTCAACTTCAAGCAGCCACTTGAGCTTGGGTCCCACCGCATGAGCATTCAGGGCATCCTTGTCAGCGTACCTGCCTCACTTGTCAGCAAACAATTGGAACGTAGGCAGTTTTGGGGAAGAGGTAGACCGACGTCTCCCACACGACAATCTTGGGCTGCTCCTTAGTTCCAGTCTTGAACCACTGGTACTTTAGTGTTCCGGGCTCATTGTCCTTGACGTGAGCAGCGCACTCGCGGGCCAGCTCCTCGAGCTTTCCTATCTGTTAGTCTTGGGTTCATGGACCGGGAGGATAGGGTTAACACATACCCGGGCAACACGGTCAGGCTTTGGGGTGAAGATAGCAAGGATGTTGACAGTCATTTTGGTGATTTGGGTATCAATCGGGTAACGACAAGAAAGCTGGCGGTTGCTCCGTGAGATGCGCCTGAAGATATGATGAACCGGAGGATTAAGGCGCTTACAAATGACCGGAGGAGCCGGCTCGGTTCCGGTCCACACCCATGCCGAGGTTCGGAGGGGGCTGGGTGTTCAAATCAGAGCTGGCTCTGAGTGACCTTCCTAGATTAACGCTAACCCTTGGACAAAAAGTCCAGCGAACCCTAACCCTGAATCCCTGAAATTTCCTGCCGACATGTTTATCAACCATCGCTCTGCAATACAGAGAAGTTTAAGCATATAAGATATGGATGGAATTATGTTATATGCACCTGGTTAGGTGGAACTGTCATTTGAACTCTCTGTTGATACTAGGACCCTTAATTTCTCTCGAGTGAAACGACGTTGGTCATCATCTTTTTTCAATTCATACGGAGGATACTCACAACTTTTGAAGTGTCAATGCGAGCCGCTACTTCAAACACTTTCCATGCAGAATTGCTCCGTCTATAACCTAATTCCCAAATAATACTGGCCTAAGGTTTTGCCATCATTCATCTCTCTTTCTCCCTTAACATTCTCCGTCCCTTCAAATTCTGTTTCCGCTTCCTAATCTACATACATGTCGCGATGCAAGGAGCGCTCAGGGCTGTTGTCAATTGATTTAGCCACAATCTCTCCCAACACCGGTTCAAATAGCATTTCCTTTTCAGATTCACCATTTGAATGCGTCTGTTAATGTTCAGCGGTCAACGCCACGATCGGATCGAGTTGTGGCTTGCTGCAGTGACACTGCTCGGCTTGAACGCTGGCTGGTTGCGTCATTGTGGCTGGCCTTGTCCCAAAGCAGTCACCAGAACGACATCCAACGAGAAACATGGACGTGGCTTGCTCCGGGCTGAGCGATTGGCTCTTTATCGTTATTTGAGGCGCAGCATTGGAGGAACACCAACACATCAACATCATGGAAAAGTTGAGCAAATCGAGAAGACCGCACTGATTTCTTTTCTTGGGAAAAGAATACGCGTCTTGAGAAATGTTGAAGTGCCAACATGTGCTCCGCGGAGACACGATCGATCTCATTTTCACCAATCTCATCAACAGCAACAGTTCTGCAACTTCAATATTTCAGCAAAAGACTTAAGGCCATTGTCACATCTCAGTTGACGCTTGCCACTCAACTCCGATCTCATATATCCAATAAGTTCATCTCATCCATACCTATTTCAATGTCCCAAACTTACGCCAACCACCCCTTCCCCCTCCTCTCGACCCCAGCATACCAGGCCAAGCAGAATGGTGAGCTCCCTGAGAACCAAAAACTCGACATGTTCACCGAGGTCGCCTCGGAGATGGTCCTGGTCCACAACATGATCATCGGTGGCCTCAACTGCATCTACCTGCAAGCGTCACATATCAAGCCCACGGTTCCCCGGAACTACTCTCCCTCTCCTCAACCATGCGATATAACGGCCCTTCAATATTTCACGTCGGGTTTTCTCCCACGCAGGTTTTCCTCCAGCGTCACCTGTAATTAGTGCATCTTAGATAGCTCTTGCTCGCCGGCGCTGTGGGCACCCCCAATGGTGAAATGGTCGGAAAATAGAAGTAAAATAAATGAATTATTCTTACAAAGATGTCTTTAGGCACGTGGTCAGCCACCCCACATCCTGCAAAGCGTCTGGAAACTTGTAATAAGACAGGGAGGGGTATGGATACATTGGAAAGGACTGCTAAATGTATCAAACATGGCCTTGCGATGGCCGAATATCCATAGTTACTCGACTTGCTGCAGTCGAGTTTCCTGCGAGTCATTTCCTTTCGAGGAGAAAGGCGATGTACCGGGTTAGGGTCCTTTTCTAAAGCGTTGATGCTTTCTTTAGCACTTCCAATCCAACATGGAAAAACGCTGACTCTAGCTTGAGCGGTACCAGCCAGGTGTCCCTGACCTTTCAGACCTGCTCAGGTCGTAGAAGTGCCAAGGCTTTACCATCGACATAACACCCACAGAGGCACCCCAGGCTCTGTTTGCCGGCACCTATACAACGGCTAGTGCTGTCAGGACCACTCTCTTATGGCTCATCAACACATCGTAAGTGAAAATGCGCCTCATGAACGAGATAGACGCCGCTATCGCGTCAGACAGGATTTCTTCTCCATTCGAGTAAACAGAGATCCGGCAGCTGCCCTACCTACAGGTAGTCATCAACGAAAGCCTCAGGATCCAGTTGCTCGTCACCGGTATCCAATACAAGCAGGTGTCTCCGGAAGGTGACGCAATTCACGTCAAACGGCTGCCAGTAGGCACATGGCTTGGTGTGCCGAAGCTTGAGGTTGGGCGCTCGAAGAAGATCTTTGGACTAGATGTCGATATATTTATACCGGAGCTTTGACTTGAAGCCCGGGGCGAAAGGCTCACGAGGATAAACAATGTTGTTGAATTCGTGTTCCACTATGGCAGGTGGCAATTTGCGGGAAGCACGATCGCCTTGATGGAGTTGAACATGATTTTTGTTGGGATAAGATCAGCGTTTGGTTGTATCGATTTGAATTGAACCAAACTGAACCGAATAGAATTGAATTGAATATCAGTTTTCGACCCGTATCACCCATGAGGGTGCTCAATCTTGCTCACGACGCCGGCGGGCAAAGGTACATATGCCGTGACTAGTTTAGCCTATGTACACGCGAGGAAAGCCCAAGAGGGAAAACCGGGTTGTATCCGTGAGATGAAGGGGTGATGCTTGAGAAGGGAAAGGATGTAGGGGGAAAAAGAAGAAAAAAACGATGGGTTAGGGGGGGAGAGCGTGAGGTATGTAGATGTCCAAACTAGAGGTTTCTGATTCTGGACCTTCATCAGGGGTGCGCATCGTTCGAGTTTGTACAGTCGTGCGTGAGAAAGAGCGGGGAGGGCGTAGAATGGGGATGGCTTGTCCTGTTTGATGGTCCCTAGCTGAGCCGTAAAGTTCGAGTCGGAATTTTCTATTCTCAGACAGCTGGTATAGAGTGCAAGAACGCTCTAGGGTCTAGGCGGCCAGCAAGTGGGTTGCTAAAGGAGGAGAGGGGGCATCGGAAGAAGTGGCCTCTGGAAACTGTTGCGCCGCATGAGCCCGAATTTTT
>Ga0065720_1004948_pt1 | contig 15165 bp, 12 predicted proteins | sample Thericmetagenome_FD_59107 | JGI IMG/M metagenome (GOLD analysis project Ga0065720, IMG submission 59107) | Thermophilic microbial communities from the Joint Bioenergy Institute, California, USA of rice/straw/compost enrichment - eDNA_2 v2... | ecosystem: Engineered > Solid waste > Grass >... | reverse complement strand
GCGGCGAGCCGGCCTGGAAGAAGGATTGCAGCCGGCGCAGCCTTTCGCCACCGGTGTCCACCTCGGCCGGCGCGACGGCGGGGGGCAGACGGTCCTGGAGGTGGCAGGCGGCGCGGTGGGCCGCCCCTCCGACGAGCTCCGGATCCAGCTCGCGGCAGACCGCCTCGGCGAAAGGGCAGCGGGTATGGAAGCGGCAGCCGGGGGGCGGGTTGACCGGGCTCGGCACGTCGCCCTCCAGCGGCGGCGCCCCTGCTCTCCCCTGCCCCGGCACGGCGGCGAGCAGAGCGCGCGTATACGGGTGGCGCGGAGCGGCGAAGACCGCCTCGGTCGGCCCATCCTCGACGATGCGGCCGAGATACATGACGACGACGCGATCGGCGATGTGGCGCACCACGGCGAGGTCGTGGCTGATCAGCACGAAGGTCAGGCCGAGGTCGCGGATCAGGTCCTGCAGCAGGTTGATCACCTGCGCCTGCACCGAGACGTCGAGCGCGCTCACCGGCTCGTCGCCGATGACGAGGCGCGGACCGGAGGCGAGCGCGCGGGCGATGGCGATGCGCTGGCGCTGGCCACCGGAGAATTCGTGGGGCCAGCGCCGCGCGTGCTCGGGCCGCAGCCCGACGCGCGTGAGCAGCTCCGCCACCCGCTCGCGCTCGCGCGCGCGGGGAACAATGCCGTGCAGGCGCAGCGGCTCGGCCACCGCGTCCTCCACCGTCATGCGCGGGTCCAGGCTGGCGAAGGGATCCTGGAAGATGAGCTGCATATCGCGCCGTCTGGCGCGCAGCGCACGCGGCGAGAGCGCGCCGAGGTCCTCGCCGGCGAAGCGGACCGTCCCGGCGTCGGGCTCGATCAGGCGCAGCGCCAGGCGGCCGAGCGTGGACTTGCCGCAGCCGCTCTCGCCGACGATGGCGAGGACCGTGCCCTCCGGCACGGCCAGCGAGACGCCGTCCACCGCGCGCACCGCGCCGCGGCGCCGCCCGAGTGCATCCCGCACCGGGAAGTGCTTCACCAGGCCGTCGAGTTCGAGCAGCGGCGGCGCGGCAGCGGTGCTCATGCGGCGTCCTCCAGGACGCGGTCGAGCGGGGCGCGCCAGCAGGCGCTGGCATGGCCCTCCGGTGCCACCTCGGCGAGAGGCGGCGCCTCCTCGACACAGCGCGCGACGCGAAACGGGCAGCGCGGTGCGAAGCGGCAGCCGGGGGGCGGGCGCGCCATGTCGGGCACGGTGCCCTCGATGCTCGCCAGCCGCCTGCCGGAAGCGCCGCCAAGCCGCGGCGCGGCGCCGAGCAACCCGACCGTGTAGGGGTGCTGCGGCATGGCGAACAGCGCCGCGGCCGGCGCCCGCTCCGCCAGGCGACCGGCATACATCACCGCCACCTCCTCGGCATGATCGGCGACGACGCCGAGGTCGTGGGTGATCAGCACTACAGCCGTTCCGGTCTCGCGCTTCAGCTCGTCGATCAGCGCCAGGATCTGCGCCTGCACCGTCACGTCGAGCGCGGTGGTCGGCTCGTCGGCGATCAGCAGCCGGGGCCGGCAGGCGAGCGCCATCGCGATCATCACCCGCTGGCGCATCCCGCCGGAAAGCTGGTGCGGATACTGCCGCGCCCGCCGCGCAGCATCCGGGATGCGCACACGCGTCAGCATCTCCACCGCGCGGGCGGCGGCCTCGCGGTGCGACAGGCCCTGGTGCAGGCGCAGCGCCTCCGCCACCTGCTCGCCCGCGGTGAAGGCGGGGTTGAGGCTGGTCATCGGCTCCTGGAACACCATGGCCATCTCGGCGCCGCGCATCCCGCGCCATTCCTCCGGCGTCAGCGTCGTCACCTCGCGCCCGGCGAGGCGGATCGAGCCGGAGATACGTGCGTTGGGCGGCAACAGGCCCATGATCGCCAGGGCGGTGACCGACTTGCCGCAGCCGCTCTCGCCGACGACGGCAAGCGTCTGCCCCGGCGCGACGGCGAAAGAGACGCCGTCCACGGCGCGCAGCGGGCCACGATCGGTGGCGAACTCGATGGCGAGGTCGCGCACCTCAAGGACAGGTGCGCTCACGGATCGTGCCCCTCGGCGGAGGCGGCCGCGATCGCGGCCTCAAGCACCGCGCGGTCGAAGACGCCGGGATGGTCGCTTCCGGGAAGGAAGCGGCGGAAATGGACGAAGCGGCGCTGCGCCACCGCGTGCAGCCGGCGCAGCTCGGCGATCGGGGCCGGGTGGTCGTCCACCCGCAGGTCGAGGTCCGGATAGGGATCGGCGCTGGCTACCTGGAGCGCGGCGGACTGCCGGCCGCGCCGGTCGCCCCCGGCCGCCTCGCCTGCCTCCAGCGCGGCGAGCAGGCGCTCGGCGAGCGGCGCGCCGGCGGTGGCGAGGAAGGCGGCGCGCGTCGCCTCGATCACCCCCGGGCCGGCCAGCATGTTGCCGGCGACGGAGACATCCGCCTCGGCGAGGTGTCCGGCCCAGCCGATGCAGGCCTCGCCGGTGTGCCGGGCGCTGCGCCCGTCCCAGGCCATCAGGTGGAGCTGGCGGGCGGCGCGGCCGGCATCGGCGGCGGTCAGGGCAGCGACGATCGCCTCCGGCGCCTCGCCGGCGCGCAGCCGTGCCATGCCCTCGATGGCGTAGATCGGGTTGACCAGCGCCTGAGTCGCGAGCGCGCCGACGCCGCCCTCGGCGCGCGGGCACAGCGCGCCGACCGCGAAAAAGCGTGTAGCGACCGCCACGCCGATGGCACCGGCGGCAGAATCGCGGGCGAGGATCGACCAGGTCATGCCGCCCCATTCCAGCGCCCTCGGCCGAGCGCTGCCAAGGGGGCAATCGCTCTCAGGCCGGCGCTGGCCGGGGGCGCCGGGTTCGGTCCGCACGGTGGGCAGCGCGAGCACGCCCGCCCGCGCTGCCGCCCCCTGCCCTTCCCGTCCGCGGGCTCGGCCGGCAGCGGCCGGCCTTGTCCGCGCTACAGCTTCACCCGCAGCAGGTTGGCGATCTCGCCAACGATGCCCCGGCGGAAGGCGAGCACGCAGGCGACGAAGATGGCGCCCTGGATCACGGTCACCCAGGCGCCCATCTCGGCGAGGTAGTTCTGCATGGTCACGATCACCGCCGCGCCCACGACCGGCCCGAACACCGTGCCGAGGCCGCCGACCAGCGTCATCAGCACCACCTCGCCGGACATGGACCAGTGGACGTCCGTGAGGGTGGCGATGCCGAAGACCAGCGACTTCGTGGCGCCCGCCACGCCCGCGAGAACGGCGGACAGGATGAAGGTGACCAGCTTGTAGTCGTCCGTGCGGTAGCCGAGCGAGGTGGTGCGCGGCTCGTTGTCGCGGATCGCCTTGATCACCTGGCCGAAGGGCGAGTGCACGATTCGGTGGATCAGCAGGAACCCGCCGAGGAAGATGGCGGCCACGAACCAGTACATGGCCATGTCGTCCTGCAGCCCGACGAGGCCGAGCAGGGTCCCGCGGGGGATCTGCTGGATGCCGTCCTCGCCGCCGGTGAAGGGCGCCTGGACGCAGAAGAAGTAGACCATCTGCGCCAGCGCCAGGGTGATCATGGCGAAGTAGATGCCGGAGCGGCGGATCGCCAGCCAGCCGAAGCCGGCACCGAGCACGCCGGCCACCGCCGCGCCGGCGATGATGGAGAGCTCCGGCGTCAGCCCCCAGACCTTCGCCGCGTGCCCCGCGATGTAGCCGCCCATGCCGAAATAGGCCGCGTGGCCGAAGGAGAGCAGGCCGACATAGCCGATCAGCAGGTTGAAGGCGCAGGCGAAGAGGGCGAAGCAGAACAGCTTCATCAGGAAGACGGGGTAGAGCCAGAACGGGCTCAGCACGATGAAGGCGATGAGCACCGCGAGCGCACCGAGCTGGGCGCGCGTGAAGCCCCACAGGCCAAGCTCGGCCGGCCGGGAGGTGATGGGCCGCTCGAGTGCGGCCGGAGCCGCGCCGGAGGGAGCGGTGGTGGTGAGGGAGGTGTCGGGCGACATGGGTCAGGCCCTTCCGAACAGGCCGGCGGGACGTGCGAGCAGCACGATCGCCATGATGACGAAGATCACCGTGGCCGAGGCCTCGGGCCAGTACACCTTGGTCAGCCCCTCCACCACGCCGAGGGTGAAGCCGGTGACCACGGAGCCAAGGATCGAGCCCATCCCGCCGATGACGACGACGGCGAAGACCACGATGATGAGATTGGTCCCCATCTGCGGATTGACCGAGTAGATCGGCGCCGCGAGCACGCCCGCCAGCGCCGCGAGCGCCACCCCGCCGCCATAGGTGAGCGTGACCATGCGCGGCACGTTCACCCCGAAGGCCTGCACCAGCGCGGCGTTCTCGGTCGCGGCGCGGAGATAGGCGCCGAGCCGCGTCTTCTCGATCACCAGCCAGGTGGCGAGGCAGAAGACCAGGGCGGCGATCACGACCCAGCCGCGATAGACCGGCATGAACATGAAGCCGAGATCCCAGGCGCCCTGGAGCTCGTCCGGGATGCGGTAGGGCAGGCCCGAGGAGCCGTAGTAGTTGCGGAACACCCCCTCGATCACCAGGGCGAGGCCGAAGGTGAGCAGTAGCCCGTAGAGGTGGTCGAGCTTGTAGAGCGGGCTGATGAACAGCTTCTCCAGCACTACGCCAAAGGCGCCGACGATGATGGGCGCCAGGAGCAGCGCCCACCAATAGCCGAGGCCCAGGTAGTTGAGCAGCATCCAGGCAACGAAGGCGCCCATCATGAACAGCGCGCCATGCGCCAGGTTGACGATGTTGAGCAGCCCGAAGATCACCGCCAGCCCGAGCGAGAGCATGGCGTAGAAGGCCCCGTTGATCAGGCCGAGCAGGAGCTGCCCGAATAGGAGAGGCGTCGGCACTCCGGTCAGCGACTCTATGAACTCCATCATCGAGATCAGCTCCTGAGGAACGCGCAGCCGCCCTCGGCGAGCGGCCGGAACGCTTCGTCGCCGGGCGTCGTGGCGACGAGCTTGTAGTAGTCCCAGGTGCCGGAGGACTCTGCCGGCGTCTTGACCTGGAACAGGTAGGCGGGGTGCAGCTTGCGTCCGTCCTCGCGGATGCGGCCGGGGCCGAAGGCGTCGTCGTCGGTCGGCATCGCCTTCATCCGCTGCACCGTTTCAAGGCCGGAGGCCTTGGCGCGCTCCGCGCCCAGATCGGCCACCGCCTTGAGATAGTGCAGCGTCGCGCCGTAGCAGCCGGCGGGCACCATGGCGGGCGGGCGGTTCTGGTTGTTCGGCCGGATGCGCGCCGAAAAGGCGCGGGTGCGGTCGTTGAGGTCCCAGTAGAAGCTCTCGGTCAGCAGCAGTCCCTGCCCCTGCTCCAGCCCCAGCGCGTGGATGTCGATCACGCCCATCAGCAGCGCCGCGAACTTCATCGTGCGGTGCAGGCCGAACTCACGCGCCGCCTTGATGGTGTTGACCGTGTCGGTGCTGGCGTTGGCCATGCCGAGCACCTTGGCGCGGCTCGCCTGCGCCTGCACGACGAAGGCGGAGAAGTCGGTCGTCTGCGGGAAGGGATAGCGCACCGCGCCGACGACCCGCCCACCGGCCTGGCGGACGAAATTGGCGGTGTCGCGCTCCAGCGCATGGCCGAAGGCATAGTCGGCGGTGATGAAAAACCAGGAATCGCCGCCCGTGCGGGTGATCGCCCCGCCGGTGCCCTTGGCGAGCATGTAGGTGTCGTAGGTCCAGTGGACCGTGTTCGGGCTGCACTGCGCTCCGGTGAGGTCCGAGGTGGCGGCGCCCGAGTTCAGGAACACCTTGTTCTTCTCGCGCGCGATCCCGGCGATGGCGAGCGCGACCGAGGAGGTCGGCACGTCCACGATCGCGTCCACGCCCTGGTCGTACCACTGCCGCGCGATGTTCGCGCCGACGTCGGGCTTGTTCTGGTGGTCGGCGGAGATCACCTCGATGTTGAAGCCGCGGTTGCGGAACTCCGCCGCCGCCTGCTGGGTGCAGACGACGCTGCCCGGGCCCGTCGTGTCGCGGTAGGGGCCGGACATGTCGGTCAGCACGCCGAGGCGGATCGTGGTCTGCGCCTGGGCGCGCGCCGAGCGCCCGGGCAGGGCCGCAGCGGCCGCGGCCGCACCGGCGGCGCCGAGGAGATCGCGGCGGGCAAGTGTTGTCATGTTCCTGGCCTCCCTTTGTCGTGCTGCGTGGCGCCGCGCGGCCCTGACTCCTCGGGTTCAGCTCCGGACGAGGGAGCAACCGCCTTCCGACATGGGCCGGAAGGCTTCCTCGGCCGGCGTGGTCTGCAACAGCTTGAGGTAGTCCCAGGGCCCGCGGCTTTCCTCCGGCTTCTTCACCTCGAACAGGTAGGAGGGGATGACATTCCGGCCGTCGGGGCGGATCTGGCCGCGGCCGAAGGCGTCGTCCTCCACCGGCATCGCCTTCATCCGGTTGACCACCTCGGCGCCCGAAGCTTTGGCCGCTGCCACGCCCATGTCCGCCACCGCCTTCAGGTAGTGCAGCACGCCGGAGTAGTTGCCCGCGGTCACCATGTTCGGGGGCTGGTTGTTGGTGAGCCGCCCGCGCACGCGCTGGGTGAAGGCGCGGGTGCGGTCGTTGAGGTCCCAGTAGAAGCTCTCGGTCATGACGAGGCCCTGCGCCGTCTGCAGGCCGAGCGCGTGGACGTCGTCCACGAACATCAGCAGCGCCGCGAGCCGCACGCCGCGCCGGGTCAGGCCGAACTCCGCCGCCTGCTTGATGCAATTGGTGGTGTCCTGCCCGGCATTGGCGAGGCCGATCACCTTCGCCCGGCTCGCCTGCGCCTGGAGGAGGAAGGAAGAGAAGTCCGTCGTGCCCGGGAAGGGCGTACGCACGCCGCCCAGGACCCGTCCGCCGGCGGCCTGGATGAATTTCGTCGTGTCGCGCTCCAGCGCGTGGCCGAAGGCGTAGTCGGCGGTGATGAAGAACCAGGTGTCCCCGCCCGCGCGCACCGTCGCGCCGCCGGTTGACCTGGCGAGCATGTAGGTGTCGTACACCCAGTGGCATGTGGTCGGCGCGCATTGCGCGCCGGTCAGGTCGGAGGTCGCGGAGCCGACGTTGATGTAGACCTTGTTGCGCTCCCGGCAGACCTGGTTGACCGCGAGGCCGACCGAGGAGGTCGGCACGTCGAGGATCATGTCCACGCCGTCGCGGTCGATCCACTGGCGCGCGATGTTGGAGCCGACATCGGGCTTGTTCTGGTGGTCGGCGGACAGCACCTCGACGTTGAAGCCGCCGCGGTTGCCGAACTCCTCGGCCGCCACCTTCGCCAGGGCGACGCCGTTCGCCCCGCCGATGTAGCTGTAGAGGCCCGACATGTCGTTCAGCACGCCAATCCTGATCGTGTTCGCCGCCTGCGCGCGGGCGAGGCGCGGCGCGGACTGCATGAAAGTGGTGCCAACAGCGACGCTGGCGACCAGCCTGCGGCGGGTGATGGTCATGCGTGCCTCCCTACTTCTTCTTGGCCCTGTTCAGCGGCATGGGCCCGGGATGGTCGCCACCCCTGGGCCCGCGCCCGATTTGGCCTAGCTCCTCACCAGCGGGCATCCGCCCTCGGCGAGGGGCCGGAAGGCCTCCTCGGCCGGAGTGGTCTGCACCAGCTTAAGATAGTCCCAGGGGCCCCGGCTCTCCTCCGGCTTCTTCACCTCGAACAGGTAGGCGGGGATGATGTTCCGGCCGTCGGGGCGGATCTGGCCGCGGCCGAAGGCGTCGTCCTCCACCGGCATCGCCTTCATGCGATTGATGATCTCCACGCCCGAGGCCTTGGCCGCTGGCAGGCCCATATCAGCCACAGCCTTGAGGAAGTGCAGCGTCGCCGAGTAGCAGCCGGCGTGGATCGTGTTCGGGTAGTTGTTCGGGGTGCGCGGCAGGACGCGCCGGGTGAAGGCGCGGGTGCGGTCATTGAGATCCCAGTAGAAAGTCTCGGTGCAGGTCAGGCCCTGCGCGGTGCGCAGCCCCATGCCGTGCACGTCGTTGACGAACAGCAGCAGCGAGGCGAGCTTGATCCCGCGCCGGGTCAGGCCGAACTCCGCCGCCTGCTTGACGCAGTTCTGCGTGTCCGCGCCCGCATTGGCGAGGCCGATCACCTTGGCCCGGCTGGACTGCGCCTGCAGCAGGAAGGAGGAGAAGTCCGTGGTGCCCGGGAAGGGCGTGCGCACGCTGCCCAGCACCCGCCCGCCGGCCTTGCGCACGAACTCCGCGGTGTCGCGCTCCAGCGCGTGGCCGAAGGCGTAGTCGGCGGTGATGAAGAACCAGGTGTCCCCGCCCGCGCGCACCGTCGCGCCGCCGTTCGACTTCGCGAGCATCCAGGTGTCGTAGGCCCAGTGGATCGTGGTCGGCGCGCAGGCCGGACCGGTGAGGTCGGCGGTCGCCGAGCCCACATTGATGTAGGCCTTGCCCTTCTCCCGCGCGATCTGGTTGACCGCGAGGCCGACCGAGGAGGTCGGCACGTCGAGGATCATGTCCACGCCCTGGTCGTACCACTGCCGCGCCAGGTTGGAGCCGACATCGGGCTTGTTCTGGTGGTCGGCCTGGATCACCTCGACGGTGAAGCCGCGATTCCCGAACTCGGCCGCGGCCTGCTGCGCGCAGGCCACCGAGGTCGGACCGGTGTTGTCGCGATAGGTGCCCGACATGTCCGTCATCACGCCGATGCGGATCGTGTTCGCGGCCTGCGCGCGCGAAAGGCGCGGCAGGGCCGTGACGGCACCCGCGGCAGCGCCCGAGGCGATCAGTCTGCGGCGACCCAAAGGCATCTCGTACGTCTCCCCCAATCCTCGGTCTTTCGTCGTGGCGCGCCGGGTCGTTCCCCGGCGCGCCGGCCAGCCATTCGATTCCGCGGTCATGCGGAGCGGCCGATCAGCCCCTCAGCTCCGCACCAGCGCACATCCACCCTCGTTCAGCGGACGGAACGCCTCCTCCGGCGGAATCGTCCGGAGCAGCTTGTAGTAGTCCCACGCCCCCCTGCTCTCCTCCGGCTTCTTCACCTCGAACAGGTAGGCGGGATGCAGCTTGCGCCCGTCCGGCCGGATCGATCCCGGGCCGAAGGCGTCGTCGTCGGTCGGCATCGCCTTCATCCGCGCGACCGTGGCCGCGCCGTCGGCCTTGGCCTGCGCCACGCCCATGTCCGCCACGGCCTTGAGGTAGTGCAGGGCGGCGGAGTAGCAGCCAGCCTGCGCCATGCCCGGTCGCAGGCCACCGGGCATGTCGGGCAGGACGCGCTGGGTGAAGGCGCGGGTGCGGTCGTTGAGATCCCAGTAGAAGGTCTCCGTCAGGACCACGCCCTGCGCGGTCTGCAGGCCGAGCGCGTGGATGTCGGAGATGAACACCAGCAGCCCGGCGAGCTTGACGCCGCGCCGGGTCAGACCGAACTCGCCTGCCTGCTTGATGGAATTGATCGTGTCGCCGCCGGCGTTGGCGAGGCCGATCACCTTCGCGCGGCTGGACTGCGCCTGGAGGAGGAAGGAGGAGAAGTCCGTGGTGCCCGGGAAGGGCGTGCGCACGCTGCCCAGCACCCGCCCGCCGGCCTTGCGCACGAACTCCGTCGTGTCGCGCTCCAGCGCGTGGCCGAAGGCGTAGTCGGCGGTGATGAAGAACCAAGTGTCCCCGCCGGCCTGCACCATCGCGCCGCCCGTGCAGCGCGCCAGCATCCAGGTGTCGTAGGTCCAGTGGATGGTGTTCGGGCTGCATTGCGACCCGGTGAGGTCCGAGGTCGCCGGCCCGGAGGCGAGGAAGATCTTGTTCTTCTCCCGGCAGATGCCGGCGACCGCGAGTGCGACGGAGGAGGTCGGCACGTCCATGATGACGTCCACGCCGTCGCGGTCGATCCACTGCCGCGCGATGGTGGAGCCGACATCGGGCCGATTCTGGTGGTCGGCCTGCAACACCTCGACCGTGATGCCGCGCTGGTTCGCGATCTCCTTCACCGCCTGGCGCACGCAGACGGTCGAGCCGGGCCCGGTGATGTCGCGATACAGGCCGGACTGGTCGTTCAGCACGCCGATCCTGATCGTGTTCGCGGCCTGCGCCCGTGCCCGCCGCGCGCCGGCCGGCAACGCGGCCGCGAGCGGCGCCGCGGCGGCGGCCCGGATCAGACTGCGACGGTCCATCGCGGTGGTCATGTCGGTCTCTCTCCTAGGATGGGCGCGCCGCCCGGCCGGCGGTGAGCGGCTCCGGGGCAGGCGGCGCGTCCGTGTTCAGCTCCGCACCAGGGAGCAGCCGCCCTCGTTGAGGGGGCGGAACGCCTCCTCCGCCGGCGTCGTCTGCAGCAGCTTGTAATAGTCGAAGGGACCGCGGCTCTCCTCGGGCTTCTTGACCTCGAACAAGTAGGCCGGGTGGATCTTGCGCCCGTCCTCGCGGATCCGACCCGCGCCGAAGGCATCGTCGTCCGTCGGCATCGCCTTCATCCGGGCGACGACCGCCGCGCCGTCCGCCTTGGCGGTGGCCACGCCGATGTCCGCCACCGCCTTCAGGTAGTGCAGCGTCGCCGAATAGTCGCCGGCGTGATTCATGCAAATCGCGGCATTGCCGATGTGCGGGCGGACCCGGCTGCTGAAGGCGCGGGTGCGGTCATTGAGGTCCCAGTAGAAGCTCTCGGTGCAGATCAGTCCTTGCGCCGTGTTGAGGCCAAGCGAATGCACGTCGGGCAGGAACATCAGCAGCGAGGCGAGCTTGATCCCGCGCCGGGTCAGGCCGAACTCCGCCGCCTGCTTGATGCAGTTGACGGTGTCCGTGCCGGCATTGGCGAAGCCGATGACCTTCGCCCCGCTCGCCTGCGCCTGGAGGAGGAAGGAGGAGAAGTCCGTTGTGCCCGGGAAGGGCGTGCGCGCGCTGCCCAGGACCCGGCCGCCGGCCTTGCGCACGAACTCCGCGGTATCCCGCTCCAGCGCGTGGCCGAAGGCGTAGTCGGCGGTGACGAAGTACCAGGTATCCCCGCCCGCCCGCACCGTCGCGCTGCCGGTGGACTTGGCGAGCATGTAGGTGTCGAACACCCAGTGAATCGTGTTCGGGGTGCAGGCCCTGCCGGTGAGGTCCGAGGTCGCCGTCGAGGTGGCGATGGCGACCTTGTTCTTCTCGCGCGCCAGCTCGGAGATCGCCAGCGCGACCGAGGAAGCCGCCAGGTTCAGGACCAGGTCCACGCTTTCGCGGTCGAACCACTGCCGGGCGATGTTCACCGCGACATCGGGCTTGTTCTGGTGGTCGGCGCTGACCATCTCGACGTTGAAGCCCCGGGACCCGAATTCCTGTATCGCGAGCCGGGTGCAGGCGATCGAGACCGGGCCGTTGAGGTCACGGTAAGTGCCCGACAGGTCCGTCAGCAGGCCGATCTTGATGGTGTTCGCCGCCTGTGCGCGGGCGCTCCGCCCAGGCAGCGCACCCAGCGCCGGCGCTGCCGCCGCGGCCTTGAGGAGCGCCCTTCTTTCGATCGCCATCCTGTCCGTTTCCTTCTGTTGTCGTTGGTCGTTGGCCCGGCGCTTTCCGCCTTTCGGCCGGCGCGCCGCGCTGTGGGTGCCCGGCGTCGTCCGGTGCGGTCAGACGCCGAGGTATGCGTGCAGCCGCCCCGCCGAGCCGGCGAGTTCGTCGTTCGGCACCATGTCCACGACGCGCCCGTTCTCCATCACATAGTGCCGGTCCGCCACGGTCTGCGCGAAGCGGAAATTCTGCTCGACCAGCAGGACGGTGAAGCCGCGTGCCTTGATCTCCCGGATCGTGCGGCCGATCTGCTGGACGATGACGGGCGCGAGGCCCTCGGTCGGCTCGTCGAGCAGGAGAAGCTTCGCACCGGTGCGCAGGATGCGCGCGATGGCGAGCATCTGCTGCTCGCCGCCGGAGAGCTTGGTGCCCTGGCTGCGCGACCGCTCCTTCAGGTTCGGGAACAGCTCGTAGATCGTGCCGAGGTCGAGCCCCCCCGGCTGCACCACCGGCGGCAGCAGCAGGTTCTCGGTCACGTCGAGCGAGGCGAAGATGCCGCGCTCCTCCGGGCAGTAGGCGATGCCGCTGCGCGCGATCACGTCCGGGCGGGCGTCGATCAACTCGCGTCCCTGGAAGCGGATGCTGCCGGCGCGCCGCGGCACCAGCCCCATGATGGAGCGGAGCGTGGTCGTCTTGCCCGCGCCATTGCGGCCCAGCAGCGTCACCACCTCGCCGTCCGACACGTCCAGTGCGACGCCGTGCAGCACGTGGCTCTCGCCGTACCAGGCCTCGAGGTTGCGGATCTCAAGCATGCGCCGGCGCCTCCGTCCCGAGATAGGCCGTGATGACCTCCGGGTTGCGGCTGACCGAGGCATAGTCGCCCTCGGCGAGCACCCGCCCGCGCGTCAGCACGGTGATCGTGTCGCACAGGCCCTGCACGACCCTGAGGTTGTGCTCGACGAGAAGCACCGTCCGCCCCGCGGCGACGCGCTTCACCAGTGCCACGATCCGGTCCACGTCCTCATGGGCCATACCGGCCGTCGGCTCGTCGAGGAGCATCATCACCGGGTCGAGCGCGAGGGTGGTCGCGATCTCGAGCGCGCGCTTCCGCCCGTAGGGCAGCTCGCCTGCCGTCAGCCCCTCGTAGCCCGCGAGGCCCACCGCATCGAGCAGCTCGCAGGCACGCCGGTCATAGGCGGACAGCAGCGACTGGGAGCGCCAGAAATCGAAGCTGCCGCCGCGCTGGCGCTGCAGCGCCAGGCGGACGTTCTCGAGCACGGTGAGGTGCGGGAACACGGCCGAGATCTGGAAGCTGCGCACGAGGCCGAGTCGCGCCACCTCGGCCGGCTTCATGCCGGTGATGTCGCGCCCGTCGTAGCGAATGCTTCCGCGGGTCGGCTGGAGGAACTTGGTCAGGAGGTTGAAGCAGGTGGTCTTTCCGGCGCCGTTCGGGCCGATGAGGCCGTGGATGGTGCCGCGCCGGACCCGCAGCGAAACGTCGCTGACCGCGACGAAGCCGCGGAATTCCTTGGTCAGCCCCTCGGTCTCGAGGATGATGTCCGACAAATTCTTGGCGCTCCCCGCAATCCGGCCACTACCGGGCCGCATGGAGCGCTAGGTATGGACACAGGCTGCGCGGCTTGCAAGGCACCCTTGCGGAGGCCGCGCGGCTCCGCGGCCCCGTGACCTGCAATGGGCGGGCTGCACCAATCCAGGGAAGCGGCCCGAATGGCGGAGGGAGCCGCGGGGACGGCCCCGGCAGCGATTCGAAGTGCGAGATGCCCGACCGGGTGGCTGTCCGGCCACCCGACGGAACGTGGCCAAGCCCGCCCCCTGACCCAGCTACCGGGTGGGGGCGGGACGGAGCGGAGCGGCGTCAGGCAGCGGCGGTCTGGGGGGCCGGGGCGGCCGTGAGCTCCTCGGGCGCGACCTCGCGCTCGGTAACCTTGGCCAGCTCCAGCATGAAGTCCACGACCTTCTCCTCGAAGATCGGCGCGCGCAGGCCTTCCGCCGCCTGCGGCGTGCGGCGGAAGAACTCCATCACCTGCTGCTCCTGGCCCGGATAGCGCGCCGCCTCCTGGCGCATCGCGCGGGCCAGCTCCTCGGGCGCGACCTGGATGTTGTTGGTCCGCCCGATCTCGGCCAGGAGCAGGCCGAGGCGGATCCGCCGCTCGGCGATGCCGCGGTACTCGGCCCGCAGCGCCTCCTCGTCCTTGCCCCGGTCCTCCTCGTCGAGTCGCCCGGCCTTGAGGTCGGCCTCGACGCGCTGCCAGATCTGGGCGAACTCCGCCTCCACCATGCCCTCCGGCACCGCGAAGCTCGCCTGTTCGGCGAGCTTGTCGAGCAGCGCGCGCTTGAGCCGCATGCGCGAGAGCGCGTCGTACTCGCCCTGGATCTGCTGGCGCACGAAGTCCCGCAGCTTGGAGAGATCCTCGAAGCCGATCTTCTTCGCCAGCTCGTCGTCCACCGGCGGCACGACCGGACGCTTCAGCGCCTTGGCCGTCACCTCGAAGCGCGCCTCCTTCCCGGCCAGGTCCGGCACCCCGTACTCGGCCGGGAAGGTCACGGTGATGGTGCGGGTCTCGCCCGGCACGATGCCTTCAAGCTGCTCGGTGAAGCCCGGGATGAAGCCGCTGCCTCCGACCTCGATCGGCATGTCGGACGCCGAGCCGCCGGGGAAGGCCTCCCAGGCCTCCGGGCTGTCGTCGCCGGCGCCTTCCTTGCGGCGGCGGCCGGTGAAGTCGCAGACCACGACGTCGCCCTTGGCGGCGGGGCGCGATTCCGGAATGTCCTCCAGGGTGCGGTTGCGCTCGGCGATGGCGGCGAGCGCCTTGTCCACCTGCTCGTCGGTCGGGCTGGCCTTCAGGCGCTCGAGCTCGATGGCGCCGAAGTCCGGCATCGGCACCTCGGGCATCACCTCGACGTCCATGCGGAATTCGAGGTCCTGGCCCTCGCCGCCGGACTTCAGCTCGACCTTCGGCTGCAGCGCCGGGCGCAGCCCGCGGTCGGAGATGACCTGGCGTATCGCGTCGCCGACCGACTGCTCGAGCACCTCGCTCATGACCGCCGCGCCGTAGCGCTGGCGGATGATGGCCGCGGGCACCTTGCCCGGGCGGAAGCCCGGGATGCGCACGTCCTTGGCCAGGGCAGCAAGCCGCTTGTCGCGCTGCTCGGCGATCTGGCCGGCCGGGACAACCACCGTAAAGGCCCGCTTCAGCCCCGCGGACTCGAGCTCGGTCACCTGCATCGTCGGAGAATCCACCTCTGCCTCGCGCGCGCTCGCCTGCCGTCGCGCGCCACGCCGGAACGGCGGCCAGTGGTGCGGGCGGAGGGATTTGAACCCCCACGGCTTGCGCCACCGGAACCTAAATCCGGCGTGTCTGCCAGTTCCACCACGCCCGCCCGCCGCGCCGCCCGCCGGACCGGTCGGCCGGCCGACCGTCCCGGCGGCCGTCGTGAAGGGGGGCGTGTAGCGCGACCGGGCCGGGGGCGGAAGGGGCCGCCTTACGCTCTCCCCCTACGCGCCCCCGAGCAGCCCCTGGGCGCAGGCGTCGAGGATCGCCTCCGCGTCGAGCCCGTATTCCCGATAGAGGTCCGGGATGTCCCCGGCCTGGCCGAACCGGTCAACGCCGAGCGGCACCACGCGCTGCCCGCGCACCGCGCCAATCCAGGCATGGGCGGCCGGGTGCCCGTCCAGCACCGTCACCAGCGTGGCATCGGGTGCGAGCGGGGCAAGCAGCGTCTCGATGTGGCTCGGCGGCACGCCGGGCCCGCCGCCGGACCGTGCCCGG
>Ga0065720_1004005_pt1 | contig 15167 bp, 12 predicted proteins | sample Thericmetagenome_FD_59107 | JGI IMG/M metagenome (GOLD analysis project Ga0065720, IMG submission 59107) | Thermophilic microbial communities from the Joint Bioenergy Institute, California, USA of rice/straw/compost enrichment - eDNA_2 v2... | ecosystem: Engineered > Solid waste > Grass >... | reverse complement strand
TGATATAGAAAAGTGCACTCATTGAGCATAGAAAGCAACGCAAAAGACAGATATCTTCAGTTAAAAGTTGAGTTTGTATCTTGAGCCCTTCGTGGTCAATATTCTAAAATCAACTGATTTGAATTTTGGCACTCTAGGCTTGGACAATCTGTCCACCATATTTCTAACAGTTTCTCTCTTAGTTCTTTCAGTCTCATAATCTTTGCTAGATCTGATACTATAGGTCTGGGCCCAGCCAAAGTAGTCAGGATTAGCGTTGATTGGAGGAACCTTAATTCGTTCATAAGATCTCAAAGAACCCCAAAAAGTTTTTCTCTCACTATGTCTGGCTGTTCTGGCAAAGCCACCTTCATCAATCCTATATGTTATGAAACTAGAACCTATTTTACACAATGTAATTGTCTCTTCCAGTACCATCTGAATGATAATGCACAACTTTTCCTTCAATTCTGGGATGCTTTCCACTATATGAAGACTTGGGCCTTGGATTTTCTTGATGCTTAAAGAAATATTTCTAAGCATACCTGAGCCTATTTTGAAAGAAAATTGCCTAGCTCTGATGATTCCACCTGAGTCGTTGGATATATAGGTGTCTCTGCCTAGTAAAATTACCACAGATGTAATTAATATGCCTGTTCCGTTGGAATTGTAGAAGGAAGTCTTTGGTTCGAGCCTGGGCATGTTTAGTTTGAGCATTTCTCCTAATCAAGTCTCACAATTATGCTATGCGAAATAAAATAAATAACTTTAATTTTATTCCCAAAGAGAAAGTTTAGTGAACCATATCACGAAGTACAAGACGTGACAAATCATATGAATGATTTCATTATCTTCCTTTAAATTTCCCAAAAATATCAGTTCCTGTTTTCTGGACAGGATCTTCCTTAAAAGAATATTGTTTATTGAATTTCTTCAAGAAACCACTTAAGCAACTCTTAGAAAAGATAGTTATAATACAAGCCTACAAGCAGAAACGGCATTTCAAAGTGAGCCATGGGATAATTTTGTTCTTGCTATGGCTCTATGCCTATTTTTAGTGATTAAACTTAGATTCTTCTAAAGATCAAATGACCCAAAATAATATGAAACAGTAGATCTATCAGAAATTCTTTCAACCTCGTTCTGAAGATTAAACTTAAGATCTTTTTTCGATGATAATCTCTAATTGCTAACAATCAATATAACTTGTAGCACAATAAGCATCTGTATCAAAATATGAAAAGCTTTTTCTTAATACTTTTGATTGCCAATGTTATCCAGCTATCAAATTGTAGACCATTCACTAAATTTCTTGGCGGCAAGAACCTAAAATGGGGTCTTCACAAAATCAGATTCAAGAAATACCCTTTTGTAATAAATGTCCAATTCGGTGAAATGGATTTTCGAACCAATCCAATTTCCTTTTCCTTTTTCACAGGAGATACTTACATGTTTGGATGCTCGAATTCCAAATATCGGTTCAACTGTAGCCGGTATAAACATTGCTATGAGAACAAGACTCACTCAGTTAGTAACAGCTATCCTTTTTTTGAACTCACAGGATATCATATTACTACTGAAATCTTTGTTGAAAATATGTTCCATAAGCCTCGTATGCGGGGAATATTAGGAAAGAAATGTGATGGCAATCCTCCTCATTTCCAAATTGGAAGCATTGGGTTGGGAGTGGATGGGCCTGCATTTTCCTCCCTGCCAAATGGCCCAGCCTTTTCTTTCTATGTGAAATCTGAGAATAATTCCTTATCAGCAGTATTGTATTTTCAGAAGGAGGCTACCATGATCGATGTGACTGGGGAAAGTTATCGAGTCTCTGCAAATAATGACTGGCACATGACAATCGAGAAATTTAGAATAGACAAGCTGGTACTAAATGTGGAAACTTATGCTATTTTGGAGCCCAACTTCCGTTATATCGGAATTCCAGAAGGCCTCTTCAATCAAATTCTAGAATACATCATAGAAAATTACAATCTGAACTGTATCAAAGTTCTAGATCATTATAATTGCCTCTATGCCAAGGACATTTATTCCTTGCCTACATTGGAACTATTCATGGATAGGCAATATCTCCAAGTGACTCCGGATATGTACCTTGAGCAAAAGGGTGGCTTGAATAATTATACTTTGTTAATAGTTCCTACGACTACAGATATAACCTCGGATGATACTTATGTAACATCAGCTTATGCAGATTTTACTATCCTCGGGCTTCCATTTATAACGGATAAATATCTTTATTTTTCTTTGGATGAGGACCAAAGTCCTCATATTGAAATTTACAGAGTGAGAGAGGAACTTGGTGATCTTGTCTTTAAAAGATTTCTGATCATTTTCCTCATAATAATAGCAGTGACACTTCTGTTCGGTTGTTTAATATCTTTGATCAAGACTACTCGAGACAAGGCCAAGAGAGAGGAGGAGCTTTTGGATAGAATAGAAGGGTCCTATACTAAGCACACAATACATAGTGTTTATAGCCCTTTGATCCATTCGAGATTTCGGGATCAAAGGAAATAAAGAAAAACTGTTGGAAGGATTTAAAATGTTTTTCTATATCTTTTTGTAGAATAAAGTTTAATTTTTCATTTGCAATAAATTGGACAAAAAAGTTTTTTTTCTCTATTAGGTGCTCCACTTTAAACTCCTCATTTTAACTAACTTACGTTATCTTGGTTTCCGATGTAATTAATTGCATGACAAGTCGTGGTACTTTAGCATTAAGATCATGCTCGGATTATTTTTGCTATTAAACCCAGTTAATATAAATCCTGATAAGAATAATAGGACCCAGGAGAATTGAGCGAGACACGGGCTTATTATTTCACTGCAGCCCATTAACCGTTCTGAGCAGAAATAGAGAATAGAAAGAATAGTAGAGGATTATTTTTTCATTTAAATTGCGATATTTATTAAAAAAGAATCAACCGAGTAGTTCCAATGAGCAAACCCTCACCAATACTCTCTCTCAAGTACTGCCAAAATTGTGGCAGGAACGGACATGACGCTGAAGGCTGCACAACAATTCCTGTTGTCTTCGAATGGTAAAGTCTAGGTTTGTTGTCATTCATAAAAACAGGCGATACGGTGGCAAGAACGTATATCTGACTGGCTCTTTCAGCCAATGGCGTGTAAAGAAGCGTATGAGCCCAGAAAGCCAGGAGGGGTAAAATGAAAAAAGGGTTTTCTAACTTTCTTAGTGTCTACAGGTTGAAGCTAAGTCTTTCGCCTGGTATCTACGAATACAAGTTTATTGTCGATGGCATATGGAAACATGATCCTCTCCAGAGCACTGTATATGATGGGTTCTCAGGAAAAAATAATATAATTGAAGTTAAACCCAGGACATTCCATGAGGAAGAACAGGAGGAAGACGAGAATATAATCTACATTCATTCCCCGGAATCACATAAGGGCCTGAAGCTAACTAAGATCGTTTATCAATTCCCTGCCAATTGGGTTGTTATCAAAGGCTCTTGGGACAACTGGAAGGAGCCTATTATGCTAAAGAAAGTTAAGAATAGCTTTACAGGCTTCGCAGAATTTTTCGTCCTTCTAAAAATTATGCCAGGGACCTACGAATTTAAGTTTGTCGTTGACGGACAATGGACAACTAACCCTTATCTTCCTATTACAACCAGCTTTGATGGATATGAAAATAATTTGCTAATTGTGACAAGCTGTCCCAACACAAAAAGCAAGGCTAAGCCATTAACATACAAAGATGAACATGTATTGAATTGGAGGCGTGAGGAAGGTAAGTGGACAGAATGTGGCAGGATTCATCATACGCTACAAGGACATTCAATGAATGTTGTCTCGGATTTAGTATATATTTTTGGAGGATTGGCCAATAATAAGTTCACCAATACTCTCTATTGTTTCGATCCAGCTACCAATGAGTTTTCTGTTGTGGATGATCAACTTGGCGATATTCCTGAACCAAGAGCTTTCCATCAGTAATTATCTTCTAAAAGTTGTTAAATAAATAGCACTTCTGTCTTTGGTACGAGGATTATTGTGAGCGGGGGCTTCAACGAAAGAATTTTGAATGATTACTATAGTTTCAATACAGTAAGCAATAAATGGACAAAGGCGGAATTAGATGGGGAGGTCCCAGGTCCGCGTGAGAGAGGAACTCTTGCACCATATTTAGAGGATAAATTGGTGTTATTTGGAGGGTATTATTGTTCCAGTGATATGGAAGCCGAATATTATTTAAATGATTGCTACGTGTTGAACATTACTCTAATGGAATGGGTAAAGCCAAACATAGAAGGTGAGGCACCACCAAAAAGATCAGCACATACAGCGGACTTCATAAAGGAAAAAATGTATGTCTTTGGAGGAATAAGCTATCAGTATAAGTTCTTTTGAGTTCTTTAATGCTATAGGAAAAATCTAAATGACATTTGGGTGTTAAAGACTTCACAGACATCTCAATTCCAATGGAAACAAATCATACCCAAGTAGCTATTTCTTTATATATGATAAATTCTCTTAGGGGTGTTCCTCCCGAACCAAGACATGGTCATACATCCACAGTCGGTAAAGTTTACTTTTTATGGTTTTTAACTCGCTAGTGGGAACCAACATCTTCTATCATGGAGGAAGAGGAGCAGGGTATAAAATTTTTGATGACTTAGTCATTTTTGACACCATTAATGAACAATGGTAATATCCTGTAATTCATCACATAATTTCATAGGGTATATCCCAAGATAGGAGGTATCAGACCTCCTCCAAGATATTACCATAAATCAGTGGCACTCAACGGAGGGGCTGAGATTATGGTATTTGGAGGAATTAGGCCGAAGGAATTTATGTATGACTGATTAGAATTTTGTTGAAATTTTAGAAATTATCCTAGAGTTTACATTCTCGATACAACTCCTAAGGCTCAGCTTGAAGAGGAGGATCCTAAACAGAAGGAGAGATGATTCAAGTTTATATCTTCGACTTTTCGTTTTAATTCTTATGAGTTGCTCTCTAAAGCTAGCTATGCTATTCTAGGGAGTTATTTTTTGTTCTATGACCTTGCGTAGCACTCTACTGAAAAACTACTTATTTCTATTTATTTTAGAGACCATTTGTCCAATTTAAGTCTCTTTGAAAAGGATTAGATAAATACACCCAATTTCTAATAAATAGCAAGGCTAAGTTACAAGCAATATTACTCCTTGACGTAGTATTCACTGAAGACTCTATAAAGATAGGCAGGAGTATGCTCACCCATGTTAGTGATGTAAAGGGTGATATAGTCAGGTGTGATATAATCGAAGGATGGGATTATAACATCAACATTTTCAGAGTTTTCTTCTCCAGTGCTTGTGAAATAAGCTCCAGGGTGGAGGAGATCATTATATGTATTCTGCTCAAAAGAAATCTTGGGAGTAAGTTTATAGATTCCTCCAATGACTATGACTGGGACTAAATGAGCCTTGCAAGCCATAGCAACCAGCAATGTTCCGGATGTTCCCAAAATACCTCCGTTGGCCATAATAGAGTGAGCACCTAGGATATTAAAAAAATGTCTGGCTTGTTATACTGATAAGTGCTTTATGGACTCTTGGCATAATAGCATAGACTGAAGTATCGGGAATAATGGTGGTCTTGATTTTGGCTTCGGACAATCTTTTGGCGAGGTTGCTACCCTTCTTGGTGATGTTATTTTGGACAACAATAACTTCGAAGTTCCTAAGGATTGAGAGAAAAAATTCGAAATATTACTTTTTCTTTGCGGCTTCAAGCAAGAAGCTTCCGACAGTGTATGAATCTCCATAAGTGAGAATAATTTCGTTTGAATTGATGTGGTTAAGAGCCTGGCAGGTCAGTAAAGGTAAGATATTCTCAGTACATATTTGTTTATTTCTTCAGTGAGGGAGTCGAACTCATAAAGAATTTCATCGATGGCTGAAATGACATTAGTTTTGAATTCTTTGATTTGAGATTCACTGACTTCGTCCCTCCTATCCCTCTGGATATCGAATTTAATCAAGGGGTTAAATGAGCCCATTCTCTTGATGAATTTCACTACGGCTCAGAAAAAGTCAACTATTCTTACTTTCTGTCTCTTCTTTTTTCATTTTAGCTTCATCAATAGCCAAATCCAAGGCCTTAGCTTGTTCTCTAATAATAGAAGTGACTCTCTTGATAATATTGGCAATTGAGAACTCCAAGGGCTTAGCGGTCATTAAAATCTTCTCAAGATTTGAGAAATAACCGAGAAGTTCATCAACAGAGGTGAAATTTTTCTCCAACCTCTCACTCAAGAGAGCTCGGATGGCATTGGCTGTATCTTTAGCGTAAGTATAGGAACCTTAAATTTCATGCCAAACCTAAACTAATTACTTTGATCTTCCTTAAAAGGATTGATAATCTTTTCCATGTATCTTTGCTAATCAAACAATAATTTTATTCAAGTCTTTACAAATCTTTTCAAACAATCCCTGTCTCCTATATAAAAGTGAGAAAGCTAATGAGCCTATAGGATACTCTTTTGAATAGAATTCTCTATGCCTAAGGCCTTTAAGATATAAAACCAGGAAATGCTTACCCATGGTGCTATTTCCTGTAGGCAATACATATTTTAGGTCTATAATTTGTGTTTAGCATTTGATAGTAAGATGAAGAGAGAATATGCTCTTATGAATTTTCTTTGATGAGAGTAAATTAAGAAGGCGGGTTTGGAAGGTTAAAATATCAGGCGCGAAATTCAATTGGGTTAATTAAGCTAGTAACCAGGCCTGGTATGGACATGAAACTGCTTGCAGGTGTTCAGTATTGGTATCATATATGATCCGATTGAAACAGAATTTAATTCTCCTTTCATGTGATATTAACTGGTAATTTATGTTCGCCCAGATTATTGAATAATAATTAAATCTATTGGCTAAATTCAGATCCATGAGTGAACTTGAACAACTCAGCAACATTATTGATATCATTCTTGGCAAAGACAATGAGAGTAGAAAACAGAATGAAGGTTTCCTTAAGACCATCAAGGAAAATGATCTCAACAAATACTGTTTAGCCTTCGCAACCCTTTTGGCAGGTATATCATTTCGTTTTTTCTCTTATTTTATAGAAAGCCCAAAGATTGAAGTTAGAATGTTCTGTGCTGTCCATCTCAGAACCACCCTCTCTAACTTTTCTGAAGCTAACCTCGAACCTGGCTGGGTAAAATTGACTGGCGATACTCAGAGATATATTAAAGAGACTCTCTTCGCTGTTCTCAACAAAGAACAGGATGTCAACGTTAGAAAGGGTTTATGTGATCTTATCGGAGAAATCGGTGCCACTATGGATAACATTTCCGAAGAAGACAAACCCAAAGTCCACCCAGAAGGACTTCAATGGAAGGAACTTATGCCCACTGTCATGCAATACATCATGTCAGGTGATGTTACTTTCATCCAAAGCGGTCTCAAGATCATGGCTGTCCTTTTCATGTACTCTGGTGAAATGTATACTCAATACAAGGAAGATCTCTATACCGTATTCAAGGCCAATATTGAACACAACGACCTTTACGTCAAGTGTGCTGCTATTGAAGCCCTCTCTTGCTACTTGGAAGTTATCGAACCCAAACATTGCAAATTTTTCGTCGATTTGATGCCACTTGTCTTCCTTAACACTGTCCACATTTTGCAAAAGAATGAAGATCTTGGTGTTGAGGCTCTTGGTCACATTCAAGATATTGCTGAAACTGAACCTAAGCTCATCAAGCCTCACTACAAGGACTTCTTTGACACTATTAAAGCTATTACCTCATTGAAGCTTGACTCTGAAACTATCAAGGAAACTGCCCTTGAAACCTTTGTTATTTTCCTCGAAAGAATGCCCAAGTTCGGAACCAGCAACACAGAGATCCTCAAGGAAGTCATGGAAATGATCTTTGTTTACATGGTTAGTTGCGATGAAGAACCAGATGAGGAATGGATCAGACCTAAGGAAGGCTACGTTGAGACTAACGAAAAGGGTGACAGTGATGATGGTTCCATTAAGCTCTGCATGCACCTTGTCGACAGAATTATTGCCTCCCTTGGAGAAAAAGTCGTTATTCCTCTCCTTTCCAAGATCATGCTGGAAATGGTGAAGATTAACGACTGGAGATACAAACATTGTGCCTTGATGGCCCTCTCCCAAGTCGGTGAATATGTCTCTGACGTCTCTGAAATGGACCCTATTGTCCAATTCATCCTCAATTTCTTCACCGATGAACACCCTAAAGTCAGATATGCTGCCCTTCACGCTATTGGCCAAATTTCTGACGATATGCACCCTGAATTCCAGATCAGATTCCACCAAAGCGTCCTCCCTCCCCTCATCCAACTCTTCAACGATGCAGTTCCCAGAGTCGTCTCTCACTGTTTGGCTGCTTTGACCAACTTCCTTGAAGGATCCCCCAAGACGACTGTTGCCCAGCATATTGTTGCTATCCTTGAGCCTGCCCTCCAATTCATTGAAACCGGATGCTCTCTGGTCAAGGAAAATGCTATGTCTGCCATTTCAGCTCTTGCTGAAGCCTGCGAAGCTGAATTCACCCCCTACTGGCAAAAGACTGCTGAGATCATCTTCAACGTCTTGAGGAGTGCCACTCAAAAGGAATACAAGCAACTCAGAGGACAAGCTATTGAATGCTTGACCTTGATCGGTGTTGCTGTTGGAAAGGAAGAATTCAAGAAGGCTGCCCACGAAATCATCCAATGCATGCTCGAAATCCAACAACACCACGTCGAAGAAGTCGATCCTCAAAAGTCCTACCTCCTTTCAGGTTGGCAAAGAATCTGTGTCGTCCTGGGTGAAGACTTCATTCCTTACCTTGATACCATCCTCCCATCTCTCTTCGAGCTTGTTGAGAATGTTATCAAGGCTGACGAAAAGAGACAAGCTGCTGAAGAAGATAGCGAAGCTTATGTCGTTAACCACTACCTCGGAAAGAAGGAAGAAACCGGTCCCAGACTTAATATTAACACCTCCGAAACTGAAGAACTCCAACTCGCCCTTAATATGATCAACGCCTTCGTTGTTGAACTCAGAAAGGGATATCTCCCTTGGGTTGAAAAGACCTCAGAGATCATTCTTCCTTTGTTGAGCTACTCCAGTAACGACGAAATCAGACACACTGCTGGTAAGGGTCTCCCCGCTCTTATCCACGTTGTCCAAGAAGCCAATCACGCTAATGGACCTCAAATCGTCAAGACCATGGCAAAGAAGTATATCGAAGCCCTTTGGGAAACTATTGAGAGTGAAATGTCTGCTGACACTATGGCCAAGCTCGTTTACTGTATTCGTGAAGTCGTCCTTGCTTCTAAGAGGTTCATGACTGAAGTTGAGATCGAACAATTCAGTCAAATGATCCTCAAGGCCTTGAAAGACTCTGATGAAAGAAAAGCTGAAAATGCTAAATATGCTCAAGATGAAGATATGGATGAAGATGATTTGGCTGCCCTCAAGGATGAAAACGACATTGAAGAAGAGCTCCATTGTGCCCTCGCTGAACTTATTGGATCCTTGTTCGAAACTCACAAAGAACTCACCCTTCCTCTTGTGGACATCATCTACAAGCAAATCTTGCCCAATGTCCTCTCTACTGACGTCAGTCCCAAGATGAACAAGTTCGGTCTTTTCTTGATCGATGATATGATTGAATTCCTTGGTATTGAACTTATCCCCAACGAATGGCCTCATTTATCTGAAGCTCTCTTGAAGTTCGCCACTCACAAGGTTTCCGAAGTCAGACAAGCTGCCGTCTACGGTATTGGTGTCCTCGCTGAAAAGAGCAGAGATTCCTTCAAGGCCATTAGCGAATACTGTGTTAAGGCCCTCTTTGAATCCCTTGCTGTCAAGAAAGCTGAAAATGAGAGTGAGAAGCATTATGGATATGCCAAGGATAACTCTGTTGCCTCCCTCGGTAAGGTCATCAAGTCCCAAGCTGAATTCTTACCCAACTTGCCTGAAGTTGTTAAGGTTTGGCTGGATAACCTTCCTCTTAAGTGGGACAAGAAAGAAGCTAGAGTTCAACATGAGCTCTTGGTTGATATTATTTTGGCCTCTAATGCTAGTTTGGTCTTCGGTGAGAAGGGAGAAAACATGCAACATGTTATCCAAATCTTTGCTGAAATTGTAAATACTAAGGTTAGTACCGAAACTATTAAGAACAAGATTATCCAAGTTATCAATTTATTGGTTGCTAATCAGGCTACTGCTGGTCTTGTTAAGGAGGCTGTCGGAAATCTTGAAGTCAAATATCAAAACAAGCTTAAGGAAATTATGGGATAAATATATTTAGTTTATTTGTGTTTTTAGATATTGAAGCAATAAGTATTCGTTGATAAGACAATTCACATAGTGTATTTCATTGAAATTCTTTTTAAATGATCTCATCAAAATTCCTTTTTAGGTTCCTTTTAGCATCGGAAGTTATAACTAATTTGAATCTAAACCCAACTGGCCTATCTTTAGTCTTTCCTTCTCAACAGAAAAGATCTAGTTATCTTATGCTTATAGCTTTACTTGGTTAATCCAAATCAACTACTTCTAGAATATGACTCTTTTAATTGACTAAAAAAAAGCTTAAATTTTCTAAATTTGGACGTATAGTCTATTTTAGAGTGGAAAAAGCACCCTCTAATCTTAGGCAAGACAAATATTTTCTACCTAGGAAGGCTTCAGTTGACTGAAAACTTTCAGGTTTAGTTGAGTTTTGAACTGCAACTATTCCTGTGCCAAGTAGGATTCGATGCTATAGGCAAAAAATTCTCAATTAAGCAATAACTAAACAATTTCACTTTTGTAGCGCTAAATGTACTTAAATAGGCTGTTATTTCCAGCCCCGCCTAGTACCTATGATGCAAAGAAACTAGACAAAGAGCTAATCTATATTCCTAGGGAAAGGTCACGGNGTAAGGACTTCAAAATACAACGACCGGTCACATCTAAAAGTGATGAGGAAAAGAAAACCTCAAAAAATAAGTTCTTGAAGCTGTTTGATAAGATGAAGAATCTCAAGCCTCCAAAACTCTTCGGACAGCATAAAACCCGCTCTCCTAGAAGCGAGGATGCCTCTCCAAAGAAGACAATTATCCATGAGATCGAAGAGGACAACCCACGCAACGATAATCTAGTTATAGACAAGGAAGAGGTTGAGAGCTCGTCCCCAATCTCACTTGCTCAAATAATGAAAGAATTAGAAGCAGAAGACGAGAAGGATGTCTCTGTACATCATATTGAAACTCTTGGGAGAAGATCTTTGGATAGCATTAAGGAAACTTCTAAGGAAGATAAAGGGAAATTAAAGAAGAAGAAAAAAATTAACTGTTTTGGCTTCCTCATGAAACATGGAAAATCCAAGAAATTTGAAATTGACGATCATGATGGCCACCCACAAGAGTATAAGCTTTCAGATATGAAACATCTGAGCCGTGATATAATAGCTCAGTTGTTCGAAAATAGGAGGGAGGAAGTTGATAAGGATTCCTCTTCATCTTCTGATGAAGAACACACTGAATCTCATAATGGGATCACCATAAAGAAAGTGTTGTTCATACCATGTTTGTGCCTTTATTCTTCAATAAAGACCACCAAAACCTTACTATATTTCCATGGGAATGGCGAGGATATCAATTCAGCATATGACTTATTGTACAACCTCAACAGGAATTTACTGGTAAGTTAGCAATGAAATAAATAACTCTGTTAGCTAAACGTAATTGCAGTTGAATATCCTGGCTATGGAATATACAAGGGTTCAGCCTCTGAGAGAAAGATTCTCTTGGACGCCGAAACTGTCTATCAATGCCTAACAACCCAAATAGGAATTGATGAAAAAGATCTTATAATATTTGGACGCTCTATTGGGAGTGGCCCTGCCTGCTGGCTAGCTTCAGTAAAAAATCCTGGGGCTTTAGTCTTGATGTCAGGATTTACTTCAATTAAGGCTGTCGCTAAACATATAGCGGGAATAGTTGGAGGTGTATTAATAAAACAACGGTTCAAGAATTTAAAGTACATTTCTTCTGTTAAATGTCCTACTCTTTTGGTCCATGGGAAAAAGGACACTCTTATTCCCTACCAACAGTCTGTTGAACTATTTGGTAAATTTAAAACAAAACTTTTGTAATTTTGCTAGAAGCTATTCCTGGAAGAAGCAAAAAAATTCATTTATCAGAAGAGATGACTCATACAGAATATGACTACTTTGATGACGTGGGGGCCCCTTTATCCTCCTTCCTCAAAGAATATAAAATAATTGATTTTGATAATGATGAACAGACTACTCAGCATAGACCAAATTTTGAGAGCTTAAAGAAGCCAACTCTTGACTTACTTGTCAGGAAGGGATCCTTTGCGGAGGAGACTCATTCCATTCAACATCATCAAGAGAAAGCTTAAGCCAAAAATTTATATTATAAAGTCTAATGTTTATATAAGAAGTCGAAAGTTTGAAAAGTTTTTTACTGCTGATTTTATTTATAACTATTTTTCCTCTATTTGCTTCTATTCATGGTTGCTTAACTGTAAATTACAAGAAATATCTCTTGTTACTCAGGAAAATATATTCTCTTCCTTATAGCTGAGTTAGAACATACAGCATAACACTTTGTACTTGTACAAAATTCTAAAGGACTGAATTTACATTATTAAACACATTTATTTCTTTGATCCCTTCTTCTTCTTTTGACTAATTCTGCTCAGCTTTCCTGGACGACTCTTCTTAGAAATTTTCTTTTTAATACCGGGAATGCGGCTTCCTTTACCGCCCTTGCCGCCCTTTCCTCCTTTGGCGCCTTTGTCTCCTTTTCCTCCCTTTTTGGCTCCGAAAGTAGGAGTACCTGATTTACTCTTCTTGGCAGTCTTCTTTTGTTGTTTAAGGAATTCATCTAGATCTGGGGCGTTTTCTTCTTTGCCCTTGATGGCCTCTTTCCACTTGGCAATAGCAGCGAGATTTCTCTTCTTTTCTTTTTGTTGCTCTTGGAGCTTGATAGTTTGGAGCTAAAATTTTAGAGAATTATGACTATTTTACCTTCTTGGCGAATTTCTTGTTTTCTCTTCTTAAGAGTTTCTCTTCGTTGGTCTTGATCTTGATTTGCTGCCTGACCAAATTGCTTCTGATTTTCTCCATAATTTCATCTGATTTATACATTTCAACCAAATAGTCATTAGGTCTCATAAGTTTTTGATTGGCCTAAGAAATTAGCTCTGGCAAACAATAACTATACTCCTTTCAACTTTTGAAGTCCTTGCTTAACATTATCAATGGCAATATTATAGCTAGAAAATTAGAAAACTTTCACTCAATTTACAAGTTGACTTCTCTTTGTATATCATCGTTAATGGCAGACTCCACGATTTCGACTTTCTTGTCAGAAACTTCGTTTTTAGTAAACTTCACAATTATCGATACCAAGATCCAGTCTTTCGAGCCACGAGACGTTCTTTTTTCTCTGGTTAACTCTCTGTCTCTGCAATATACCCTCATCGAAGGCTGTTCTTATTTCTTCCAGCTTTGCTAATATCTCCTCCTGCCAAATTATTGTGGATCATAAATTGGATACTTCTTTATTGATAACTACTTTGCCCTTTCCTTTCAATTTTCTGACCTAAAGTTTGAGAAAATGATCTCCGTGAGTACCATGTCTGCTTCCAAGTCGGAGTCCAGAGATTCGGTCTCGAATAAGTTCACATAGTCCGTTTGTTGTTCAGCCATAGAAAGATATGCTCGTGAAATAAAAATAATTGAGATAGATTTTGTTATAGATGATAAAAGATTGTGTGAAAATTTTGTTTTGGATTGAAATTAATAAACTTTTTTTTTGATTTGATTTTGAATTCAATTTTGATAAATTGTTAAATTCAAAAGTATTTATAATCAATTTCTTAAACAAAATTGATTCACAATAAGATAAAATCCTCCAAGAATCGGTATGGGTAAAACTGGGTAACAAACGATAATTGAAAATCCACCTGGTATTATAAAATGTCTGTGATATTATCTAGATCTTTCTTAATGAATGTAGTTGTTTTTAAGATTGAATAATTCAAAATTGAAATGGGTTGAGGAGCACCATAAAATATTATGAACCTTTGTTTAGAATCGTATCGAGAAAGATTGAGATATTAATATAAAATTCAAAAAAAAAAAATATTAATTGTGTATTGGAATTTGAATTTAGTTAAGAGAAATTTTTTCCCTAACTATTCTTTCGATTACTCGGTTTTTCATTTTTCTTTGGGAATATTACAAACTGATATTCCATTTTTCATATTTGAATTATCAAATATATATTATTTATTTTCTTTTCTTTTTTTTTCTGAATTAATATTTTCAAGTCAATTTATTTTCTTCACAAACAATTTCTTCATTATGAAGTTTCTATTTAAAAATTTTCCTATAGCTATTTAAAGTCACACACACTTGATTTTCAAATTTTTTTGAATAAACAATAAACTCAAATTAAAAAGGAAGAAGAAGAAATGAAGAAGAACGCTCATTTTCATGTCTCATGAAGAAGAAGAGGCACATAGCCAAAAATGTTCTTCAGATGTCTCCTATAACAAATATCCAAGGTTCAGCCAGGAATACTTTCATAATAGAGAGCTTCTCAAAAAAATAATTTTGAAAAGGCCAAAATCGCCATATTGATACCTTCAAAAAAACCAGTTCTTCTCAAGCTAAATTTGAAAAATATTCAGATTCAAATAAAAAATTCAGATGAAAAATATAATTATTTTTTTTAAATTCAAAAGCTCAACTGGGTAATATTGTGAAATCATAGTTCAAGCATTTGAAAGTGCTTGGAAACAATAAATTAAAAACCAGTCTAGTCAATGCCAATATAAATGTCAATGTCATAAATGGTGTAATGTTGAGAATTGATCTCTGGTATAAGTTCTTTCAGTCGTAAGATATGAAAGCTTAGTTAGAAGATCAAAATTCAAATAATAAATACAATCCCTTTTCCTGATTCAATAGAAAATTAATTAATTAGTGTATTTGAGTTATTTCAAAATCAGCCTGAAAATCTTTTTCATGTACTTCAAACATTTTTCTTGTTCTCAAATATGAAAACAAAATGAAAAATTAAATTGGATTCTTTATTTGTTATTTCTTTTTTTTATTTTTTAGTTATTATTTTGATTTTTTTTTTTTTTTTTTTTTTTTTTTT
>Ga0065720_1020331_pt1 | contig 15175 bp, 17 predicted proteins | sample Thericmetagenome_FD_59107 | JGI IMG/M metagenome (GOLD analysis project Ga0065720, IMG submission 59107) | Thermophilic microbial communities from the Joint Bioenergy Institute, California, USA of rice/straw/compost enrichment - eDNA_2 v2... | ecosystem: Engineered > Solid waste > Grass >... | reverse complement strand
GGGGGGGCACGCATTGAGATCACACACAGGACTGCCGGGGACAGGCAACCTGTCTTTTTGGTTCTCATGGATTTCAGCTTCTCACAGAGTTCGGCCCTTCTCGACTCAACTTCCCCTGCAGGTAACTTGCTGGTGTTGATATTGCATCGTGAATAATCATTTAATCCGGATTTTCTTTTCCTTCTCGGCCAGTCGGGTATCCTCCCCCTTTTGTATTCCAGAATTAATGGTTGCCCGCTTGGCTGTCGGCGACTGTAAAACTTCAAAGCCCCTTAACCATGGCGAGTGACATCAGGGAACCGCGAACTTCCCGCTCCTCAGGCAAATGTTGAGAGGCTAAGCGAGACCTCGCAGTTCAACAAGGCCATGTTGGCAGCGCGGTCACGCCGACCGCACACTTCAATTTTAGCAAGATAGGTCACCTGCTACCCCTGAGCCAGTCAACTTGCAGACGTCTAGGTCTCAGTTCTCGAGTGTCATTCCGCCCTTCAAAACGTTACGTTAGGAAACAGAGTCATCTCTGGCAACGTCCGCTCATTGCTGCCCCCTTTAACCCTCCTCTTCATGTTGCCCTTTTCGTTGCTCCAGTCCCACAACCTCCTGCTCTTCTAAGCTCTCGGGAGGTTTGATGTATTTTTGTACTACATAATACCCCAAACTCTCAGAGTCGTTATCCTCCTGAATGAAGAACGTCGATTTTACAAGTCCTGGTGCACCTGTCCCGATCTTGATTTCTGGCGTTTCACGCCGAAGGTACCTCTTAAAGTCTCTGAAATTCATACCATATCCGAAATTCCTAGATACATGCAGGCCAATAATAGTCAAGTAGGGGAACTGTTTTGATCCGAGAGATATTAAAGTCTTCAAAGGGGCGCGAACATGTGAGGACTCAATGGGTGATCGTGGGGACCATTGCGGCCACTGCAAGTGGAGCTGCCGAAGTGAGTCGGAGAGCAAATTGATGAACGACATCGAGTCAATGGGCTGGGAAATAGGCTGGTACACCGGACCTTGAACTTTGCACTCCTGCCTGCGTGTAGAGCTTCCTAGGACCAAAGTTTCGGTAAATCGCCCACGTATAGCTAAGGAGGGGGGGGGGTTTCGGAAGCAACCAGTTCAGGCCAAGGCATGTGGTATGAAGCTTGGTGATGAAAAGCAAAAGCGGAAACTCCAATGAAGGCTTTTTTCTCTTGTACCTAAAGCTGGATCAACTGACTCGATGCGATTGATGGATTGACCAAAATCACCACCTGAGCGCAAGTTAAGTTCGTAAGATAAGAGGCGTACGATCAACAAAAATACAGTACGAGCTGCTCTGCTGCTTTGAGATTCGGTTATCGCCCAGTCTTTATGCAGCACACTGGCTCCTTGGTAGCGCGGTTCGTAGTAACAAGGGTCAACGTCACAATTCAAAACCTTCCAAGCAAAGCCGGCCCGAGGAGAAAGCCTCAATTTCAAGAAATTAGCAGATGGAACTTCGCTGTGTCTAACTGTTTGACTTGTCTCATTCGGGTAAGAGCCGTGCATGTTGAAGAAGGTCTGCTTATAGTAGCTAGTTTGATAATGGCGAAACTTGCTAGCAAATAAGTGTTGTCATTTCCTGTACAAACAGAATATGGTAAGAGATTGGATGAGCAAACAGTGAATTCACTGTCTACAAGCAAACCTTGCGAGTACTTAGATATGTATAGTTCAGCGTTCGTGGTCAGCTTCATCTCATCACAATATACTGTGCTGATACGCTACTGTGTAGCTTACACCACCAATCCGTAAGACAGGGTAAACTGACATGTTGGTTCAGGAAAGGAACAGGAACAGCGCTAGGTGGAACGTGCCAAGCCTGCGGAACTTGTCAAGCTTGTTACGGTATTAATGAAATCTGACATCTCTAAATCTGACTCAGCGTTTTTCGAACGCGGGCTGCTTCACCACATCCATAACGCCCATGACGTCGTGACGACCCCGGAATGTGATGATATATCTCAAACAACATCTATATCAAATGTCACAATCTCCAGCCGATCTGTGCATCATAACGAAGCCAAGCCCCAGAGGCACTCGGGTTGCTACGCCGACAACTACACAGTATGCTGCTTATGTCAGCTGCACCCCTTAGGCCATCCAGGCCCCAAGGGTCTTGAGGCTTAGTGGTCTTGGCTGGACGCAAAACCAGAGTTCACCTGGAGCCTCAAGCACGCGAAGATCTTCATCGTTACCGCTGAAGGGAATCTCACTTGACCTTCCGCCTGCCGATTGCTTCTGCTCCTTCTCTCAGGTTCAAGAGAAACCTACCTGTTCCTCTCGACGCCATGATCCGAAAAAATCTCCGCAAGTTTTTCTCGCTGAAAACAACATCGACAGCGCTCAGCGACACAGCAGGTCTGCTAGGGAACGATGTTTCCACCATCAACCTCTCATTGGACTCACCTCCTCCTGAACTGGTCATCAATGCATCCCCACTAGAAGATCCCATGTCTACCTGCTCCAAAGTGTTCAGCATTCTTGAGCTCTTCGAAGCTATTCTCCTGAACGTTGACATGCGCACCATATTGGTGTCCTGTCAGCGTGTTTGCAGGACTTGGTACACCAACATCAAATCCTCACACGTCCTACAACGTGAGCTGTACTTTCTCCCGGATCATACCTCACCTGGGCCACCGTTCACTTTCAACCCCCTCCTTCGAGAAGCTTTCAACGTAATTTACCCGAAGGGTGATATTGCCGAGCTGTGGACACGGTATCAAGCACAGGTAGAATATGATATGCGCATCAGAGCAGCGCACGAGTTTGCGGCACGTGTGCGGGATAATGGTGACGCGATCCATCCACCGAGTGTATTATGGGCGCCTGAATTTATTGTACCATTTACTATGCACACAGCCAAGATGATAGACTATGGCTTACAGTACAACACCGCAGCTAAAGAATCTTCAATAATTAGACGGCATGAGGAGTTCAAACCTGAAAGTGAACTCTATCGTCTGAAAGTTCGACAGCAGGCCTTCATTAGGCCAGGAGCCAGCTGGAGGAGAATGTATCTTTCCCGGCCGGCTGCAAGAACGATAGCGTACGAGCTCGTGACTCCCGCCACAATTTGCCGTGGAGGTGACGTGCGAACCAGAATAGTGCTGGAGGATGGCCTGAAGATGGGAGAGCTCTGGGACGAGATAATTGACAACCTGATGAGAGGTCCCGGTAGGGATAGATGGTGTCGCTGGACATATGGAAGCAGCTCTTGGAACCGCCCCATACGCGAGGTCGTGCAAATAGGATGGACCTGGCAGAAATGGGAGTCTGATGGGCTTGAACATTTAGACATTCCGTGGATCGCAGAGCGAAGGAGAGATCTTGCTGACGTGGATATGGTCATCGGCTTCTATTGCTGCGACAACTGCCTCTTCAGGAACCTGAGAGGGACCTGCTTTGCATGTGAAAGGCAGCGACCTTCTGCTGCGCAGGGCAAAACGGCACCACTCGAGTTCTGGTCGTGGCGCAGAAGAGTCAGCCTCGTACACGATCTTTGGATGGTGATGTGCGCGGAATTCACTTCAAAGACTAGGCTGGCTAGCGGAGCTTGTGGCCTTTTAAGAGATCCGACAAACAATTCTGCTTAGGGGCTCAGTTTCTCTGGGGACGTAACAGATGGTTTAAGTTTCCACCACCGCCATTCAGGACCTCCACCTCAAGTAAACTTTTAAGTGCATCTTGGTTGTTAAGGTATTGTAATGAACTCGCGGATGTCCTAGCGACAGAAATCAGAGATACATAAGTTCATGCTCTCTCACACTATCATCTGTCAACCGACACAACCCGCTCTCGCCAATGCCGAACGACAAAAGCCCAGTAATGCGATTCAAAATTAATCTAGCCGGTTGTCAAAACCTCTCTGGCTTCCGCCCATACACAACATAGCTACAGCAATGATGTCAGTGACAGTTATGAAAACCCTGGGGACCAGTCCCCGCTCAGGGCACTTACACAGGCCAATAGGCATGTATCCTCGTATCTCTCAGGTCCTTCTTGACGTCGGTCAAGAAGGCATCCACTTCTGCGACAGTCCAATTGAACTGCTTAGTCAAAAGCATGAGGCTGAGTGCCTCCAGACCATCGAGCATATTTTGCAGGACCAGGGCACCTGTTCCATTGCTAGTTAGCAACCTCCCCAACTTAACCAATCCGTCAACACTTACCAATACTCTTATATTTTGGGTCCTTCGGCCAGTGATTAATCGGCCACTTGTACTCAACCTGCACAACATCCACAAACCCTTGCTCAATCAACCAGTTCTTGTAATTCGCGGCCGCCATCATCGACGTCCCGTTGCGCTCGCTGGCTTCGATCAAAATCCTATTCCACTTCCCAAACGGGCTATCCTCGGGGAGCGTGTTGTCGTCGGAAGTGATGAGGTAGGGATCAGCTATCTCGATCCAGCCGCCCGGTGCCAGGCTGTCGTAGGCTTTCTTGAAGAGACGCGGCCAGTTACGGATCGAGCCAACCATTGCGCGAAGGTAGACGAAGTCGAATGGTTGGGAATAGGTCCATTCGTCTTCGAGATTGTCGATGTAGAACTGGACGTTCGGAGGGACACTTGGAGAGGTTAGTGTTGTGGTAAGGTGCAAGGGTTAAGCTGCGGGACGTACTAGCTGGGCTGCGAAGGACTTAGGTCCACGCCCACAACCTACTATCATCAATCACTGCTACATTCTGTTCTCGGTGGTTGAGTCCGACTTACCGAGGCCTCAGGATGCTGATCGCCGAACTCAACAGCCCAGATACCTGTGCCTGTGCCAGCATCAAGAACCCGCCTGAGCTTGTTGGTTTTGCCAGCAGGAGACAGGTAGAGCTTATTGTCCTGACATTGCAGGAAGAGGTAGTGCTGAAGGTCTGTCACCGGCATCAGCCACTAATCGCCTACCAATTCCAAGAGTTGTGCTTACTCAAGCGGTCAAGCTCACGCTGAAGTTATGAAGTTAGCGACTTCCAGGTAAATATGCAATCCAAGACACTATACTTCGTCATTTGGCATGAAGTAATCCACCTCTGCATAGCGGGTCAGCCTGTTGGACCAGGAGAGGGGCTACAATCCGTACCATGGCACTTACCATCTGCCTTAAAAGAATGATATGTGCGGCCATTTTGTTCGCGATACTTGTAAACACTAGAATCGAGCGATGTGGTGTCACTCCAGCCGCTATTCTGTTCACAACGAGGGTCAATCTCTCCAGATTCATCATCCACCTCTAAAGCAGGCCCTCGACTCAAGTCAAGGGACGTAAACTGAGACATACTACGCTAACAGCAGAGTCACGATCATTATCATCAAAACCCTGACCAACAGACACAACCATCAGTCTTGCTCTAAGCACTAAACATTTAGGCAATTGAAAGGAAGTAAAGGGGTCTCACATCCGGCTCCAAAAACCCCACATTCACAGGTTGGCTGTCGATCGGAGCAGGTGTCGTAGCCTGGGTATATTCTCCGGGTGTTCCTGTGGTGGCTATCGACCTGTCCGCCGGAGTAGATGCTCCAGTTAATTGCGAAGACATGGCAATACTTCTCACAGACTGCTGTATCTAATAACTCTAATGATGCAGTAGTGGCTGTTCGAGTTGTATGTATTACAACGGGGCCGTATTGGCGGTCCGGAAAGTGAATTACAAAGAGGAACGTTGACTGCTGAAATAACTTTTCGATGCCTCGAGTCGCCGCCTTGAGAAGAGGTCACATGCCACAAGGCAAAGTGCCAAGTGTCAAAGAACTTGCTCGTTGCAGTGGACGAGGAATAGATCTCCCCCGTCTTAATACGGACCCCCATCTGCCCCCAGCCGCAAAGCTGGGGAAATGTTACACGGATTATCCTGCAAGATACTACCATGACTCAACGGCAAGACACCTTCTCCAACTTAGGGAATAGCCAGGGAATGAAACATACATCTGAGACTGACCGAGCGAGGCAGGTAGTGCTGTTGAAGACCGAAGATCTGCGCAGTTCTATCACTACTTTTCTTTTAAAAAAAACATGACAGGACGCGGATCTCCAACTTGCGTCGGACTGCTACTGGAGATCAAAATCTACTACTGATTACCGCTACAGTCCTTCGGTTTACTCTTCGCCAACATCAGGAACCTCCCGGCAGCTTCCATTTTCCGCACCACAGCCGCTGTCCATCCTCCCACGCCGCGGCCGCCTGCAGCGGCTGAGTTACATAGGGCAAAGAGGTGCTTAGGTTGCAGGGCTTGTAGACTTGTAATTCGCGACGCTCCTGCAGCTCGCCCTCGCCAGTCAACGGTTCGGTTGACGAAGCACCGTGTTCTGATAAGAATCAAGGCAGGCTGTCAAGCCAGCCGCTGGATATCACATGGTATGGTCGCTGTGGCTGCAGCGTAGTGCCCGATATACAAGTTGATGACAATCACCTTAATTCTCATTATGTATATGCGCTCTTAGTTCTGAGCGGGCTGAACGTGGCAGAGAACTTGGTCCTTCTTACACAGTATCTCCCCGTTCTGCCCAGCCGTCCGTCAGCAACCACCCCCCTCCCCCCTTCGCCCTGAGCACCGTCGTCATCAGTAAAAACATGTTTCTACGAAGTATCTCGGCATGCAGTCCGCTGCATTGTTAACAACCTGGGCTCAGTTGGAGGACCTCCATGTCCAACCTTTCGCAAAATTCTCAAAGTTCTACCGTGCTTGGGTGACATTCTGTTCTTGTGGCTTGCATCGAACCCCCATGTTACTAGTACACCGCCCGATTCCCCGATGCAATGGCAGGGCGGTTCGGCCTATTTCAGTCTCAACGTCGTCGAAAACGACCAATGATAGTCTTGGGCGACAATTTTGACTTAAGAATCCGAAAACTCTGCAGCCAACGGCATATAGGAAGTGCGGGAATGCAGAAGGACGAGCGAGAGGAGGATGGACTTGAAGATATCTCATCCAATTGATCATGACGTGATGCTGTTGAGCAACCTGGAGGAGGATCAATATCTTCGTCAGCCTTGCAGATACTGCATTCCCATGGCGATGCTGAGTAGTCAATCAGTCCTGCACACCTCTCGGAAACTTGCCGACTCAAAGGTCTGTGCTCAATGGCCAAAGGATACAATCTGCACGTCAAGAAGCTTGACGTTCGTCCACAACATGCATGTAACTTCCTCACAGGCAAATACCCTTCCGCTCAAAGTAGACGTAGGCGATGGTGACCCCCACGGAAGACCTTGCCAACTCTCCCTGCAAGCATGGCACTGGGTCACAACCGGGCTATGGACGTCAAAACGGTGAAGACACCTCAACCTGTATGCCGACTTCACATGCCTTAGTTTCTTCACCAACAGCAACAGGGTGCCAACGGCCGACCTTCGTCCACCAGAGATAAGTCAAATTTTTCGTTCCCAATCCCTCTTGCTAATCAGTAACCGAGTTTCAACAAAAACTACCTAAACGCGCCCTCCAAAAAGACAAGATGGTACTACCTAAAGCAACGTCCATGCAAGCCTGCCGTCCGCTTAGAACCCGTCCTAATTTCCAACCAGATCGCCCCAAGATATAATATTTCCAACACCACTAGATGAGATGGGGAAAAAGGTGAACAGCAATACAAGAACAAAGAAACAAAAAGCCTAAGTCCTCGAAACACCAAAACCAAGTCCATGCAATTTTTGCTAACACCATCCAGCCAGATAAGAAAACACAGCCAACATCATATCAACCGATAGGAGGCGACTGCCCGGGGGAGTCTCCCTTCCCGTCAATTGTCCCCGTCATGACCACATCCTTTGTGACAACCCCGTTTCCACTCCCATTCTGATTCCCAGCGACAGCCTGATTCCCATTCGCCCCTCCGTTCAACCCCGCAGCAGCGCCAGCCACTCCTCCACCATTCAACCCATTCCCCTGCACCCCCCCATTAACGCCAGCCCTCGTCGCAGCTGCAGCCCCGGCTCCAGGGACAGCCCCCAACTTCCATCCCACACCCCCAACCCCGACAGGAGGCACCCCGCCATTCTTAATCATCAATGCCAGCCTCGCCTCGTTCCTCTCCCTCCTCAGCCGATCCTCCACCGCCTTAACTTTCGCCCGCTCCTGCAACAAAAACTCTGCCTGGGCACGAACCTCGCTGTGTTCTGCGCGCAAGCGCTTCAGCTCCTGCCGGGCAGCATACAGCTCGTTGCGGGTGGTCGACAGTTGCAGACGCACTGTGGTAAGGTCGTTGGTTGCGGAGCGCAGCTCGGATTGCAGGGCTTTGATGAGGGCGTGGGCCGAAGCCAGGTCATCGGGGAGAGGGTTGTTGGCGAGGGAGTTAGCTGTTGCGGTTGTGCCGGTTGTTGTGAGGGTTGTTGCTGTTGCTGCCGCTGCTGAAGGGGCGGTTGTAGTTGCGGGAGGGGGAGGCTGAGGCTGTGGTTGGTGCTGAGGTTTGGGTTGGGGTTGAGGTTGAGGGGGGGGAGGCCAGGAGAAGGCGATGTTCGCTGTGGGGGAGTTGAGAGTGTGGCCGGTGTTGAGAGACAGGCTATGCTGATGCTGATGCTGATGCTGATGCTGATGTTGAGGGAATGAAGAAGGGGCAGACGTTGGAGCTGGGCCTAGCGGGGCTGAGACCGGGACAGAACGCGGGAAGTGAGTAGTGGGAGGGAAGGAGGGGTCTATCGGCGACGGGCAGATTGGCTCGGTGGGTGAGTGGAGGAATTGATGAGGATCTTTTAGAGCGTGAATGGCTGGTGGGAAATGCGGCTCTGTAGCTGAGGTGACGGTAAAGTCCTGGAACTCTTCAGGCGAGGAGCCGGCGTGATAAGGGTCGGCGCCCAGAAAGGTGGTGAGGTCTGACCCGTCGCCAAAGACGAACGGGTCGTCGTAGAGACCGACCATTGGAGCTGCGGAGATGGCAGGGCGAGATGCTGCTGGGCAGCTGGGCTGTTGCGGCTGCTAGCACTGATTACTACGGTTGTCGCGATAGTGGAGCGGTTGAATTTAGGCTGATGATCCCAAGCCCGCGGATCTGGGGCGTATTCGTCGGTTCGCTGGGGATTTTGATGGACCAGAACGCAGCGCTGCTCCACTCTGTCAACGTCGGTTAATAACACGCGATGTTGACAGGAAGTTTTTATAAGTCTTTAGGAACGTCTCCTGTTGGCGCGGGTAGCAGAGTGTGCAGAGGTGAGCGTGAGCACGTCGGCACTTCGCATGTGCTGCGTGGGGTGGCGACAGACGATTAGCAGTATGGTCTTCGGCTAAGGTATTGCTTTCAGGGACCTGTCCTGTAGCAGGTTGCTTTCGGCCTCAGGAGCTGGATACGCTGTCACTCAGTTGCTGCTGGACAGGAGGTGTTCGTTTCAAAATCGAGTATTGGCAGGGTCAGCGGGTCTCCACGATCACCCGGGGAGGAACGCAGGGCACGATTCGTCTCTGATGGGCCACGATGCGATTGATTCCACGCAGCCTCAGCGACGTGCGCGTGTATGTAAGGTCACGACGGTATATGCAGGAGGAGAGATTCGACGACGCTGGCTTCAATCGAAGAGGGGTCTTGTGCTCCCAGGAGACACTCAAATTTGCTCATGTGATCTCGGAGGACGACTCCGCAGAGCTAGACTCGAGAGGTCGAGCCAAGAGCCATTCCACAAGTTCCGCGTTAGGGCTGCGACCTCTTGGCAGCGGAGATGTGGAGAGAAACCTGCCGGACTCCGGGGAGGACGACCGGGGGAGGGGGGGGACTCGGCGCGTGGAGCTGTCAAGAGCCTGTTGGTGATGTGATTTTTGTTTCTGCATGTCTGTCTGTTCTCTGTGGGCGTGATCTGGGCCTCTTTGGCCCTTGGTTCAGTCGACCATGGCACTGAGAATGCGACTTTTCTCGGTGAAGATGGGTATAGGTAAATCACAACATCACGGCACCAGCGCATAAGACTGGGGAAGGATTGGATGGATGGATGGATGGATGGATGGATGGAGGACGAAACAACCTATGGATGGATGGATGGAGAGGGTGTGCGGAGAAGGAAGAAGCCAAAACCAAGGCCAGCGCTCGCTCCATGGCAACGCTGCAACCTCTGCAGCCTGTGCGACTGCAACGCGGCCAACCGCTTTTGCTGCGTTAATGGAGGCGAGGCAGCAATGCAGCCAACCCCTGGCCTTCTGAAGTTCTTAATCGCGAACTTTTTCTGGATCAGCGTCAAGCAAGGTCGCACTTTGAAACTTCGAGAAAAAATCTAGCGCGGCCGCGATCGCCCCCGTCGCTAACAGGTGCCCCACATGGCTTGCGAAGCCTTACTGAAAGCGAGAAAGCGTTCTCGGCGACAGCCACTGATAGGAGACGATATCTCGCTCTTCTGACGCAAGCCCATCGCCAGCTCCTCTCTTTGTCGTTACGCCTTGTCACCTTCGACAAGCCTTCGATGCTTTTGGTCTGTCATGCAGCCGCTGCAGCTCGCCCACTCGGGGAATCGCCCCGCGAACTCCTCCGCAACGTCCAATCGCGTACGTCTGGGGCGTGTTGCACGAACCACGCTCTCGAGTCCAGAGGCTCATCCTTTTTGTTTCCTTTGTGGCTGACCGGAGGCATATGGCCGTTGGATTTAAAACTTAATCTGTGTTTTCAGAAGATTCGGCGAGAGTGATGTTGTGCTACGAAAACACTGGGCACCTCGGAAGTTCCAGGGGCCGTGGCCTCCGTCTAGGACTTATCTGGGCAGTAACATCACGAGCGTACGCGGTGCAATTTAGTATTTAAAGCGACCCATATGGGTGAGCCGGACAATTCATCGAATGAACGGCCTGAGCCGATAACCTGCATGGTGTATGCATGGCTGCATGCTAAGCTTCTTCTTAGCCTGGGGGAGCAACAGGCCTTATGCTCTCCACCACCATCAGACCGGCGATCCCCTTTGGGAAACCCGTGCCTTTAGTCGCGTCGAGTGTCACACTGAGGAAGCACGAACATTTCCGACCGTTCGGCGGTGCTACTCAAGGTCAACCGACATGCTGCTGAGAAAAGGTTGGCCCGCGGATCAACAAAAGCAGCATGCAGTTCGGCTGCCGTTTGATGGGTTTCCTGCTAGGGAGTCTGTGATTAGACCTGCTTCCAGCCATTATTATTATCATCCGCGGAACATATTCCCTAGTCATCTATTGGTCTACACTAACTCGACTACTACTCCAAAAAACCCCCTATCCTGACCTCCCCCGAAAGAAGCTCCCTAACCCTGACATCAACCCCGCCAATCCCTTGTTCTCAGATCCCTCAACCATCCCTTGCCGTATCCAACCAGGCAGCTTGCCCCTGATTCTGTCTGTGCCAAAGCGCCGGTCGATAAGCACAACAGCTGCATAGTCACCGCGATGGCGAATCGCGCGGCCGATACTCTGGTTGACCGCACGCATACAAGCATTCTCGTAGAAGTCCCGAGCTACCTGTCGAGCAAGTGGCAGGGCTTCTTCCCTAGTTAGAGCCCGGGACTGGGTTTTGTCACCTTCTCCTTCGGACCGTGATGTTTTTGAGCTGGTTAACCGTGCGATTGCAGCTGTCTCGACATACTCGATCCGAGCTTTCCACTCGGGCGAGTTAATGTTCGGGTACGGCAAGCCGACGACGACGACGCAGCGGCCGAGCCGATCCGAGAAGTTGATGCCCTCAGAAAGCTTGCCGCCGACCACGCTGAGCAGAAGAGCGCCGCCGCGCCCTGTGGGGTCCAGCTGCTGCCTGCTCGCCGTGCCAGCCGAGAAGATCGCGTCGCTGTATTGCTGCAGGATCTCGTCGCTCGAGCCCCCCTTGGACTCTCGGAACAGAGTTTTCTTGGCCGCAAGCCGATCCCATAGGGTTTGTTTTCGCTGGAACGATACCGAAGGGCCGTTTTGAGTCTCGGGCGCTTGCCAAGCTGCTACCACCTCGTCCAGGTAACTGTAGCTGGGGAAGAAGACGACCACACCGTCAGGAACAACAGAACATATATTAAGCAGGACTAGGCCAAGTTGTCGGATCATGGCCGGGTCGCTACGCTTCTGGAAGCTGAACTCGAATGCATCGGACGCTGCGGCACTTCCTTGTTGTCCCGGTCTGGTTGAAGCGAGTGTCCAGACAAACAAGTTGGACGAGGGGATGACGTGCCCGCAACTGAGCGTTGTGATCTTGTCTTCAGAGAGCATGGGGAAAAGATGTGCCTTGTAATCATCGAACGGCGACATAGTGCCACCCGCGAGGATAACGGCTCGTGCCGCCGAGACAATGGATGAAAACGCATGGGTAGGGGATAAGAGAAGGTAGGAGAGTTTGATGTCTGATGGTGTCGTCAAGAGCTTCTCGTAGAAGATTCGACCCTCCGTACTGAGGTTGGTAAGCGCTGAGAGAAACGAGACCAGTGTATGGAGGACGGGTGTTGTTGTGCTAGTTTTGCCTTGCCCTTGTGCTTCCTCTTCCTCCTTGTGACTGACATAGCTTTCTACCTTGTATGCCAGCTTTGAGTCTTGGATGTACTTGATTAGTTGATAGAGATTAATCTGGTCCGCGCCGCGAGCCTTAAGTAGGGAATTGGAGTCAACAATACCGTGGTCGCCCTGAGTAATCGGATCAGTACCCTTCCCTTGTACTAGGGCTTTTCTCAACTTACCTTTCCATTCAACGCCGTGTTTAACCACTCACTAAGCGACTCAACAACCCTCCCAACCTGAGCAACCATCATCCTATTCTCTCCCTTCAGCTTCTTTCCAAACCTTTTGACATAAACCCCCAACATCTCCCTAGCCCTTCTGAGCTCACTCAACCGGATCTCTGCAGCATGGACATTCGCAATGGCATCCATGATATTATGAGCCTCATCGATAATCACGATATTACCCTCTAACTTGATCCCTAGAGCCTCTCTGGCACTCTTCTGCAAGAGCAAGGGATACGGCAACGTGACGACCTCAGCACCGGGGATGGCCTCGCGCGAGGCGTAGTACGGACACACTTGGAGGTCCTTGCCCACGCGATACAAATCCTCAATGTCAGGTAAAGAGGCGAGGACTGTGTCACGGAATTCGTGCACTTGCTTTAGGTTGTCGGCGTTGGGGATAAAGGGGCATTTGTGTCCGGATTTGCCTTGCTGAAGTTCTGTACACCGGTCGTTGATCGCGGAGAGGGAGTTGAGCCGTGCTACAGATGGGTTGATGCAGAGCTTCTGCCGTGAAGATAAGGGGACTTGTTTGACTGGTTCTGTTGGCGGGCCTTTTCCGAGATTGTCTGTGGACAACATGTCCTCGGGAATGGAGGTAGGAAAGGCTGGTCTTCGAAGTTCGCCGATAAACTGTGCGATTTGCGAGTGTGTGCGGGAGGTATAGTAGATCTATGCCGTGGGTTAGCCTGTGTCTTAGATGTTTTGCATCAACTCGATCACGAACCTTGACTTCCTCTTCTATCAAAGAGCAATCTTCTTCCCCTTCCTTCCCCTGAGCTCCTCCCAGGCCAACCTTGGCCATCAACTCCCTCGTCTCCTTACTGAGCCCAGCCAAACCATCACCAGTTACAGTACCATCTGCCCAATCGCCCACCAAGAACTCCCTCTCCTCATCAATCTCCCCCTTCTTCCGTTTCCCATACTCTCCATCGTCGACACGGGCCCTTTTTACACTCCTCCCATGCAGCCCCATGGCAGCTTTTTCTTCCTCCTGTCGTTCCTTTTCCCTGGCCTTCCTCAAGGCAGCCTCCCTTTCTTCCCACAGACGCGCCAGCTCTTGCCTTTTCCTCCTTAATGCAGCCTCAATCATCCAGTCTGGCTCGCCGGCCATCGCTGCGGAGGTCTCGTCAAAAGAGGCAGAGAAGCGAGACCTCTTGTGATGGCGCAACCATGTGAGAGCTGAGCAGATCAGAGAAAGGGATTTGCCCTATCAGAAGAGTAATGTGTGAGAAAAGGTACCAACTTGCTACTGCATAGAATGTCAAGGAGGGAACGAAAGATAGACTGAGCCTACAGTGCCAGTGGGACTCTCCAAAATGCCGACTTGACCGCCGCCCTTCTCGAGAATATTGTAGACAGTGCGCATGAACTGGAGTTGCACATCATATGGGGTGTATGGGTGATGGAAGTCAATATGTTCATTGTTATTAGGCGCCTCGAGCCCCTCATCCGATTTGATGTCTGTCATTTTGGTGATAACTCAGGTGAAGTTAAATGTTTGAAAGTGAGAGATCACCAATGGAAGAGTCGGAATACCATGAGGGGATATTTCTTTAGAGGGAATTGGCAACGATCCAAGAAATCTTTATTATTGAGATCAACGTATTTCAATATCAAAAATCTCCAGATCGAGCCGTATGAAATGCTCTTGAGATAGTCGGAAAGCGTTGGCCGAAGCGCAAAGGCTCATCATGTCAATAGCCCGCTGAAATGAAACAACCAATAAGATCTCCTTACGAGTAGTATCAATACGGTCACGTGATGATATTTACATCCGAAGAACATCATGTTTGCTATTTCAGGGGTCTGATGCTCAATGTCCAGGGATATCATCTACATCCATGCACCTGCCTTCTAGGTCCCACCGATTCCAAGCCAACGCCCATGACAGACATTACATACACAGACAAAGGATAATACAGTCCAATTAACACCGTAACGCCACAGCAAATGCCATCTGTGTTCCAGACTCACACCTTGAGGATGTCTAGCTCGTCGTCGCCTGTCTCTCCCTTGCCCTCCGCCCCCTGCTCAAGCCCCAGTTGAAGAAACTCGTGTCGTAACGCTTCCTCAGCGCTAATGCGCTTGCTAGGATCCAGCTCCATGCACCGCTTAAGGAACTCGACAGCCAGCTGCTCGTCCTCGGGCAGTTCCTTACCGCTGCGATTAGTGCTCCAGAGGATGATAGCCTCGAAGCTAAATCCAGATTTGCCAATTGTGGGAATAGTTGTCTCGAACATGCAGCCATGCAGCGCCGCTGTTTGCTGCATCCGGTGCCAGCCGAAAATGGTGGCAATCTCGATCATAGCTTCGACGTCGTCGGCTGAGTTGAAGAAGGGGAACCGTTTTGACAGGATAGTCAGCAGAATAACGCCGGCACTCCAAATGTCAATCTTGGTGGTCTGCTCGGTGCACTTGAACAGAACTTCGGGCGCACGAAAACCGCGGGTACCAGCACGATTGGCCCGAAGTTCTGAGATCGGAAGAGCACACGTCTGAACTCCAGTCACTGACCAATCTCGTATGCCGTCT
>Ga0065720_1005042_pt1 | contig 15184 bp, 10 predicted proteins | sample Thericmetagenome_FD_59107 | JGI IMG/M metagenome (GOLD analysis project Ga0065720, IMG submission 59107) | Thermophilic microbial communities from the Joint Bioenergy Institute, California, USA of rice/straw/compost enrichment - eDNA_2 v2... | ecosystem: Engineered > Solid waste > Grass >... | reverse complement strand
GTTCTCCCGCTGGAACTCGTCGGCGAGGTGGTCGACGATCCGCCGGTCGAAGTCGTCGCCGCCGAGGTGGGTGTCGCCGGAGGTGGCGCGCACCTCGATCACGCCGTCGCCGATGTCGAGAATGCTCACGTCGAACGTGCCGCCGCCGAGGTCGAAGACGAGCACGGTCTCGTTCGACTTCTTGTCGAGCCCGTAGGCGAGCGCGGCCGCGGTCGGCTCGTTGATGATGCGCAGCACCTCGATCCCGGCGATGCGCCCGGCGTCCTTGGTCGCCTGGCGCTGGGCGTCGTTGAAGTACGCGGGCACGGTGATCACCGCTTCGGTGACCTTCTCGCCGAGGAACCGCCCCGCGTCGGCGACGAGCTTGCGCAGCACGAGCGCGGAGATCTCCTCCGGCGCGTACTGCCGGCCGCGCACGTCGAACCGCACCGCGCCGTCGGGCCCCTCGACCACGTCGAACGACACCGCGTCGCGCTCGCTCGCCACCTCGTTGAAGCGCCGTCCGATGAACCGTTTCGCCGAGTAGACGGTGCCCTTCGGGTTGAGGATCGCCTGCCGCCGGGCGAGCTGCCCGACGAGGCGTTCCCCCTGGTCGGTGAAGGCCACCACGGACGGGGTGGTCCGCGCCCCCTCGGCGTTGGGGATCACGGTCGAGTGGCCGTCCTCGGTCGTGGCGATCACCGAGTTGGTCGTGCCGAGATCGATGCCGACTGCCTTGGACATCGTCCTTCCCTTCGTTGCGGTCCGGCCGGAGGGGCGGGCCCGGCCGCGGCGCCGCCGGGGCCGGGCCGGCGGGGCCGTACAGCGCCGTGCGCAGCCGTGCCGTGCGAAGCCGTATGGAGAGCCGTATCGATGGGGCCGCGCGTGCGCCGTGCGGACGCACGACCCCGCCGGGCGGCCGGGCGTCGCCGGGGCCGGGGCCGGAGTGCGGGCGCCGGCCGGATGCCGGTCAGGTGCCGGTCGGATGCCGGTCCGGCCGCCGCGCGCGGTCAGCCGCGGAGCGAGGACAGCAGCTCGTGCGCCCTCGCCGCCTGCGAGTTCTCCACGAGCACCTCGTACCGGTCGGCGGTGAGCGAGCTGGTGGACACGAAGTCCCGCTCCCCGCCGGTCATGGCGTGCGAGATCAGCCCGAATATCGCACCGGCTATCGCACCCCAGATCAGGCCCCACAGCACGAGGGCGAACAGGGAGAGCGGCCCCGGGGTGAAGAGGCCGAGGAACAGCCCGATCAGCAGGCCGAACCAGGCGCCGCCGACGGCGCCCCGCGCCGCGGCCCGCAGGTAGGTGAGGCGTCCCAGGACGCGCTCGACCGTGCGCACGTCGACTCCCATGATCATGGTCTGGCCGACGGGGAAGCCGCTGTCGGAGAGGTAGTCCACCGCCCGCTGCGCCTCGGCGTAGCTGCGGTAGGTCTCCACCGGCTGGTAGTTCTGCGTGATGGCGTCGATCGACGGGCCGGGCATGGCCTTCTCCTTCCGCTGATGCTCCTTCGGGCCCGCATGCGCGGTCGGCAAGGCCGGTACGGCCCCGCCGACCGGGTGCGCGGGCGTCAGGCGGAGACCTCGATGTGACGCGACTTGGCGGTCTGCGCCTTCGGGATCGTCACCGTGAGCACGCCGTCCCGGAGTCTGGCGTCCACCCGTTCGGTGTCGACCTCACCGGGGAGCAGCGTGCGGAACTCGAACTGGCCGGTACGGCGCATCCGGTGGTGCAGCCGTACCTCGCGCTCCTCCTCCTTCACCTCACCGGTGATGATCAACTCGCGGTCGCTGAGCTGCACGTCGATCTGGTCCTTGGTCACACCGGGCAGCTCGGCCTCGACGATGTAGCTGTCCTCGGTCTCGCACACGTCGGCGAACGGCACCCACGGGATCCGCGTCTCCCGGGGGAAGATCATCTCGCCCATGGTGGTGCTGATCAGCTGGTCAAGGCGGTCGTACAGGTCCTCGAACCCGCGCATCGGCGAGAGCGGGGCGATGTCGCCATGGCGACGGCGGCTCAGCAAGGTCATCCTGATTCCTCCCCTGACGTACCTGAGGCGGGTGCCCGGACGACCGGGCCGGTCCCGCCGGGGCGCCCAACCGGTAACGACGCCCCCTTTGACACTCGCCCGCCCCGCCGTGGCTCACATCCTCAATTCGGGTAGTTGTTCGCGCGCCCGCCCGGCCCCGCAGGGGCGCCCGGAATGGTGGGTGTGAACCGGTTTTACCGGGGTAGCAGAGTCGCTTGACCAAGATCGGTGCCACCGGCCCACGCATCGGCGGTAGTCGTGACCGGGTCCGGGCAGGGGGGTGACGAACCGGGGCGGCCGACCAGGGGAGGGGGACCGGTGCGCGGACGTGACCGTGAATGGCGTGCCGTCCTCGACCTGCTGCGCGCGGTCGAGGACGGCCGGGCCGGGGCGCTGCTCGTGGACGGCGAGCCGGGCGTGGGCAAGACCCGCCTGCTCGCCGAGGCCGCCGAGCACGCCCGCGCCCGCGGGTTCGCGGTCGCCGCCGGGGCCGCCGAGGAGCTCGGCGAGCTCGCGCCGCTCGCCCCGCTCGCCGCCGCCCTCGGCGTGCGGGCGGGCGGCGACGAGGCGGAGACGACGCTCGTGGAGCGGCTGCGCGCCGAGCTGGACGGCCGCGCCGCCGCCGGGCCGGTGCTCGTCGTCCTCGACGACCTGCACTTCGCCGACCCCGGCACGCTCCGCGCGGTGCGCACCCTGCACGCCCGGCTCCGGGACCGCCGCGTCGCCTGGCTGCTCGCCCGGTCGCCGCAGTACGGCGGCGCGGCCGGGCGCCTGTTCGGCGTGCTGGAACGCGCCGGAGCCCGCCGCCTCGGCCTCGCCCCGCTGCCCGCCGAGGCGATCGCCGAGGTCGCCGCCGACGAGACCGGCGCGCCGCCCGGCCGGGACCTGCTCGACCTGATCGAGGGCGCGGGCGGCAACCCCAGGCTCGTCGTCGACCTCCTCGCCGGGCTGCGCGACGAGGACGCCCTCGACTTCACCGGCGGCGACGCCCACCCCCGGTCGGACCGGCCGCCGGCCCGGCTGCACGGCTTCGCCAGGGAACGGCTCACCCGGCTCGGCCGCGAGGCGCGGCACCTGCTCGTGCTCGCCGCCGTGCTCGGCCGCGCGTTCACCCCCGAGGAGGTGGGCGAGCTCCTCGGCGCGACCCCGGCCGCGCTGCTGCCCGCGCTGGAGGAGGCGTTCGCCGCCGGGCTGCTCGCCGCCGACGGCGACGCCATCGGCTTCCGCCACGAGCTGGTACGGCAGGCGATCCTCGCCGCCCTGCCCGGCGCGGTGCGCCACGCCCTGCACCGCCAGATCGGGGAGTACCTCATCGACTCCGGCGGCCCGCCCGCCGAGGCCGCCGAACACCTCACCCTCGGCGTACGGCACGGCGACCGGCACGCCCTCGCCTGCCTCGACGCGGCGGTGGCGCGCATCCTGCCCGTCTCGCCGCCGGCCGCGGCCGGGCTCGCCGTACGGGCCCTCGACCTCACCGGCCCCGCCGACCCGCACCGCCCCGCCCGCGCCCTCGCCGCCGTCGAGGCCGCGGCCGAGGCCGGGCACCTCGGCGAGGCCACCCGCCTCGCCGAGACCGCCATCGCCACGCCGCTCCCGCCGGACGCCCGCGCCGCGCTCCACGCGGCGTACTCCCACGTTCTCTATCTGCGCGGCCGGGCCGACGAGGCGCTCCACCACGCCGAGGCCGCGCTGCGCGACCCGCTACCGGACGACCGCGCCGGGGCCGCCGCACCGGCCCTCCCCGGCGCGGACGCCATGCCCGGCGGCCCTGTCCTCGCCCTCGCCCGGGGCTCGGCCGGCGGCGCGCGCGGCCGTGCCCCGGCCGTTCCGCCGGGCGGCCCGCGTGATCGCGCCTCGGCCGGGCGCCCCGACGAGCTGCGGGACCGCGCCACGCGGGCGCTGCTCGACGCCGCCGCCGCGCGCGGCGACCACGCGCTCGTCAGGAAACACGCCGAGGCCGTGCTCGCCGCCGAGCACCAGCACGACGAGACCCTCGCCGTGACCGCCCTCGGCACGCTCGCCGTCGCCGAATGGGACCGAGGCCGCCTCGCCGACGGCCTCGCCCTCGCCCGCGCCGCGGCCCGGCACGCGGGCGCCGCCCGCCGCGTCCACCCCGGGCTCACCCTCGCGGAGCTGCTCGCCGACATCGGCCACCACGACGAGGCCCGGGCCGTCCTGGACCAGACCCGCCAGGAGATCGAAACCCTCGGCCACGTCCCCTGGCGCGCCGCCGTCACCATCCTGCGGGCCCGTCTCGACCTCGCCGCGGGCCGCCCCGGCCAGGCCGCCGAGGCGGCGCGAGCCGTGCTCGGCGACGACACGGCGACCCCCGCGCTGTTCGCCCAGGCCGCGCTCGCCGTACTGGTCGCGGCGGAACTGCGCCGGGGCGACCTGCGCGCGGCCGCCGCGTACGGCGTCCCGCCCTCGGCCTCGGCCGGGACGCCCGATCCCGCCGCGCACCCGGCGACGCACGCGGCACAGCGGCTCCGGCTGCTCGCCGCACGCCTCGCCGAGGCGACCGACGGCCCGGACCGGGCGCTCGCCCTGATCGGCGACATCGTCGCGGAGCCGGACGAGCACCCCTGGCTCCTGTTCGGGGAGCCCGGCGCCGCCGCGTGGCTGGTCCGGACGGCGCTGGCCGCGGGCGACCGCGCCCGCGCCGAACGGCTCGTGGCCGCGGCCGAACACCTCGCCCTCGGCAACCCCGGGTTCCCGGCCGTCCGGTCCGCCGCCGCACACGCCCGCGGCCTGCTCGACGCCGATCCCGACGCGCTCTGCCACGCCGAGGACGCCGCCCCCGACCCCTGGGCCCGCGCCTCGGCCGCCGAGGACCTCGGCGCCGCCTGCGCCGAATCCGGCGACCGGCGCTCCGCGACCGCCGCCCTGCTGCGCGCCCTCGCCGCCTACCAGCAGGCCGGCGCGGACCGCGACGTGGCCCGCGTCCGCCGCCGCCTGCGCCGCCTCGGCGTCCGCCGCCGCCACTGGTCCCACGCCGAACGCCCGGTCACCGGCTGGGACAGCCTCACCGACACCGAGCGCACCATCTCCCTCCTCGTCGCCGAGGGCCACACCAACCGCCAGATCGCCGACCGCCTCTTCGTCAGCGTCCACACGGTCGCCTTCCACCTGCGCCAGGTCTTCCGCAAACTCGGCATCCACTCCCGGGTCCAGCTCGCCCGCCTCGCCCTCGACCGCGATCACCGGCCTTGAGGTGCGATAGCCTCCGGTCACGCTCTCGATAGGGCGAATCCGTTCCGGCAGCGGGGAGGCCGTGGCGTCATACCGCGTACGCGGCGGTGGGCGGGGGCTTGTCGGGTGGATAGGGCCTGGGCGCGAGGACGAACCAGAGGGAGCACCGTGGGTGTTCCTCGGTGAAGCCCCAGCGCGTGGAGAGGCTGCGCATGAAACGGAGGCCGCGGCCGGACTCGGCAAGGTCGTCGCTGTGGTGTGGGGGGACTGCGGGGATGGTTTCGGAGCCCTCGTCGGTGACGGTGATGAGGAGGCGGCCGTCGACGTCGGTGTGCACGGTGACCTCGATCGCGGCGGAGCGGGTGTGGATGACGGAGTTGGTCGACGGAGTTGGTCATCGCCTCCGACAGGAGGATCACCGCGTCGTCGCGGCGGGGGTGCCGGTCGAGGACCTTGCACAGCCAACGCCGCGCCTCGCCGACGGATGCCTTTGCCGAGGCGAAGGTGGCGCCGTCGAGCAGGCGGTAGTACGAGATGTCATGCATGACGTAGTTGTCTCTCTGGGCGTTGTCACGATTGATCGGTGGCGGAAGGCCGTCGAGGATCACTTCTGGGCGGGCATGCGTTTGAGCGGTGACGAGGAAGCCAACGCGCACTGAGTAGAGCCCTGCGGCCGAGAACTCGGACGATGGCGTAAGATCCTCTGGATCATGACGCCTCCGCTAGGCGGTAGCTGAACCAGACGCTCTTTCCTCCGTCTGCGGTATGGCACCAGCCGAGACTCTGCGTCATCGCCCTCACGAGGGCGAGGCCACGGCCATGTTCGGCGGCGTCGTCGGCGTTGATCAAATGGGGAAGATCCGACCCATGGTCAACGACCTCGCCGATCAGCAGGTCGGCGCTGACGCTGATGGCGCAGCTGATGTCTGGAGCGCCGTGAACGACGGCATTCGTGATCAGCTCGGAGACGATGAGCGTGATGTCGTCGCAGGCATGCTCGTAGCCCCAGTCCGCAAGCGTCTTGCGGACAGCACGTCGGGCCGCCGAGGCCGCCTGAACATTGCAGGGGACGTTCATGGTCCACTGCTGACCAGCGGTCATGTGATTCTCCTCGCCCGGGAGGGCATTGCTCCCACCGCCGTCCGACGAAGCGACGACAGCAGGGCGCCATACTTGGTGTTCGAATAAANCCGTGTACTTGCCTGCCATGGCCTGCCACTGCATGCCCCGACAGCACAAGGCAGGACATGGCCTTCTACGTTTTCGTCGTGATCGAGTTCGATGAGGATCGCCTGATTTGGGTGCAGTTGTACGAGATTCTGCGGGAGCGGATCGAGACGGGCGTGTACAAGGAGCGGATGCCGATCCCCAGCATCGAGCAGCTCGACCAGGAGTTCCCCATCTCGCGCGGCACGATCCGCAAGGTGTTGCGGATCCTCGCCGAGGAGGGTTTCCTCAACCCCATCTCGGGCCGGGGCACCTATGTACGGCCTCGCACCGAGTGGCATCCCCGTCAGAGCGATGAGGCCTGATCGGGGCACCCGGCACAGTCGGCACCTACACTGACCTCTTCACCGAACCTGCCCGGCATGCCGGACCTGACGAAACGAAGGCAGGTCGGCACCGCCGCGCGCTCTACAGTTCCGCACCTTTGCGTTCTGATCGGCATTCAGAACCGACATGTGGCGCACATGTTCATGGTTGCAAGTTTGTAATCTCCTGATGTCCTTACTTGACGTGACGGATACCCTACTCATGGTTGCGCTTGGTTGATGTTTTTTCAAGCGGAATTTAGAGAACAGTTTTTGCTTCAAATATGTCCGACTTGTGGACCTCGTGTCCGATGGGTCGTATTTGCGAACGGAGGCCCGTAGTGAGCTCAACAGTCCGGCTGCGTCATCTCAGTGAGGAGCTTGTCCGCCTCAGGAGGGCCGCCGGCCTCACCGTCGAGGAGGTCACGAGCAAGCTGAACAAGTCGATGGGTTGGCTCACCTACATGGAGAACAACAAATGGGTGAAAGCCAACATCAAGAACATCACCGCCCTGCTTGACCTATACGAGGTCACCGGTCGGCAACGCGAAGAGATTCTGGAACTGGCACGAGCGGCCACGCAGAAAGACTGGTGGCTGGCCTACCGCGACATCTTTCCCATCAAGCTGCCTGGTTTCGAAGCCGCAGCCACAACCATCCGAACCTTCGAAGCCCTGCTGGTCCCCGGTCTACTGCAAACCAGGGACTACGCTGCGGCCGTCGCCCAGGGGCGCCGTGTCTTCACACCACCTGTCATCGCACGCCAGGTCGAAGCCCGCCTCACCCGCCAGAAGATCTTCGATCGCGAGAACCCGCCCGAGTTCTGGGCGCTCATTGACGAAGCGGCCCTCCTGCGGTCGGTCGGCGGACCTGGCGTCATGCGACAGCAGATAGAGCACCTGGTGGACATGGCGACACGTCCGAACATCACCATCCAGGTTGTTCCTCTCACCGCCGGCGCCCACGCCGCGATGACCGGAGGTTTCATGATCCTGGAGTTCGGTAACGACCGGGATGCTCCGCTGGTATACGTCGAGGGTGTCACGAGAACACAGTTCATGGAGAAGCCAGAAGACGTACAAAGTTATACCCTTACGTTCGAACATGTAGTGACATCAGCGCTGCCCCCCGACGAGTCGGCGGCGCGCCTGGCCGAACTGCGAAACCACCACCCGTAGGTAGGCGGACATGGATCGGAGCACACAGCTCGTCTGGCGCAAGAGCAGCTACAGCGGCGGCGGCAACGAAAACTGCGTCGAAGTGGCCGCCACACCCAGCGGTATCGCAGTCCGCGATTCAAAGAGCCCAAGCGGACATTGTTTGCAACTTACTCCACAACAGTGGCGTTCTTTTCTCTCCGAGCTGAAGAACAGCACAAACCGGAGGATGAAGCTCCGGCGAGGCGTGGACGGGTAGCGGCATGAGCGATCGCTCAAGCCGCCCCCGCCACGGCTAGCCCTCGTCCTTAGCCGGTATCAGGTACCTGCAGACCTCGCTCGTGCTTGCTGCAGCGCCTCAGCAATCGCTTCGAACTCGCTGAGGGCGGCCTCCAGGTCTTCGACGATCTCCTGGGCGATCACGTCGGGCGGCAGCAGGGAGTCCGTGTCCTCAAGAGACGGGTCCTTGAGCCAGGTGATGTCCAGGTTGACCTTGTCACGCGCGATCAGCTCGTCATAGGTGAATGGCCGGAAGCGTTCGGTCTCGATCCGGGAGGAGCGAGGCTCACCGGGCCGGTAGCACTTGACGAAGTCGTCGAGGTGCTCGCGGCGCAGCGGGTTCTGCTTCAGGGTAAAGTGCTGGCCGGTTCGGAAGTCATACACCCACAGTGTGCTCGTCCATGGCTTGTCGGGCCGGGCCTCCCGCTTGTCAAAGAACAACACATTGGCCTTCACTCCGCCTGCATAGAAGATGCCGGTCGGCAGGCGAAGCAGCGTGTGTACGTCGAACTGGTTGAGCAGACGGCGTCGTACGATCTCACCCGCGCCGCCTTCGAACAGGACATTGTCGGGGACGACAACCGCGGCCCTGCCCGGGATGGCGAGCATCGAGGCGATGTGCTGTACGAAGTTGAGCTGCTTGTTGGTGGTCGTGGTCCAAAAGTCTTGCCGGTTGTAGGAGATCGACTCCTTGTCCGCCCGGCCGCCTTCACCGATCACGGTGATGGACGACTTCTTGCCGAACGGGGGATTGGCCAGCACCACGCTCGAATGCTGGGTCGGCGGCTCGGCCAGAGCGTCGCGCACCTCGATGAGCGACGGGCCTTTCGGCTTGCCGATGCCATGTACGAGCATGTTCATCGCGGCGAGCCGGGCTGTGCCGTCCACCAGCTCGATTCCGCTGATCGCACCGGAGGCGAGCCGGTCCCGCTGTTCGGGGGTAAGCACAGCACCATGACGCCTGACGATGTACTCGTACGCGGCCAGCAGGAAGCCTCCAGTTCCGCACGCTGGGTCGGCGATCGTGTCGTCTGGCCCCGGCTCGATGCAGTCAACCATTGCGGCGATCAGGGCACGAGGTGTGAAATATTGCCCCGCTCCAGACTTGACGTCCTCAGCGCCCTTGGCGAGCAGCTCTTCGTATGCATCGCCTTTGATGTCAGCTCCCTGGCTCGACCAGTTCTCGTTGCCGATCAGATCGACGATGAGTCGCTTGAGCTTCGCCGGATCCTGAATTTTGTTCTGCGCCTTACGGAAGATCACACCGAGGGTTCCCGGCTGCTTGCCAAGATCCTCCAGCGTGCTCCGATAGACCTTCTCCAGCTCCTGGGCTTCGGCGTCGAGTAGCTTCTGCCACCTCTCGGCGACCTCGGCCAGTGCCCTGTCGGGATTTAGCCGTCGATTGGCCCGCTCGTGCGCCATCTTCAGAAACAGCAGATAAGTGAGCTGCTCCACATAGTCGATCGTGGAGACGCCGTCATCGCGCAGGACATCACAGTAGTTCCACAGCTTCGCGACCAGCCGCCGTGTGTCCGCCGCGCTCACGCCACCGTCTCCCGTTCCTGGCTGCTACCAAATTGCAAATGGGCTTCGCTGTTAAAATTCCCGGCCTTTCCAGCGATTTCCGAGCCTCCCGTCGTACCTTGGATGCGCCGGCCGCTCCGTCTGCGCCTGGGTGTGGCGGCCGACCGCTCGGTCTTGATCCGCTCAAGCAGCACTGAGGCGGGCTCGTCGCAGGGGAGTTGCGGCGCCAACCGACCGGAAAACGCCTCCGCCATGAGGGCCTGCCGCAGGCGGTCGGCTTGAGCACGTGCCCGAGTCACAAGCGATTCATTCCGCGTTACCGCATCTGAGAGTCGCCCGATCCGGTCTATCAACTCCTGCTGATCCGCTATCGACGGAACGGGAATGCGCAGATCTTCAATGATCTTTTGATTTATCTTGTAGATGCCAGCGGTCGTCCGGGCCGCACCTTCGATCTGCTCGCGCACTAGCCGACTATCCCAGATCATCTGCAGATATTGTGGGAGAACGGTTTTGTCGTCGACGCGGATACGAATCATTGTGTCGGGGAAAGCGATGGGATCCGGCTCTTCGGAGAGCAGTGCCCCGCGCCCGACTAATGACAGCGAACCATTCCCGCGGCTAATATAAAAATCCCCCTGGCGTACTAGGAACGGCTTCGCCTCTTCAGCGGACCATCGCCCGCCTTTACGCTCACCCAGATCCAGCCGCCCCTTGCGAAGGGCAGTGAGTCTCAGCACAGGAAAGCCATTTGGGTCGGTGGGGACGGAACGGCCGTTTGCCAAGGGCTCGCGCAGCACATCGGCGAGAGGGCGAAGCTCCGATCCGTATCGGTCAATGAATTCGTCACGCGTACGGTCGACGAGAGTGCGCAGCCTCGCCTCCGCCGAACCAAGAAACCGATTGCCCGCATCAAGCCGGGAAAGATGGTATTCGAGTGTGGTTACGATACGTCGCTGCTCCGGCAGTGGGGGAACCAGTAGCTCTGTTTCTGCGAATCGCTTGGCAGAGATCTCCTTGAAGGTCGTCCCACTGGCTCGCGACCGGATTTCCGGAACCTTGAACCGCAGATACCAATAGAGATAGCTGGAATCAATGCCGGAAGGTGGGACACAAGTCTTGAAGCCTTGATTCGTGCATAGTGGAACGCTTGCTATTGTGACATATCCGATGGGCGCACGTGAGCTGAACAGTACCGAGCCCGGAGGGACCAGTTGAGTTGAACACGAATCATATCCCTCCTGTGTGAGAAGTCGACGTCCACGAGATGTGAACTTGGCTGGGTTGCGAGACAAATCATCNGGGGTGATCCAAGGTATATTTCCACCCCAGTATCTGGGTTCCTTGGTGCTCGGTGTCGCACCCGAAACGATGCGACACACATCACCAACTTTTGTCCGAACCCAATTGGGAGGCAGCTCGGTCATGCGGTGAGATCTCGATTCAAGTCGGTAAGGATGGTTTCAGCGCGGTCGTCCCCGAAGGCTTGTAGGAAGCCATCGGTGCCTCCACGCTCTGTGAACGGTGCCTCGTCCAGGTCATTGTGGTCGAACACCGCGCTGGTCGCGACCACATCGCGGATTCTTTCCAACCACCACACCTGATCGTCGGTGAACCGCACTCCCGCCTGCTCCTGCCGGGCGAGCCAGTGGGCAAAGCGCTCCTCGATGATGCTGCGGTGCGGCTGTAGCCGTCCCTCGATCAAGCCGAGCTCGAAGCGGATGAGCTGGATCAAATCGGCTACGCCGTATTTCAGGCCAGGCTGGGCCGCCGCCTTGCCAGTGCTCTCGTATGCCTCCCAGAGGCGCTTAGGTGTCCACTGGTACGGCGGACGGGCCAGCCGGGCGGACAGCTCCTTGAGCTGGCGGTAGATTTCGCGTCCGTTGGTTGCGCTGCGGTAGGCCAGCTCAAGCGCGGTCAGCTCGTCCCTGTGCTCCTGGACGAAGGCCGCCCACGAGGTGATGATTCGCTCGGCGGCCTCGCCGCGGTCCACGCCACGCGCTTCGATCAGCTCATCAGGGTTGACCTCGTCGTACACGATGTCGTGAGCACGCCGTACCTCCAGCAGACGCTGGCGGAACTCGGGGTTGGCGAGCGGTTCCACTGCCTCCTCGACCAGGCGGCGCTCCCATCCCTTGCCGGTCTGGCGTGCCTCCTCCAGCACGTCTGGATCATTACAGCGGGACAGGCTGCGCACCACCTCGGTCATCGGCCGCCCGGCGAGCCGTTCCAGCTCGGCTCGCTCCTCCGCATTGATCTGCTGGTTGAGTCGGGCGAGCCGAGAGGCGAGCGTACAGGTCTCCTCTAGAGACAGGGTGAGCGTGCCAGCCTTCTTGAGCAGTTTCTCCAGGCTTATCTGCCGCTCGGTGTGCTTCTCCAGTGGGGAGGCGTCCACGCGCTCGGAGTCGGTCACCCCGACCGCGTCGACCAGCACGAATCGGTCCTTGGTCGCCACGTCGGGAGTGACGGCCCGTAGCTCGCTAGGGTCGATGGTGCGGGCGCCGCGCCCCTTCATCTGCTCGAACATCGCCCAGCTCTTCACCTCATTGAGGAAGAAGACGCACTCCAGGGGCTTGATGTCGGTCCCGGTGGCGATCATGTTGACGGTGACGGCGATGCGTAGCTCCGGGCTATTGCGGAAGGCCGCGATGAGGGCGTCGGGGTTCTTCACCGTGTAGGTGATCTTCTGGCAGAACTCGTTGCTCTTGTTGAAGACCTGCCGCACCATCGCCACGATCTCCTCGGCGTGGTTCTCGTCCACCGCGAAGATCAGCGTCTTGGGGACGTAGGTCCGCTCGGGCTGACCCGGCTGGCGAGGGAAGATCTCGGTGAACAGCTTGTCGCGGAAGGTCTCCAGGACCAGCTTGAGCTGTCCCTTGCTCACCACCTTCCGGCCTAGCTGCCGCCCGGTGTAGGGGTAGTCCTCCTCCAGTTCCTCGTACCGTTGCCGGCGGGTCTTGCGGTCGAGCTTCGGGACGACGATCCCCTCGGGGATCACCGCGCCCTTCTCCCCGATCTCGGTGCGGATCCGGTAGACGTTGAAGTCCACGTTGACGCCGTCGGCGACCGCTTCGGTGTAGGTGTACTCGCTCACCAGGTTCTGGTGGAAGAAGCCGAAGGTCTGCGCGACCGGGGTCGCGGTCAGGCCGACGATGAAGGCGTCGAAGTATTCCAGGACGGCCCGCCACTGGCCGTAGATCGACCGGTGGCACTCGTCCACGATGATCAGATCGAAGGTCTCGGGCGGTACCCGAGGGTTGTACTCGACACCGACCACCTCGTCGATGTCGTACGAGTCGAGCGCCTCGTCCTCGAAGTCCTCCGGCGGCACGCTCTCGCCCTTGAGCATTGCGTAAAGCCGCTGAACCGTTGAGATCACGACCTTGGAGGAGCCGAGGATGTCTGCGCCGGACAGGCGCTGCACGTTGAACAGGTCGCTGAACTTCCGCCCGTCGTCCGGCGTGACGTAGTTCGTGAACTCGGTGTGCGCCTGCTTGCCCAGGTTGTTCCGGTCCACCAAGAAGAGGATCCGGTGCGCCCCGGCGTGGCGGAGCAGCCGGTAGGAGGCGGTGACCGCGGTGTAGGTCTTGCCCGCCCCGGTCGCCATCTGGATGAGCGCCCGCGGCTCGTTCCGCCCCAGCGACGCCTCCAAGCCGCGGATGGCGCGAATCTGTGCGGGGCGCAGGCCCTTCTGGTCGAGGGGAGGCAGCCCTCGGCGCAGCTTGGCACGGAGGGTGGGTGCCTCCTCGTCCTCATCAGCAGCGCGCATCCACCGCGCGAGCGTCTCCGGGCGGTGGAAGGAAAAGACCTCCCGGGAGCGCGGGTTGGGGTCGAGGGTGTTGGTGAAGTGCGTCTCGGTCGCCGTCGTCTCGTAGCGGAACGGCAGCGGCATCCGCCACGCCTGCATCTGCTGCGACGCGGTCAACCCTGATGCGTAGCGCGCGGACTGCTTCTCAACCGTGCGCAGCGCCGTACCCTCCCGCTTGGCCTCGATGACGCCGACCAGCTTGCGCTTGACGTAGAGCAGGTAGTCGGCCGGGCCGCGAGCGGTGTACGCCTCGCGGACGGCGACCCCGTCACCCGCGAACAGGTTCACCTTGTCGGCGTCCTGGACCAGCCACCCGGCGGCGGCGAGCATGCGGTCCACCTCCTCGCGGACCTCCCGCTCGGTGCGTGGCCCCCGGGCCGCGTGCACGGCCCGCTCGATGAGCTTGTCCCGCTCGACCGCGGACGGCTTCTTGATCTTCTTGAGGTTCTGCGCGAACGCGGACTCCAGCTCCTCCAGGCGGGCGTTCAACTCCGCCACGAGAGACTGCAGCCGGTCGCGGTCCGCGGTGGCTTGTTCCAGCGCCTTCTGGGCCTCCTCTCGTGCGCGTGCCTCGGCCTCCAGCAGGGTCGCCTTCTCATCCCGGACGACCAGGGCCTCGGCGAGCCGCTGGCGATGGGCCTCCAGTTCGGCGCGGAGCTGGTCGAGCTCGGCCTGCTCTGCCGCGTTCTCCGCCTGGCTCGTCTCGGGATCGGCGGGCGGTACGAACGCGAACGTGCGTGTGTCGTTGGGATCCAACGCCCGGTGGAACCAGACGCCCAACTCGAAACAGAGCCGGACGCACTCGAGTGCGGCACGCACATCCCCGTAGTGCGTGTGCACGGCTCTGTTGCCCGAATCCCTGATCCGGTCGAAGGCTTTGCGGATCTTCGGGACCAGCACCCCGGCCCGGCTCAGCGCGTGGATGCGCCCGCTCTGGTCGTCCCGCGCGACGGGTGTGTTGGTCAGCCGGACCAGCATCTTCGCGAGGATCTCGGTGAAGCGCCGGGCCTTATACATCGCCGTGTCCGGGTCGGTGTACACGTACGACTCGGCGGACACGCCGTCCAAGACGAGCATCGGCTCATGGACAAGCAGGAATCCGAAGTTAGGCGATCGCCGTGCCAGTTCCTCTAAGTTGCCGCTCATCTCTCCGGCCCCACCTGTCCCTCGCAACTGGTGATCAACAGAGCCTTACAGGCTATCCCAAAGGCCCAGGATTAGGCCATGGGGTGACCAAATTGGATTAGCGGATATGGCGAATGAGTCTCTGTCGTGGGAGAGATGCCTGCGGGCTGCATCCGCGAGTGGGCCAGGTTGCACAGCCTTGCTGCCGACTAGAGGTGACAGAACAAGCCCATCCGGCCACTTCCTCCTCTTCTTGTCACTAATTGTGACAAATTCGCTGTTGTCAGAAATTTGGGTTATGCCGTGTGGCGCGAGGATGATGTCGTCCGAGCCAAGTAGCTCGTTGTTGTCGCGGAAGCCGCCAAGACTGGTATAGGTCCGGCCGGTGGAGTCAAACGTTTTCCGTTGGCCACGAAGAGCGGCACCGGCTCAAGGTGCCCGCCCTCGACCGCGAACCCCGTCCTTGCGCGGCAGTCGGCCGGTGCCGGATCGTCACGTCGCGGCCGCAGGGCCCATGATGTCGCCGCGCCCGTCGTGGCGGATCCGGCCAGGGTCGCGA
>Ga0065720_1020330_pt1 | contig 15185 bp, 11 predicted proteins | sample Thericmetagenome_FD_59107 | JGI IMG/M metagenome (GOLD analysis project Ga0065720, IMG submission 59107) | Thermophilic microbial communities from the Joint Bioenergy Institute, California, USA of rice/straw/compost enrichment - eDNA_2 v2... | ecosystem: Engineered > Solid waste > Grass >... | reverse complement strand
AAGGAATTGACTTGGAAAATGAAGTCGGTTCAGATGAAGAGAATTTCGAGTGGGATATAGAGTCCTCTTCTGGATCTGACTCCTACGAGATCCAATACTTCTGGCCTGAGGAGGAATTAGAAGCTGATAAAAAGGACAACAAGAAAAATACAAAGAAGTCTAAGGCCAAAACAGAAAAGCAGCCTATTCTTAGAAGAAGATTACCTGTTGATCCAAACGCTCCAAAGAAAAATGTCTCCCCTTTCATCTTCTTTGTTGATGCCTCCAAGGAAGAATACAAGAAAAACTCTCCCAACAAAAATCCTCAAGAGTTGGTATCAGAAATGCTCCAAGCCTGGAACAACCTCACTGAAGAAGAAAAGAAGCCATATGTAGGTATGGCTGAAGCTGATAAACAAAGATATGAGCAAGAAAAGGAAATTTATGAAAAGTCTAAGAAAAATAATGCCAAAACCAGCAAGAGAAAGAGCGACATTCCTGTTGATAAAGCATATATCAGCGCTATCAAGGAAGTCACAGCCAATCCTACTAATGTTCTTGTCATCAATAATATTCCCCCAACTATAAATACTCAAGAGATACTCAACCAAACAACTGTTAACCAAACTCAAATCAATGTAGTGACCGAAGAGCAAGCTGCTCAAGGAGAAACTACTCAGGTTCAAGCTCAAGAGAACCAAGCCCCAAATGAAGCTGTAGACGCTATCCAAGAAGCTGTTGCCCAGTGGGCTGACCAATTTACTTCTGAAGATAAAGCTAAAGTCCAAAAGAAGAGAAAAATCGAAGAAAATCTTCGTAAGGCTGTTATTGTGTTCAGCGTTATATGTATTGCTCTTGTTATTGCAAAGCTATAATTTTTGTAGAGTCGTACATGACATAAATATATATTATATTTGTTACATGCATCGTATACATTATAACAAATTACTCCACTAAATGGCTCACTCAGATTTTATCAAGTCAAGTTTTACATTTTACTCAAGAGACATTATTCTGAAGAATTATATTCAAAAGAGAAACACGAACAATTTATATAGACATCAAGATAATATTTATTAATCAACTACATAATATTGACAATAGATAATTTAATCCTTGTTGCTCTTTCTTATCGCTCCAAATGCTCCTGTGCTTCCTAAACATATTATAAATAATAAAATATCGGTTTACCTTTGATTGCTGACAAATTAGGATTACTCTGTGGAGACATATTCAAGAACCCTCCTGAGCTTTGTTGATTCTGCTGAATCATCTGAGTGAAAAACATTCCACTATTTTGACTCTGATTTGAAGATTGATTCTGATTCTGATTTTGAGTTAAGATGCTCGATCCACTTCCAAATACTCTCTGGTTTGAAGAGCCCATATTGAAGCTGGGCTGATTCATTTGACCAAAGCCGGGCTGACCGAAGCTTGGTTGTCCAAATCCATGTTGTCCGAATGCTACACCTCTTGTTTGTTGTGGTTGGAACATATTAGTTTGGCTCTGAGTCTGAGGCTGAGCTTGTGTTTGTGGCTGGAACATGTTAGTTTGACTCTGAGTTTGTGGGAGGAATCTATTTCCTTGTTGAGTCGAAAATTGATTTATTGTAGGCTGGGTTCCTTGTTGAGTATTGCTCGGGGCGAATAGATTAATTCCGCTTGTACCTGATTGGGTTGTGCTTCTTAAGAAGCTAGGCTGAGCTGATTGGGTCTGACTGGTATTTTGTGGAGTTGTCTCTTGCTTTGATCCAAAGAGACTGGGTCCACTACCCTTATTTCCAGTTCCAAATAGAGAAATTTGCGGCTTTTGAGTAGTGGTGTCAGTAGGCTTGGTAAATAATGTTGGAACGTTTGTGTTTTGAGTAGAGGTTATGTTTTGGGCCGGTTTGGTATCAGGCTTCACCTCATCTATCTTGGGTTTAGGCTGAATGATACTAGGTGCCCTCTCCCTAGTGAGGGTAGGCAGACTATCTGAATCTGGAATTTCTGCGCTGGAAAGAAGATCACCCATACTATCAAGGGCTCCCTTTTTCTCATCTTGAGTCTGTGGATTTATCTTCACATCAGGCTTAGTTGCCTGAGGTTGGACCTTTGAATCTGCTTCAGGTTTTCCTGGCTCTCGATCAGTCTTTTTAGACTCTTCTTTGGGTGGTTCCACTTTTTGTTCTTCTTTTCTGGACTCCTTGTTACCAGTAATACTTGATGAAAACAAGGTCACCGTCTCGTCCTTCTTCAAAGATTGAGCATTATCAATCTTTTGAGAAATTTCGGTGGTAGTCCTTGGATCAGTAGTTGTAGGTTTAGGCTTATCTTGCCAGGGAGGTCGGGTCATCGTTCCAAAGAGGCTCTCTCCTTTGGGAAGATCTGGCTTTGTTTCAGGTTTAGTTTCGGGTTTTTGCGTCTTTTCTTCCTCTTTTTTCTCTGTTTGAGGACCAAAGCTGAGGTTCTTAGTCAAAGAAACAATTTTTCTTTCTATTCTTTCTGGTTCTTCGGTCTTTTTGACCTCAGAACTTGGTTGGGTCTTTGTTTGATCTTCAGTTTTGCTTTCTTTCTTCAGTAACCCTCCTTGGAATGATGGTGCAGAAGTTTCCTTCTTGTCTTTATCAGCTTGAGAAAAGAACAAGCTTGTAGTTCTTTCTTGACCAGCACCCTCAGTTTTTGTAAATTTAAGACCTGGGGCTTCATTCTTAACCTCTTCCTTGGTCTGTTCTGCTTGAGTTTGCTTTGGAGGTTCAGGCTTCTTAAAGAGAGAAGGTCCCTCAGGTTTTTTCTCTTCTTCCTTAGGCTTGCTTATACTAACTGCTCCAAAAAGCGAAGCTGGTGCATTTCCAACATTCGTACTTTTAGGAGGGAACATACTTGTTGTTTTAGGTTTCTCTGGTTCTGGCTTTTTATCTTCGGTTTTAGGAGCTCCTGCTGAAGTTTCCTTGGTTGTAAAAAGACTTGAACCTGGGGCTCCAAGTAAAGTCTTGGTTTGAGTAGCAGGCTTGTCTTCAGGCTTGGTATCAACCTTTTTTTCTTCCTTGCCCAATTCACCCTTGAACAAAATTCCTCCAGCTGCAGGCTTATTTAGGCTTGTTAGTAAGCCTGTATCCTTAGGTGGTTGCTCAGGGCCTTTGTTAGCACCAGAGAAGAGAATTCCTCCTTGAGGTTGGGCTTGCGTTTTAGGGCCTGGAAGCTCGAAGCTTGGGATTCCAGTCTTTGTATTAAAAATGTCTGTTTTAGTTGGTTCAGGCTTGGGCTTAGGCTGTTCAGTTTCTCCTTTGAAAAGTATACCCTGAGCTTGAACTTGAACTTGAGGTTGGACCTGCTGTTTGGCCTTAAGTTTTTCAGCCTGTTCCTTTTCAAATGCTGCAGTAGCAGCTGCCATCTTTTGGTTTTCTTTAAGTGAGGTTGTAGGAACTGTTTTGGATATTTCAAAGGTTTTGATGAGATCGCTTAGTTTAGGACCTCGATAATTAGAACCCCTAAGTTCAAGTTCTTTTGATACTATGACTTTCTTGATTTTAGTAGATTCTGCTTGCTTGAGAATACGATTGAACAGCTGTTGCTCATAGCTTTTTTCAACAATTTCAGCTTCTTCCTCTTGTTCATCATCTTCAGGGCGGAAGAAGACGATCTTGTTAGTAGATTTTTTTGGCTGAGCAAAAACTGTTTTCTTGGGTTGTCTAAAGAAATCAGCTGGCGTGGTAGATTCACTCTTTTCTCCTCTTAGATTGTTCAACTTACCCTTCAATTCCTTCAGATCGTCTTTGCACTCATTCATAATTTTAGTCATTAGAGAATTCACTTCTTGAATATTGGCATTCTTGGTTGCTTCATTATTGGTATTTGGTTGAACTTGTGGTGAATAAGATTTGCCAAGTTGGAAATTCCCTCTATTAGGAGTTGGTCTTTGAACAGTACTTGGAGCGGACAATTTTCCAGATTGTGGACTTTTCGTCTTGCTCATCATGAGACCATGAGAAATAGGAGCAAGTTCCAAATTGAGTTCACTAGATAATATGTTATTTTCAAGAATAAGATTACCGGTCATCAAAATGGACCACTGGGGAGAGGAAAGTTGGAGTTCTGGAGTAGCCATTGCTTGGTTTCAATTTAGAAGTTGCCTCTTTTAGTTTTTCTATGTTGTTGAAGTACTCATTAATCTTGGCGAGCTTGGCATCGATGAAGTGAATCCTTTGTGGATTTTCTTGGGTCAAGAGATGAAGTTGCTACAAGTTTAATGAATTTATATCAAATTTACAGTATTTCTATAGCTTGCAAGATCCTTTGGGTCTATTCTGAGTTGCTTTATGCAGGTTTTAATATCCTCAGTTTCTTTACTTAAGAGATCTACAACAGCAGAAACTTGAGTGTTGAAGTTTTGTCCTTTTATGGTAAAGAATTTGAAACTCTTAAGGGTTTCTCTGCAATTGAATAACTCAATTTCGAGATCCACATATTCCCCTAAGAACTGTTTATTGGCTGCATCCAATCGTCTTATGACTTTTTCATTGATATCTTTAACCATTTCAGTAAATTCTTGTAGAATCATTCTGCTCATTTGTACAAGACTACCCCTTTTCTTCTGCAATTGAATGCTTTTAGGATCATAAGTTCCTTGAGCATGAGCTACATTTATACCCTTTTGAAGCCCAGAAGGTTCTCCAATTTTCTTTTCTTCCTCGGGTCTTATTATTGCTTTTGGATCTGATATTTTCCTTTCTTCAGGCTTTTCAACTTTGGGCTGGAAGAGCTGCCCCATCTTGGGTTCAGGCTTCAAGTCTGGCTTGATTTCAGCCTTGGTCTCTATTTTTCCACCAGCTGACTTGATATTTAGCGGACGTTTTAAGTCTTCAGGTTTTATGGCTGGTTCTAATGTAGGAATTTGGTCGAGCTCAGCCCTCTTGTCCAAGATGGCATATTTCGACATTTCACCGCAAGATGTTAAAACAATAATTAGGGGAGGATAGGGAACAACTTTTTCTTCGTCATTTTCTATATACTCAAATTTCGTATTCTTGGAGATTTGTGTGGTATAAACACAGAATCCTCTCAGCTTTGCATCTGAGACTTTGACACCAATAGGTTTGGCAAGTGTGATGGAGAGCCCAGGATTCATTTCGATAGGTGCGTAGTCCTTTAAGTCATCTATTTTATTACTACAAGTTGGGAAAAGCTTACCTGTGACTTTAGTCGTCCTGTTCACAATCATACCAACTTCATTTCCTTCTGAGACACCAGCAAAGAATAGGTCCCTTTGCAATTAGATCATTCTTAAGACTCAATTACTTCTTTTCCAAATACTCGAACTTATAAAAGAAAGGAGACGAATCCTCACACTCAATTCCTGTGAAAAAATCATCAATATACATGGCTGGTAGTGAAGATAGTGGCTTGTTAACTAGGTCCCCCTTAATCATATAAAATTGTCTTGGGTATTCTTCTCCTGAGTCTCCTTCAATATTCTTTCCAGCAAGAACCCAAATATCTGATTTTATTTGTTGAATATATGAGAATTCCATTGACTCCACATCAAAAGGTATATCTTGTGACGAAACAACGGCCATATTTTGAATCCTAATAATCACAAGAGTGTCTTCATTATCGATGGCTGCAATATGTTTTCTGTCCTTGGCAAAAGTGGCTATTGAATTAAGATTTTTTTAGAAATCTTACCGCATTCTATTGGTTTTCCATGATTTAATTTCTGCACCTGGCCTTTCTGTAAATTAAAAACGTATAGTGTTCCATCATTGTCCACCCCTAGTACATAGTCTAGAAATTTAGCTTATAACTCTCCACACTATTAACCTTCATATTCCTTTTCTTGTGGTGCCGGTGCCCACTCTACATAATCTAAATCAACTTCTGCATTGTGTTTTGCCAAGACATTTGCGCTCTATGGAATTTTAGTCATATTCTTATTCTCTTTACTCCATGAATTATTAAGTCAGCTACTGATAAAATTAACACACTTTCTCCCACTACTACAGCAATCATATGGGAACATGGTGAAACCCTGATCATGGAAATTTCTTCTCCAGGACTATTAGCAATCTATCACTCATGATTCAATGACTTTCAGCCTTACCCTAACAACTTTGAACTGATTTGGAGAAGGGCCAGCAAAAAAATCTAAAATATTGGCTTTTTCAAGGATATATAGGTCTATGGTCTTGAGAACAGTAGGATTGAATCATTACCTTGCTTATATGCGATAAAAAGAGTTCCAGTTGCAGGAGCTTGGTCTTTAGAATGTTAACTTAAGAAAATCTTCTGAAATACCTAATAAATACAAAGTATTGTTGCCATGGAAATAGTTAATGTCTAAGTCTGGTATTGGGAGCTTGGTCTGGCTGCACTTGAAGAATTTTTTGTTGTCGATGAGAACTGGGTAACTTCCTAAACGAGTTGCTGCTGTGACTGATGCTTCCATTTAAATTATAGAAATAATGGAATAGAACTTGATATTTTGTGAAGAATCAGTAGAAAATTTTAGTTCCAGAGAATAAGAGTGAAGTCTCACCTGTCCACATTACTTCTAAAATGAGTTTATTAAAACCCTGACTGAAAAATCCTTTTTTCAGTTCAGTCAAATATAAAATAGATTGAACCCTCTTAACATGTAATCTAAAAAAAATACTGCAATGACAAGCTATAAGGATCTTAGTGATCAAGCAACACTTATGAGATCCCTCTTTGAAAAGATATTTACATTCAATACCACTATCACAAGACTACAGGCCACCCCTCAAGGAATCCATATTTGTGCAAAGACATCAGAAACAATCAAGTTACTCTTAAAGTCCCGGGATATATCTAGCATACCAATTATAGAGGAACTCAGGAAGATTAATGATCAACGAGATCCTCGATATTTAATGGAGATTGTTTTGGGCCTTCAAGTAGATCTGATCAAGAAAACCAAACGTTGTTTTGACCATTACCCAAAGTATTCTCTTAATGATTTTGATACCATCGAAATTCTTGGGGAACTGGCTCAACTTCAAAAAGGACAAGATATACCATTAATTGATCATTTGAAAAGTTATGGGGAGAAAAATGAGTTAACCTATTCAGTCCTGACAGACGTAGAAGAAGAAGATCTTATAAAGTGTTACCACTCTGGCCGACACAAACGCTTCTTATGATTGATAAAAGCATCTGGTTATTCGCACAAGAAATAAATTTTATTAAGAAATTGCTCAAGAAACAATGCGAAACAAAAGGAAAACTGATCAGGATTTTTATGGCTCTAAGCTGTCCTCAAAAAACTCCAGAGAGTTTTGTGAAAAAATACTCCAAGGATAATGAGACCCATCAAAAATTTGAAGACGAATTGAAGGCCCAGGACTTTTGCCAAAGACTAGAGAAGTTACTACCCTCTCAAGTGATCCTTCTTCCAGGGCATGTAGAGTTGTGGGGTACCACTTGCTTTAATGGAGTGTTCGGGCTGAACGAGAGTCTTTTCATGGGAAATAGTCTTGTGGATTTGGCAAAGCTCATCATATGTCTGCTCCATGAACTTATGCATAGCGCAAATATGCATTTTAAAGGCAAAGGAAACTTCTTTTATTCAACACCTCCTATGGTAGGTGATCTGAACACAAACAAGGAAAGTGGTTATTTTTTTGAAACATTAATATTTTCTAATATCATTGATCTAGAGTATATCACCTTACAAGATGCAATAACGATTTTGGATATAAAAGCATGGGAAAATGAACGACTTCTTCGACAGATCGGGCTTGCAATCATGGACAGAAAAGCTAAGAAAAAATCCTGTAATTCTAAAGAAAGAACTTCCATTGAAAGGTGTGGTGCACGTTGGGTTAAGGAGCAATTTCAACCAGATTTTTGATTTGGAACTCATTTTCTAAGTATGAATTATATCTGAATAGAAATTAGTTCGTAAATCATGATTGTTAAACTATGACTTATTCTTCACATCCCAACTTTGAATCCGTCAATTCTTATGTAATAATAACTCTAACCCTCATCATCTCTTGATGATTCTGCATTGTCTAAGTTCAATAAGTTCTTGAAGAATATTTTGTTAATTTATTTAAAACTGGTAATATTTAATAAATGATTCAAACTACCAAAAAAATTCCAACAATGTAATATATTACATGATATGGCAGATAGTAATTATAACAAAATTTGCATTGGAAATACTTGATAAATGGATTTATAATTGAGCAGCGGAAAAGGAAGCTAAGAAGAAGGAGGTTTTCCTATAATCTTAGTTAATTCATATCCCTTTTACCAAAAATATAGTTGTATGTTCTTTGAGGAATTCCAAATCCAAGCAAAGGAGCATAGATATTAAATGAAGTTCTAATGAAATTGCCCAAATCTAACTAATAAAGATATCGAACCCTTCTTACATGAATTATCAAAGTTTTGAAGGTTAGCTTCAGTCTCATCAGACCCTTCAAAATTGCCCCTATCATGGCTATCATCTTCATCATCACTTCTAAGTGATCTGGATTTTTTATTGAGTCTGAAACCACTATAGCTTAGTTTCAATTATGAAAAATTACCCATCATCTTTAGTGCTTGAAGGCTCTCTCTCTCTGCTTTCTCTTATTGATTTTCTCATATCTTCTGGATTACATCCTAAGAATATCAAGATGTTTATGTCTAGTTTACCATGACATCCACAAATTACACATCCATTGTCTGGAAGCTTTCTTCTTCTCACTGTTGAAGGAACTTGGCAGATACAAGCCTAGGATATAATAACTCTTTGCAGATTTTGAACCTTTCCTGTGTTAGAAAAAGCTTTCATGCATTCTCTACAACAACCATTTCTTAATTTTTCAATGTCAGAAATACTGTCATTGCCATAATCTGACTTTTTGTCTTCAGCATCAACACTTTCATCGTGGTGAGGTTCATCATATCTCATTTGTAAATCTTCCTTGGAGCACCCATGGCATCCACAGGTGGAGCATCCCTCCTTTGACAAAGATACTCTCCTTTGGCTGGCTGGAACAACACATACACAAGTTTTTCCTTTTTTGTCATTTTTTTTACACTTAGCACAACACTAAAAGATCATTCAAATGTCCACGAAGACATCAATAGAAATGTGAAGAAACTAGACTTACATATTGCCATCGGCTTGAACTTTTTTCTCTACTACGACTTCTGCTTCTGTCCTTCTTGGGACTTTCCTCTGGACTGGGACTCTGTTGGTCTTCTTGTCTATGGAGTTATCAGATGCACGCAAAATTTCTATACTTAGTCTCTTCGGCAGGTGTATCTGGTTCATTATTTTCATTTTTATTCTCCTCCTGGTCCCTAGAAAGAAAAGCTGCAAGATTTTCTAATGTTTGGGAATCAAGGATCTGATTTCCTTCTTGTATATTAGATGTCTCTTGCTTTTCCTGTTTTGGAACTTCCTGGGGCCTTTCGTCACTCATCGCAAATAAATCAAACTTAATTTGACTTTGTCAAATACTTAGATCAAAATTCTCAGATTCTCTCACTTAGTGACCTCAGACTCTTTTGTTCCTGCTTCGATTTCAGACGTATCACACTAATTTTCATCTGGAAAGTGATATCTAATACTAAATTGTTCTTAGACTGACAATAATATTTTTCACAAAATAGACACACAAAAAAGGTATTTTTTATGTATTACTAAAGGACATCTCATTTCTAAGAATAAAATATATTGAATCCTACAAATGCACTATTCTTAGGATTTGAGCCCAAATCAATCTTGAAATACTTAAATTTATTTGGTCAACTCCTTTTAAATATTCGGGAAACCAAATGCAAAACCACTTAGAGCTCATATCAAACGAATACATCCAAGTAGGATCTACAAATAAGAACTGTCTAAAACTTCTATCCTTTGGCACTAAAAAGGTGCAACCATGTAACTTCTTTACTTTTTTAAAATAAATTTGCAGTCGTAATTGGAGATGACAGTGGAACCATAAATTGCTTTGAGTTTTCCAGGGGTGAACTTGGTCTCGAATGGAAAACTGCACCACTTCCAAAAGATATTTCTAGAATAGAGTTAGGAGGGGCCAATTATTCTGCTAGAGACAAAATATTCTATACTGCAGGAACCATGATCAGGGGTGTTACCAAGAAAGGAAAAGAGTTCTGGAAACTTGACAGTAACCTCACTGAAACTATCAAGGGTTTTGGCATAGAGGAAAACAGACTTTGGACTGCAGGAGTAATATTAGACAAATCCTTCACTAAAGTTTTAAGGACTATCTTTTGAATGAATTCGAAGTCGGAAAAGAAAGAATCATTGATAAGGCATATTTCCTTTGTCCTGACAAAATCAACGATATCTTTATACATTCCATCATTCCTACAAGTTATAACCCCATTTTGGCTTGCCAAGTAATCCCATCGTTTTATGTCATAATTCCTTAGGATAAGGGAGTAAGAATCTTGGAAGGAGATAAAGTCCTATATTCTTATGTGGCTAAAGCACCAGTTAACTGTCTGACTCCTTTTTCAGTGGAAGTCAAAGCACCTGAGACAAAGAGACAATTAGATAGAACCTTCTTATTCGGTCTCGGAAATGGATCCTTCATAAATGTTTCCCTTGAACCTGATAAACCAGTCTATTTGTGGAGTGTGAATGTTGAGAATAATACCAAGAAAGCTGGTGTCTCTCTTATTAAAGTCTATGACTTCCAGGCAAGAGGCATCAATGATGTCATCATTGTCAGAGATGACTCCACTATTGAACTTCACTCCATGAACTCTGATCAAGAATATGATCTTTTCTACCAAACCGCCTTGAATGAAGGTATTACAGGTCTTGATGCTGGGCAAATTTCCTATCCTGGACTAAATGAATTCATGATTTCTACCTATTCAGGAAAGATCATTGGATATTTCGACAGTGAAGAGGAAAGCAAACTTGAATCCAAGAAGAATAAAGAAAATCCCAAAGAAATGGAAAAGAAGATTAAATTGCTTAGAGGCGAAATTGATAAACTTAAGCAGGCTGTTGACCAGCTTAAGGCAGAAACACCAAGCGAAATTATTGTAAGATCTAGTAATATTTCTTAAATAATTAGAATACCAATGTTAACACTTTCAAAATTTCGTACAAGATGGTCAGAAATCCTGCTGATGCCTCCTATTCCATCCATATTGACAGTCAATATCCTATTGAGATTGTTGCTATCCAGTCCTTAGTTGGTGTAGAACTAATGGAAATTGATTCCAGTATTGCCATATTATCACTTTGTCCTGAAGATCCTGACCAAAAGAATGCCCTCTCTGCTACCTATCGCTTTGTTGATTCGAATATATCTAAATTTGAGATCAAGATCAGAACTATTGAAGGTCAATATGGTGATCTTAACTGTTTTGTCATCCCTAATGCTCAACCTAAAACTTGCCAAGCCTTCAATATTCCTATCAAACCTCTTAGTTTACACGAAATACATACAGTAAAAAGCATAAGGTCTTGTTAATTGTTAGAATGTCGATGAAAGCAAGTTGATTCTTAACACCTTGAAGATTACTGGAACTTTCTCCAAGAATGATATGCATACATGGATCTCTGCCTGTATTCCTGACATGCCACAGAACTTCACAGATGAGGAGGTAAGCTTGGTTCTAGTTAAATAAATTGTTTAGTCCACTTATGTCTACAAGAATAGTTTTGTTGGAACTATCCTTATTTTTACATATTCACAAGGAGTTGGAGTTTTCAAATCAGAGTCTATTTCAGCTATTACTATCCTTAAGGATGTCATTTCAAGCCAGGCCTCTGCTAGAAGTGTTCATATCAGCATAAACTGGGATATAAATAACCAATCTGTAAATAGAGTTTTAGAACTGTTGGCACCCAAATTCTCATATCATTTGGCAATCACACAGAAGTACCAACTCTTAGTTGCTCTCAAAGAACTTGCTAATCAGGTAGTAAGACTTTAAGGCATTAGTCATTTTTATAGGAAGGAAATAATAATTTTTTGTCCAAGGATTCTAAGCAAATTCTAGAAGAGGCTAGTGAAATCGAAAAGTTATATAAACAACAGCCCAAGAAGCTTCAATATCTGAAAGGCATAATTACCGATTTGTAAGTAATATCAAATCTCTCTAATTTGTAGATATGTTGATAGAGCTAAAGCAAATGGAGTTCAAAATGTCCAACAGAAATTAAATCAACTTGCGAACCTTTTGAATAATTTTGACTTAAGCCAGATTCTTGAATTCTTTAAGAATAACTAAATTGTGGTAATCCTGATCCTTCTCGCCCCCAAAAAACCTAAATAACAATTGTGTTTTTTGTATTCTAACTACTAGTTTAATTTTAAACAGCTAATTTCACATATAATCCCAATAAATAATAAAATGTCAAGGAACGCTGGGAGTCGTTCTAGCTCTATTAAAGCTCCACCCTCAAACAATCCAAGTTCGTCATCCCTTAATATAGTTCACATTGATTTAGAAAAAATTACCATCCCCCTTGAAGTCACAAAGCCAGTCATCCTTAAAGCTAAAATTGAAAACGAGCAATCTCCCAGGAGAAGTCAAGGGAGTGTTACTCCGAAGGCTCTTGATAAATCTGCATACATGCCCACTCCAAAGAAGAATCTTTTTCCTTCCTACAACTCCAGCTCAGGAAAGGTCGGTTCCGAAACGTCATCTACTACAGGCAGTTCAAAGAACTATCTTCACACACCTGATGAATCCAGATCACCAAATGCTGTTCTTCGAGATGGCAGTCAAAGAAAGAGCTCTAAGAATCCTGAAAAGCGGCCCGGGACACAAATAATGACAATAGATTTAAATAGAATCACGGAGACTAAAACCGCTCTCATTTCTAAAGGAGATTCCCAAGATACGAGCATGAAGAAGGTATGAAACCCGATTCTAGTTTAATATTCCTAGCCTGCCAAGCTACAAAGCAACTTTTTGTCCCCAAGAGAAAGAAGTGATAGTAGACCGAAATCTCTCGGTATTAAGAAAAACAACAGCCATGCTATTATAGAAACTGAAAAGAGAGAGGCTAAAGTACTTAAAAAATAATCGCATAAATCACCCATTAGAAAGAAAAACCCAAACAATTAGAAAAACAGCCTGCGCCAACTTATGGAATTGTCTCCACAGCTAGCTCTAAACCCATGAGTAGAAGTAATAGTAAATCCACTATAAAGAGCACAACGAGGCCTCCTACTGCCTCTTCAGTTGCTAGTCAGATCATTTCTAAACCTGTAGTCAGACCGGTACTAAATTCTGAATTAATTTGACCTGTTAGAGTCAATCCCCAGACCCAAATCTCTTTAGAGAAGTCAAAACCAAACCTGCAGAAATCCCGCCTAAAAATATCAAGAACCGTAGTCAGACAGAAATTTCAATCGAATACGCTTTGAGAAATAAAGTAGGCATTTTTAATACTTACCTAAATGATAGAAAATGAACGAGCTTGTTCTTGAATCTAGCGTCACACCCAAAAATGGAGGAAAAGCAGCTGGCCTTAAAAGCGCAAAGAAGACTTTGTCAAAAAATAACAGTCATACAGAAGCTTCTCTGAGAAGTATGGTTGCAAGTGCCATGCCAGAAAAAAATTATGCCTCAAATCCTAAGCGCGATATTACTCCTACCTTATCCTCGGTCAGATCTGCTAATGATTTAATTTCTACGACTACGCCTGTTAATCGTAGGGTTAAACGTGATGACTCTCAGGAAAAGAGTGTTCAGAAATCAGGGCTATATAAGCAGCTGCATCAGAAACTGAAGGAATCTTCTGATATAGGCAATAACAGTCAATCTAGCCTTAGATTGAAATCTGAGGCTGATAAGAATGAGGTTAGAGGCCTATCTCCAAGAGTTCCTGCAGTCAGCAAAAGCAATAAACAGGAACATCGTCCAGAACTCAGATCTGACACTCACATTAGGAACCTTACAACTCTTAATTCTCCTAACTCACAATCTTTAAGTAATCTCAAACTTGTCAAATATAGAACAGAGACTGAGAGATCTGAAAATCTATCTACCACAAGCAAAACCCCAACCCACCAACCTCGTAAAACAAGCATTACTCCCCTTTCTAAGGGTGGGAATGCTAAGCATGACAGCAAGAAAAAAGAAGAGAGTGATGACAAACTGAGCTTCCAACCTTCGAAGAATAGCGACTTTTTCTTCCAAATGACTTATTTCAAGCCCATAGAAGACGAAAAGCTTGATGAGTTCATTCAACTTGTAAATGAGCCTAAAACCAGGACAGCAGCTAATGCCAAAGAAATCATCAATTTCACTTCTCCTCGAGTTGATGCTAAGAAGCTGAGTATCACCCCAAAAAATACAAGATCCGCCAACCCCAATGGTCCTAGTACTTCAGAATACAAGTCATCAAAGACTCCAAATGAGAAGCCCACAAAGTCTACTGTAAGCAGCTCAAGAACGATTGATAGAAGAGAATCTGGGCAAGGAGACAGGGGTCTTCAGAAGTCTGTAAGTCCCACGAGAATGAGCTCAATTTCGTTGACTAAGACTGGACTGGCAAGTCGGGTTGAGCCAAGAGATCTTGATCAAAGAAGTGCATCTATAACTACAGAAACATATTCTAGGTTAGATAAACTTCTACAAGAATTGAAGAGCAACATGGACAAAATGAGTGACTACATGGATAACGTGGATGAATCAGAAAAAGGCTTGTTTGCAGAGTCCGATAATAATAGTGAGACTTCTAGTACCTCTTACTCTGTAAACAAGAGCTTTGCAAAAACTCTTATGGCTTTTAATTCAGGTAATTTATAAGGGGAATTTTTGGATATTGATTCAGATCTCCATCTCTTAGCTATTTCTGCGATGAAATACTTCGTATTGTGAACATTTATTTTACTGTATTTTGAGTGCAATCTAGCAATCTCTCTTAATATATTTTTAGTTTAATTTTATGTCTGTTGATCTTATTTGAGGTAATTTTCAAATTTTGAATTTGTATTTTACGTTGGACTACCTTGTGCACACTCTCAACCCTATCTCTTCTAGACTTATCTTTAAAAATATTCTGAGATTAAATTACCAATTGAAATTATAAGGTTCTACAATACATTGTACAATTGGTAAATTATATGTTTTCCACAATGGAAGTTAAGATTGTACAGATAAATAGATAGATAGCTGAGTATCTCAGTAAAGCATTACCTCTACTAATATACGTTTAAGTGACTCTCTTTTTCTTTCTCCAAAAGAGGAATCCCTTTAAACGAAAA
>Ga0065720_1003671_pt1 | contig 15189 bp, 16 predicted proteins | sample Thericmetagenome_FD_59107 | JGI IMG/M metagenome (GOLD analysis project Ga0065720, IMG submission 59107) | Thermophilic microbial communities from the Joint Bioenergy Institute, California, USA of rice/straw/compost enrichment - eDNA_2 v2... | ecosystem: Engineered > Solid waste > Grass >... | reverse complement strand
GGCATCCTCGGCGCGGGCGCCGTGGTGCTCGACGGCATCTTCTCCGGGTTCACCCTGCTCGTGCTCACCCTCTACTTCCTCGGCTCGCTGCCGACGATCAAGGAGTACCTGCTCTCGCTCGTGCCCGCGAGCCGGCGGGCCCGCACCCGCGCGATGAGCGACGAGATCCTCGACGGCATCGGCGGCTACGTGGCGGGCAACGTGCTGATCTCGGCGATCGCCGGCGTGGTCGCCTGGCTGTTCCTGGTGATCGCCGGAGCCGAGTACGCCCTCGCGCTCGCCCTCGTGGTCGCGGTCACCGACCTCATCCCGCTGGTCGGCGCCACGATCGGGGCGGTGATCGTCACCGGGGTGACCCTGCTGCAGTCGGTGCCGCTCGGCATCGCCAGCGCCATCTTCTTCCTCATCTACCAGCAGGTGGAGAACTACCTCATCTACCCGAAGGTGATGAAGCGCTCGGTGGACGTGGCGCCCGCGGTGACGATCATCGCCGCGCTGTTCGGCGGCGCGCTGCTCGGCATCGTCGGCGCGCTGATCGCGATCCCGGCCGCGGCCGCCGTGGCGCTGATCATCCGCGAGGTGGTGATCCCCCGCCAGGCCGCGCTCTAGCCCGGCGCGGCCCGGCGGGGGGCGGGCGTCAGGCGAGGCCGCGGACGAAGGCGGCCACCGCCCGGTTGAACGCCTCGGGCCGCTCCACCGCGCTCAGGTGGCCGGCCTCCTCGATCGTGGTGAGCGTGGCGTCGGGCACGGCCTCCGCCATCGCCTCGGCGTCGGGGCGCGGCGACAGCCCGTCCTCCTCCCCGACGATCACGAGGGCGGGCACCTTCAGCGCGCGCAGCGTGTCGAAGGAGTCCGGGCGGCCGGCCATGGCCCGCGAGGCCCAGGCGACCGCGCCCGGCGGCGCCGACTGCACCAGGCCGCGCACCCGGCCGTACACCATCGGGCGGCGCTCCCGGGTCGTCGGCCCGACCAGGCCGGGCAGCGTCTCGTCGAGCAGGATGCCGGTCCCGTTCTCGGTCACCTCCCGGGCGATGCGCTCCCGGTTCTCCCGCGCCGCCGGAGGGTCGGCGCTCGCCTTCGTGTCGGCGAGGATCACGCCGAGCACCCGTTCCGGGTACCGGCGGCAGAACTCCATCGTCACGTAGCCGCCCATCGACTGACCGCCGATCACCGCGCGTTCGACGCCCTCGGCGTCGAGGGTCTCGGCCACGTCGTCGGCCATTACCGCGAGCGACGGCTCCTCGTCGCCCAGGGGCGAGCCGCCGAAGCCGCGCAGATCGGGGGTGATGACCCGGCATACGCCGGACAGCCCCTCGCGCTGCCCCAGCCACATGGCGGAGGACAGCGGAAAGGCGTGAAGCAGGACGACCGGCACCCCGTCGCCGGCAGATCGTGTATAGAGCCGCACGCCGAACACGGTAGTACGCGGCACCGCCGCCGCACCCCCGTCACGACCGATCGGCCGGGATCCGGCCCGCGACGGCCGGGCCGGGCCCCGGGCGGTCACACCTCCGTGGGCAGCGGGTGGGCGGCCGGGTTGACCCGCCGCACGATCTCGTTGAGCACGATCCGCACGTACGGCTCGCCCACCCACAGGTGCTTCGCCCGGTCGACCGCGACCACCTCGCACTGCGGCACCCGGGCGAAGCGCTTGCGGGCCTCCTCGGGGCGCAGGAAGTCGTCGAGCTCGGGCACGAGCGCGATGAGCGGCCGCCCGAACTCGGCCCAGGCGTCGAGATCGGCGTCGGTGGCCCGGCGCAGCGGCGGGGAGATGAGGATCGCGCCCTCGATCAGCGGATCGCGCCCCCACTTCAGCGCGAGCTCGGTGCCGAACGACCAGCCGAGCAGCCACGGCCGCGGCAGCTCATGGAACTCGGCGAACTCGAGGGCCGCCGCGACGTCGTACCGCTCCGCCTCCCCGTTGCCGAAGCTGCCCTGCGAGGTGCCCCGCTCGGAGGTGGTGCCGCGGGTGTTGAAGCGCAGCACGGCGAGGTCGGCGAGGGCGGGCAGCCGGTAGGAGGCCTTGCGCAGCAGGTGGCTGTCCATCATGCCGCCCTCGGTCGGCAGCGGGTGCAGGCAGACCAGGGTGGCCACGGGCGGCCGCTCCTCGGGCAGCGCGAGCTCCCCGACGAGGGTGAGCCCGTCGGCCGTGTGCAGCTCGATCGGTTCCCGCCGGGCGGGCAGCACCGTCGAGGCGCGAATGTCCATGTGCTTCCTTCCGAATGTCGCGATGGGGAGTCGCGGTCCAGTAAGGGGTTCAGTAGCGGGTCCTGCCGGGGCCGCGATCCCGTCGTTTGCGCCAGCAGACGGTGTGCCAGTGCCGCCGCTCGTCCTCGCCGCCGGCCCAGTTCGGCCAGCTCACCACGTGCGGCGTGCCGGCGCGGATCTCCTGGTCGCACCCGGGGCACCGGTAGACGCGCCCGCTCGCGCCGGTCACCTGCCTGACCACCCACTCACCGTCCGGCCAGTCCTCCACCCGGTCCACGCCGGGCACGGACCCGAGGATGGGTCCACGACCGCGCACCACGCCGCGGCGGCGGTCCACCCGATCGTACGGCCCGGCTCGGCGGGCCCTGCGAGGGCTCATGACGCCCGGCGGTACGCGGGACGACGTCCGGTTTGTTCCGCCCCACGCGTGAATCGACCCGATTGTGCCGGATTCGACCGCGCTCCACTCGATTGTGCTCGCAATCGTGCGCGGCCCTGCACGCGCCCCTTCATCGCCCTCCCTCCGGTGTCGGCGCCGGTGGTCCAGTTTCCCAGACGTGGACCGGGCCGCCCCCGGCCCCCGGTAGGGTTGACGGTCATGCGGCTGGTCATCGCCAAGTGCAGCGTGGACTATGTGGGCAGGCTCACCGCCCATCTCCCGATGGCGCCCCGGCTCATCCTCATCAAGGCCGACGGCTCGGTGTCCGTGCACGCCGACGACCGGGCGTACAAGCCGCTCAACTGGATGAGCCCGCCCTGCCGCCTGAAGGAGGAGGACGGCGTCTGGACCGTCACGCACAGCAAGACGGGCGAGCGCCTCATCCTCACCATCGACGAGATCCTGCACGACTCCACCCACGAGCTCGGCGTCGACCCGGGGCTGATCAAGGACGGCGTGGAGGCGCACCTGCAGGAGCTGCTCGCGAAGCACATCACCACGCTCGGCGAGGGCTGGACGCTGATCCGGCGCGAGTACCCGACCGCGATCGGCCCGGTCGACATCCTGTGCCGGGACGAGAAGGGCGGCACGGTGGCGGTGGAGATCAAGCGCCGCGGCGAGATCGACGGCGTGGAGCAGCTCACCCGGTACCTGGAGCTGCTCAACCGCGACCCGCTGCTCGCCCCGGTCCGGGGCGTGTTCGCCGCGCAGGAGATCAGGCCGCAGGCGCGGGTGCTCGCCGCCGACCGCGGCATCGAATGCGTGACGCTCGACTACGACGAGCTCCGCGGCATGAAACGCGAGGACACGCTCTTCTAGAGATCTCGATCATCACCCGGATGTCCTCCGTTCGGAGGACCCCGAGTTTCGCCCGGCCGTAGGTGTCGCGCCCGGGCCGCGCCCGTCATGCTCGATGGCATGAACGACACAGCGGTGAGGGTCCGCGGGCTGACCAAGCGATACGGCGAGGTGACCGCGGTGAACGGCCTGGACCTGGAGATCCGGCGGGGCGAGGTCTTCGGCATCCTCGGCCCGAACGGAGCGGGCAAGTCCACCACGGTGGAGATCCTCGAGGGCTACCGCACGCGGGACGCGGGCGAGGTGACCGTGCTCGGCACCGACCCGGCGCGCGCCGGCCGCGAGTGGCGCTCCCGGATCGGCATCGTGCTGCAGACGAGCAACGACATCGCCGAGCTCACGGTACGCGAGCTGGTACGGCACTTCGCCGGCTACTACCCCCGTCCCCGGGATCCCGATGAGGTGATCGACCGGGTGGGCCTGACGGAGAAGGCGAACCTGCGCGTCGCCAAGCTCTCCGGCGGGCAGCGGCGCCGGGTGGACGTGGCGCTCGGCATCATCGGACGCCCCGAGCTGCTCTTCCTCGACGAGCCGACCACCGGCTTCGACCCCGAGGCTCGGCGTCAGTTCTGGGATCTGATCGGCGGCCTGGCGCACGACGGCACCACGATCGTGCTCACCAGCCACTACCTCGACGAGATCGAGGCCCTCGCCACCCGCCTCGCCGTCATCGCGAAGGGCAGGGTGGTGGCCGAGGGCGAGCCCGCGACGCTGGGCGGTCGCGCGTCGGCGAAGGCGCGGGTCAACTGGCTGGAGGACGGCGCGCGCCGGAGCGTGGAGACCGACGAGCCCACCCGGACGGTGCTGGAGCTGTCCCGGCGGTTCTCCGGCGAGGTGCCGGAGCTGACGATCAAGCGTCCGACGCTGGAGGACATCTACCTCGAGCTCGTCCAGGAGGGCTGAGCCCTCGGACGCCCTCCCCAGACCCGAGGGTTCCGTGGGCCGTCGTCCGGTCCACCCGTCAACCCCGTCCGTCCCACCGCGGGTCCGCCCACCATCCCAACCCCCCAGGAGACATGATGAGTGAGACCACCACCGCCACGGCCGCCGCATCCGGGGCGGCCAGGACGTATCTGCCCGGCGCCTTGCGGCTCGGCTGGTCACGTGCGGTCGTCGAGACCAAGATGTTCTTCCGGGAACGCGACTCGCTGATCTTCAACTTCAGCTTCCCGGTCATCCTGCTCATCCTGTTCGGCTCGATCTTCTCCGGCCAGGTGGAGGGCACCGGCATCACGGTGTCCCAGCTCTATGCGGCCGCGTTGATCGGCGCGGGCCTGATGAGCGTGAGTTTCCAGAACCTGGCGATCGCCATCGCGGTCGAACGCGAGGAGGGCACGCTCAAGCGGCTCGCCGGGACCCCGTTGCCGCCGGCGGCGTACTTCCTCGGCAAGGTGCTCAGCGTGCTGCTCGTCGCCGTGCTGGAGATCGCGATCCTGCTCGTCGTGGGCGTGCTCCTGTACGACCTCGAGCTGCCGTCGACCCTGGCGGACTGGGCCACCTTCACCTGGGTGTTCGTGCTCGGCCTCACCGCCTCCTCACTGCTCGGCATCGCGGTGAGCAGCCTGCCCCGGTCCGCCAAGAGCGCGCCGGCGGTGGTGACGATGCCGTTCGTCATGCTGCAGTTCATCTCGGGGGTGTACATCCCCTTCACCCAGCTGCCGGATTGGCTCATCCACATCGCCTCGGTCTTCCCGCTGCGCTGGATGTGTCAGGGCTTCCGGTCGGTCTTCCTCGGCGACGCCGGGGCGTCCCTGGAGCTCGCCGGCTCCTACGAGCTGGACCGGGTCGCCCTGGTACTGGGAGCCTGGACCATTGGAGGACTGCTGCTGTGCCTGCTCACGTTCCGCTGGAAGAGCCGTCGCGACGGATGACCGAGCCCCGCGCTCCCGAGGCGTGGAAGCGGCTGCGCGGCTGGGAGGCCCTGCTCTGCCTCGCCATCCTGGCGTCGGTGCTGCACACCCTCCTGTACGGCGCGGCCCGGACGTGGCAGACGGTGGCGATCGCCTGCCTGCTGGCGATACCGGTGGCCTACCTGCTGCTCGGCCGGCGGGCGATCCTCACCCGCGACATCCGCCTGGGCACCTGGTACGTGGCGATCCTGGTGATCCTCTTCGCACCGGTCGTGCTGGTCATCCACCCGGGCTCCACCTTCGCCACCTTCGCCCTCTTCGGGGTCTGCCCGCAGATCTTCCTTGCGGTGCCGGTGAAGCGCGGCGTCGTCGCCACGGTCCTGCTGGTGGTACCGGAGGCGGTCTATCTGTACCTCACCGAGCCGCACGGCGGCGTCTTCGACCTGCTGGCGCTGCTCACCACCATCGTCTTCTTCGCGTCGGCGTTCGGCATCTGGGGCGAGCGCATCGTCACGCAGAGCGTGGAACGCGCCGAGCTGATCCGGCAGCTCGAGGAGAGCCACGCCGAGGTGGCCCGGCTCTCGGCCGAGCGCGGCGCGCTCGCCGAGCGCGAGCGGCTCGCCGGGGAGATCCACGACACCCTCGCCCAGGGCTTCACCAGCATCATCATGCTGCTACAGGCCGCCGAGGCGCAGCCGGACCCGTCCCGGCACCTGGCGCTCGCCATCCAGACCGCGAAGGAGAACCTCGCCGAGTCGCGCGCCCTGGTGGCGGCGCTGAGCCCGGCGCCGCTCGACGGCTCCACGCTGAGCGAGGCGCTGCGCCGGATCACCGGCCGGATCGGGGAGGAGCTGGGCCTGGCGACCGCCTTCGAGGCGCGCGGCGAAGGACGCGCGCTGCCGCCCCAGTACGACGTGGTGCTGATCAGAGCGGCCCAGGAGGGGTTGAACAACGTGCGCAAGCACGCCAACGCGACACGCGTGACGGTCGCCCTCGAGTACGGCCCGGCCGAGGTGACCCTGCGGGTCCGCGACGACGGGCGCGGCTTCGGCGGACGCGAGCCGTTCTCCGCGGGGGCGGACGGCCCGTCCGAGCCCGCCGCCGGGTACGGCCTGCGCGCGATGCGGACCCGGGTCGAGCAGGCCGGGGGCACGCTCACCGTCGGCGACGCCGAGACCGGAGGCGCCGAGCTGGTGGTCCGCCTCCCGCTGCCGCCCCGGCCCGCCGCCCCGGCTCCGGCGGCCGGGCCGGCCGTGGAGACCGGCTCGCCGTCGGCCGAGCCGGCCAGGCCGTTGGCTGACGCGCTGCCCGGGGAGGCGGGATGACGGACGGACCGATCCGCGTGCTGCTGGTCGACGACCACCCGGTGGTGCGCATGGGCCTGCGGGGCATGCTGGAGCACGACCCGGACATCGTGATCGTCGGCGAGGCGGGCTCGGGCGACGAGGCGGTGGTCCGCGCCCGCGAGCTGGAGCCGGACGTGATCCTCATGGATCTGCGCATGCCGGACGGCGACGGCGTGACCGCGACCCGCCGCATCCTGGCGGAGCGCCCGGCCGTGAAGGTGATCGTGCTCACCACCTACGAGACCGACCAGGACATCGTGCGGGCCGTGGAGGCGGGCGCGACCGGCTACCTGCTGAAGGACACCGCGCGGACCGACCTGGTCGCGGCGGTGGCGGCGGCCCGGCGCGGGGAGACCGTGCTCTCCCCCTCGGTGGCCACCCGCCTCGTCACCCGGATGCGCGGGCCGGTCACCGAGTCGCTGTCCCGGCGGGAGACCGAGGTCCTCGCCCTGGTCGCCAAGGGCCTGACGAACGCCGAGATCGGTCGCGAGCTGTTCATCAGCGAGACCACGGTGAAGACCCACCTGATCCGCATCTTCGGCAAGCTCGGCGTCTCAGACCGCACGGCCGCGGTCACCACCGCGCTCGAACGCGGCCTGCTGCCCCCGCTCACCTGACCCGCCCCGCTCGGCCGCCAGGGCCCGGGCCCCGGGCGTGCGGGTACGGCACGCCGACCCGGCCGGGAAACGGCATGACCGCTATCGATTCGGTCGGCTCATACCCGGGGATCCCGGCGCTGCCGTTCGCGGCCTGGGCGGCTCCGGCGCAGGCCGTACCCGGCGCAGGCGGAGGCGCGCGGGCCGGCCGGAGGCGGCCCCTGGGGCGGTTTCCCGCCGCCGCTAACGTTCATCACACCTTTCCGCGGCCCCTTGGCGAAACTTCACCGTCTCATCCGACTCGTCACGTTCATCCGGACCGCGAGAGAAGATAATTCCCCGGCCAGCTTCCACCCAAAAGATCTTGGCACCATAATTAATGATTCACGGGGGCACCATCGGGCGAGGGGTGGAAGGTGATGGCGCGCGGATACCGGGGGATGACACCGGAACAACGCCTGGCGGACCGCCGGGAACGGTTGCTTTCGGCGGCGTACACGCAGTTCGCGGATCCCGGCTTTTCCGACACCACCATCGAACGGCTGTGCACCTCCGCGCGCATATCCAACCGCGCCTTCTACGAGTGTTTCTCGGGCCGCGAGGACCTCATGCGCGCGGTCTACGAGCGCTGCGTGGAGGACACGACGGCGGCCGTGTCCCGGGCGATCCACGCCGCCCCCGACAGCCCGGAGGCGCGCGTCGAGGCGGCCATACGGGCGTACGTGACCTTTGTCATGGCCGATCGGCGCCGGGCCCGCATCATGAACCTGGAGGTGCACCGCGCCGGCGACGCGGTCGACTACGTCCGCCAGCAGAAGGTCTCCGCCCTTGCGCAATTGATAGAAAAGGCGCTCACCGGCTTTCCCGGTGGCGCGCCGGAGAACGCACACCTGGTCGCGGTCGGCGTGATCGGCGCCGTTCAGGAGTTGCTGCTCGACCGGATGATGTCGGCGAAACCCGCGCCCATCGACGCGGTCATCGACACCGCGGTGAACATCTGCCGCAAGTCGTTCACCCCCTGACCGCCACAGGCCGAATCGTTATCCGCCGGACGCGGAAGGCCGGGACGCGGCCCCGGCGGGGCCGGGGTATGAACAGGATCTCGCAGAATATCGGGCCAAATACCAGACGTATCGCTATTCGGACCCATCCTTATTTGAAAAGGGCGCGACCGGAACCCTCGGGCGGGCGACGGATAGGCTGGGCGGCATGACCCGCGCTGACAACGACCGGCCGGTCGTGCTCTCCAAGATCTACACCAGGACCGGCGACGACGGCACCACGGCCCTCGGCGACATGAGCCGCACCCGCAAGACGGATCCCCGCCTCGTCGCCTACGCGGACGTGGAGGAGGCGAACGCCGCGATCGGCGTGGCGCTCGCCCTGGGGGACCTCCCCGAGCCGATCGCCGAGGTCCTCGGCCGCGTGCAGAACGAGCTGTTCGACGTGGGCGCCGACCTGTCCACCCCGGTCGTGCCGGACCCGAAGGTCCCGCCGCTCCGCGTGGAGCCCGGGTACATCGAGTGGCTGGAGTCGCAGTGCGACCGCTTCAACGAGGGCCTCAAGCCGCTGCGGAGCTTCGTCCTGCCCGGCGGCGCCCCCGGCACCGCCCTGCTCCACCTCGCCAGAACCGTGGTACGGCGAGCCGAACGCTCGGCCTGGGCCGCCCTGGAGGCCTATGACGACGTCAACCCGCTCGCCGCGAAGTACCTCAACCGGCTCAGCGACCTGCTGTTCATCCTCTGCCGGGTCGCCGCCGACGGCCGGGAGGTGCTGTGGCGGCCGGGCGGCACCCGCTGACCCGCTCCGCGGCGCCCTGACCGGCGGCGCCGGCACCCGGTCCGGGCACCCGGCCGGAACGTACGGGCGGCGCGGCCGGCGGTCACGCCCGGTCGAGGAGATGGGCGCTCGGCGGCGCCGCCTCCAGCCAGGCGAGGAAGCCGGTCAGCGCGTCCTCGCTCATCGCCAGGGTGACCGGGCCGCACTCGACCGCCCAGTACCCGTCGGGCCCGTCGCCCTTCTCCAACCGGCGGGTTGATACATCGAGGCCGCGCCTCGCGATCGCGTGGCGCGGCCTCAGTCGTACCGCGAAGAACGGGATCCAGTGCAGCTCGCCGCCTACGTAGCGGGCGACCCCGCTGCGCCAGCCGGAGCCGGGCATGCGGAGCCGGCAGATGATCGTGCCCCGCGTCCGCACCAGGAGGAACCCGCGGACCGCGATGAGGGCGGCGACCAGCAGCACTACCGCCAGGATCTCCAGTGCCGCCAGCGCCACCCTCATCCTCCGTTACGTTCGTGCCGTCAGACCTCTTCGCCCGCGGCGCGCAGCCGGGCCCGCGCCCGCTTGGCCTCAAGCTGGGCGTCGAAGTCGGTGCCCTCGGCATCGACGGAGGCAAGCGCCCGGTTGAGGGCGTCACGTGCGGCCGCGATGTCCACCTCGGAACCCAGTTCCGCCATCTCGGCGAGGACCGAGACGTCGTTGTTCGCCACGGAGATGAACCCGCCGTGCACGGCGGCCACGATGTCGTCTCCGTCCCCGCGCTTCACCGTCAGCACCCCGCCGTCCACGAGGATGCCGAGCACCGGGGCGTGGTTAGGCATGATACCGATCTCGCCGTCGACCGTCTTGGCTATCACCATGTCGGCCTCGCCGGACCAGATCTCACGCTCCGGCGATACGACGCCGACGCGCAGCTTGGCCATCCTGATCCTCTCTCCTATCCCGCTCGGTCCCGCGTCCCGCGCGAGATCAGCGGGCCAGCTCCTTGGCCTTCTCCACGGCCTGGTCGATGCCGCCGACCATGTAGAAGGCCTGCTCGGGCAGGTGGTCGTACTCGCCGGCGCACAGCGCCTTGAAGGACGCGATCGTCTCGTCGAGCGGGGTGAACACACCCGGCTGGCCGGTGAACTGCTCGGCGGCGAACATCGGCTGGGACAGGAAGCGCTCCACCCGGCGGGCCCGGTTGACGATCACCTTGTCCTCCTCGGAGAGCTCGTCGATACCGAGGATGTTGATGATGTCCTGGAGCTCCTTGTACCGCTGCAGGATCCGGATCGTCTCCTGCGCCACCTGGTAGTGCTCCTCGCCGATGATGACCGGGTCGAGGATCCGGGAGGTGGAGTCGAGCGGGTCGACCGCCGGGAAGATCGCCTTCTCGAACACCTGCCGGGAGAGCACCGTGGTCGCGTCGAGGTGGGCGAACGCGTTGTGCGGCGCCGGGTCGGTGATGTCGTCCGCGGGCACGTAGATCGCCTGCATCGAGGTGATCGAGTGACCGCGGGTCGAGGTGATGCGCTCCTGCAGCACACCCATCTCGTCGGCGAGGGTCGGCTGATAACCCACCGCCGAGGGCATACGGCCGAGCAGCGTGGACACCTCGGAACCGGCCTGGCTGAACCGGAAGATGTTGTCGATGAACAGCAGCACGTCCTGCTTCTGCACGTCGCGGAAGTACTCCGCCATGGTGAGCGCGGAGAGCGCGACGCGCAGCCGGGTGCCCGGCGGCTCGTCCATCTGGCCGAACACGAGCGCGGTGTCCTTGAGCACGTCCGCCTCGGCCATCTCGACCCACAGGTCGTTGCCCTCACGGGTGCGCTCGCCGACGCCGGCGAACACCGAGGTGCCACCGAACTCGCGGGCGACCCGGCGGATCATCTCCTGGATGAGCACGGTCTTGCCCACGCCCGCGCCGCCGAACAGGCCGATCTTCCCGCCCTGCACGTACGGCGTGAGCAGGTCGATGACCTTGATGCCGGTGACGAGCAGCTCGGTGCGGGGCTCGAGCTGGTCGAAGGCGGGCGCCTTGCGGTGGATCGGCCAGCGCTCGTTCACCTCGAGCGTGGCCACGTCCGTGTCGAGGGACTGGCCGAGCGCGTTCCACACGTGGCCCTTGGTGACGTTGCCGACGGGCACCGTGATGGGCTGGCCGGTGTCGCGCACCACGGCGCCGCGCACGAGGCCGTCGGTGGGCTGCATGGAGATGGCCCGCACCAGGTTGTCACCCAGGTGCTGCTCGACCTCCAGCGTGAGCGTCTTGGTCTGGCCGTTCAGGGTGACGTCGACGTGCAGCGCGTTGTAGATGTCCGGCATGGACTCGGCGGGGAACTCCACGTCGACGACCGGGCCGATAACCCGGGCGACACGGCCCACGCCGGTCTCGGTCTCAACAGTCTGTGCAGTCATTTCACTCTTTCCCCGCTGCGGCGTCGGCGAGCGCGTTCGCACCACCGACGATCTCGCTGATTTCCTGGGTGATCTCCGCCTGCCGAGCCTGGTTCATCAGCTGGGACAACTTCTGGATCGACTCGTTGGCGTTGTCGGTCGCCGCCTTCATCGCCCGGCGCCGCGCCGCGTGCTCGGAGACGGCCGACTGGAGCAGGGCGTTGTAGATCCGCGACTCGATGTACCGCGGCAGCAGCCGGTCGAGGACCGTCGCGGCGTTCGGCTCGAACTCGTAGTACGGCAGCGGCCCGCCCGGGGGCGCCTCCTCGCTCTCCTCGACCTCGAGCGGCAGGATGCGCTTCACCACCGGGCGCTGCGTGAGCATCGAGACGAACTCGGTGTACACGACGTGGATCTCGTCGATCCCGTTGTCGTCCTCGAAGGCCTTGATCAGCGTGCCGCCGATCTCCTTGGCGTGCGCGTACGACGGGTTGTCGGAGAAGCCCGACCACTCGCCTTCCATCTCCCGGCCGCGGAACCGGTGCCAGCCGATGCCCTTGCGCCCGACCACGTACGGCTTGGGAGTGATGCCCTGCTCGCGCAGCAGACCGGCGAGCGCCTCGGCCTCACGCAGGATGCTCGCGTTGAAGCCGCCGGCGAAGCCGCGGTCGCTGGTGACGATCAGCACACCGGCGCTCTGCGGGTTCNTCTTGGCGNCCANCAGCGGGTGCTCGGCGGTGGTGTCGTAGGACAGCACCGCCGAGACCGCNCGNGTGATCTCCGCCTCGTACGGCACGGCCGCCTGCATGCGCTGCTGCGCCCGNACGATCCGCGAGGAGGCGATCAGCTCCTGCGCTCGCGTGATCTTGGCGATCGAGCGCACCGACCGGATGCGCCGCCGCAGCAGTCTCAGTTGGGCACCCATGAGCTACTTCTTCTCCGCCCGCGGGCGTACGTGCCGGACGACCTTCTCCTGGCCGACCTCGTCCTCCTCCAGCGCCTCGACCGGCTCGTCGGAGAAGAGCAGCTGGCCCGAGGAGGTCTGGAACTCCTTCTTGAACTCGGTGACGGCCTCCTTGAGCACGGTGATCGTGTCGTCGGAGATCGCCTTGGTCTCGCGGATCGCGTCGTAGACGCCCTTGTACTTGCGGCCGACGTAGTCGAGGAACTCGGCCTCGAACCGGCGCACGTCCTCCAGCGGCACCTCGTCGAGCTGGCCGGTGGTGCCCGCCCAGATCGACACGACCTGCTGCTCNACCGGGTACGGGCTGTACTGCGGCTGCTTCATCAGCTCCATGAGCCGCGCGCCNCGCTCNAGCTGCGCCCGGGAGGCNGCGTCGAGGTCGGAGGCGAANGCGGCGAACGCCTCCAGCTCACGGTACTGCGACAGGGCGAGGCGCAGCGTACCGGCGACGGTCTTCATCGCCTTGATCTGCGCCGAGCCGCCGACCCGGGAGACCGAGATACCGGGGTTGATCGCCGGACGCTGACCCGCGTTGAACAGGTCGGTCTCCAGGAAGCACTGGCCGTCGGTGATCGAGATGACGTTCGTGGGGATGAACGCCGAGATGTCGTTGCCCTTGGTCTCGATGATCGGCAGACCGGTGAGCGAGCCGCCGCCCATGTCGTCGGAGAGCTTGGCGCAGCGCTCCAGCAGGCGGGAGTGCAGGTAGAACACGTCACCGGGGAACGCCTCACGGCCCGGCGGNCGGCGCAGCAGCAGCGAGATGGCGCGGTAGGCGTCNGCCTGCTTCGACAGGTCGTCGAAGACGATCAGGACGTGCTTGCCGCCGTACATCCAGTGCTGGCCGAGCGCGGAGCCGGTGTAGGGCGCGATGTACTTGTAGCCGGCCGGGTCGGAGGCCGGGGCGGCGACGATGGTGGTGTACTCCATCGCGCCCGCCTCCTCCAGGCGGGCCTTCACCTGCGCGATCGTCGAGCCCTTCTGGCCGACCGCGACGTAGATGCAGCGCACCTGNCGCTNCGGGTCGCCGGAGGCCCAGTTGTCGCGCTGGTTGAGGATNGTGTCGACCGCGATCGCGGTCTTGCCGGTCTGCCGGTCGCCGATGATGAGCTGCCGCTGGCCNCGGCCGATCGGCGTNAGNGCGTCGATCGCCTTGATACCGGTCTGCAGCGGCTCCTTCACCGACTGGCGCTGCACGACCGAGGGGGCCTGCAGCTCCAGCGCNCGCAGCGTCTCGNNCTCGATGGGGCCCTTGCCGTCGAGCGGGTTGCCCAGCGGGTCNACCACGCGGCCGAGGAACGCGTCCCCGACCGGCACCGACAGCACCTCACCGGTGCGGCGAACGGTCTGGCCCTCCTCGATGCCCTCGAAGTCACCGAGGATGACGACGCCGATCTCGCGCACGTCGAGGTTGAGNGCCAGGCCNCGCGTGCCGTTCTCGAACTCCAGCAGCTCGTTCGCCATCGTCGAGGGCAGGCCGGAGACATGGGCGATGCCGTCGCCGCAGTCGACGACGGTCCCGATCTCCTCGCGCGCGGCGCCTTCCGGCTCGTAGGCCTGGACGAAGCGCTCAAGCGCGTCCCGGATCTCGTCCGGCCGGATCGTCAGCTCCGACATCTTGATTCCGTCTCCCTATTCATCGCCGCACCGCTCTCCCTAGCCGGCCAACCGGCGGCGGACTTCTTCGATACGTCCCAGGATGGTGGTGTCGATGATCTCGTCGCCGACGCGAACCGAGAATCCACCGAGCACCTTCGGATCCACCTCGGTGTTGAGGTGGATGTCGCGACCATAGGTCGCACGCAGCCACGCGGTGAGCCGCTGACGCTGCGCGTCGCTGAGCGGCACGGCGGTGCGCACCACGGCCACCAGGCGCTGCCGCTGCTGGGCGACGAGCCGCCCGAACTCCTCCAGGCCCCGCTCCAGGCTACGTCCTCGCGGGTGCACGGCGAGCTGCGTGATCAGCCGCAGTCCGGCCGAGGTGACCCGGTTCCGCAGCAGCTCCTCCAGCAGCGCCCGCTTGCGGTCGCCGGGGATCGAGCTGTCCGAGAGGGTCCACTGCAGCTCGGGGTTGGCCTGCACGATCCGGCCGAAGCGGAACAGCTCGTCCTCCAGATCGTCCAGCCGGCCCTGTCCCTCGGCCTCGGCGACGGCGGCGATCACGCCGAACCGCTCCAGGACGTCGGACAGGTCCCGGGCCCGGGCCCACTTCGCCTCGGCCGCCGCCACGGCCGTCTCCAGGGCGGCCGGGCTCACCTTGCCCTCCAGCAGCACCCGCACGACCTGCCCCTTCTGCTGGGCGGGGCGGGTGGCGTCGGAGAGGGTACGGCGCAGCCCGTGCTCGCGATCGAGCAGATCGGCGATCGCGAACAGCTCCTCGGCGAGGGTGCCGAAGTCGGCCGAGCCCGCCGCGCTGTTGAAGCGCTCCTCGACCTCGGCGAGCGAGGTCCTGCTCACACCTCTCATCGGCGGCTCACCGTCCCAACCTCGGGCCCGGCCGCGGGGCGGACCCCCGGCCGGACCTGCTGCCTGCGCCGGCGGCCATCAGCGGACCGCCCGCGCGTCGGTACTGGACTCCAGCTCCTCCAGGAACCGGTCGATGATGCGGCTCTGCCGCACCTCGTCCTCGAGGGACTCGCCGACGATTCGGCCGGCCAGCTCGGTGGACAGCCGACCGATCTCCGCGCGGAGCTGGGTGAAGGCGGCCTGGCGGTCCGCCTCGATCTGGGCGTGCGCCGCCTCGATGATGCGGCGCGCCTCGGCCTG
>Ga0065720_1020329_pt1 | contig 15192 bp, 6 predicted proteins | sample Thericmetagenome_FD_59107 | JGI IMG/M metagenome (GOLD analysis project Ga0065720, IMG submission 59107) | Thermophilic microbial communities from the Joint Bioenergy Institute, California, USA of rice/straw/compost enrichment - eDNA_2 v2... | ecosystem: Engineered > Solid waste > Grass >... | reverse complement strand
CAAGGATCAGTTTGGGATCTTTACATCTGACTTCTCCATCAGAGTGGGGAGCTGATTTTTTGTGAGATGTAGTAAATATCTTTTTCGAATGATTAAGAATTTTGGGTATCCCCTTAAGAGGTTCATTCATTCCTAGCGAAGATTTTGCAGGGTTTCTCTTCAGTAATAGACTTTTACTTTTAGCTATCTTGTTCTTGAGAAAGCGCATGTTTAATTAACTTTTTATATTATTTTGATTCAATTGAATTAAATACTAATTGTTTCACTGATTTTACTTGTATTGAAATCGATACTGACTCTGATACAAAAACGCTATTGATTCAGACTAGATAATTGTTACAGACCATAGATCATTAAACCAATATCCTCGCAACTTCACAGCACTTTTTCAAGTTCATAGATAGTCTTCAGAAGATAAATATATGCTCAAGAACTAGCTAGCCATTCCCTTACATATGAATCCCGCATATTTAAGAAAGAAAAAAATAATAAGTAATTCTGTCAACAATAATAGTATCTGGTCCATTATGGTATCTAGCTATTTAGGATACTCAATCAGTGAGTGCTAATTAATAAAACCTTCATCTAATAGAGTTAAAATTGCAAAGAATGTTAAATTGTAATGAACACCTATTTAAACGAGCAGGGAGTAAATCGTAATATATGATCGTATATGCCTTTATTTGGTGTAGATGACCTGACAGTGAAGAACCAAATAATAGAATGGAACATAATTTCCAAAAATTTTGGGGGTGCTTACCAGATCGAGACTGATCAGCTGACTCGGTACTTGTGAAGATCCCTCGAAAATGAGAATTATTTCTTAGAGTATTATGTATTTTGAAGTAAGGAAAGGCCTTAAACTTGCCCAGAAGCTTTCTTGTTGAAATAGAGATTAAATTTTAAAGATCAAACAAAATCTTAGAGATTCACTTGTAAAGATGAGTGTCTAAGATCAATAATCAGAACTGAAAAATAACATTGAATACTATGTCCAGTGACAGATATGGCTTTATTATATCATGAAATTCAACAAGATTCATAACATACAATATATGGAAAAAAATCGTCCACAGACATTTAATATCCATCTCCAGGTAAGCTGAAGGGGTCAGGTTCTAGTAATTCCCCTTAGAATGTTTTTCTTTTTGAACGATTTCAACAAAACTGAGAGGAATTAGAATTTAATTTCTCAAGGACGATTGCTGAGTTGTTACAATATTTAGGGTTGTGTTACCAGTTCTGCGCCTGGCCTCTCGAAAAGAATTTCTAGAGGGTTCTGGAGAGATCATATTCTGGCAAATCGCAAGGTGCTCTAGGCTCTAACGAAATTGAGAAGATAAGAATCTCTAAGCGTTCACCTTTAGCAGGAAGCTAAATCTCCAAGGATTAATTCAAAACACAACCCCTTGTCGAGCATAACCATTCTAATATGTGAGATTCTTATTGCTTGATCACTTACTTTAGAATTTTATGGCTAAAGTGTGGGTCCAGCCAGGTTCGGGACCTCATCGCACTGAACACGACCGACTGGATCTCTCCTACCCATTGTGATTCAAATTTATCGCTACGATTCTCGCCTGAAAAGATGCTTTAAGATTGGGGAGGATTGCATGTTTTGTAATGTGTCTTACTGCCTGAAATTCAATGAGAAGAAAGAATGATTACTTTCATTGGAAGGAAGATGCCAGGGGTCCTGGAATAGCAACTTGTTTAGCAAAGAAGTTAAATAAATGTCCTTTTTAATTAAGCCGCTTATTTTATTTTGATTAATGAATCTCAATAGCAATGAACTAGGAGAAACTATTATGAGAGTCTCCCTAACAATCCTTTCCATCAAAGTTCTTTGTCTGGAGGAAAAATTCTCTCCAATAAAGCTCTCCATCATTGCACTCAAAATAAAGTTACCCGTCTAATAAGGATTACTTTCTTAATTTCACATCAATGTTTCTAAGCTTATCATTGATCTAATTTCTCTCAAACTATCTATTATGTTTAAAGAAACAATTAGATCGATTTCATTGTATAAGTTAATTTAAAATGATAATTCCATAGTTGAGAAATGTTATCATATGGAAACCATAGGTGTAAAACAAATATATAAAACCCAAGGACACTAGAAAGCACTAAGCTATTATTTAACGGAAATAAAGGAATTAGGATCTCTTATTTTCCTAAGAATGACGTTTCGAAGCTTCAAATATTCTTGCTTATAAAGCAGCTTTCCAGAGAAGATCCAATTGACACTGAAATATTTGATGAAAACTTCAGCAATCTTCTGAAAAACAAGCTTATTGGTCTTAACTTCATCAGTGTCATTGTCCTTAATCAGAAGAGCAGCTCTGAAGCTAGGAGCACTTTGAATGGAGATTCTCAGGTCAGAGACATAAGCTAAGAAGCTAGAAAGGTCGAAAGGGATAGTCATTTGGATTTCATCCAAATAAGGAACAGAAAGTTTTGAACAAGAGAAGCTTGCGATAGCTCTGCCGAAGTTCTTAACTACATTCTTGGTAACCAGAACTTTTTTGTATGTAAGAGGAGAAATTTCTTTACCACCTTTTCGTGGTAAAGGACTGGGAAAGTGAGAAGCAATTTTCTTTGTATTTGAAACAATTTGAGGCATTTCAGAACCAAAGTTGGGACTTCCGCCTGAACTCAAGGAGAGAGAAGTCTTCTTACCAGCTAAAAGCTTGTTCCTAGCAATTTTATTCTTCAAAAAACGCATTAGTAAAAGTCACAATATATTATTACTCAATACACCCGATCTAGGATCTTAGCTTACTGGACTATGTTGTTTAACGCATCAATTACTGGGCGACGTGGATAAATATTTGATTGAGATCATTAAATTTTTTAAGATCGAAATATAAATCATGAAGTTTCTTAAGAAGACATCAATACCCTTAATAATGAATGTCTTCAGGTTAGATGTTCTGCTTCGAACCGATCTCACCCTTTTTCTCATCCTTTAGTTTAGATTTATAGAGAAGAAGTTCATAAGTGGAATCTGATTATTCATTTATGTTCATGAAATAATAGTTATAATTGCCATTTTAAGAATGCATTCGGCAGCGCACTAACTCCTGGTCATCCAATCTATACTAGGTCTGGCTTTCAACCAGGACACAACTAGAGTCCTAAATGCCTAGGGCATGTAATAAGGGAGGTCTAGTTTGAAAAGAGCGTCACTGATCCTAATTTTTTAAGTGCAGTGTGAGGTTAACAGATTCAGTGTTGTTGAAGGTTGACTGTCAAGAAGAGAAGTTTCAATATATGGTCATTCTGTGAGAACAGGTTAGGTTTTATGTTGTTTTCGATTTATCACTAAGTGCAGAAATAATCGAATATTGAAATCAAAATGAGGATAAAAAGTACAAACAGATCTGAGTTAAAGACAAGAAAGTAAAAGACATCGTGTTCTTGAATTGGTTTATTGCTTCAAGAATTCCTTCATAAGTTCTGACTTATTTGTCAGGAACATGTCCTTCACTATTTTCTTTGTGAATGAACCGGCCTAGTGATTCACCCTAACTTTATCTTTTTTCTTTTTCCTTCAAAAGGAATATCTCTGCTATAAGTCCAAGAAATAAGGAGACAAGCTAAGCCTCTAATGAATAATGCTAATACTAACAAACAATAGCCCAACGGAGAATGCCAAATTGTTCAACAATGAATTTTGTAATAAGGTGTCTGAGTATCTATTGAAATATGTTTTTTGGTATTAATTGTCACTTGGATATAACATTTTTACGCCGTTCTCAAATATTCCTTATAATTTTATGCGAAAATACAACTTTAAATTCCTTTTCCATCAACTGGGGAAAAAAACATGGGAATATTAAATAAAATATTAATAATTAACTTTGTATTAATGAGCTAAAAAAGCTCCTCTAAGCTAGCGAGGTAGTAAAAGAGGGAGGGTTGATTTCTTCCACCTTCTTATAGATATTTTCCTTATTTGAATAAAAGCTAGCTTGTTAGTCTTCTTTCTTCTTTCAATTGTCTGAGGATCTATTAGTCTCATACTCTTTTTCAATTGATCTTTATGAATAATATGAAACCTTGCTCCTCTTTTCTCTCCATGTTGTCGATATGTTCACAATTACTAAGAAAATTACAAGACTTCATTAAATGAAAAGTATAAAACATCAGTGTAAATAAAGGATGCTTTTCTTAGCAGCATTCTCACATAATTTTCATTATCCAAGCTCTCCATAATATTTTTTCTCAAAAAACTATCTTTCTTTCAAAAATTGTGTTCTCCGCCTGACAATCAGAGCTAGCATGGGATATAAGATTTTATTTGTGATATAATTTATTTCATTGAAAGAAAACCATATGTTATTAGAATGTGATACTTAATCAATTGATTCGACTCTTACTATAATCATTTTTTAAAACAAAAGAATGAAGAAATTCATCTTGGTTATCTTCATCGCTCTCTTTATTAGCTCTCTGTGGTCTTATGAAAACTTCTTGGAGAACGAACAGATTGGAGATTGTCCAGAGGCTTGGAAATGTGGAGATGATTGCTGCACATTAGACAAATACTGCTGTAACTCAAATGGAAATCAGCGATGCATTAGTTATTGGATCGCTTGTAACGAGTGAAATTATAGAGTCTATAACACCTATTCCTAAACTATTGTTTTCTGACTTTGAATTGATTAACAAGAAACATTGATTTTTGCTCATTTTACCATTATACATATATTTTCGTTGAACAAGTTCCTTGCTTACATATTCAATAATAGGTTTGAAAGAAGTCATGTTTAAATCTGGTAGGTATTAGTTAAGGTAAAAACACTTAGGTCTGATCATACTGAATAATTTTTGGTTTATTTTCATTTATGAAATGCACTTATTATTATAGTATTCATTAATGTTGAAGAACACCATCTGCTTTTGGATGCTATACCTTTGATTATATGGTTGCCTAGGCTTAGACGATATAAAAAGCATTTAGACGACAAATCATATAGCAATATATTTTTTTATTTATCGAAGTTCAAGAATGCAAAGCAATATGTTGTATTTTGAAGCTTGGAAAGCTCTTGATGAAAGTAACCATAATAGAGACATATTCAAGAGAGCCAGAGCTATGATATGTATCTTTCTATTCACCGAAATAGGACAACATGTAAAAAGTAAAAAAGAGGACCATTCATTGTTCAAAATTAAGCAATGTAGCCACAGCCCAAGAAAAACGATATTCAAGCTCAGATAAAATAAGCACTAAATACGAGACTCAAAAATTCCAAGAAAGGGCACTAAGAACCTTTTAATCGGAGAATTACGATGATTTTGTTGGAATAAATCTGGAAAGAACACCGAAGTCCCTCCTTCAAGGAACAGATATATCAAGGGTAATGAAAGTGATCCTGAGACTAAGATAAATATGTTAAACGCGTACTCGAAACATATTAAAAAATCAAGATTTAACCAGATCGCAATTTATCAAGCTTCTACACATTTAATCACTCTACGCTATCGTAGTTGCTTCATTTCTCATATAATTGCTTTGAGAGATCAAATTAATCTATTTTCTAAGATCATACTTGTTATCTATTAGATTAATCTCAAAAAGGTTAACTTATTTATAAGTAACTACTAAATTAAGTGTTCACCGTGCTCTTCAAACATGTCTAAGTAAGTGATAATGAGAAATCAGTCTGAAATGGTCTTGGGCGATAGCTGTTCCAGGATTGAGCTTTTTCTATTGCTCTTTCATTATCTTGAATTAAACTTTAGACTTTAAAGAAATTCTGCATTGAAAAAATCTCAGCCTAAATTATATTTTGCTAATTTTAGATTACAGAGCAACATGAAAGTCTTTATTGTAATCTCATTACTCTTAGTTTCGATATCATTATGTGAGAATAGCACAGAACCTGGGTTCGACTATTACATGAAAGGTCGCGATTGGACTGAGGGAACTTGCAAAGGCAAAGAGCAATCTCCAATTAGTATTAAGTCCTCTCAAGCACCATGTTCCCCTTACAGTAAGTTGGATGTGATTCTCAATGATTTCCCTATTGATACCATACCTACTGACAATGGACACACCATCCTGGTCAATGGTGAATTTTCAGAGCTGTTAGCCTTCTTTCCTAATGGTAAAGTGATTCCATTTGTAGCGTTACAGTTCCACTTTCATGCTCCTGGAGAACATATTATCAATGGAAATCGATATCCGCTTGAAATGCATATGGTTTATCAGGTTCCTGATTCTTATCCTGAAGCAAAAACTTTGAAGAGGAATTACGCAGCGCTGGGCTTCCCATTCGAGGTTGATGATCAGGCTCCTCCCCATCCTCTGCTAGAAGCTCTAGAGCTTGATGATCTAGGTCAAGAGGTCTCTATAAACCTGTATGAATTGTTGAAGATCGATCCCTTTCCGAAATACTATGGCTATGATGGATCGGTGACTACCCCACCCTGTAATGAGACTGTGAATTGGTTTGTCTTGCAGGATGTGCAAAAAATGACGTCAGAACAATTAGAACTATTTCATAAGAGATGGGCTGGTAATGAAGAATTTGCTGGTGGAAATGGAAATAATAGAATGGTTGAGCCACTCAATGGTAGGAAGGTATTTCAGGGAAATTGTTAGGCTTTTTCATTTATTTGTAATGAGATCACAGATATTATTCTTGAATCTTCATTAGTGTAAAAATTTAATACAACTTATCCTCAGCCGACTCCTAGATTGTATTCCTTAATGAGCTCAATCTTTTTCATGGTGTTTAAATCTACAATAAGAAAATCTGTAATTCCAATCCTAGAGCTATTATGGATTTAATATTAGGCTGGAGAGGGCTTTATCATCGAGAAATGATTAGTTAAAATCAGAAATAGTTATGAAAGAAGTATGTAGATCTTGGATGAGACTCATATCCGATAAAATGTTGCTCAAAATCAGAATGTTAATTGCAAATAGGGAAAATTCCTGATTAGTTCAAGACTTTAAGTTAGTAAATAAATAAATAAATAAATTGACGTGAATGTATGCCAATCTAGGCAGGGACTAAGAGATGAATCAGGTTTACAAATCAATAAAGAAAAAAGCCTCAGCTTTCACAAATGATTCTTAAACCTTTTTAATGATTTAAGTCTTGTAAAAGAGCCAGGATTCTTAATCCTTCTCAATAGATTGCCTCGTAGTTTCAAGTACTCCATTTTATAGAGCATTTTCCCACTGAATATCCAATTGACACTGAAATATTTCATAAAAATCTCCGCAGAAATCCTGAAAACCTCTTTATAGTCCGCTTTTTGTTTTCCTTCATAATCATTTTTAAGCATTGAATCCCTAAAGGTTTCGATATTTTGGATAAAGTCTCTCATTGTGAGAGCATAGTCGATAAAACCTTCCCAGTTTACATCCCTTTCCTTGAGAAATTTTTCTAAGTAAGGAAAGGCAATTTTCGATGCAGAAAAGTTAGCAATAGCTCTTCCATAGTTCTTGATTATGTTTTTCATTGCTAATTTCTCCCTGCTAGAGCGGCCCACAGGCTCGGTTTTTTTACTTTCATTTTTTCTTTCCTCAGGTTGACTGAATACCGATTTTGATACGAAGCTCTCACTCCTTAAATGCAGCTCCTTCACTTGAGTGGACTTCACCTGTTCAGCCTGATACATCCTACGACTCACACGCTCTATTTTCTTCTTTAAGAGTCTCATCACGCAAATTTCAAGAATAATAAATTAAACAATTAATATTCTAAGGAACTTGAACATATAAACACATAAATAATATTTATATCCACAGAATCTGCTCAGGACTTTTGTGTACTTCTGATTGATCAACGCTACAACAGTTGTTTTGGACGCTTTAGATCATGATCGGAACTGAGCAATGAAAAACTCATGATGAATTTTGGGATTTGTCTATGATTATCTGGCGTTAAACCCTTAGGAATTGAAAGCAACTTAGTTTCAATTCATATTGATATTATAGTACTAAACTTCTGAGAAAATTTATTTAAATAAAAGTTATCAATGGCTTTTGATATTGTACGATAACAGCCTGAACCAAATAATTTCTTCAAGCAACCCTGGCATAATTCAAGCTGGATTGTTTCTCCAGTTCGACAGATATGACAAATATGTATTTGAATAAAGGATGTCTGAATTAATTTTACACCGAATCTGCATCGTATGCACAATAACTCAAAAGAGACTTATCATGAATAATTAGGCTTCTTCTCCTGCCATACAGGAGTTCGGGCTTTGGGTTTATTATTTTAGTTCAAATTTTTTGATTAAAAAATTAAAGAAAATAGTGTGTGTGTCGTTGAAAGCCTGAACTTCAGTCATATTTATAAGAAATGGTATTATTAGTATACAGAACTGTTATTTATGGTGTTGAGAATCAAAGTTGTCATTGTATTAATTTTACTTTGAATTTTCATGTATCAATAGAGTTCTATCTAATATTCACAAAATGATTGATCCTATTGAAGCGAAATTAGCCAAACAAATCATCAGCAACTAAACTTTCATAAGATTAATAATTTTTTGCACATTAATATTGTCTGAGAAATAGACCTGAATTAGCACTTCCCTTATGAACCATCAGATTACATCCTCATTCTTGATTCGAGTAGAGGAGATCATTCTCTCGACTGGGTGAGTTTTAGAATACTCCTCAAGCTTAGTTTAGATGCGCGATACAGGATCAGAATTAGTTAAATATGAACTAAAAAATCCCTAACGATAACATGCAGATTGAAAATTGGAGTTTCCAGGATCTCTCCTAAAAGATTATGTAATATACAAGGGTGAGCAGCAAGATTACAAGTTGTTCTCAAAAAGGGGGATTGGATAGGACTCGAACCTACGCCCACCAGATTAGGCAGCTGGTGCTCTACCATCTGAGCTACAATCCCATTTGAAAACGATTGCTCTCTATGTAAAGGACGTGAATCAGCAGGTAATCATTACTTTTTTCCAAATTTTGTAAAAGTCATCAAACAATATGAAGTTAAGTACTTGCAAAGACTGGGTTATGACAAATTAGAGTATCGTTAAGATACTTGGACTGGCAATAACAAACCGAGATTGCCATAGTATTAAGAAAGATTCTGCTGACATTGTATAATAAGTTCTTGGGGTATTTTGAATTCAAATTTGAGACTTTGTAAATGAGAACAATTAATTTGTCAAACTGTTTCAATCATATAATTAATAAAAGGTAATCGAGTTCAGAGGAAGTAAATAGACATATGCCTGATCTCGCAATTTTCATTTATTTATACCTCCTTTCTCAATCATTCCGAACATCTGGAACAGTACCTTCTAATCTCGTCAGAAGAGATCCACCTCCCAGAGTTGATACCAGAACAAATAAGAGGAGTTTTAACATGTATAGGTGAGATCGACGAGAATGAAATTCCAAATGATGAAGCCTCTTTACTCCGCCCTTGAGGTAAGAAAAGAACCACCTGACTCAGTATTTTAGTCCAAGTAACGGTCACACACTGAGCATTAGCTTCTGACCCCTTTAGTGAATAGTTATCGAGCCCTCATTGCATAGCTCCCTGTGAGCAGGGGCTGCAATAATCCGAGCAGGTATTAATTTCAGAAAGATCCATAAATTCCAACATAATAGTTGGATTTTCCATGCCAAACTGGCATGGTAACAGGAGACGTTGGGGTCATATGAGGTCAAATTTCTGAGATAAATGGCCTCGAAGTCAAATTCTGAACAAACTCTTAGCCATTAGACATCATGCCGAGGAAATATCTTTTCTGAAACACATGGGTATAATCAGTTAGAGCCATAGGGGTTTTTTATGTATCATCATATACAAACAGGTCAATATTCTTGTTTCAATGTCCAAAAGTCCAAAAGAAAAAAAGTAGATTCGCTCAAGGGGATTTAAAATAGTGATGTCTCTCAACACGACTCGCTTAATAAGGATATTCATAAGAGCCCAGCCTCGACAGAATTAATGCTATAGAGAGACTAGTGTGATTAAGCACTGTCCTAATGAGAGCGAAATTAAATATTTAAACAGACAGATTGACGCAAGAGGTTGGATGGCCAAGAAACAGGTTAATTTGTTAACCAGAATCAGAGGAAGGTACCTCATAGTACTGATATTGAAAATTGGATGTTCTGATCCTAACCACATTAAGGGAGTAATAGAGATAGAATGACATGGAGGTATAGGAGATGCCTGTTTTCTCATCAATGAAACATATATGGGGCTGGGGATACGATTCTGAGAGGTTTATAGACTTTGTGAGCGCAAGAGATTATATGTTCAAAGATCAATTTTCAAGTTATTACTTTAATTGAATATAAGGATGAAGTTATGTAATTTATCTATGAAAATCTTTATTGTAACCTGAATAGGGAAGGAAAATGGCATAGAGAATAAAGGATGGATTCATCAGCTAGTATCCGCCAGTGAAGATTGATCTTTATTAAGATTACTTTTAGGTTTGTAACTTAAAGAGAGTAAAACGTTTCTGGAGCTCTGATGTTCTTTAATATTATGCCTCGGAGCTTCAGGTATTCTAGCTTATACAATAATTTGCTAGAGAAGATCCAATTAACGCTGAAATACTTTACGAATATTTCAGCAATCTTCTGAAAAACCAGTTTATTTGCCGCAGTGCTTTTTGAGTCATTTTTCTCAACTACCATAGATCCCCTGAAGCTTGGGATACTTTGGATGGTTGTTTTCATCTTGGATGCATACTCCATGAAGCTGGATTGGTTATAATCGACAATTCTTTGAATGTCTAGTAAGTAAGGAAGTGAGAGCTCTGAACAAGCGAATGCAGCAATAGCTCTCCCATAGTTCTTCACTACGTTCTTTGTAATAAGAATTTCCTTATCTTTGTCTAGAGTTATCTTTGGCTCATGAAGATTCCTTAGCTTGGAGTTGGAATAGGACAGTATTTTCTTTGTGTTAAAAGAAATCCCTGGGACTTCTGTCCGAGGTTGTTCTTTCCGTTTCAAAAGTAAGTTTGAGATGCCTGTTTTGAGATAGGCTAGCTTTTTGGATCTACAGATTTTCTTTTTTAAGAACCTCATAAACTAGTTTTTGTGTTATTAAATTTTATGATTTGGGTTGGGTTAGTTTGATTAAATTCTTGAGCTGTAATTTGATTGGCTTTTTGGGGTTAAATTATGAAAGCGATGTTTATCTTCTTAACTTTCCACTTTTGATACTGAAAATATTTGGTCTCTACTCCACTTCTATAAAAGATTTCTTTACGACTCAGACTGAGTTCAGATAAATTTCATTTCTCGGACCTCTCTCAAAGAATGAGCCAGAGAGAAATAGATTGATTCAGTTCCTATAAGACTTAGTCCTTACCTCAATCTGCAGGCAAGTTGTTGAGAAAATTGAAGTAATACTTACTAAAAGCAATCCTCACAAAATTAATTGTTTAATTTCAACAAGAGAGTATGCCTTCTAGTACGTCCTCAGAAAATCCTTTTAAAAAGAAGTGTCCTCCCAGAGTCATTACTGTGTGGGAAGCAGGTAGTTTCAGGAAAGTTATTTATCAAACACATTTTCAACCAGCCTATTAGCTCTAATAATAATATAAATCCCATACAAGAATGTTAATCTCAGAATGCTATTGACTAGGCTGGTTCTGAGGTACTTACCAGTTTATTATCATATCAAAACAAATGATGAAACAGGGTCAGCGACTGAATAAAATTTTTATTTCTTGCATTGTAAACAGGAAATTATAACTTTCCTAACTCATTTCCTGTCCTTAAATAAAGTCAATCTTTCTATCGGTTTGTAGTAGTTCTGAACAGCAATATTTCGCATGGGGGAAGTACTGAGTTTCAATTCTTTGTCAAGTTGCAGAACTGTGCCATTTCAGAGTCCAAAAGACGTGGCAAAATCGCTTCTTAAAAGCATTATACAACAGTTACCACGAGGTTTTATTTGTTTGATCAGATTCCAGTTCGGTTTGACAAAAACAAATTTATCAAGATTTGAGCCCATGAGATTTTCTCTGAGTACCTAGAGCCTATTAGCAATCAGTCTACAAATATTTTGCAAAGATTTTTCTTTGGACCAAAGGATAAATACTCGAGTCATTTCTAAAATTTACTGCAAATGATTATAGCACAAACGGATTTAAATAGAGTATGCCATATAACCATTAAGCAGTGATCTGTATTGGATTTCCTCTCCTTGGCCACACTCATTCTGTTTTATATGATGTCGGGACCCTCAAAATATGAGATTTATTAAATGTATGCATGAGCAATGTACGTCTCTTTACTTTCGATGAATAAAGTTGCAATTATCAATCTGTAGCCACGCAGAGCTCCTGATGACCCACATCTTGATCATCAGGCTTGAAAATTTATCCTATAGAATCAAAGAAACTGTAGACATGGGAAATATTTAATTTATTTTTATACTTTAGGTATAAAACTGACAGAATTCATATAGTACACGTAGTAATTACTATAGAACAAACCTAAATTGCGAGCTTTCCAGTATTGTTTGAGTGAATGGAATTAGAAGAATGCTGACTTCTATACATTGATCTTATTTGCAATAGTCTATCTTTTCTTTATGAATTTATTTAGTTCTAGCATCATTAATATTTTTTGTCCTGATATCTGGTCTATCATGATCTTTTCTATTAATTCCTGTTATGATTTTGTACAGGTCTTGGCTATCCTCCGAAACTTACTGCAAAATACAAAATAGTTAAGATTAATTTAGTTTATTTAGAATTTTCTGAAAGCTTTCAAATGGAATCTAAAACATTTTCAATAGAATTTTTCTTGCATGCCAAGTTAGACTGGTCGTTGTTGTGATCTCTACTTATTTTTTCTATCATTTTTCATGCGGTTGCTTCAAACAACAACAATATCTTCATTTTCTATTCATAAGCTTTAGATATTATATTATATTATATTTCACATAACACATAGAGGTATCTCTTTAAGAATTCGGAAAGATCTTACAACTACCCTCTGAGATCATTGGGCTGTGGCGTCGGTAGGTTTAATTTCTTTTTGATCAGATTTCCGATTCGGTTATAAAAAAGAAATAAGAAGTGCTAAGTTGTAGACCATGCCGATGTCCGCATGTCTATTGGATTTTTATAGCAAGGTTCACCTTGAGTTACTTGTCACATTTAGCAGGGAGATTGATTGTTGGCAAGACTGCCATAATATCTAAAGGACTGCTTGATTTTGGAGTCATTATCGGGAGAATTAACTCGGATTTTTATAAAAAATGAAAAATGGTTAGAATCAAAAATAATTCAACCATAGGAATAGACCAATACAGAAATTGAAGAACGAGCCTTTTACAGGCCATTTATGAAAAGTAGAGGCGGAATGTATTAGGAAAAGTGAAAGAATAAAGGAAATTAGCTGAAATTGAGATAAAAAAGTCACAGAGGAAGTTTCTTCCATTAAAAAGAGAGAAAAGTATTTGAACAGGGATTTCGGGTGGATTTATCATTGAAAAAGTTCAGTTTACATGGATAAATTGATATAAACAATTGGCCCAATATTAAAAAGTAGCATGCGATTAAACACAGATTTTCAAGACACTCTATACAGAGGCAATTATGAACAAAGTTTTGGTTTGGTAGACTTAAGAAAAGTAAAGGATGAAGGATTCTTAATCCTTCGTAGCAAAGTACCTCTGATCTTCAAGTATTCCATTTTATAGAGCATCTTCCCAGAAAAAATCCAATTCACGCTGAAGTATTTCATGAACACTTCTGCTGCTCTCCTGAAGATTTCTTTATAGTCTACTCTTTGTTGTGTTTCATACTCATTCCTGAGCATTGAGTCTCTGAAGGTCTCAATATTCTGGATGAAGTCCCTCATTGAATGAGCATATTGAACAAAGCCTTTCCAACTAACATTCTTCTCCTTGATAATTTCTTCTAAATAGGGGATTGCCATATCAGAAGCAGCAAAATTGGCAATAGCTCTACCATAGTTCTTGAGAATATTCTTAAAGGCAAGTTTTTCTTGGCGAGCTTGGAGCTTTGTTCTAGATCGTTGATGCTTGTTAATTTTTTTAACCAGTTCTATGGAGTCCATATGTGTCAGATGATTGGAGGCATCAGGGTTCTCCATAGAAAGGGACTTGTTGAACTTGAAGGCTTTTTTCTGGAAAGACAAGGCTATCTTTTTCTTCAAATATCTCATTTTGATCTATTTATTTTGGATTATTACCTCTAACATCAGATTTATATTTATACTCAGTTATGCAAATCTATAAATTATTTTCTGTCCTCAGATATCTGATGATTAAAATTACTTCTAGCTATCCTTACCGTTCTCGTAGTCAGAAGACCCATTTTCATAATGAGGCCAGGCTGATCGATATTTCTTCAGAAGAAAAATCAAGGTTGTCATTAGAACAGACCATATGTGTCCTTTTAAAATCTACTACTGCCCACTTTCTGTGAGTGAGTGTTTTGTATTGGCTTAATTTCTTTTCCAGCACTCAGCACAGATATTTTTGATAAATTAATTGAATTTGATTAATCCAACCCATGAAATATAGAAGGCTAATCCCAAAGAAAATGCCTTCAAAAACAAGTTTCAATTAGAGATAGAAAGGACATCATCAAAAGCACTTACTTATCATTATTGTCTCTAGCATTGCTACTATAAGTTTTTCAATTAGAAATCCCTAGGCCACTAAAGCTGAACTCCTCCCTTGCACCACCACTCTCTGGTTCATCAGTATGAGTGATGAAGCGTTGTTCGTCGGTTTTCTGAGGATAAGGACAAATTTCTAACTAGTGTTATTCGAAATGGGTTCTAATAATTAGTTCAAACCAAGAGAAGCACAGAATTCATCCTTGACCCTGGGAAACTCATCTCCAGTAAGAAGCACGCTTGCTGGAGTGTCAGGTTGTTCTATTAGTAGTTTTCCTAGTGATTTACTATCAAGGATTGAATTTCCAGAGTTTGTCACCCATCCACTTACTTTAACCTACACAAGAGTGGAGTTAACAATTGAAGAAATTTTACAGCGAAAATGATAGACAATCAAATGGCATGTACTTTATCATGGAGAAGGAACAGCTAGCTACAGAAAGAATATAAAGGGGCTCCCTAGGGCTTGTTCCCCAGAACATGTTCCCTAGGTCCCCAAAATTGTTCCTTTGCTCCTTTTGTTGTTCCTTTCACCCGGAACTTGTTCCGGGGTACAATTGTTC
>Ga0065720_1004205_pt1 | contig 15216 bp, 15 predicted proteins | sample Thericmetagenome_FD_59107 | JGI IMG/M metagenome (GOLD analysis project Ga0065720, IMG submission 59107) | Thermophilic microbial communities from the Joint Bioenergy Institute, California, USA of rice/straw/compost enrichment - eDNA_2 v2... | ecosystem: Engineered > Solid waste > Grass >... | reverse complement strand
AAGCGGATGATCACGTGGGGCAGGCCCGCGGTACCGATCATCAGCGACATCGTCACCAGGAACACGTCGATCTGGGGCCGGGACGCGAAGGCCTCGGTGTAGGCCTTGAGCCCCATCTCGACGGAGAGCGAGTCGAGCTCGGCCAGGATCTGGCCGAACGAGATCTGCGGGATCGGGATACCGGTGAGCTTCTGGGCCACGGCGAACGCCGGGATCAGGTACGCGACGATCAGCACGGTGTACTGGGCCACCTGGGTCCAGGTGATGCCCTTCATGCCNCCGAGCACCGCGTAGAGGAAGATGACGCCGGCCGCCACCCAGACGCCGCCGGACACCGACAGCTCGAGGAACCGGCTGAAGACGATGCCACCACCCCGCATCTGTCCAGCGACGTAGGTGAACGAGACGATGATGGCCGCGACCGCGGCGACGATCCGGACGCTCTCGGAATACCGGTCACCCACGAACTCGGGCACCGTGTACTTGCCCCACTTGCGCAGGTACGGCGCCAGCAGCAGGGCGAGCAGGACGTAGCCGCCCGTCCACCCCATCAGGTAGATCGATCCGTCTGACCCCAGGAAGGCGATCAGGCCGGCCATCGAGATGAACGACGCGGCCGACATCCAGTCGGCGGCCACCGCTGCCCCGTTGGCCACGGTGGGGATGCCCCGGTCGGCGACGTAGAACCCGGAGGTCTCCTTCACCCGGCTCCGCCAGGCGATGACGATGTAGACGAGGAACGATCCGCCGACTGCAATCGTCGTCCATAGCTGGATCGAGCTCATATCAGCCGGCCCTCCTCGTCACGCTCGGCCACGCCGTACTGGTCGTCCAGCCGGTCCATGCGCTTGGCATAGATCCAAATGAGGATGATGAACGTGTAGATGGAACCCTGCTGGGCGAACCAGAGACCGAGCGGGAACCCGAAGATCACGATCTCGTTGAGCGGTTCGATCAGCAGGATGCCGCACACGAACGAGACCACGAACCAGATGCTGAGCAGCACCAGCATCAGCCGGAGGTTTTTCCGCCAGTACTCCTTGCGCCAGCCGTTGTCGCCCGACGAGCCTTTCTCCGGCGGCGGTGACCCGCTGTCCGGCGGGCTCGTCTGCGTCGCCTCGGCCATGGCTCCTCCTTCCTGTGTCTGCCCCTGGGCGCACTCACGCCTGACCCGCCGGGGCCGGCGTGCGGGGGGTACAGGTGATGCCACGGGAGCACGCATGCGTGCGCAAGGGATGGATCGACGGGCGGTGCTTTCGGCTCCGCGAACGGTTGAGCGGTCCGCCGATCCCCACCGCGCGACCGCTCACGGACGCATCGCCGCCGTTCACAGGCTCGAATCGACCGTTGGCCGTGGGAATTCGGCCGGTCCTCGGCCGCCCCGACCGTTCACAGGCCGGCGGCGACCGCTGGCCGATTGGCCGGGCCGCATGCGACAGCAACGCCCCTACGATCGGGCCATGTCGTCACAGTCCAACGCCGGTACCGTGGTCGCGCGCCGCCGGGTCCTGCACGCCGGAAGTGCCGCCATGATTGTCGGCGGGATCACCACCGTGGTCGGCTCACTGCTCCCTTGGGTGACGACGCCGTTCGGCTCCCTGTCCGGCATGGTGGGCCCGGGCCTGTGGACGCTGTGCGCGGGCTTCATCGCGATCGCGGGCGCGCTCATGCCCTATCGCAAGATCGCGATTGCTCACTGCCTGGTGCCCGGCCTGGCCGTCGCCGTCATCGCGGCGTGGCAGGTAGTGCGGTTGCTCTCCATCACCGCGACCACGGGCGCGTGGGGGCAGGTCCTACCCGGCATGGGCCTGGTGATGGTCAGCGGTGGCGCGGTCATCCTGCTCCGCGCGGGTTGGCGGCTCAGGTCGCTCACGGACGGCGAGGCAGCCCGTCGCCCCCAGCGCTGATCCGTCCCAAGCGCTGAGCCGTTCCACCCCGATGTTTCGGGGGGCCAACCGCGGCGGGTGGGTCACGGCGGGGGAGGTTCAAGCCAGAGCAACTGGCCAGCCTCCCTCGCCGCGACACAGCACAACACGACCGTGGCGAGAAAGACCGCCAGCAGCACGAGGGCGGTCACCCGGTTGATGCGCGGGCTCGGGGGCGGGACGACGTGGCCACCGTCCCAGCCGTCGTCCCCGTTCCCGTCACCCCGGCCGGCGTCGACACCGGTGCCCGCGTCGCTGTCCTCCCACCGGATCTCGTCGTCCCACCGGATACGGTCGCGATCCGCCACACGCTCACCCTACGTGCGCCTCGGTGGCCACGGTGGCCACGGTCACGGACCGGCCGGCCCGGACGACCAGCGGCAGCATCGCCAGCGCGGTGAGGGCGCCGACAACGCCCGCTCCCAGCACGATCCAGCGGGGTGACGCGACCGCGAGCACCAGCCCACCGACGACGAACCCGAGCAGCATCGCGCCCTGCACCCGCGCCAGAACCGCCGTGTTGGCCCGGCCCAGCGCGGCCCGCGGCACCCGACGACCGGTCAGCGTGGCCATCAGCACCTGCACCGCTCCATTGCCCACGCCGCCCACCAGGTAGCACGGCACGATCCACCAGGGACTCTGGGCGGTCGCGGTGGCGATCAGGGCGACGCAGACCAGGCCCACCGCGAACACCAGCAGGCGCCCGATGGTGGCATCGACCGTCCGTGGCCGGACGGCCAGACCGCACAGCCAGGAGCCGAGCAGCAGGCCGACCATCCACACGGCATCGATGAGACCGTACGCCTGCGGTGAGCTGCCCAGCGTGCCCATGACGAAGAACACGAGCACCACGTTCACCACCGAGGCGCAGCCCACGACGGCGGCCAGGCTCCACACGCTCGCCCGCAGCAGCGCGTCCTGCCGCAGCGACCAGCCGTGATCGCTCTCCCCGGCCGCCGCGAGGGCCGTCGCCGGTTCGCTGGCTTCCATGGCCGAGGTGGCCGTTGCCGGCTCGGGGGCCACCGCCGGCTCGCCGTCCTCCACTGACTCGTGGGCCGGCGACGGGCGGCCGGCGGCCGAGACGACGGAACCACCCCGGCGGGTACGCACCGTGACGGCGGCCGCCACCGTGACGAGGAAACCCACGGCAGCCACCCTGACCGTCCACTCTGGACCTGCGACGCCGACCAGGAGGCCGGCCAGGGCCGGACCGGCCATCATGCCCAGAGAGCTGGCCGTCTGGCCGATCGCGCTCGCCCGGGGTAGGTCGTCCCGGTGCACCATGGCCGGCAGCAGGGCCTGCCGGGTCGGCAGCGCCACGGCACTGGCCACCGCGAGCACGAACACCGAGGCCAGCACGGCGGGCAGGCCGGTCGCCTCGGCCAGGACGAGGCAGGCCACCGCCTGACCCAGACCGGAGGCGACGAGCAGAACTCGGCTGTCCACCTGGTCGACCAGCCGCCCGATCTGCCTGGCGAGCACCACCATGGGCAGCGACTCGCAGATGACCAGCGCGGCCACCTCGACCCCGGCGGCGCCGCGTTGCTCGAACGCCAGGAGCTGGGTCGTCATCACCAGGAGCGTGCCGAGGGCGCTCACGAGCTGGGTGGCCGAGATGACGGCGACGTCGGCCCACCGGGACCGCCGAGATGCGAAGGACATGCTTCGCAGTATTCCCTTCACATCTCGCCAGCGCAAACTCCTACTCCGAGCGGTCGACAGGAACGGCGCGCAGTTGGAACGAGACCGTCCGGGCCGAGCGAGGCGGGCGCTCCCGGCGGCGCTTCTTGAACGGCTGAAGGAGCTCCTCGATCTGGGCAACGAGACGCTTGAGCTCCCGGGCCGTGAGGAGCAGGGTGCTGTCGGAGATCAGGGCCGCCTCGTACCACTCCCGCGGCTCGGTGCGGGCGGCGGCCATGAACCGCCGGACCCGGTCGTTCTGGCGGGCGAGGTGGGTCTCGACGAGGGCCATCTCGGCCGCCACGTCCTCGTCGCTCGCGCCAGGCTCATTGGTGATCTCGAACCGGTCGTGAGTCGCCCGCCAGACCCGTTCCCGCGCATCCCCCCGCCCCGGGGCCGGCTGGATCATGCCGACCTTGGCCAGCGCCCTCAGGTGATAGCTGGTCGCGCTCGGGCTGAGCCCCACGACCGCGGCGCACTCCGTGGCGGTCGCGCCCTCCGGCACGTTCGACAGGTGATCCAGCAGCTCCAGCCGCACCGGGTGCGCGAGCGCGCGCATCACGGCCGCATCGGTGATCCGGGTCCGCTCCGTCGTCACGCCCACTAGCAAACCACGGGCACCCACCCGCGACGGCGGGCGCCGCCGCCCGCGTTGCTGGCGGCTCGGGCGCCCCACCGGGAGCCCGACCGATCAGGCCCGCATGACCGAAGCGATGGGGATCCGGGCCGCGCGGACGGCCGGAATCAGCCCACCCAGCAGACCGGCGATCAGGCCGGCGATCACACCGGCGAGCGCCGCCTCCCACGGGAACGGGCCCGCCCCCAACGAGTAGTGGATCTCGGCCAGGATCGGCCCGGCGACCTGGAACACCAAGGCCGCGAAGCCGATCGCCGCGGCGGCCGTGAACAGACCGGTGATCATCGTCTCGGCGAGCACGATGCCGGCCAGCAGCAACCGCGGCGTCCCCACGGCCCGTCGCAGCGCGAACTCCTCCACCCGTTCACCGACAGTGGCGAGCGTGACGTTGAGGATGCCGGCCACGCCGATGAGCAGCACCAGACCGGCCATGCCGAAGAAGACCAACCGCAGGATGAGCATCATCTGCTCGACCTGCTTGCGGCTGTCGATGACCCGGACGTACAGCTGCTCCTCGCCGACGCCGACGGCCGCCAGGTTGGCCCGCAGGATCTGCAGCGTCTCGGTCGCCGTGGGCTGGGTGTAAACCTCCAGATTGATGCCGCCGTAGTAGGGATCGGCCGGAGCATCGACATCCACCCAGTTGAGCATCTCGTCCAACCGGACGTAGGCGGTGGGCAGCGGATTGCCGTCCTCGACCACGCCCAGGATGCGCGGCGTCGGGTTCTTCGCCGCACCCATGATCCGCATCTCGGCCGGGACCCGGTACCGCTCGAAGCCCTTGGCCGCCTCGCGGTTGAGCACCAGGCCGGGCGAGTACGAGGGATCCGTCGAGAAGTCGAGCCACTCGCCGGTGACCAGCCGGAACGGCCGGAACTGCCGGATGTCCCCGCTCAGCCCGACGACGCGCAGCTCGATCGCCGCCCCGACCGGCGTCTGCAGGTACTGCTCGTCGATGACCTCGTAGCAGTAGCCGGTGGGATCGCACTCGATGCGGACGCCGCCGCTCCAGCCCCAGCCACCCCACTGCTCGTCAAAAGGAGATCCGCCCTCGTTCACCGGCCGTACGTTCGGCTCCCCGATGATCGCGCGGAAATCCGTGACGGCCACCGCGTCGGTCCGGTCCTCCAGCGACCGGAGCGTCGCCTTGGCCGCCTCCGGCGTTCCCATCACGGACATGACCAGGGTTCCGTCGATGCCCTGGATGAGCTCGATGTCGGCCAGCGCCGCCCGCTGGGCCATCTGGGAGGCGCCCTGCACGACGGTCACCGACAGCACGCCGAGGAACAGGCTGATCATCGACAGCAGCGTGCGGGTCTTGCGGGCCCGGATGCCCTGCAGACCGATGATCACCGCGGAACGCAACCGCCCGGACAGACGGATCACGCCCGAACCTCCTCGCTCTCGGCCGGCCGCGCGTGCCGGGGCGCATGCGTCAACCCGCCCCCGCGATCGGGCAACGCCCCGACCGGCCCGGTGGGTGCCCCGGACAAGGCGGGCACCGTCTCGGGATGCAGTACGCCGTCCCGCAACCGCAGCACCCGGCCCATGCGCGCCGCGTGGTCGGGGTCGTGGGTGACCAGCACAAGGGCGCAGCCGCGCTCGGTGGTGGCGCGGAGCACGTCGACGACCAGGTTTCCGGTCTCGGTGTCCAGCGCGCCGGTGGGCTCGTCGGCCAGGATGATGCGCGGCTCGCGCACCAGCGCCCGGGCGATCGCCACCCGCTGCTGCTCGCCACCGGAGAGGCGGGCCGGTCGATGCTTGGCCAGGTGGGCGATGCCGACCTGGTCGAGGGCGGCGAGCACCTTCTCCCGGCGCTGGCGGCGCGGTAGCCAGCCCTGCCCGTTCACCAGCGCCATGGCCACGTTCTGAGCCGCGGTGAGGTGCTTGAGCAGGAAGAAGCGCTGGAACACGAAGCCGAACTGGGCGCTGCGCAGGGCGGCCGCCTTGCCGTCGGAGATCCGCGTGATGTCCTGACCGTCCAACAGGTACTGTCCGCCGTCCGGCCGGTCGAAGAGCCCGATCAGGCTCAGCAGGGTGCTCTTGCCCGAACCGGACCGGCCCAGGATCGCCACGCTCTCACCACTGTGGAGCGTCAGGTCCACCCCGGTGAGGATCGGTCGGGGCTGCTCCTGCCCCCGCAGCGTCTTGGTGACGCCGATGAGCTGGACGAGCGGGGTCGTCATCGGATGACCACCGGCCCGGGCCCCTCGTTGCCCTGCTGCGGAGCCTCCGGCAGGTTCGGCCCCGGCACGGCGATGGTCTCGTCGCCCGTGAGGCCCTCCTTGATCTCGATGAACTCGCCGTCGGTGAGGCCGAGCACCACGTCCCGGATCTCGGTCGTGCCGTCCGGATGGACGACCGTGACCTTGCCGGTGCCCTGCCGGCCCGCCACGGCCGCCACCGGCAGCACCAGGGCGTTCTCCGCCGAAGCGGTGATCACCTCGATTGTGGCGTCGGCGCCGTTGATCAGCCGGACGTCGGCGGGCGGGACGCAGACCACGCGCGGGCCGGTCTGCTCCGACGGCACCGGCCGGTAAGGCGCGGCGTCAGCGGCCGCCCGCTCGTACTGCGCCCGCTTCTGCTCCTGGACCTCCGGCGGGTCGTTGGGGTCGGGGATGAACGGCCGCGGCTCGGGGATGGTGCCCGCCGGCAGCGCCGCGATCGTGCCGAGCACGGTGCAGTCGAACGGGCCGGGGCCGTTGGCGATCTGGACGCGCACGGTCGTGAGGTTGTCGGAGATGCGGTACGCGTCAGCCGGCGGGATCTCGGCCACGATGCCGTACCCCATCCATCGAGCCGACACGATCGGCATGCCCTGGGTCACCCGCGAGTAGTCCGGCACCAGCCGACCGGCGAACGTCGCGCCGGCCGGGATGTCGACCCGGGTCTTGTTCCCGTTGAGCCAGACGTTCGCGGCCCAGACGGGCTCCGTGGGTGTCGAGCGCGGCCAGGGAATGTCGTAGAAGTGCACCTCGCCGTCGGTCGGTGCCACCAGGCCGAAGACCGGGTTGATGATCACCTTCCCGGCGAGGCTCACCCGGTCGGTGAGGTCCTGCCGGGTCGGCGTCACCGTCGTGCTGATCGTTCCCCGCTCATCCAGGCCGGGATTGACCGGGTCCGTGCTGTCGCCGGTGCATCCGCTCAGCGCCAGCACCAGCACCGTCAGAACGCTAATGCTCAACCGTGACCGCACCGGCTCGACCCCCGTTCGGGACGCAGTGACAGGATGACCGTAGGGGTGCATGCTGAGTATGCACCAGCGCAGGCCGTCATTATGCACCACGACGGAACGACAACACGGGCCAGACCGCCGCTCTGTCGCCATGGCGACGATCGGATATGTCCCTCGACGACTCTTCTGTCGGTACTTCTTCCGGCGGTCGCCAACTTCTTCTGGCGGTGCTCGTCGCGCTTCTTCCGGCCGTGCTCGTCGCGCTCCGTGACCGGACCATCCGCACAGGACGGTCAAGCCACGGACCGTGACGTGACGACATCGACGCGTCACCAAATCTCGACATCGGCCCCGTCAGGCCCGCCGGCCGCGCGCGCCCGATTCCCGGGCGCGTACATAGTCAGCCACGACGTAGCGGCCCAGCTCGTCGGCCGACGGCGTGAAGACGCGGCCGCCGTTGCGGCGCGCGACCGCGTTGACGAACCGGATGAGACCGGGGTCCTCACCCAACATGAAGAAGTTCAGCGTCGCGCCGTAGCGGGTCAGGTGGTCGACCTCGGCGAGCGTCGCCCGTACGGTCTCCGGCCGCGGCGGCCATCGGAAGACCGGACCATTGGGGGTGAGGTGCGCGGTCGGCTCACCGTCGGTGACGATGAGCACCACGGGTTCGGCGTCGGAGTGCTTGCGCAGGTGCCGGGCGGCCAAACGCAGCGCGTGCTGCAGGTTCGTGCCCTGCTGGTCGCTGGGCTCGATCGCGGCGAGTTCGGTCGGCGACAGCGGCGTCGCCGCGAGTCGAAATCCGATGATCTGCAGCGCGTCCTGCGGGTACCTCGTCGCCACAAGGTGGGCCAGCGCGAGCGCGGTCTGCTTCATCGGCCCCCAGTAGCCGTCCCAGTACATCGACAGCGAAAGATCGATGAGCAGAGCTACCGCGGCCGTCGCCCGGCGCTCGGTTTCGACGACCTCGAAGTCCTCCACCGAGAGCTGCACCGGGGTGCCCGGCCCGGCCCGCAGCACGGCCCGCGACACCGTCCGCACCACGTCCAGCGGCTGCTCGTCGCCGAAGACCCAGGGCCGTGACGCCCCGGTGAGCTCGCCGGCCGCCCCGGCGTCCCGGACGTCGTGCTGGCCCCGGCGGCCCCGCTCGAGGTCGGCGAAGACCTCCCGCAGGGCCGAGCTGCCGAGCCGGCGCAGCGCCTTGGGGCTGAGCATCAGCCCGTCGGCCCCGCGGGTGAGGAAGCCCTGCCGGAACAGCTCGCGCTCCAGCTCCTTGAGCCGACGTACGTCGTCGGCGGCGTCCCGGCCCAGGTTGCGCTCCACCGCCTCGACGTCGATGTCGTCCAATGTGGACCATGGCGAGTCCTGGGCGAACGCCTCGATCAGCTCGTCCAGCTCGCCGATCTCCTCCAGAGCGCTCACCGCCTCGCCGTACCCCAGCCCCGGGCCGCGCCCGGTCATCCGCTCACCGGGGCCCCAGGGAAGGTCGGGGCGCAGCGAGCGCAGGTTGGCGCCCAGCCGACTCATCTGCTGGGCGAGATCGCCGTTGCCCATGGCCTGGGCCAGCAACGACTCCAGCTCCTCGCGCTGCTGGGGTGACAGCGAGCGCAACAGCCGCTCCCCGGCCGCGAACCGCCGGGCCAGGATGTCAACGAGTTCCTCGACCGTGGCCGGGTTCTCCGGGAAGTGGTGGCCATGGCGCGCCATGAACTGACGGAACTGGTCGGTGGTGTCCTCACCCCGGGCGTGGCGCTCCAACAGGTCGTTGAGATCCCGCATCATCTCGGCGACCTCCTGCTGGGCCGCCGGGTCGGACAGGGCCTGCCGCAGCCCGCGAAAGCGGGACTCGACGACCTCCTGCCGGAGCTGGTCGAGGATCTGCTGGTACAGGGCTCGCGCCTGGTCACTCGCCCACGGGTAGTCGGCCAGCTCGGCGATCGCCCGCGAGGTCGAGCGGGGCAGACTGTCCAGAATGGACCGCTGGAACCGGGCCTGCTCGTCGTCGCGTCCGGCCAGCTCGTCCCGCTCCGCCGCCAGCGCCTGGTCGAGCAACTGCTGAGCCCGGGTCACCGCNCCGTCCAGGCNGCCCCGNCGCATCGCCTCGNGGCGCAGCCGCCGGGCCCGGGCGAGCAGATCGTCGAGTCCGCGCGNGCCGAGCGGACCGCGCCGGAGCAGGTCACGCAGCGCATTCCGCAGGCCGGCCCCGCCCAGGACGTCCCGGCCGATGGCGTCCACGGCCGCCCGCACGTCGTACGGCGGCGCGAGCGGGTCGGGCCCGCCCTGCCACTGGCCGTACCGNTGCCGCCGGNCCACGCCTAGTCCCCGTCCGGTAGGTCGGGGCGGCGGGCTGAAGNTCCGCCCCGNTACCGGGCCTTGCCATCGACGGTCAGCTCCTTGGACATCCGCCGCNTCAGGTGCAGGCCCTCGAGCACGAACTCGACGCCAGCCGCCGCCNCGCCCTTGGACGGGGCGTCACCGAAGCCCAGCCGGTCCAGCACCTTGGCNAGCCCGGGCACGGTCCCGATCTGGGCCAGCACCTCGTCGGCNCTGACCAGGTCGCCGGTCTCCACCGCGCGACCGTCGGCGACCAGGTTGACGAAGCCCGACANNTCGAGGCCGGCCAACCGGGCCCGGAACGTGTCGGCGGTGGCGGTCCGCAGCAGGTGGGCGAGTATCTCGATCTCCCGCCCCTCCTCGTCGCTGTCGAACTCGACCTTGCCGCGCAGCGTGCTCGTCACCGACACCGTGTCGCCGATGCGGGCCACGGGATCGGTCTCGCCCAGTAGGCCCGACCGCCGCAGGGCGGCCGCGGCCACGGTCTCGGCCGCGGCGATCGCGAACCGGGCGGAGACGCCACTGCGGGCGTCCACGGCCGGCGACTCCCGCACGGCTCGGGTGAACCGGACCAGCACCTCGAGCACATGGTCCGGCACCGTCGCGACCAGGGCGGCCTCCTGCCGGACCAGCGCCATCTCCTCCCGCAGGTCGCGCAGGTAGTGGGTACGGATCTCGGCGCCGAAGCGGTCCTTGAGCGGCGTGATGATCCGACCCCGGTTGGTGTAGTCCTCGGGGTTGGCGCTGGCCACGAGCAGCAGGTCCAGCGGCAGCCGCAGCTGGTATCCGCGGACCTGGATATCACGCTCCTCGAGCACGTTGAGCAGGCTCACCTGGATGCGCTCGGCCAGGTCGGGCAGCTCGTTGATCGCGAAGATGCCCCGATTGGTGCGGGGCAGAAGTCCGAAGTGGATGGTCTCGGGATCGCCGAGCGTCCGCCCCTGCGCCACCCGGATGGGATCCACGTCGCCGATGAGGTCCCCCACGCTGGTGTCCGGGGTGGCCAGCTTCTCGCCGTAGCGCAGGGACCGGTGCCGCCAGGCGACCGGCGTGTCGTCGCCCTGCTCGGCGACCAGCCGCCGCGACGCCGGGGTGATGGGGTGCAGCGGATGCTCGTTGAGTTCCGACCCGGGCAGCACCGGGGTCCACTCGTCGAGCAGGCCGACCAGCGACCGGATGAGGCGGGTCTTGCCCTGGCCCCGCTCCCCCAGCAGCACGATGTCGTGCCCGGCGAGCAGCGCCCGCTCCACCTCGGGCAGCACCGTGTCGTCGTAGCCGACGATGCCAGGGAAGCGCTCGCCCCCGTCGCGCATCAGCGCCAGCAGGTTGGCCCGGATCTCCTCCTTGACCGTCCGGTACTGGTACCCCGCCGCCCGCAGCTCTCCCAGCGTGCGGGGCAGGTCGGCCGGCGCGGCCGGGATCTCGTATGTCAGCGCCACGGCCCCACGCTACCCCGCCGGTGTTTCGAACTCGGCACAGTTTCCAGAGCGTTTGTCCGTTTTGCAGCGTTGATGGCATTCCGCTCAGCGCGGACCCCCGAGATTTACCAAGGTCACTAGCATCGCGATCGTCGGCGACGTCGACAACCTTCCCGGCCGAGGCTCGGACGAGGGCGGCGCCCCGCCCCGGTGGAAGATCGTCCTGGTGACCGTGGCCTGTTTCGTCGCCACATTCGCCATCAACGCCGTTCTGCACCGGGCCGGCTGGCACTCGGGCCTCGCCCTGACCGTCGGGTTCCGGCGGTGGCCCCGCTCGGACGACCGTCCTCAGACGGTTTGGCAGGTCCAGCTGCCGGGTCCCCTGACGTTCCGCGAATACCCGGACGGGTCGTGGGTGGACGGGCCGACGCTCTGGTACGCCCAGGAGAGCCTGACCCGCACCGGCGTCTCGCCCCGCCGGGTCCGGGCCGTGGCGGCGCGGTTGGTCGCCTCCGTCGCCGCCCCGGCCGTGAACCAGCGGTAGGCCCTCAGCCGGCGGTCGGGCCCGGGCCGGCCAGCGACGGCTCGGCCGTCACCCCCGACTCGGCCGACTCGGCCGGTGCGCCGGACCCGGGGATCACCGGCCGGTGCGCGTCCGCACCCTCGGAGACCGCAGGGCCGAGCCCCAGCGCCATCCGGAACAGGGCCGTGGAGCTCGCGGGGCGACGGTCGACCAGCCAGGCCTCGAGCCGCGCGTCGCGCTCGGCCTGCATGATGCGCAGCGCCTCGAAGATCCGCAGATCGTCGAGGTTCAGCGGCAGGGTGCGACCACCGTGGGCGTGGAACCGGTTGACCGTCTCCGTGGTCTTGGGACCCGACGGCCAGCGGTCGTTGCGCAGCAGGAACAGCCGCCGCTTCGGCACGTCCGGGGCGAGACCGGCCACAGTGGACGCCGCGTTGATCCGGCTCATCACGGCGCCCGGGTGTCCGCTGGCGATGGCGCGGAACGCCCAGTGCTCCTCGTCGTCGATGCCCTCGTCGAGGGTGCGGCGCAGCCGCGCGTGCAGCGGCGGCTTGGTGCTGGGCATCGGGTCGACCTTGTAGGACGGGTCACCGAGTTCGATGAGCAACGCGTTCAGGCCGGCCGCGAGCAGCTCCGGCACGCGGGCGTCCTCGGTGTAGCGGTCCAGGGCGCCCTGCACGTCGGCCTGCCGGACCAGGGCGGCGAAGCGGGCGTCCAGCTCCTCGAAGCTCGACCCCTCGGAGCGGACCGGCGGAAGACCGGCGAACACGTCCGGGCCGTCGTCCTCGAGGTTCTCCAGCTCCACGACCACGCCTCGGCGCAGGCAGGCCAGGGCGTGCCGCTCCACCCGCTTCAGCAACGCCCGCGGCGTGAAGTGCGCCGCCTCGGCGAAGGCGAGCTCCCGGATCGGCCAGGTCGGGTACGGCGGGCGGAACCCCACGTCGCCGTACCGGCCCTCCAGCCGCTTGCGCACGATGGCCATGCCGACCTTGGCGTTGGAGACCCGGCCCAGGAACGGCGCCTCCCGGAACCGGTCGGGCACCGAGCCGACCGCCTCCCGGCGAATGATCTTCCACGTGTCGGGAATGCAGGCCACCACGATGACCGTCTTGCGGGTCACCTCGCGCAGCGACATGAGCCCGTTGGCCACCTGACCGATCGTGGCGGCCGCCTCCGGGCTGAGCGCCTCGCCCGTCGAGATGGCCGACCCACCCGACTGGGCGAACAGCGTGTCGAGCTGGTCGTACGCGATCACCGTGGGGCTGCCGGTGAGGGCGAGCAGGCGGGAGATGTCCCGGACGATCAGCATCGCCGGCCGCGGCTCGACGGCCAGGCCCCACTCGGCGCGCTCCTCGAAGTCACTCAGGCCCAGCGAGGTGAGGAAGGCGTAGCCGAGATCCTGCAGCGCGTGGTTCTTGGCGCCGTAGAGCACCAGGGCCCGCACCGTGTGCTGCGCCTCCATCCCGAGCGCGCGGTCCTTCTCGCGCAGCGCGCTGATCAGCGCGGTGAGGTCGCCGGGCTTGAGTGGGGCGTCGCCGGCCAGCGCGTCCCGCAGGGCCGGCGGCAGACCGAGCACTGTGGACAGCCGCCGCAGGAACGCCTTGAGCTGGGTGCCGCCGCCGACCGTCTCGCGCAGCAGACCGTCGACGATGCACAGGGCCGTGCTCTCCCAGAACTGGGTGCCCGACAGCAGGCTCACCAGGAAGAAGTAGCCGCCGTCGTTCTGGATGCGGCTGCGCACCATGCCGAGCAGGTGCGTCTTGCCCGAGCCCGCCGGGCCCTGGACCACCACGCCGAGCGGGCTGCTGTCGTCGACCGCCCGCGCCTGGTTCACCCCTTCGAAGATGCTCTCCACGACGTCGCGGTGCAGGTCGGCCACGTTGAACGGCGACGGGCGCCACACGTCGTCCGGGGTCGGCGCGAGGTCGAACTTGAGCGCGGCGAGGGCGCGGCGCTGCGGGTCCGACAGGGGCCGAGCCTCGGAGGTGCCAGCCAGACCGACTTCGGAATATTCAACTGTGGTCATGATTCCTCGATCGCAAACGCGTGGTTCTCTTCGCCGCCGAAGCGCAGGGCGGCCTCACGGTCCCTCATGGACAGTGACTTCTGGTTGGCGACCGGAATGAGCCGGACGCCAGGCTGAACGGCCATCCACTTCAGGGCCGTGTCGAGCTCGGCCCTGGGGATGTCGGCGAGCCGCTCGCGCAGATCGGCCAGGCTCACCCAGCCGGCCGGCTCGGTGGCGAGCGACGCGTAGGCGGCCCGGATGCGCTGCTCGACCGTGTCCACCGCCGGCACCCGACCGGACGGTTGGGCTCCGGCCCGGGCGCCGCTGGCCGCGCCGGTGGCGGCGGCTCCCCTCGGCGGACCGCTGTTCGTCGACGAGCCATGCGCCGACGAGCCATTCGCTGACGAGCCGTTCGCCGACGAGCCATTCGCGGCGGCGCCCGCGGGCGCACGGCCCGGCGCGGCGGGCTGCGGCGACCCACCCGGCTCAGGCGTGGGGGCCGTCGCCGACCCGGCGAAGAAGGTACGAGCGTCGACCCCGCGCGCGGCCAGCGCCCGGTGCAGCCCGTGCAGCAGGTTCCGCACCGTGGTCGCCGCGGCGCCCTTGCCCTGCGCCTGCTCGGCGAGCACGGCCAGGCCCTGAGCCCACCCCTGGCTGGAGAGTTGGAAGGCGTACGACCGGCCGACCCGGCGCTCCTCGACCAGCCCGCCGGCGACCAGCCGAACGCGGTCCTCCCCGGTCAGCGGGGTGCCGGCCAGCTCGGCGAGCTCGGCGTTGCTCAGCTCCCGGGCCTCGACCATGAGCGCGGAGAGCACGGCGATCTGCGTCAGGCTGAGCTTGGGCGTCAGGCTGACGTTTGTCGCGGTGCTCATGAATCCTCCCGGTCAGCGCACGTGCGCACGGTTGGTGTACCGCACCAACCCGCCGGGAGCGAGGATCAACACGCTGGTTTCGCGCTCCGACCCAACTCGGGTCATAGCGCCGCTCAGTCCGCTCGTCCGCCGCTCAGGCGCGGGAGCGGCGGATGAGCCACACCACGACCAGCGCGCAGGCGATCATCCCCAGCCCGATCAGCGTGTGGGTGTTGACCTCCCGGCCGAAGGCGGTCCCGATGGGCTCGACCGGTATCTGGATTGCGCTCATGTGCTCCCGTCACCTCCTTTACCGTTCATCTGGGCCTTACCGTTCATCTGGGCCTTACCGTTCATCTGGGCCTTACCGCTCATCCGGGCCTTACCACTCATCCGGGCCTTACCGCTCATCCGGGACCCACTCGGTCGATCAGCGCGCTGTCACTCACAACAGCGGCGAAGTATCGCCAAATCGGACGTTGGTGACGATCGTATAGCAACTCTCCGTACTGGCTTCATTGCAATCCGTAATTAGCGTTGTGGCACGCGTGCCAGATGGCACGTAAGATCAAGTGGCAGTCAATGTCAGTTCCGCGTAGGCTGAACCCGCACCCGTACGGGTGACCGCGAGCGGGCAGGGGGGACCAGCCATGAACGGGGCAGCACTC
>Ga0065720_1020324_pt1 | contig 15220 bp, 18 predicted proteins | sample Thericmetagenome_FD_59107 | JGI IMG/M metagenome (GOLD analysis project Ga0065720, IMG submission 59107) | Thermophilic microbial communities from the Joint Bioenergy Institute, California, USA of rice/straw/compost enrichment - eDNA_2 v2... | ecosystem: Engineered > Solid waste > Grass >... | reverse complement strand
AAAAAAAAATCTTGAAGTTCGTCACGTCAGCCAAGGTGTGGGTATGCACAGATTTGAGCGGATCTAGCTCCGGAGTACGCCACTGACACCGCGGACGTCAGACAGCCCACAACTGGCGTTGGTGGTGTGGCTCGTGAGCTTAACACCATCTAACATGCTGGATGCTCCTGGCGCCGAAACCTGTTGAAAGCGGAGCTTACCAACCTACCGGGACGCCGGAAGACGGGAAGCCGGCTAGCGGCTCGTCTTTCGGTGGTCAACCTCACCGCCGGGTCGCCTTTGGCTGGTGATCAACGCCTCACCTGGGAACTAGCTCACTCCATACTGTGTTCCCTGAACGTCAAACTTCAGTTCGCATTACCATCCCACTCCCTCATGCTTAACACAGCACCAGAATCGTCACCATACACTCATACATGGTACTGATATGGTGCCTGCTGTGTGCAGCCTGCATGTGCATGTTGTTTGTCAACGCAAAGATCTGCTTCGCGAAGATTATGGGGACGTCGCTACTGCATCAAATTGGTCAATATCACCGTCCGCCCCAACTGTTTTGGTCATGTACATCAGATCTTCAGTGAAATCCTTCAAACTGCACCTTGGCCGATACCAAGCTTGCACAGCCTGCAAACATCCACATTCTTTTGATCTTGAATATCATGGCATCATATTCTATGCAGCTTCACGTTGAGGCCTCGACTCGCGGAACACAGTCAAAGCTGCATGCTGGAGGGAAAGTTGACTCTGTTGATGTAGCCATCATCCGAACAGTGAACAGTCCAAACGGCGCTTAGGTATATTCTAGTCGGGCGCCCTTTTCCTGCGAGTGATCAAAGGTACCGAGAAGCGAATTCCTGACTTCTGGAGCACTGGGAATGCACAGCTCTGCTTGGCTGCCCGTCTTCCGCACTCCAATTCCCGCAGTGGCTCATTCAGCCCCAGGGGACCAGGCCACCAGGCTGCAGCAAAGACATGGGATCAAGCTATATGCATATATGCATGTATACATGCACCATCTCTAATCCTTCTGATAGTTGTGCATCGTGGCGATCGTGTGTTGGTGTCTCATGGTACGCCCTCTGAGGCTAGACCTTTGCTCAAGTACTCCATAGTGCACTAGGGAAGGGAGCGCCTGCTCTACAAAAAAGAGTGTGGGATATCAGGGCTCATCTTCAGAATGAACACCAACCTCAAATCGCACGATTAGAAACCGCCTATTATCTTGTTAGATATACTTAACCCTTTGATGTGAATACTCCGTACACAGTATGTGCCCGATGTGAGACAAGACAGCGGACTTGCCCACCCAACCACGGCCCAACCAATTTCCTTTCACATCTTGCAGACCACTGAGAACCTGATCCGACCCGACACTGTGGTTCGGATCCTTTGGCTGGCTGGCAAACGCCAAGCGGCGCCCAACAACCCTCGGATTCGGCTTGCCGATCGGGAACCTTGCTACTAATGAAGAAGGCGGGGTTACGGGCAGGCCTAGCTTGATTTCCTCTCTTCATGTATGGTTTCCTGTCTCGATACTGTCATCACACCGTCCACATTGGCAGCCACCAAACTTCACCTCTGCCGCACATTTTATTTGTCTCCAGCCTCGGGATAATTGGAGCAGCCCTCATCTCTAATAACATCAAGTTCGCCCACGACGAGGTATCTTCGAGACTTTCGATTTGCTTCTAGCCACGCATCAGGTGCCCATGTGAATGTTTCCAATTTGCTTGCTTATCCAAGAATCCGCTACTGGCGTGTATGACCCTTGCTTTGCTGCGAGTTTCAAGCTGTGTACATTGGCAGCGGCCTACTTCCCAAAGAATCAATATCTTGAGTAGGAATGATCGAAGTCATGTCATCTCCTCGAAACGGTCCCAACAAGCGAAGACCTGTCGCATGCTACCAAGTGTGTGTTTCAGGCCGAGTAGTCGATATTCCCAGGCTAATTGGAGCTTTGTATTATGAATCTTCATTGATTATCCAGGTCACACGAAGCTAGTAAGAGCCAGTCCCATCATTCAGATTTCGGGGTCGTGACACAGCAGAATTCCTCACCTTATCCCGCTTCCTAGGTGCGCCAATGGAGAATTAGAGATAGGGTGAACACCCTTTGAGGGCCAATGAGGTTGACAACATCACTCAACACTTGCCAACAATGGTAGGTCTCTAGTATGAATTGGAGCCCATGTCAACCCCCGGACAGCTTGGCCATTCAACCTGTCGTGTAACCCTTGCTGATGTATGTGATGAAGAGGCACAGAGCGGTCAGCCTTGTGAGTTATCAAGAAAGAACCGTACACCTCAAAGAAGAGAGAACGATATCTGCTACCATTTCCGACTGAGGCTTGGCCTTCTGGGAACCGACAGGCCTAGACACGGCTTTGTGTCTTGCCGGATAATCGCTGTTCCAAACCATATCTAGTGTATGCTGTCACTTCATAGCAACCATCATGCCCTGTCCGGGTACATAACAGGCTCAGTGAAGGTGTGACTCCGTTTTGAGTCATAACTGTGAATGTAACAAAACCGGTGTGCATGTTGCCCAAATCAGATGCTTATCGAATAGCAAGTATGCAGATGCATGATGCAGTAGGCTTCTCACACTGGCCTCTGCCTGTTGTGATGTGTATGATCTATTCTCCATGAAATTAGTGATTCATCCGACACCCCAGTCTTGCAACGGCTGGACGGTCTGAATTTACTCTTATGCTGACTTTTCTGTTATGGTGTGTGCTTTATTCTCACCAGTCCTTGACACAGCAGTTCCTACTTGGGCCTTGCATCTTACACTGTCATAACCAATCACCATGATCGACGTCTCCTTCACTTATGGGGGCTCACAGCATATACCTATTACAGCATCCAATAAAGTAACTAACTGCTCTTGCCAAGTGGACTACAGGAGAATTAAACTCTCCTATGAGCGAACAAAAAAGCCAGACAAGAGCTTATTTATTCTACTCTCAGGGTCTTTTTTTGATAGAAATGGGACTGTCATGCTCATGGGTCTGTACTAAGCAGAGAATAGAATATTAGGCGGTGATATCGGACACTCAAGCAACACTACTGGAATGCGCAATCTCTTGATACTTTCTAATTGACACGTTACGATTACAATGCAATTCGAGACACGACTGTGACTGGTCTATACTGATCAATCAGTCTTGTAACCTAAGTCTAGACCGCCAAAGTCCTCTTTTCACTATTGATGACTGCAGCTCGGTCCCAGTCTTTCCGTTGGATCAAGTTAGGGCATGAGACTTCCAAATGATCATCCCCAGGACCATTCTGATTCTTTGGGCAGCCGTATAATCCCTGACAGCCCCAACCATATGTTGTCCGTGAGATAAAAATTGGGGTGGCTGCAGCTCGGCATTATTGCTCGTTTGGGCACCGCTGTCAAGCATGCTTGCTACTTCGCGGGCAAACTGGTCCACAAAGCAGTAAGGAAAGCAGACCAAACCGGTGGTGGGGTGAACCGTGTCTAAGAGAGCAGACTTCTTACCCCTCGACCACATTCGACCTTTCAAGCTTATGGCGGGCACACTGCAGGACATTAATGGTAACAATTGCTCAGATGAGAGATGTGCTTCCGATCGGTGCCTAACATGAGATCTTTGGCAAGATCATTGGTTGATTGTGCTGGACGGTGCCATGGAGAACGCAGTTGGTGTGCGAAAGCAGCATTCCAGTGCTTGGCGTAAGTATCCTCTCCTGGGAGTACAGACAGGGTACTGCTTGGGGCTTCATGGACTTTAGTTGGGCCCTTTCCTTGTGTTCCATATGTGTCTGTGCTGTAAACGATGACCTTTGGCGACAGAGAAACTCTCAAGGATCACCACTGGCCGTTATGTCTGCATTGATCGCGCCGAGCGGCCGAGTGCTGTGTCTCGCAAATTACTCCATCTTGACATGCATTCTGCTCAAATCGAGATGGCGTGGAGCGTTCCAGCTGGCATCCTGCACCTGGTCATTCGCATGCCAGCATCGACCCCCAACCTCTCATGAGGCTTGCTGAGGGAATTTGCAGCCTGCACTGTTGACAAACACATAGATACCCTTATGCTTAGCGACAGGCACTGGTTCGATGCTGACATGCCTTTAGAACGTCGATTCTAAGCAGCTAGCGATTTATAGCTCCATGCATTTGTGGCGGAACCACATGGGCGCGGCGTTGTTCCTTTTCATAGATTCACCTGGCAGCTTGTGCCAGAGAAGCAAGGGTAGGCAGGCATATTTGACTGCCTACCCATACTTCTCTGGGTTGGCATGCAGCTTTCAGCCTGCCAGAGTGCCAGCATAGCCATCCGATGGAACAGCAGGATGCTGCTCACAGATCTCCATGATGCAACTATCGTCTAAAGAACTCGGCCTTGGTCATTCGGGGCCCGAAGGACTCAAACAGCCTGCCTAGACCACAAGGGCAGCAGAGGTTAAATTATGTGTTTACGTATTCGACTTTCGTGACGTTGTTGGGGGTGCTGTTTTTATGCCGACGACCTGGAGTTGATAAGAGCACTTTAGTTACCACAGCGATGTAGACATATTGTTTTACTTGCTTTCATAGCACAGATGTTCCTCACATAAGTAGACATAGGTAGCATGCTTGGTGACTGGGACAACGAAACCCATTCTGATCTCACAGAGTACGTATGCGATGCACATTGGAAAAGAGTCGAAACACAGTTTCCCCAGAGACCTTGTCCTACACAGCCTCGGATATCGACGTTTAAGGTATGTGGATGGTGACGGTGACGAGGGTAAGGTTCAATTAATCAATCCATCTGTTGCAGAGACCATTCGGCCTGCAAAAGGTCCACTGAGGTTGCTCTCTATCATAAGGTTTTTGGTGTCTCTGGCGCCTGATGGTACTGTGTGAGGTTCGTCGTTCCAGTTAGGAACGGCCCGTTCGAAGCAGCTGCAGCGGACCCACTAGTGGGCTGAGAGCTGCCTTAGGCAAAGTCGGCGGAGGTGACAAGGCAGCACGCCAAGCCTCTGACTTGACCCCGCTGTGGGTTAGGATCAGAGCTAGCCAGCTGTAGCTCTGCCCCACCATATCTTGTTTCCAACGAGTCCTCGGAGCTTCCAACTGCGAGCGAACGGGAAGCCCCAGATAGCCACCATTCGCATCGATCCGTTGCCCTGAAATACATGTGCTCTGCCAGAATCTGATACTGCGCGCTTTTTTTGAGGCAAGCTAGTCATCTATTCGTTCATCCCATTGAACAGCGTGGGATACACAAGTCAAAACGGCATCTCACCCTCTTCGCGCAGTGATATGCTGATCAGTCCCTGAGCACCATGGGCAAGAAAGGCGGTTGGGAAGTTAACAGCAAGAAGGCTGCCGGCCAAGCTCGCAAGGCAGAAGCCGCAGCGAGGAAAGCTGCTGAGGCCGAGGCTGCGAGAGAAGCGGCCGAGGCGGCGAAGTGGGAAGAAGGAGCCAAAAAGAATTCCAAGAAGTAAGTGTGTTCTTGTTCACGGTCTTCGTCTTCATCCCAGACCAAACATGATCCACTAGCCACTATGCTTCCATCCCTCCAAGGAAGATTGTAAGCGGGGGATTCTTGCTGCGTCATGCTCGCCTGGGGCTTTTCCCAAGGCCCTTCCAGGATGTGCTGATGGTTCGTGTCACAAGTTTCTGCATCTTGGACGCGATAGACGGCATATTCTCTTTGTTGCATGTGCGCTATGACATGCTTTTGCTGGTTCAAGCACGTCGTTGGGCTTCCCCTCCGCGCCTCATCCCATGGAAGGGCAGGGTAGGACGGGCGAACTGCATGGACCTGCACCTGTGCCGAGCCCGTCTACGTGCCAGAACCAGGCATGGGAAGTCATACACAACCTACCAAGTTTTGAGGTTCAGGAGATGACCGAGTGCTGACATATCTTGTCCTCGTTACTCCAACTAGGGAGCTCGAAGCCCAGAAAAAGGCCGAGCAGGCCCGCCGGAAGGCCGAAAAGGAGGCTTTGCTGGCAGCGGAAGAGGCTGCCATTGGAGGTCGTGCAACGCCCAAGAACTCCAAGCATGCCATTAAGAAGACGAGAGGGCTGGATCTCTCGCAGCTGGATGATGACCGCAGCAATAAGGTTTTGCCGGCTCTCAATGCGTCAGGCATCGACAATGCGCTGGACGCGCTGTCACTGGCAACGGATAAGGACGCTGAGAAGATCGATCGGCACCCTGAAAGGCGGTTTGCTGCAGCGTATGCGAAGTTCGAGGCCAGGCGGCTTGCCGAGATGGATGCCGACGGCTCTGGGGCTGGCCTGCGCCTGAACCAGAAGAAGGAGCGCATCAGGAAGGAGTTCGAGAAGAGCCCGGAGAACCCTTTCAACCAGCTCACTGCACGGTACAATGCTACTAAGGAGGAGCTGGCTGAGCTGCGCGAACAGGAGAAGAAGAAGATCGAAGCCCGGCTTGCGTCATGAAAATCCGGGGTGCTGCTCAAGTCCTTGGCCATCCTGCAGCTTATTGCATGGCGGAAAACAGACGGTTGCGCGGGAGAAATGTCTTGTTGCCTTCCCACGCCTACCCCATTTCTTTACCCCCCCCCTTTTCTCTTTTTAGATGGCAAAAGACGGACGCCAGTGGGTCAGTAAGCGCTCGGCCGCGGCGGGTACCCAATGGCGATGGATGATTGCGCAAGGGCACTTGTGGTTGGGAAGGTTGGCGAGGGCCAACGGCAGATGATGAACAAGCATGGTTTCCGTTTGGATCGGCATGCATGGATAGCGTTTACTAAAGAGGAGGAGGTCATTGATCGTTGAGGAGTTTTTTGGTACAGTGGTACCACAGTAGCAGAGAGCCTGAGGTTGCCCGGACGAAACGCGAAAGAAAGCGAGCAGCACCCAAAAAAGGTAGAACTAATCCGTACACTAGCCGTCAACAACCGAAGCTTAATCCGTCAGATCTCCGCTTACTACACTTCCTAAGTGAGTACACGCGCTGCCCGGAATATTGCAATTGGACGAATGCCTGCACCTATGCCAAACCAGGTCCTCAGATATCGATGGGGAGAAGGCAGGTACCAGAAGATGCACGAGCAGGTGGTTTGCTCCGGTCACGTAAAACCCTAACCCTTATAACTGGCCTTCGCGGCCTGGCATCTGCCGTCTGGTCAGCTGTCATGCTGGAGCTTGCAAGCTTCCGTACACAGTAGCTCCCGTCTTGGCGATGATGCATGAACCTTGATGTCACAGCCTCTTTGGCATCGCGTATCGCGTGTCGCGATCGCCTCCCGTCTCATCTCCATCTCGCCTGTCTTATACTTTTCTTCGTTGCTGGCCGAACCTCGCACTCGTTTTATTTTCGAATCCATACAAAGCAGTGTTAGAAGAAGGATTGCGAGGGCGACCCCGATCGGCGATCATGGCTTCGCCCTCCGCCGCAAAAATGGCCGGCTTATCAGCCGTCAAACGGCATCACCTGCTCGCAGAGTTGTATGTGTTTCACCGTCATACAGAGACGAGATTTTCCGAAATTCTGCGGACTCGAGCAATGACAACGCTAACTGCATCACAATTTCTCCAGCGCCGGACTCAAACAAGCTTGTCCCCATGGCGTCTACGTTAGTCTCACGCCAGGAGACCCGAGCCTTTGGTCAGGGGTTATCTTCGTCCGCAAAGGTTGGAAGGCAGGCCTGTCACCCGCTTCACTGAATCAATCTCGGCCTCGAACCATTGAGGTATCTGCTGACATTCTATCATACAGGACCCTACGCCCCGGCCATACTCCGCTTTCACATCTCTTTTCCCGACTCCTATCCGGACCTCCCGCCACTCGTCACCTTCTCGACCGATATCTTCCATCCGCTAGTCACCCCACTTACAACCTACATGTATTCGACAGACGTTCAACACGGAGATACTTTCAGCGCCTCAGACGACGAAAGGTTACCGCCCGGTGGCTTCAGTCTACGGCATGGGTTCCCCAACTGGTTTGGTCGGCGGTCGAGGGCCAGAGCGCAAATGCAAGCCCAGGGACAGCGGGAAAGGAGCGCAAGTGAAAGCGCCAATGCAAGCAGCAATAACATTGTCGTTGGCGGCAGAAGTGCAGACGGCACAACAACACCGACCCGCCCGATAGCCACAGCAACAGGGGTGACGGGCACTCCCGGTTCAGAGGCTTCGGGTATCTCTATGGCCGCGAGCGTCGCGTCGTCGACTGTGCCAACATACATGCAGACAACACGGGCAGGCGCAGGGAGAGATGGCCGATCTGTTTCAACGTATGAAGTATTGCGATACATTCGTAGTACGTTTGATGATGAGCTCGTGCTCGACTCCGTGCCTCTTGAGGCTGCAGGAAATCCAGGCGCGTGGCATGCTTGGCGCACACACAGGCGAATGACAGCTAGGAAAATCTTTCCTCCCGCCACTGGCGGGGTTGATGGCGATGTGAGGAGTAGTGCTGGCGACCATGGTGAAGGGGACGGTGATGAGGGACAGGAAGGTAAAGCAAGATCTGGTGCGCCTGTCGCGACTACCACAATGATAAGTCCTCCTCCGACTCCTGCATCACGGCGCCCTGAAGAGTGGAATTGGGAGGGAGTCTGGGAAGAGAGGGTCAAGAGGGGGGTGGCTACCAGCTTGTCGGAAGCGGTGTTGTTTGGCGGCGCCGGAACGGCGGATGAGTTGGTGCGTCTCCTCAAGTCAAAAATTTTGTGAAGACAATGGAAGTCGCTAACCACTCCTGCAGATCAACTTTCTCAACATGGACGAGAATGAGGTCGAGGGAGTCAAGTCCAATCTGCTTCGTACACTTGGCGCAGTCGCTTAATTGTCGGGCTATCGAGTCATCATAACCCATCAGCCAGAGGCTGCTCGTGAAGTTTCAATGTCCTTGCTTCCTTTAGTTCTGCCTGTATGCCTTACTTAGCTGAACTACCTTCGGTGGAGGTTCCTGCTTTTTGAGTCGTTTACTCGACCTTCCATGGATAAGGCTTGGAAGTTCGATTACCTACCTAAGCATCGCTCCTTCCGTTGGATAGACTTAGAAAGGAGCAGTCAACAGAGCCAACTGGGCCTTGCCACCTCTCTCCACATCGTTCTCTTTAGAGCCTTGAGAAAAGACTTCTAATTTGGACCAGAAAAGCGCCTTGCAAGAGTTTCAATTGTTGTCGACAGCACCTTGGCCGGCATAGCTACCTAGCGGCTCTAGTTCTTTTCTTACTTCAAGATACGAATAGAGATACTAATACCTTTCCTTTCGTGTTGACAGTCCACTCTTTTGGCTATAGAGTGCTTTTATACACCGTATCTGGTTCTGGGCAGATGCATTTTTTGACTGATCGCTCACTTCTGCAAACATGAACCAAAACCCTATTGAGGTTGGCAGTGATATGTCGAGAGAAGCAACAGACTGCAACGAGCAGGAAGCTACTGTGGACACGTACGGCAGAGATAGTAGGCTCTGCAGCGACGTACCAAGCCCACTACATATCAAGAAGCGATTCTCAGTCCAGCCGGACGATAGTGACCACGATATTTGGTCACGAAGCTCTGTCGCCAACGTGGCTTCAAACGCAGGAATAGCGAGCCCGCCGGAACAGCCTGGAGACGACAGCCCCTTGACGATTCCAAAGAGGCGAGCCGACGGAAACAGATGGGCCGCGGCCCAGGTTATCAGCCGCGGTTCTGGTTCAGCCATCGCCGTTCCTTCCAAACATGACAGACATGCTCCTAGGCCAACGCGGACACCAGAAGGTGGTTGGTAACCCCCTCCGCCGCGCATGTCAATGGTTCTCGCTGACGCTTCTGCAGTTTGCTTGCGCCAGGCCGACCGCGATGCTACCCTGTTGGCCGGCCCCTCGATGGTTGAACAGCAGCGAGCCACATCCTTAACAAACCCATGCCAGCTGAAGAACGCCGCCTGCCGTCTTCTTTCACCCCGGTCAAAACGATCCAGCCTGGTACTTCCAATACAACAGTACTCTTCGGGGGATACTGAAGGCTCTGGCAGCGACAAGGCCTGTTTCATGGTAGAGCCGGTTCTACCAGCCACACCTGATCCTCCTCGGAGACCGAAATCGGCGTTTGAGCCTATGTCGCATCCTGCTCTCTTGCCGACCTGGTACCACTCAGACGCCAACAGGCCGACGACTCAAGTCTCATGGCTTCAGACATCTCGGCCAAAGGACTGTGCTTCTTCTCCAAATCCTTCACTGCTCCAGACGCCGATTCTCGCTCCTCACATCTTCGTATACCCTGAAACACCCTCACTCGATGAGGAGACCCTCAGCTTTTGGGCGGCTGTAGTACTGTCCACCCGGATTTGCCAGGCCGGTGCTGTTGTCCAACATATTCATGACACCGGGAAAGGATCCGGTTCACCATCTGCAGGTAAAGTGATCCCAACACATACCCCCAGAGAAGAGTTGTAAGGAATCTGCTGGTAACTCATTATAGTTACACGGTATGGCTACTTGTACGACGTCTCTCTGGAGATCCTGCCAACCAGTCAGAGTGCACTCATCGAAGTTCTTGACGACCCGGAATGCATGAAGTATGTCGGACTTTTCGAACCGTTGTTTTCCATATATGTCCTCCTGACAAGATATAATGCAGAAATAGCAGGCTTGGCCCAGGATCTCAGGTCGTGTTTGTAGTGCACGTCCGTCTTTTGCCGTTAGCTCCACGTCGACAAGGTACCAGCCCAGCACTCCAAAATCCCGACGACCTGATACAGGACCTAGAACACCATTTGGCTGGCGTCGAGACAGAGTATCTGCAAATCCGGGTGAAGTATCGACATTCTGCGTTTCCTGGAAGCACTGTACTGGCAGCAGGAATGAGTGAACCAGGAGTCAAACCTGACGTGGGTGCTGAAGGCGTTGTCAACGTAGAAACCATCCTGCAAACCATGGCGACTGCCACCATCCGACGACACACCTCGTCGTCTTTGTGGTCTTGGCGCCCAATAGGCGAGGATGACAGCAGCCCCTTTTTTGAGATGCTCGCTTCTCACTAGGGGCTAGATCGAGCATAGGATGTTATGAGACGGGTTGAATCCTCCCGATTCCCTGTGGTTCGTCAGAATATAACCACGTCCTCATCGTCATCCTCCTGTGCCAAAGCACTGCGATCTTTGGGAAGCAGGAAGCTCTTGGCTACCCATCCGGGCCAGGTTACTGATCTGGGAGCCAAGAAGATGATACAGAAGCAAGAAGAGGAGGAGTCCATACTAAGACCCGAGAGCCTTGCGACAAGAACTGGTCCTGCCATCCCAAGACGCCGCGCCAGTCTAAGACAGCTGGCCTTTCGGCCGCCGTCTGTTCTGCTATCGACTGCTCAAGCTGCCGCCGAACCGATCTTGCAGCGGCCACGATCAGTATGCGGTTTCATACCGACTACCCGCTTTGAGCGGGGGCAAAATAACTACAGGAACAATAACCGAACGGTTCTTTCCCCCATCTGTACTCAACCGAGCCCCAGTTCTCCTTCTCCTTCCCGAATACCGCAAAAAATAGAATCACCATCAACTCCGACTCCTTCCGGAAGAATTGCATCAGTACGAAGCAAAGTAGCGGCCATCAACAACGGTCAAGTCCGGCAAAGTCCCAGCATGCGGTCGGTAGCCAGTGTGCCGCCCTCTACTGCGCCATCAACAGCAGCAGCAATGGAAAGACTGCAACCAATTGTTAAGCCTCTCTGCAGGGATAAAACAACTGGCAGCAACATAAGAGAAAGAGGGAGGGAGACCGGGCTGATAGGGCTCACCCATACTGATGTGGGAACCGAGTGCTGGAAACCGAACACCAGGGGAAGGATGGCTGGCAAGGTGGACACCAATCAAGAGGTGACGATGGCCATTGAAGATGAAAAAACACCATCTCTGTTCGGAACACTGAAGGGGAAAGAGAATGTAAGGGGTTGGGGATGGTCAGGGTGGTGGCCGTAGGGGGTGAAACTGTGAGTGCTATGGAAAGTAAGGGAGCCCGGATGCAGTTAGGCTGTGCAAAGAATATGTCTTAATTGAAACTGCCACATGAATTAGAGATCAAAGCCGGCTCTAGAATTGCATGATCCAATGTCTCGGATAGGGTTGGACGTGAATGCCAATAGCCTTTCCCACATAGACAAATCCTCATCCATTTTCCTGTTCCTCTCTTCTGACATTTCCCTTCGATATGCCGACACAGTCATCATCAAGCCTCACCTGATCATCTTTTGTCATACTCTCGCCATCTTTGAATCCGACAGGCTGTCCATCATCATCAAACTGTGCCCAACGAAAAAAACCACAGTTCTCCTTCCCTGGCACATTCCCTGCATGACACATCCAAAAATATCTACCCCAATTCTTTCTCCTTCCTTTCGCTGTCACAACCCTCAACACAGCTGGCACCCCACAAGGGGGCGGACACCGAGGGGTGTATCGCGGATGAAAGGCCGACCGGTAGTACCGGTAGGTAATGTTAATGCGCCGTTTGCCCGCAATCGGATGCGGGTCTATGGTTTGTGCGGGGGCGATGCAGTGTTTCCAACCTTCTTGCATGTCGGCGTGCATGACTAGGAGGGAGTTGTGCGGTAGGTGGATGGAGATCTGGCCTGCCATGTCTGGGTCGAAGTCGGATGAGAGACTGGCGATGTTAGAGGAGTCGAAGTTGGGGGGCAGGATGCGGCGCACGCGGAACTCGCGGGTTACGCCTAGGGAGAGGGAGCCAATTACCGCGCGTGGGCCGAGGTAGGTTAGTTGGTCGCTGTGCTGAAAGAAGGTTAGTTAAGGGAGGCTTGAGGAGCTGGCCGGAAAGGGAGGGTTAAGGCGAGGCATACCCAACCTACGTTCTCTTGTGGACCATTGTAGCAATTTACAAAGGCTGCATTGGGGATCCAGGGGCCCGGGGCCTGATACTTGAGCTTTTTGCCACCGTAGTGGGTGCGGATGCGTTCTCGAATTTCGCGATTGACGGCTTCTTGGACACGGGCTCTGACCCGTTCTAGATGGGGAGTCAATGTCCTAACGTCCTATATAGCGATGCCAATCAGTAAGTGTTCGAGAAATTTTCTTTTACAAGATCAGGATCAGGGTACCGCACCGTCATCTTCTCTCCGTTGTATACATACTCATGCTTTTGCTCTTGTAGTTCCTTTTGGCTGCCTATGTAGAGGCAAGAGGTGTGCGGACTCGTAACGACATTATCAAACAACTTGAAGGTTGCTCTTTGGAAAGTCTTGGCCTCCTCAAGCAGCTCCAACAGCAGCGCATTGGCTTCTTCAGCAGGGAGGAAGTTAAGGATGACGGAACATGGAGTGTGCTCGCTGATGTCTTTGGGGTCGTATAAGTGTAATGTTTGCCCCTTTCGGGATAGTACCTTAGGCCTTTTGAAGTCTGGAGAGGCGTTATTGCTGGAAGTAACAGCGAAAGCCCGGAGGGAAGTCTGAGAAGACAGGCCGCTGCGGTTGGCCTTAGGAGTCTGCAACAGATAAGGGGCCTTCAGGGCCTGGCGAGTTGCTTCTACATCGCCGTCGTGGGCAAGGAGAACATCGAGAAGAGTCTCTTGGTCGACTTTTGGATATAGAGATGACAGGATAGCCAACTTTATTTCAGTTGACTGCTCAGAGTCATCATTCTGGCTAGCATTAGCCAGATCTGGACTGGGCTTTCGTTTCCTTGTCACGAAGGCGTCCATCGTGATTATTGGCAATCAAGCAAGACCGCGAGAGCCTGGTTGGGAACCTGGAGGATTGTCTCGCACATGGATATGGGTCTGCCGCAGATTGTCATCTCGGGGTCATGATCGTCCGAGATAACAGATTCGAGATTTATCGGGCCGAAACGGGGCATGTTAAATCGCCAGACTTGAGGCCCAAGTCAAGGTTGAGGGATGCAAGTGCCTGGCAGGTTAAGATGGTGGCGGGCTGACCAATGACGCGACGCGTTTCGGTTGGGGCGTCATGACGCAGGATAGCACAGAAGGAGGGGAGCGCAATCACGAGACTACGTGTTACTGTAACTAACCCGAATGGGGTTGAGAGGCTTGGCAGGAGCCGCGGGGCAGCGCGTTGCCGGCGTCCCTTGCACAAGCCAACGCAACAGCCGAGGCCGAGGCCCCACCACCCGCGCGCCCCTCCTTCCGGTCGCAGCAACCACAAACTAGATGCAGGGCAGGTACCAAATACTTACGTACGACCGAGACATTTCAGCTGATCAATTGGCATTTTCGCGCTTCAGTTTAACGCTTCGACCGCTTAGCTACCAATTTCGACTTTTCCAATTACTCGAAGTTCTCAGTTCGTTGCAGGTCGAGCGCGCCCCGCGCGGCATCCGGCATCTGGTATCATCCAATCCCATACCGAGGCTCCGCAGAGCAGCAACATCGCCAGCAGCCAACCAGAACGACAACGTCACCCAGTCGATAACTGGAATAATTGAAAGCAGCCATGGCGTCCGCGATGCTCGAATTTCGTACTCCAGGCTACAACCCATATGCCGTCAAGTACTCTCCCTACTACGACTCCCGCATCGCCGTCTCCGCCGCAGCGAACTATGGTATAGTGGGCAATGGTCGGCTGTTCATTCTCGGTCTCGGTCCCGCAGGCATCCAGCTTGAGAAAGGCTATGATACCAACGATGCGCTTTACGACCTTGCCTGGTCTGAGATCAACGAGAACCAGCTGGTCGTTGCTTCTGGCGATGGCTCCGTTAAGCTGTACGATCTGGTGACCAGTGGCGATTTCCCCGTCATGAACTTTGTAGAGCACAAGCGGGAAGCATTCTCTGTGTGCTGGAATCCAGTCGTAAAAGATACTTTCATCTCAAGTTCTTGGGATGGAACAGTCAAGCTGGTCAGTCTGCATGTCAAGTTCGCATTCGTTATCGCATCCTAACCTCCAGCTCTGCAGTGGTCTCCTTCTCGCCCGACGTCAATCAAGACCTTCCCCGTCGGCACCTGCACCTACTCAGCTTGCTTCTCACCGCACAATCCTAACCTGATTTCGTGCGTCTCTTCCGACTCAAACATCCGCATCTACGACTTGCGCAGCCCCGTGTCGGCCAAGTACCATCTGACGACCGTCATTCCGGCCCACGCGCCGCCCGTGACTCCCGTCGGTGTACTCGCGACCCTCGCTAATGGGCAGACTTACGCTGGCGCCGTGCCCAGCGAGATCCTGACCCATGATTGGAACAAGTACCGCGACACCGTGGTTGCGGCTGCCGGTGTCGATCGTCTCGTTCGAACCTTTGACATTCGCAACCCCACCGGCGGCCCGCTGTCGA
>Ga0065720_1020323_pt1 | contig 15229 bp, 21 predicted proteins | sample Thericmetagenome_FD_59107 | JGI IMG/M metagenome (GOLD analysis project Ga0065720, IMG submission 59107) | Thermophilic microbial communities from the Joint Bioenergy Institute, California, USA of rice/straw/compost enrichment - eDNA_2 v2... | ecosystem: Engineered > Solid waste > Grass >... | reverse complement strand
TTTTTTTTTTTTCCTTTCCGCTCCTTCCCTCGGTTTTTGCGGGGAGAATGCGGTTCGGACGACCTGCTTGAACAGGCTAGCTGACCTGCCATGTGAGACCCCAGAAATGGGGTCCAAGGCCCAACATCAACCTGCCAATAAGTGAGGAGTCCAATTGACGGTCGGGAAAAAGCTCAACTGGCGACTCGGTGGTGGCAACCTGGAACACGGTTCGCCGTTTCCTCCGTCGTGCCCCCTTCCATTGCTGATGATCCTGGCCTCCATCCCCGTGAGCAACCTGCGGGCGACTGTGGGATGCCACTGTGGAAGCTTGCTGCAAAACTCGCATGGAGCCATGTCCCTGCCGATCCGTTCCATCGATCCAAACCGAGTCCACAGTCCACACCTGTTTCCCAACCACTGCGTTAGCGCCGGCTAGCGCAGGTCCTCAACCAGGAAAGTATTTCGTACTGTGTTGTGTAAATCGGCCGTTGTTCCTCCCGGCCTCTCGGTCGTCTCGCTGGACCCCTCTCTGTTATAAGTGCCCATCAGCTCCCACATCTTCCAGTCTTTGTGACCACACACATATGTTCCTTTCAGTGTCGATCACTTCTGTCGATCTGTCCCTGCCATCACCATTCCGCACGTGGTGATCGAGACCCCGGCTCAAGTGTGATCAGTTCTCATAATCATCACCGAGCTCCAACTTGAACACGGCTTGAAGCTTCTTCCCTAATCCCATCGACCCTAATCCCATTGACCTACCTTACCCGCTAATCGAGCTACACTCGAGCTCTTCACTATGGCCGACGTCGATAAGGGCGCCGTCGCCCAGGCGGAAAATGTCTCCGAGAAGCCCCAGCGCCGCGGAGGCTTCCTTGGCCACTGCGCCAGGTTCTGGTGGGCGTATCTAATTTTCCTTTGCGTGGTGGTCGTCGTTGTCGTACCTTGCGTGTAAGTATCCGTAACATCAAGCCCTGGTAGCTTTAGAGCAAGACTCTGACCCCTTTCCAGCTTGTTGGTTGCTGTGCCCAAGTTGGCTCAGGAGAAGCTCGACGAGGCCGAGCTCACTCTTGACAAGATCACTGTCACCGGCACTCAGAGCAAGCGCCTGACCATGAAGATTGACACCCAAATCCACACTGACGGCTCTGTTCACGCCACTGTCATGGGCTTCGAGGGTGTTATGTACCTCACGGACTACGAGCCGCAGACTCCTTTCGCTCGGATCAACTTCCCAGAGACCACCAGCGAGAAGCACCAAGTTGTCAACGTTACTCAGGAGATTGAGATTGATGACGTCGAAGCCCTGACTCGCTTCAACACCTGGTTGCTTCACAACGAAACTGTCCGTGTTACCGTCGAGGGCGACACCAAGGTCAAGGTCAGGGGTATTCCTCGCAAGTATGGTGTCACCTTCAAGAAGACTATTGAGATGCCTGGTAAGTTCCTGTTCAGTCAGCACTTTGCGTCCGCTGAGCTTTCCTGCTGACACGTTTTACAGGCTTGAAGATGTTTGAGGGTCTCAAGGTTAACGAGACTTCCATCAACCTCAACCCCACCGACAACTTCTGGGGCACTGCTTGGATTCCCAACCGCTCTCAGGTCGCCATTGAGCTTGTAAGTTGACTTGAGCATATCCAAACTGCTGAAATTGGCCTGCTAATCATGCTCCCAGGGCAATGTTACCTTCCACGACTACCTCTTGGGTGAGGAGGTTGGTGAGGTCTACCTCGATAACCTGACTCTGCAACCCGGCATGAACCGTCACATTATGCGTGCGACAATCGAGGCCGACCCAGTCTTGAACGCCATGCAGAGCGAGCCTTACTGCCACCCGGGCAAGGGCATCCTGCCCTTCGTAATCCGCGGTAAGAAGGTCGTTAACAACGGCCAGTCGCTCGACTACCTTGCCAACGCACTCGCGACTGGCAACCAGACCGTTCCCATTGACATCGGCTGGACCCTCAAGAACTCGCTCAACATCACCCTTCCTTGCAAAGACGACAGCGAGTAAGCCCATCTCACTCAACGTAGTGTTGAGGGCGTTTGCTTTACATACAATATCGTCCTTTTCTGTCTTAATATTTTTGTCGTCATTTTTATGCGTGGGATCGGTTATACCACTTTTGATGGGTCTACGAGGCAAGATACCATGAATATCGGGGGTTATGTCTTTTGGGAACATATATGATGAGAGACCTTAGTAATATAACTCTATCTGCCTGTGGCAGAGGGCAAGATGCTGCTGCCAAATCGCCTAGTCGGGAACCTATGTTAGATACGTGAGCGGGATCCGGGATCTTGATTTCTGTCGGTAGTTGGCGAGGTACCAGGTTTTCTAGTAGCGCCACATATGAAACAATGATGACCGACATTAGCTTTGACGTCTGTGCGATTTTTGTGCCGACTTGGCATGGGAAACGAATGAAACGCTGAGTTTGTTCTCATTACCGATAGGGTATTCTCGAACAGGGCCAGACTCAGTGAAGAATTCAATCTGCCATCCTAGGACGCTTAAACCTTTTGGGATGCTACTCCCGGCTCGACATTAGTATCTGTTCTCTCTATGCATTTTGAGAAACAAGACCAACGTGGCTGTGATTGAGACTTGATCTGTTCTGCATGTTGGGAAGCTACGCGTCTGTGGGTCCTCGAGGCCAACAGGGCAGCTGAAAGGTGAAACTCTGGCGGCATGTCTGTAGATTAGCATTACTTGAGCCATCGCGATGCTTGTGGAACATGTAAACAATGAAGATATGCCCAGATAGCCTTTCTCCTCCTTACAAAACAAGAATGCTTCACCACGTTGTCATATGTCAATCCCATCTACCTTTCCACTTGACTCCTCCAACCCCAGGTGTGTCCGACCTGCTTCCACTTCGCTCACCGCTGTCAGCCCCAGTGCCCGCAGCAGACCCCGTATTTGAAGACGAAGCCGACACAAACTCAATCGGCTCCCCCGGCTTTCTCGCCCTCTCTCGCTCCGCCCGTTCCGTCAACCTCTTCAACCCCCCTCGGAAAGCCCACGCCGGAAACCCATGCGGATCCCATACTTCCCTTGACAGCACCGTCGCATACTGTTCCGTTGCTTTCTCAACTACCCTTTGCTGCTGCGAAGTTCCTTGACCTTCATAATACTCTGCTTCTCCAAAGTCAATCTCTGTTTCGACCCCGACAAATCCTAACAATCGGTCCATCATCGCTGGGTTGCGCATGCCCTTGCTGTCGGCCAGCCGCTGGTTGAAATGCACGCCTTTGGTGCGCTTCAGCTGGAGGAAGTGTTCAAATTTGGAGGTAAGCGCGTCGTGCCCTGGAGGAGGGGTACCGCCTGGAGAAGGGGGGATGTCGAGGTTTGGGACGGCCGGAAGGGTTAGGTCCCGAAGGAGGGTGCGGGTCGCGGTATAGGGGGATTTAGGAGGGCCTGTTGGGGCGCTGCCGTTTTGTGGGGCATCGTTGTCGAGGAAGGAGAGGTCGACTTCGTCATCGGGGTCGGGGAGGGTTGAGGATTGGCGCAATTGGGAGGGGGAGGGGAGGGAGGGACCAAGGGCTGGGCCCAGGACTGGGGTTTGAGAGGGGCCGGGAGCTGGGCCGAGGGGTTCTTGTTGAGGTGGTAGTTCGGAAGTTTGGAGTTGTTGAAATGTTGTAGCTATAGGTTGTGAGACAGCTGATGGTATGGAGGGGGTACTTGGTTGCTCTGCTCGAGGAAGGTTAGCACATATGGTTGATTGTTGAGGTTTAGCTTCGAGTCAGGGAGCCTACCAGAAGCATCAATGGAGGCCTTTTTCTGTGTTTCTGAAGTTTCTTTTGCTGATTGAACAGAAGCCTGCAATTATGTCTTAGAATGATGTCGAAAGTAAATTAAATTGACCAAATGTAGATTCATACCTGGGGCTCATCTTGCATCTCATCATCGTCGCTGCTGTCGTACTGAACAAGGCCCATGCTTGATTCAATGTTATAATCTTTATACTGTCACAATTCTATAAAGTTCTAGAACAGTTCAAATTTACTTTAACCAGCGCGATGTGATGTGTTTGTTCACTTGCTTCGGTGAAGTCGGTTGATGAAAGTTATGTGCTGATGAATGATGTCACGTGCTCTGGCTTGGCTGAAGCCAGCCCAAGACCCCTGCAAGTGGCTCTACCTGAGTACCGCAGCACAGTCTCGGCGCTTGGCAGCCAAGCCCAACGTCAGCGACGCCTGTGGAAGGCAGCACTTGGACGCGAAGCTCCCAGCCGCATCATCGTCCAGTTCAACAAGGCTTTGGGGTTGCCACTCGCTCCCCTCAACGCACCACCACAACGAGAAATCTCTCAACGCCAATCTAATTTCACGGACCTCGAGTGTCAGGCAACATATTTCCAGCGCAGTACTCCTCCATTCCCAATCAAGTCGCTCCCATCAGCCACGGTCGCAGCCCCGCACCGCCCTAAACCATCGTCATGGATCACCGTCCGCAGGCCTGGGGTCGTGTACGTCTTCTCTAAACTCTTCCTCTAACCCTCGCTTGCCCATGCCAGTACCACAGTCGCACTGACCCATCACAGCCCAGAGACGACGTCTTTGGGCCCTACGATCCCTCCTACCTTCAGACAACCGGCCCCAAGACGGCAACACAACAACCCATCGTGACGGGCACATCAGTCATAGCCATCAAGTTTAAAGATGGCGTGGTCATGGCTGCTGACAACCTGGGTTTGTTTCCGTCCTACTGATCTTCATCCTTGTACCGCCCAGTGCCAATGACTAATTCCCTTTCCCGAACAGCCTCCTACGGCTCCCTAGCCCGCTTCACCGACGTCAAGCGTCTTCACCCCTTCCTAGGCCACACGATCGTCGGCTTCGGCGGCGATGTCTCCGACATGCAATATCTAACACGCCACCTCAATGAGCTCGCAATCGACGAAGCCTATGACCACGAAGCGGCCTCAGCTCAGTCGGGTGGCGGCAGCCACCTCAACGCAGCCAATCTGCACAAATACCTTTCCAAGCTGATGTACCGGCGGCGGAACAGCTTCGACCCGCTGTGGAACGCAATCCTGGTCGCTGGGTTTGATAGCCAAGGGAAGCCGTTCCTAGGGTCAGTTGATTTGCGGGGCACGGCATTCACGTCGCCTTCGCTGGCGACAGGATTCGGTGCTATGCTTGCACAGCCTATCATGCGGAAGTATGCGGCGACAGAGGGAGATACGGAGAATATGACCCGGGACGAAGCGGTGCGCGTGGTTAAGGAATGCATGAAAGTGCTGTTCTACCGTGATGCTCGGTCGCTGGACCGGTACAGCCTCGCGGTTGTTACGAAGGATGGTGTGGAACTGAGCGAAGACGAGCAGTTGGAACAGCAAAGCTGGGCCTTCGCCGAGCGCATCCGGGGCTATGGCACCCAGACTGTGTAAGAAGGCTGCATTACAATACAATCCCCAGTGATATCTTTTGCACTTCCTACAGCCTTAAATCTACATATAAGCCATGGACAGGCATGCCATGGAGAGGAGTGATTGAAGCAAAGATTAGCCAGACGGACACAGTTCTAATAAGTACTAGTGAGGCAACTCATGTCGTGAGGTTAAGTATATTCGCATGTCGCTGGCTGCAAACGCCTCCTGACACTATGACGACCGGTCAGGGTTTTCCAATCCAGACCATCCCTTCTCACACTGTTTACCAATCAGCCCCTCACTTTCCGGCTCCGAGACCATCTCGGCGCTGTTGGCCCTGTACCCTTGACGCGACTTGTGTCCTTTTCCCAGCGCCGACTCCTACCGGCGGGTGACTGCAAGGTAACTAATAAAGTACTAGTACATGCTAGATAAGTCTATTATTCAAGGAGAGAGTGACCTCGTCGTGGTCCAACCCTCGGCTTTTAGACGTCCTATCGTTTTTGATTCAACCATGAAGTCCACACCCTGGCCCGCTTCATTCAACAGTCACCGACTTGGCCAGGTTGCGCGGGAAGTCCACATTAAGACCTTCCATGACGGCGAGCCAGTAAGCGATGAGCTGCAGAGGAATGACGTTCAAGATGCCTTGCAGGCAGTCCACCGTCTTGGGAATCTCAATCTTCTCAGCCTGGCTGGACTTGAACTCCTCATCGCCCTCGTTGCAAATAACAATAGGCTTGCCGCCGCGAGCGATGACTGTAGGGGAAATACCTTGTTAGCCGTTTGTTTAAAGTCTTCGTGCGCATAGGAGAACAAACCTTGTTGGTAAGCATTCAGGCTCTTCTTGAAGAGGTTGTCCCTCGTCAAAATCATGATGATGGGCAAGTTCTCGTCGACAAGAGCGAGCACACCATGCTTGAGCTCACCACTCATGACGGCTTCGCAGTGGAGATAGCTAATTTCCTTGATTTTCAGGGCACCTTCAAGCGCCGTGGCGTGTTGGCTGCCGCGGCCAAGGAGGAGAATGCTCTTCTGACCTTTGAACTTCTTCTCGCACAACTCCTTGATTTTCTGGTCCTGTTCCAGAACAGCCTTGATCTGGTCGCTGATCTTGCTCAGGCCCTCCATGATCTCCTCACGCCGCTTTTGCTTCGAAGCACGATCCTCACTGAGCGACAGCGCGAACATGACCATGGCAATGAACTGAGAGGTATACGCCTTCGTCGAGGCAACGCCAATCTCGGGACCGGCGTTGACGTGGACACCGCAGTGAGTGAGCAGAGAGATGCTAGAGCCCACCACATTCACGATACCGACGGTTAGAGCACCGCGCTCCAGGCAGTATCTGAGTGCCATGAGCGAATCAGCGGTCTCACCGGACTGAGACACGAAGACGCACGTGTCGTCTCTGAAGACAGGGGCTTGGCGGTCCAGAAAGTCGGACGCAAGCTCCACAGAAATCGGTATCTCGACAAGCTCCTCGAAGATGCCACGAACGGCCATGCAGCTGTGATACGACGTACCGCAAGCAATGAAGATGATGCGGCGGCAGCGGCGAATAGTGCTGATATAATTCCTCAGACCACCAAGGGTCACTGTCTTGTTGGCGATATCGAGACGGCCACGCATCGTGTTGATAACAGACTCGGGCTGCTCGAAAATCTCCTTCTGCATGAAGTGATCGAACTTGCCCTTCATAATCTCCTGCAGCTCAAGCTCGAGTGTCTGGATGGCGCGCACATTACTGCTACCATCAGCCTTCTTGAGCCGGTGGATGTTGAGCTGGCCCTCGTGAATGTGGGCGATGTCGTCATCTTCAAGGTACATAACCTTCTTTGTGTGCTCCACAATGGCCGACGGGTCGGAAGACAGGAAGAACTCGGTGGGCATGGGCTGTCCATCGTCTGTCATAAAGGCGCGGGACTGCGAGCGGTGGAGCAGAGACTTGTCAGCAGCGGCCAGCAGGCCATTGGGAGCGAGAAGGCTGCCAGAGCCCGACGACTTCTTCAGAGCCACATTCTGCGATGCCGTCTCGGCGGGAAGTGCGGTGTTCTCATCCGAATATTCGACATCGACGAAGTCAACCTTCATGCGCTTCGAGGTCTTCACACCAATGACCAGGGGTGAACCCTTGCGAGCGGCAATCACTTCATGAGGATAGTGCACGCTCTTGATAAGGAGACCATAGGCGCCCTCAAGCTCGCTGATAACGGCCTTGGCCAGATCGGTGAAGCCCACATTCGGGTGCTGATCATAGATGTATTTAGCCAGCTTGGCGATGCACTCGGTATCCGTGTCGGTCTCGAACTTGAACCCCTTGCTCTCAAGCAAGGTCTTCAGCTCCTTGTAGTTGGTGATGATGCCATTGTGGACGACTGAGAACTCCCAGCTAGGGTCGGAGCTACATTTATCACTTTCGTCAGCTTTGTGTCCCAAATTCTTATTGTAACCTGTGTCCCTGGCCGGGTGTTGCCTTACCGGTGGGGGTGGCAGTTGAGCCGGGATGGAGGGCCGTGAGTCGCCCAGCGGGTGTGCGCAATGCCGCAGTGGGAGTCGAAGGTCTTGGTAAGGTCAAGCTGGGCCTCATCGATGAGTTGCTTCAGCTTCGCGACCTTGCCGACCTCCTTGAAGGCGAAGACCTCATTCTTCTTGTCGCCATCGACAGCAAGACCGGCAGAGTCATAGCCACGATACTCGAGACGGAGGAGACCTAATTGCCGCGGAAGAGCACACGTCAGCACTTAAAGACATTGTGGAGCGAAGTAAGACCGTCCAATGGGTTGTCATCCTGCACCGAGCCTGAGCCGGCGCAGGTCGCTATAGAGCGGTACGCAGGTCGACCGGAGAGCTCCAAACATAAGCAACGTACCATTGATCAGGGTCTCAATAATAAACTTCCGGTCTTTTTCCACCAGATAGTTAACGTAGCCGAAAATGCCACTGCAGAAGAAAATGCGGTGTCAGCACAACCGTCGTCTTCGTGTCGCCGCCACAGGGACCAGAGCGCATCAGGGGGAATCCTCTGTGTCCTGAAGACACCGTCCCTCCCCATTTGAGAGACGCCGCGCACAGTGACCACAAAGAGCAGCTCAGGGCACAACTGGGGGACGGATTCGGGGGGGAAGAGGGGGGAGGCTGTTTCGTACCACATGTTGATAGATTAGACTAGCGAACGACAGGAGGGGCAATTGACAGGACACCGAAGATGTTGGCAGATAACTCAAGCGTAGGGGTATCAGCAATGATTATGAGGGAATCCCCAAAATGCCAGAGGGCGGGCGCAGTTCTGCACGACGACGAGGATGAAGGGAAAAAAATGAAATAATATGGATGGATAGCCAGGCTTGTTGACTGGATAGAAGCTGGGGACGGGAGCTTGACGACTTTATGGTTGGCCGTGGAGGGGGGTGGGACTTGGGAAGGAGCAACGCTGCTGCTGGCGCACCCTCTGCAGGGCCGCAGGCGATGTGGAACCCCCAGCGGCCTGGCAAAACAGGGGTCAGCAGCCCAGCAAGTGGTCCAGCGGCCAGCGGCCAGCGACCGCCGACACGGGTGAGGGTCCAAGTGGCTGTCACTTGTCACCGCAGCGCCTTCTAACTGGAAGGCTAACCGGACGCTGGCCTGGAGCAACACACTTGATTCGGTCACTCAGGAAGGAGATTGCTTCTCTTTGCGTGATGTCCCTCCCTGCTTGCGTCCCCTTTGCATGCCGTTATCAATACATTCGCTTTCTGGTGCCATCTAGGTCCAGTCACCTCGACAGCCAATCCACTTTGACCACAGCTTCAGCTTTCAGCGGCACTGAATGGACACTTTGCGATGCTGGACTGGGTGCTTTTCACCAGAGCACCCTATACTCTGACAAAAAAACAAGCACAAAAGCATGCCTACCCGACAAAAACGCTACTTTTTCCTCCGCTCCGCTTGCTACTGCTTGTTGGATCCCACTTGGTTTCCCAAACGTCCCGTCCTTGGGTACTTTTCAGCTTGCTGACATGAGACGGCGTGCTCTGCTCACCGCGCAGCAGGGATCCCGCGAGCCGGATGTCCCATGTTTTGGTGCAGTGGCGCCTTGCGCAGCCCCTCGGCCCCTCCACCATTCTCAACACCCCACTTTTGCTCCCCTCCCCGGCGCGGTGTGTTCTGACAGTCTGTCCATGTTGGTCTCGTCGCAAGGCTTTGACTTTGTTCCAAATAGATGAGAGAGTCACGCCTCGAGATGGTGAACCCGGATCATGAGCCGGGTCCAGCTTTTTGCTGTTGTGGAAACCTGCAAGCTCACACTTCCTACTGCAACTGAAAACTGGTTGCGCTGCTTACCGGGATTGTCTTCTCGTTTGGCTGCACCGCCTTCGCAATCCATAGCGGGAAGAATTCATCTCGTAGATGGCTAGGTTCTACCTCTTGTATGCCCTTCCTGGACAGCCCCCTAGCTCTCTTCTTCCCAAGACGTTTCCAGCCTGCCCTGTGAAGATGCGTGGCGCTATTAGACTAGCAGTACGCAGCATGCCCCCAATTCTCAGATCTGAACATTGGTCCATCGCAAAGTACTTGGCTCTGCGCCCTTCCATTGGCGGCTGTTCAGCTCTTCCGGATGCATTCCCCAAGCATCCAGCGCAAACTCCTGCGGCTGGAAGCAACGTTGATCTACTTACACTACGTGTCGGATTTTTACAAGCATCTCTCCATCGCATGCTGGCCCGCGGCGGTTCTTCTCGTACGCGCCAAGTCATCTGTTGTGCATCCTTTGGGCTCACCGCCATCCGGCCATTGATCGCCATCCCGACGCGCCCTTCTCCAAACACATACGGCCGGCCCGGACTTGGCAGACGGTTCCGGATACCACTCTTCGACCAAACTGGTGGAGATCGGGAACTTCGTATCGCGTGTGTGTGGGGCGGACGATCTGGAATAGTTGCGTCTGCTGCAACCCCATGGACTTCTGCTTGCTCTCTCGAGATGGTCCCCATCAACCGCTTGGATAGCCCCATCATGCCATGAGAGACCCGAACAAGTGATTCTTGCGTACAGATCCTTCGTCCTGTCCATCCTCCAAGCTCTGTAGGCACTTGCGGTTCTCTCTGTACAGCCGTCTGTATGTTTGAACAGACGATCCCCTACCCCTGGGTGGAAAACAAGGAAGAGCCGGTCACCATTTGCCCTGTCGATGCAAACCCTCAGATGGATCTTCCCGCGATGCACAGCCTGTCGCAGTTGTTTCCCAACCAGGCTGTGGCTTTGCAGTGCCACAGGCGCGATGGCGAATGTTCGGTGGGAGCATTTCCCATCATTCGTAATTTACCCCAGGTTCGCCTATTTGCCGAATCAATAGGCCGGCTCTGGTGTAAGTTTTGTTATAATGTGTAATTACCAGCCCACATTTCGAGGCTGTGAAGGACCCGAAGATAGGGATTACCCCTTGGCTTACGTCTATTCTTAGCAGGTGGTGGGCAGTCCCCCCACGAGACCCAGGCCAGCATCTTGATAGACGGGTTTCGAACACGAGGAAGGGAACGATCGTCGCTAAAACAAGCTTTTCTCCGGATGTAAGTAAGTGGGCGCAAACGGAGCGATGGGCCCCTAATTTGTTGACCATACGTCATTGGAGCATGCGCCGAGCAGGAGGGACCGGACAAGGGACAAGATGCAAATGATCACGCATGCAGATTGGCAAGAATGCAGAACTTGGAGCAGGTCTGCGGAGAATGGTATCGCAATATCTTCTGCAGAGAACTGATAAGCGCCATCGCCGTCGTAGTCGTCGTGGCGCGAGTTTTGATATGTGCTACATCTCCGTTTATAACTGACACGCGAATGTCCCCAAACCTAATCACCATCGAGGAGTCAGAAGGGTCCCATAAGTTACTGGATAACACGGTCTTTGTGGTTCGTTGCATTCGCTGCGGTTTTGTTGCTACCAGATTACACTATGTACGTATGCCACCGAACACAACACGAGCCGAAACCGTGTTGAAAATGATCTGGGTGCCCTTTTCGAGTGTATCAAAGCTTTTGATATTCCAGTTTGCCCTCGAGCTTCTTCGCTTCCGCCAATTTGCGAACGGCCTTGTTGAAGTCATCCTGGTTGATGGCATCTCTGCCAGCCTTGATAGCGAACAAACCCCTGAGCACGACAATTAGCAACCGTAGGAGAGTGCTCTTCCAAAGAAATCCCAACAACTTACGCTTCCGTCACCACATTCCGCAGATCAGCGCCATTGAACCCGTCGCTCATCTTTACGATGCTCTCAAAGTCGATCTCACCTTCCTTTGCCACACTGGCAGAGTGGATCTTGAGAATCTCAAGTCTCCCAACCTCGTTCGGCAAGGGAATCTCGATCTTGCGATCTAAACGACCAGCACGCAACAGCGCCGGGTCAAGCGTATCAGGCCGGTTTGTGGCCATGATAATCTTCGTCTTGCCCAAGTAGTCGAAGCCGTCGAGCTGGTTGAGCAGCTCCATTAGAGTACGCTGAATCTCGCGGTCTGCGCTGGTGCCTTCACTGAAGCGACGGCCGCCAATGGCATCGATCTCGTCCATGAAGATGATGCACGGTTCATGTTCCTTGGCATAGCCGAACATCTCGCGGATCAACCGCGCCGATTCGCCAATGTACTTATCAACAATTGCAGACGAAACAACTATTTAGCGGCGGCGTGACTATTAGCAAATCGGAGTCTAGGGTTCAAGGGAAGGAGCACAGACATCAGAGACGTACCCTTGAGGAAGTTTGTTTCTAAGCTGCTAGCCACAGCCCTCGCAAGCAGGGTCTTGCCGGTGCCTGGTGGGCCATAGAGGAGAACACCCTTCGGCGGCTTGATGCCAACTCTCTGGAACAGTTCTGGGTTCTTGAGCGGAAGCTCAATCACCTCTCTCAACTCCCGGATCTGGTCGTTCAGGCCGCCGATTCCAGCGAAGCTAACCTGGCCGGGGTCCTCGAGCGACATGTTGTAGACAAGCGGATCAACCTCGCGCGGCAGCATCCGCATGATGGTAAGAGTCGTCATATCGAGGGCTACACGTGTCCCTTGCTTCAGCTTGGACTTGTCGACCTTTGACCGGCACCCCACAACGTAGCGCGGGCCGGAAGAGGCCTTGACGATAACTGTCGGAAAATTGATGTCAGTAGCTGTGGCGGCAATCGGCTTCTGAAAGCGGGGGGGCAAGCGCACATCTCTCATCGTCAAGCTGCTTCAGCACTTCGCCGACAATCTGACCAACACTTTGTAACGCCTTGATGTTTTCTTCCGTCCTGTCGTACTCCTTCTGTAGCTCCTTTATCTCCAGACGCAGGTTCTTTAGTTTGGTTTCCCACTCTCGGGACTCGATTAACTTCTTTTTAAACTCGGCGAGGGCGTGCTCGCGCTCCTGGTCCGATGACATGGTAGCTGGTTGGAAGTCTAAATCGAGAACTCGGGAGTGGCAGCAAGCCTCGATAGTCTGACGTTCAATCTCCGTGGAAAGGAGCGCAAGCTTGGTCGTGGTGGTGGAGATATTATGACAGGCGAGCCTGGTCGTAGCTAGACGCTGTCAAGGCTGGTCAGATTGGTTGGCGATGGCACTTCAGCTGTAACGTGTAGCGGATGTAATGCAGCCCAGTGGTTGAGCTTACCCAAGCATCTGCTGCCTTAACAAAGTGGGCCCTCCAATTCCTTGGCATACGTGAGCTAGTTGCCTCTAAATTCAGGCAACAAGGCTTATGAGCAAGGCTGACCAAAGTCGCCAAGCAACAACCAAAAGCACCTTTGATTCTTGAAGCTTTACCATACTTGGGTCTTTCTTCTGTATTATCATAAACACAGTGGGCTTGTTTTCTCTGTCATGGTTTTTGTTGTTTTGAGCTAATAGTACAGTTCGATGTGACCATATTCTACTTGTTGCTCCTCTTGACAACCACCTCGAGTAGCACGTTTGTGAGTGAAGTCAGTTCTCAAAAATCTATACACCCTTGCGCAGAACACAGACATCCTGAGTGAAGTTTATCTACCTATCCGTCATAAAGGAACTTGAGTGGTGATGTGTGGAGCCCACGGTTGTAAATGCTGGTGATATCTGCTGCAAGTACTGCCCCCAAACACCTGGTTCCTACCCAGCTGAGACTACTACAGCAGTTGGATTTGGACTGGATTTTCAAGCAGAGTTAATTAGAGGAATAGACTTATGTATGATTACAGTATCACATCACTAGGGTCCGTTGCTGAATCCGAGTTCACAACGATAAATTCCCCCCTGTCAATTGAAGCTTCATTCTGAATAGATCAATCAAATCAATACCTACCTATGATGCATCGATTTCCTCGCTGTGTGAATTGATGGCATTAAAAGTGTGTTGGATGAATGGCAAGTACGTGCGTAAGTCAAAAGTTGAATCATCCAACCAAAATTCTTGTCGCTAGGTAGATATGAACCTGTAAATAAGGTGCACATTACTTGCATATCATCCTTTCCCAACGCATATTGGAAACTAGATAGGTATTATTCTTTTCTCCACCCAACTCTTTTTCCTGTTTGGACTTCTCCATTGTGCTGTCCCTAGTTTTTCGTTTCCTTACCACCATTTGTTAGTTGCACCACAATATATTTATGGCTCTCCGATTACGAAGCAGGGCTAACCAAGGGCTAAGCATAGCCCAAAGATTGGAATTTTGATATTTAAAAGTCCCGAAATCTCTTCAAATTCTTTGGCAAAACAGCGCTTCTAGCTTATGCTCGACCTTCTTGATGAAATCTTACAAATGACAAACAAACCGTCAGTAGATGCACAAGTCCTTGACCCATCCGACTCCCAATAAACCCGGTGTGTGCTGTACAGAGAATGACACAAATGCTGACCACCCAACCGTTCTTTGAAACCTCAAACCCATTTTAACCCGAGTCAATCTACTGGCCATTCACAGCACCATCAGCCTTTGACGCATTCTCTCCGTTGGCCTTATCCCCGTTCTCCTGAACTTTAAGCCCAGCCATAGATGTCGATAAACCACTAAAAGGGCAGACGCTGCCAGCAGCGGCAGCTCTCTGGCCTGGGCAACCAGTGGCCGTGTCGTCACTACTGCTGCTCTCCGAGAGGCTCAACTCCTCCTCGGGAGATAGGACCTTCTTGCCATGCAGATAACCCTCCTTCTCAACAATCGCCTCATAGTCCACTCCCTCGGTGTACTCTTCGCCGTCGTGGACATACCACTTGGCAAAGAGGTCGTTCTGGATCCAGATGACCTTGCCAAGGGCCTTAATGATGGCAATCTTGCGGGCGATGTGGAGACGCGGGTGCGACAAAATAGCCTCGGTCAACACGTCCTGAATAACTGCCAGAGTAGCACCAACATGAATATATTCGATATGCAGCGGGTGTGCGCGACCAATACCGGTATGCATCATGCCAACTTTGTCAAGGTACTCCCAAAACTCCATCTGAGTCGGGTCCGAGCACAGCTTCTTAAGATAGGCGCGGAGGAACGACTTGCGGTGCAGAATCTGGGGAGAGGACTCGTCGGGCTGCTCGTCAACAGGTCCCTCGAAGGCCGTGCTCCGGGTCGTGAAGGCGCGCGCGGTAATATCATACTGCAAAAGCTTGCGGTATACAATATTGACCACAGCGGGAATCAGCGCCTGGATGTACTTGGCGCCGCTCTTGAGAGCTTCAATGTCGTCTGGAGGTGTCCTGATTAGCCTTTTGTTAAGACTTGGTGGGGTCCAAAAGACGGGCTGACTTACTGGTCCCAAAATCAAGGAAAGAGTGCAGGTAGCGAATGCGTGCCTCCAAGTTGGTGTAGAGCTCCTTGCGGTCGACGTGCTGCATCGGCCGTGTCCTTGCCGTCGACATCTTGACTTATTGTGTTTTTTGATTATTTTTTTTTTTTTTTTT
>Ga0065720_1020322_pt1 | contig 15229 bp, 13 predicted proteins | sample Thericmetagenome_FD_59107 | JGI IMG/M metagenome (GOLD analysis project Ga0065720, IMG submission 59107) | Thermophilic microbial communities from the Joint Bioenergy Institute, California, USA of rice/straw/compost enrichment - eDNA_2 v2... | ecosystem: Engineered > Solid waste > Grass >... | reverse complement strand
ACCAGATAAAATCCGGAGAAGGAAAGAACGCAAACATTCTTACTATTGAAAGAGGCACTGATAAATGGCTCCTCTTTGATACTAACGGATATATCTGGAAGCTTACCCTACCCAATCTCGATCAAGAACTAGTCATGGAAACCAACTCTGGAAAACTTATGGATCTTGCAGTCTCAAACAGAATTAACGCAGCTGTCACAATCGGTGAAGATGGAGCCGTCAGACTCTGGGACTTCGTTGCCAAGAGAGAGTTATATCATCAGACTTTCAATGGCAAGGGTACTTGCGTTGATTGGGTAACTCAAAACCAAGCTTACCGAGGAAGAATCATCTATACAGGTTTCTCTACTGGTGTTGTAAGAGTCCTTTTGCTCAGCAAGAACGACTTTGTCTTACTCAAGGCCATCAGAGTCTTCAGAGACCCTGTCTACAGACTCAAGGTTTCACCCGATGGCAAAACCCTCCTTGTCAGCACCTTAAAGGGAGACATCTTCTTCCTAGAACTCGATATAACTAATCCTAAGAAGATCGAACCCTACTGCCTTCTTGAACTGGGTTACCAAATTAATGACATCTGCTGGCACGAAGACTCCACAAAAATTCTTATGGCCTGTGAAGATGGTCGTGTTAGAGAAATGGTTGTTCCAAGAAAGGAAGAATGTGACTACTCTGAGAGTTTCTTGAGAGATCCCGAATCAGTCACCATCAGGAGCTATACAATCAAGATGATGGAATTCCAAAAGCCCAAGCTTGACGAATACGAAGAGTTCCTTCTGGCAAGAAAGGAAGGTGCTAAGGCTATTAAGGAAAAGCTTGAAGAAGAATGGGAGCCTGCACCTATTCTTGCAGTTACTTACTTGGATGTTGAAGGAAAACAATTTGTTTGCAGTGTTGATGGTAAATATCTCGGATATTACTACATCTGCCAATTCGGAGGAGACAGACCTCTCCAAGCAATCCCAAGCACCAATATTCCCGCTAGATTCCTCAAGTTCTTCAATGGATATACCACTCTAGTTGCTGGACAAGACAATGGTACTTTTGTGGTAAATAAGTGAGATTTTTCCCCTAAATTTCTAGATCAAAAGAAAGGAAAATTGGGAGCCAACCTTGATCAAGCAATCCAATGACAGAGACAGCGGAAGAGTTCGCAAGGTCGAATTTGGTTATGACAATAAAACAGTCCTTGCCTGCTCAGAAGATGGTACTATGACTGTCTACTTGCATGATGAGGGCGGAATCAGAGCTTCTTTAAGAGGAGACACTCCTGTAAGATAAAATTTATGCCCATCTTAAACGAAATAGTTACCCAACTACCCTGAACTCTCACTTACTATTCCTGATTGGTTCTTCGAAGACGCTTTGGACTTCGAAGGTGGTATTGAAGATGATATTACTGATGATATCTACTGTTTACAAGAAGATAAGCTCCATACTGAAGAGGATAATAAGAAGAACTTGGCTGAGAGAAAGAAGCAAAAGACCTTGGGTATTATCAGACAGCTTCAAGAAAGATACAGAGAACTCAAGGAAAAGAATGCTAGCTACGACCCTTCATTCAGACTTAGCGGTGAAGAACTTCAAGTTGATGAAGAATATGATAAGATCTTACAAAGCAGAGTTGACCACTTACTTGAAGAAACCACCAAGGAACTTGAGTGGGATAAGAAATATGCTGAACTCAAGCGTGATAAGCTCAAGAACTACTTCATCGATGAGCTTCAATGTCCCAAGTTCACTCTCAAGGCTTTCAAATCTCCTAACTCAGTCACTACTTTCAGGGTTAAAAAGCTCTCAGAATATGCTGAGAAGCACTTGGATGAAATTAACAGAATTCTCGAAGAGGAATTCCAAGCCCAAGCTGAAGAAGAAGCCAACAAGACCAATGCTGACACTAGACTTTTCGATGACAGTAAGCTCGGAAACTCCAGCATGCTCATGAAGAAGAACCTCTCCATGAAGCAAAGCAAGCTTGATGATGCCAATGCCACCGTATCAAGTAAGCAGGCATTTGAAAAGAAGAAGATGAGAAGCACAATGCCTGAAAAGAAGCCATATGAGAAGTACGACAGAGAAAAGGCCAAGAAAGAAGCTGAAGAAAGGCAGGCTGAACTTGCTGAACTTGAAAGAAATAGACCTACTAAGGACGCCTTCAAGCCCGAAATCGATGAGGAAATCATGAGATTTGGAGACAAGAAACTCAAGAGCTCCCCAGATTACATCGTCCCTGAAGACCAAAGAATGAATGTCGGAAAGAAGAGAAAGCACATGTTCTTACTCTATGAAATCCTCTACAATTCCAAGAAGGAATTCAATGACAAGCTCGTAAACCTGAGAAGAAACAAGATGGAAATTATCGAAAAAATTAATAAATACAACGCTAGACTTAAGGAAATCGATGCTGAGCTAGAAGTTACACAAGAGTACTACACCCCCACTCTTGACGAGGCTGTTGAATACCCTGAAAAAGCCTACGAAATTAGCGATGAGCAAGTTACTGAATACGCTAAGAAAAAGGAAGAAGAAAGACTTGCTCAACAACAAAAAGGAGCCTTCTTTGGTTCGGTCCCACAACAGACCAACCCCACTACTAAAACTGAGCCCCAAAACACTGTTGCTCCACAGGTGAATCAAGGAAAGGTCATCATTCAGACTAAAGATAGGAAAAATAAGAAGTTTGTCCCATCCAAGCTCGAAGAAGAACTTATTGCTGTCCAGAAGATCAGACTCGAGTCTGAAAAGAAGGATCTTCTTGAACAAATTAACAAGGATATTGAGGAGTTCGACAAACAGATTGCTAGACTGCAACTTGACAAGGCCTTCTTAGAGTCCAATATGAAGGTCGTCGAGATGAAACTTATCACCTCCTTCCAAGAATTGATCATCTTGAACGATATGGAGGACCATGACAACATGCTCATTAACCAACTTCTCGAAGCCAGAAAGGAGAAGAACCACTACGAGGCCCAGAACACCGAAATCGCTAAGCAGATTTTCAACAATGGAGAGAAGGCCCTCGGAGTTGAAAGAGAACTCGGAGAGGTTACCAATAAATATAATCAATACTTCATGGATGATATCAATAAGGCTAACAAGATCTTCGCCTTCTACCAGAAGTTCCATAGAAGGAGAATCGAAAAAGAGAATAAGAAAAGAAACGAGGGCGATGAAGATGAAGCGGACGATGATGGTGACGATGACCTCGACTTTGATGACGATGATGATGACGAGGAGAAGCCAGATATCTCCCCTGTCGAAAGTGATCCTGACCTGAAGAAATTGGTCGAGAGAAGAAATGAATTGGAAGACACTAAAGCCGCTCTTATTAAGGAAAAGGAGTCCTTGGAAACCCAAAGAAGAATCACCAATACTAAGCTTAACCAAATTGGAGACAAGATTTCAAAGGTAATATGAAAATAATTGGTATTAATTGAGTAGACTGAACAAGCTCTCAGAGATTACCAGAGAGAAAAATTACAGAGAGTGAATAAGCTCTATGTTTCACACTTCCTTGAGCTATCCCAACTCCAGAACTTGGTTGCCCACAAGGATAAGGATGTACGAAAGTATCTAATATCTTCTTAATTTTCTAGGGAAATTCTCATTATGAAATGGCTGAAAACTTGAACTCAAGCATTCTCTTCACTGAAGAAGAGCTAAATAGACTTCACAGAAGAATCTTCGAATTAGTAGATGAGAGACTCGAACTTGTTAAGCTCAACGCTAAATCAGAAAAGGATAAGAAGAGGCTCATGAGAGTTATTGAAAATCTCAAGAAAGAAAAGGCAGAAGCAGATAAGGCCTATGAAGAGGAGCACATGTTGAGATTCGGTGATGTCATGAATCTTGAAGTTTTGGATTCATTGGTGCCTACTAAGGAAGTTCTTGCCGCAAGAGAGGCCTTCAAGAAGGAAGAAAAGGAAGCTGAGAAGAGAGTCGAAGAAGCTAAGGCTAAGTTCTTGGCTGTGAAGAAGAAGCTTCTGGAAGAAAAGAAAGAAAATACAAGAATTTTGAAGAAGATTACTAGCTTGGGAGAGACTCAGATGAGATTGAATAAGAACCTGGACTCCACAAACCAGAACTTATTGGTAAGAAAATCTTATAGTTTGACTGACTTTATAGAAAGAAGATAACGATGATAGAAAGAATAACTTGACCAAGGAAAGAGAACACTTGATTGAACTAGTCAAATTCTTGGCTAAGGAAATTGAGGACTTGAAGACTGAAATCGGACTATTCAAGAAGAAAGGTAAATAGACTTTGAATTTATTGTTAAATGTCTTAGGTGGTCATATTTACACTATGGTGACTTCAAATAAGAAGTCTTTGGAAGAAATGGCATAAGCAGGCTACTCAAGCCATCCGTGGCTTTGTTCTTGCAATTCTTTACTGTATGATTTATCGGTAACCTTTCATAATTTGTCTTATATATACATAACTCCTCGAAAATTTTCTAAAAAATAAATTTCAACTCCAAAATGAACAATCTACAACTCAAAATCAGACACCCTGCCGGCCAGTTCGTCCTCGATAACCTACACAGTAACTCTTCTTTGTACGACCTTAAGCACGAAATCTCAAAAAAGATCAACAAACCCATCTCTGCCCTCACACTTCGCTCTGGATACCCTCCACAAATCCTAAATCTTCCTGATATTACAACCCTAGACTCTCTAGGACTCGAATCTGGCATGGCTGTAAATGTAGAAGTGAATGAAGCTGCCCAAACTCAGCCTGCTACTACCAAATCCCAAGGAACTGACAACAGCAACAATGTCAAGTCCGAAGAAAGTTTCCAGCAAATTCCAAATCCCGATGGTCTGATCATGATCAGAAGAGTTATTCCTGCTGATAACTCATGCCTATTCAACTGTATTGGATATTGTTTAGAGAATAAGTCCATGGATCGAGCCCGAGAACTTCGAGAAATTGCTTGTGGATATATCATGAGCGAACCTGAAAAGTATAATGAGGCTTTCTTAGGAGGAAAATCTAACTCTGCATATTGTGAGTGGCTCATGAAGGACAGCAGCTGGGGAGGAGCTATAGAACTTGATATTTTCTCAAGACACTACCAAACCGAAATCTGTGCCATTGATATTCAGAGCTTAGTGCCTAATATCTTTGGACAAGACGGAAACTACGATACCAGAATTTACTTGCTTTATGACGGAATTCACTATGATCTCTTTGCTAGAAATATCTCTGAAGATATGGATCCCAAAACTGATATTACTGTGTTTAGTCCTAATGATAAATATGCCTTTGAGGGAGCTATGACTTTGGCTAGAGAGCTGAATAGAAAAAGACAATTCACTGATGTGAATAATTTCACTATTCAATGTGGTGTTTGCTATAAGAAATTGAAAGGAGAGGTTGAAGCAATTGAGCATAACAAAGCAACTGGGCATGCTAATTTCCAGGAAGTTCAGAACAATTAGTTGCATAATTCGTACTTTCTATGTACAGGTTTACTTCGTTGTAAGATCTGTTAATAAATTAGTCCATAATATAATAATGTACAAAGCTTTTGTTAATAAACAATAGATAATATGCAATTCTCATCCAGAAATTTGCATAAAATAGGAAAATTGTTTTATTATCATTGAGAATTAATGGTGTTTACCACTCTTCACGTTTAGGCCCAACATCCTAGTCATAATATACTTAGGGATTCTCATTTTTGTCTTCGCGCCATCTGCAAAAGGTGTTTTATCTATAGTTATCCTCAAAGATTCCATATCATCTGGAAAGAAGGAGTCCATCTCCTTCTGAAATGCATTCTCTATATCAACAATTTGTTTCTTAAATTCCGCAACATTTGTCCTGTGCTCACTCTGTTGAGTGTTAGCCTCATCAATAATATTCTTCATAAATTGCTTATAGGCCTTGTTTATGTCCTTATTAATCTGCAGCTGGTTTCGGTCAGATTGAGGGGCCCAATCAGCACTAAGTCTCGGAACTTCAAGAGTCTCGACTTTACGTATCATAGACCCGAATTGAGTTTTCAAGTCTTTTCTCTTTGAGGGTGACTCATCTAACAGATCCTGAGAGGTCACGAAGGTCTTGATTGACTTTCGAAGGGTATCCTTGAATTTTTGGTCACTCTCTACTTGCTTCTGACTGGCCCCAGAATACTTAGGTTTCCTTCCGTAATCAACAACTTTGTTAAATATTCTCTTGGTTTGCTTCTTGAGGACACTGATCACTTTATCAACTCTCTTCTTGTAGTTATGATAGTACTTATCGTCTATAGTGGGAGTAGGTCGGTATTCTAGAAGGGATTTATAGTATGCAATCTTTGAAGGGTCTTCAATTGCCATATGAATTTCTTCCAATTGTTCCCTGTCAAATTTGTTATTCACAAGGCTGTCTTCTAATTGGGTAAAGAAGACATCTACATCATTCTCTTCGTCTTGGGGAAAGCTAGACTGTGTACCTTCTGCGAGTTTTTGGGTTGTCATTTCTAGTATTTCCTCGTAATTCTGCTGCTCGACCAATCTGCCTAGGAAGCTTCTTTGGGCTCTTAAACCTCTTTTAGGACTTGTTCCTTCATTGGAGTCAGAGGTATTTAGCTTTGAAGTCTTCATACGAAAAGTTTTATTAGCGATTATGATTTTGTTAACTTTATTTCGAAGCTTTTGGAGAGGGTTATCAGTTTTAATCTGAGGCTCAGTCTTAGAGAGATTCAGAACAACAGGTTTTCTATTTAAAATATTCATTTCTTGTATGGTGTCCTTGATGTTCAGGTACGTTCTGAGTTTGCCAAACGCCTTTAGCATCTTCTCGTCGAAGATCTGAGTTTTATCTTTCTTGATAAAGCGGAGCTTGCTTCGCTGTTTCTCAATAATTCTGTCAATGTTAGCAGTTTTCTTGTTAGCTTTGTCCAATATCGTCTCTGCTCCTTGGACATTTGCAGCATGTGATGAAGTGTCGGCTATTGGTCTTATAGGGGAAGTCATAGCTTTCTGAAGACTGGGCAGAGGAGACTTGGGGTTTGGAGTCATTATTTGAATATTTTCTCTATGTTGTGGAATGGGGCTGGCAAATTTTCTGTGGGTTTCGTTGAGGACCTGAGCAAGAGAAGAGGCTTTTCTCTGGGAGGGAGAGGTCATTATTTGATCGTAGGAGGAGGTTGTAGAGTCCCTGGCCTTCTTAAGGATAGAGAGTAATGCATTTGTTTTAGGACTACGTTGGGAACTGGTTGTGGTTGGCTCTGTAAAAGATCTGAAGGTTTCCTTGACTTCGATTGAGGGAAGAGAAATGCGTGGAAGTGTTGGATTCATTATAAAGAAGGAAGGGGTGTTAAGAATAAAAGTTTTTATTTTAAACTATTTATTTTGCTGAACTATCTCCAATTTTTTCTACTACATCTCAGCTCTTTGGACCTTTGAGCCCTTGTCTTTTATTGGGTCATTCTAGCTCAATAGACCCAAATAGACCGCAACCCTCCAAAGCGAAAGAGAAAATTTTACTTTTTGATTTTCGTGAACCGAGGATCAATAACTCTAAGAGAATACTTTCAATAAAGATTAATATACTATACTTAGACAAACACACTTTCATTAATTCAGATATTACAAGGTGAAACAAAATCCTTTCTGGCAGAAGAAGACTTTGCTGACAAAAGCCCTCCAGACAATGACACAATCTCACTCGGAGGAACATTACCTATACTAGCACTCCTATGTTTAGGAGTCAATATAGTACTACTCTGGGAGGCTGTTGAGGTCCTAACAGGCATGCTCGGCTTCTTTATATAATACTTATACTTAGCTTCAACTTCTCCAAGGGGTGCCTTCATAATCTCTTCAAACTCATTGAAGGCCTGGTATTGCGTCATTCGGGCTGCTTCAACATTGTTGAGTAGCTTGTCTTCCTTTTTGCTCATTTTTTTGATTTCTTTTTCGATCTTCATGATCTCATCTTCTTCAAGCTTGAGATCCATCTCCTTCTCCCTTCTAATATTCTCTTGCTTCCAGTCATGATAATCATGGATTTTCTTTGCTCCCTGGAGCTCGGATATCTTGACCTGGTAGGATTTGTTTCTACGTTCCAATACCACGTCCAGATAGGCTTTTTTAATTGCTTCTTCATTTTTTGCTCGTTGTTCTCTTATCATAAGGACATCATTTCGCCTTTGTTCTAAAATGGATTGCTTGAGCTTCTGTAGATCCTCCTTCTTTTTCTTTCTCATTTCTTGGAGAGATTCCCTGAGCTGAGCAACCCTCTCTTCTCTGAGAGTTTTTACTTGTTTGTACATCATGTCTGCTACAATTCTCTATAAAAGTTATGGAAATTGAACTAAAGTACCTTCTTCTCCCTATCTATTCTTTCTTGTAGGGTTTGTTTGGCTTTCTTTTGGAGATCAAGGGCTCTTCGCTTGATTTTTTCTTCCTCTGCATTGAGGACACTCAGCCTGGTGGCCAGGATCCTGGCATTATATTCAATTATTTTCCTTTGCTGTCTGGCCTCTGTTAGACTCATTCCCATTTGAACAAAGGAGGACTTAGGAGATTTTCTGATTTGATTATCAAAATCTGAGGATTGATCTCGCCCTCTAACATCGAGGGATTTGTGTTTGCGCTGCCTTTCAGGAATAGGAGAGAGCCCTTTATGCGTGGGGGTTTCTTGGAGGTTGTCTTGGTGTTTGGGACTTAACATTGAGAAGAGAAAGATTTGTAATGAGAATATTTATTTCTATAACTTAATAATTAAACGACTAAGACCCAAAGTGATGTATATACAGACGCTAGATAGATATTGAAGAGAAATTTTTTAATAGATTTCTTCCATAAAGTTCTTCTGCCCTAGATTTTCAAACTCATTTTCGATAAATGCTGCAACTTCTCTATCAGACTCGAAAATGGGCATTTCTTCAATATACATGCCTAAAACATTAGATATAATAACCCAGAATCTTACTTTGGTAGGGAGCTAAGTCAATTTTGAATTCTTCGTAAAAATTAGCAACTTGTTCAGCCTCATACTCTTCCTTAGTTTCATTCAAATCAAGTCCAAATCTGACATCAAAGTTTGTCATTTCCTTTTTGAAGTTGACCTTTTTCAGAAAGTGAGAAACTTTATTCACATAGTCATCCTCTATAAGATTATTCTCATCAATGACATAGGACTCGCCAAACTTATATTCGGCCTCTGTTCCCATGCTCATTCTTTTTTGTTCTCTTCTGACATGATCATTGAGAATCTCCTGGGGTGTTACAGGCTTGATAGGGACTTCACCTCCTTTGTGAGGGGTGTGGAATAGATTTCCAGTCTTGGACTTCTCATTAGGGGTGGCTGCCCTAAATGGTAAGTCACCAAGTGGTTTTCTGCTCTGTTGGCTGAAAATAGCCTTCTGAGGAAAGACTTGACTAGAGTCTTTGGTGAATTGGGTAGTCTGGATGCTTGGTTCTAGATTTTCTGGGCCTTTGAGAGCGGACTTGAGGTTCTGAGACAATTTCGAGGAATATGAATTATCTGAAAGGTTGGATTTGGCATCTCTGGAAATGTCGTTTGAGTGGCTGAGCTTTCCTTGGAAGGAAGGGTGAAGGTCGAGATTAGGATTGGATAGAGTTCCAAGCACTTTACGCTTAGAATTGCCGGGAAGAGAAGTCATTTTTGTTCAAATAATTTGGAGTTTACTAAATTTAAAAAGTTATAGCTGTTTGAGCTTTTTACTAATACACATGAATTCTGATCAAGTAAAACATACATTCTTAAAAACATCTAGGTTTTATAGCAGTATAAAAAATCACTAATCCTCCGATAAGATAGACTCCCAGCCCAATTAACCCAATATTCTTTACCTTCTTTTCCCAAGGACCATTTCTTCCTCCTTCAGCTTTAATTAGCCCCATTGACATAAAGCAGCCAGCAATCAAACCTCCCAAATGTCCCCAGTTATCGACCTTCATATCTGCACCTGAGAGGGAAGAGGTATTTCCAGCTAGAATATTCCAAAAGAGTAGGAATCCAACAAAACAGCACATCATACAACGAGGGCTGCCTTCGTAGTCCCAAGCTTCCCAATTCACAATAATATAAGCTAGGTATGCTCCCATTAATGCTGCTATACCCGTGCTTGCTCCAAAAGCAATTGCATTGTAATTGATGAGAACACTAAAAAGGTTTCCTCCAATTCCTCCAATGAAGTAAATTATCATTATATTTTTTGTCCCAATGGTCTTTTCTATCCATGATCCAAACATAATCAGACTGATTGTGTTGAATAAAATATGTAAGAACCCTCCGTGCAAAAACATTGGAGTGATAAATCTCCAAACTTGGTAATTCTTCTGCATTTTACAAGCATCAGTACATCCAAACTCCTCAAGAGTGTGAATTGTGGGTTGTAAAAAGTCCCCTCCAGGCTGAGGTCCTTCCCAGCAAAGTGTCACCAAAAACATGAGTATATTTATCAGGGAAATAACGGCAATGAAGGTCTTTGGGTTGAAGCTGGGGCAGCAGCCGAATTTCATCATGTCCCAGATGCTCTCTTTTCTGGGATCGCTGTTTCCGCCACTAGCTCCTATAAAAAATGAACATTTGTTTTATAAAAGCTTACCTAGTAATGGCAATCCAGAAATATTGGAGTTGCCACCCAACCCTTGATATTGTATTCTTCGACCAGACTGGTTATTATTAGAGTTTTGGAAATCTCTAAAGCTTCTTATGTTAGACATGCCAATATCTTGGTTTGCTCAAAACAAGGTTTTATTTATTATTTAAACACTATATGAGAAGTAAAAGCTGTACGAAAACTTTCTTGAAAAGATGCCTCAAAGATCTTAGGGATTACTGTATAAAAGACTCAAGACACAGGAAATCAGGATTGAATATTAAGAGTAATATACAACAAACATGGATATTTAAACTAATAACGCTCAGAACATTAATTTTCCTCTTCTTGCTCGAGGACATTTTCCCTACCAGTTCTGGCAGACTTTAGCTTGCTGTCACCTTCAATCATGGAAAATTCAATCTTGAAGTCCAGGTGCTTAGGAGTGTCCCGAACACTAGAGGTGGGTGATTCACCTCCTGCGAGACTTTTTGGACTATTATCGATATGCGTAAACACATTCTCAGGATCAGCAGAGACATCTCCATTGTCTTCAAGCTTAAGGACTTGGATTCCTTTTCCATCACTTCCTTTATTCTGAAGGGAAAAAGATTTTTTAGTATTCTCATTGGTTGCTGGATTGCCATTTCTATTAGTGTCTTCCTGGTTTAAGCTAAAGTCTTTGAAGGATGTATCGAGACTGGGTTTCTTGGAACTAATAAACCTCCTTTTCTCCATCTGTTGTTCTTTACCCATCGAAGCAGATCTCTTCTTCTTTATAAGCTTGATAATGGAAATTCCAATGATGACTAGGGCTGCCACTACAGCGCATACAAGTAGAATAAAACCACTTGGGGTAGCTCCTGAAAGTTTAAGTTTAGGGAATTCAATTCTTTGCATTTCCTGTCCTGAATAAGGAATATTAAATATTTTCTCTTGGGAAAGCTGTTCAATATAAACAGCCTGTTGATCTGAAATGACAAGCTTGGAAGCTTTGAGTAATTCCTCTGAACTGGATTTTAAAATTAGGTTTGGTCTGGCATAGCCAGTACCCTCAAGGTCCAGAGATTCTATACTAGTACCCTGAGTCCACAATTTAAGAGATTTTTTGTCATAAAGGCTTTGGATAACTACATGGTCAAATTCTTGCAATGAACTTTCTCCTAAAATATCCAAATCGACAAATGCGATGGATCCCTTTTTACGATTCAATTCTCTTTCGACTCCTTTCATACATGCGTTAACCGAAGCTGAGAGATCGGCTGTTTCCTCGTTTTGGATGGGACAATTCAACACAATAATGTCCTTTGCGTAGAGCCTTAAGGGTGTAGAGGCAGATTCTTGAAAAACCTATAACTTTAGACGAAGGAGAGTCTGGGCTTACATTAGAATCTTCAGAATTCTTAGAGCCTGGCGCGTTAGAACTTTTTTGAGATCCATAATTCTAAAGATATCAAAGAGGAAGGATGGAAAGTACCTTGTCATGAACAGAAGGGTTAGAATATGAGAAGCCAGCCTTTATTGAACAAAGAAAGCAGGTTATTAAGATGATTGAAAGGGAGGTTTTATAGAGAAAGCTGTTTGGTCTCATAATTTTTAAATGATTTGAATCAAAGTCTGCTTATTTGTATTATCCTAATTCGAAATAGAAATTCACCATAGATAGATACCTTTGCAAGGAGTTAATTTAACCGTAGGCACCATCCCTCATGATCGTAATTATATAGGTGGTGGTTTCGATATTTAAAACATCTGAATTCTTGCAAAGAAGATTTACAATAGCTTTCTTGTAAGTAGGATACCAAGTGATATACAACATTATTGGTTCATTAAATACTCAATTTTACTAAAGCCAATGTTTTGAACTCGAAGTGTAATGCCAATCTATTTTTAGATTTACCTAAGAAAAGTTTGTTATAATAATGTTTGATTGGTAAATAAATTAGTAGAATAGGAAGCCCTCCGTCTTATAGGGAAAATTTGTGAGAATTACAAGAAAGAATTAAAGATATTATTGTCATCTTGTCTTAGTCATAGGAATAATAATTGTGTTACAGGAAAATAATTCATTATAGTCACTCTTCTTGATCCCCTATGCATAGCATACTTCAGATTCTTTTAATAGTGATTTTTCAAGTATGAAATTATGAAACCAGAATCTTCTGAATTTAAAACAATCAAGATGGTTAACACCATTAAAATATAACAAAAAAGATTATTCTGTTTAATTCAGTAACCATATAGTGAAACTTCACGTGATAACCCTTTCACTAAACCTTTTAAATTTGTAAAAGACTTATTTTTATCCAAAGAACTATTGAACAAATTATGGATGTTATTGAAACTTTCTCTAAAATGAAGATTATCTGATCATATTGGAGGTAAATTTGTTATAATTTTCAGTAATATGTAATCCGCAGAACTTATATGAAGGAATATCCTTCTTATAGACCCAGTTTTGCATTATCTTAACAGTATTCAAAATAAAGTTAATGAGGGTAATAAATCTATCTTTGGACTCATGAATTTTAGTAGATTCATGAATCATTATCTCTCATTCATGAATCACAATTATAATCCAATTTTATCCTCATACAATTTAAAAGAGTTCTTGACACTTTTTTATCAACAAAAATAAAATTTATGAACAAGAAGTTTGAAATTGCGGCCTTAATAGGAGTCTCCTCCATCTTGGTTGGAGCTATCATCATTAAACGAAGGAAGAACTGTAAATGTAAACACAGCCCCTCCCAAGTAAAACAAGAAAAAGTGTCTTGTTGCTGGTGCGATTTGTGTGATCCTCTTGTTGATTGTTGTTTGACTATAAATTGTTGTGCAAAAGAGCCATCACCTAAGAATACTGAGAAAGGAAGTATCCAGACCACTCAAACTTCGGAAACACAGACTGCTCTTGAACTCACATACAAAACGAAACTTCCAGAAGTCATGATTGAATTTTCGTCTGCTGAAGGAAAGAAAATCTTTATAGAAGCCTTGAGCCAAGGTAATCTGGAATCTTACTTCACCCTTTCAGAACAATTAATTACCCAACCCGACCTTACTTCCTGTGGAACATCTTCTCTTACAATGGTACTAAATACCCTGCAGATTGACCCTGGAAAGCAGTGGAAGGGGGTTTGGAGATGGTACACAGAGACACAGTTACATTGTGTCAACAAAGACCATATGTCACAGGGCTTGATGCTCCACCAGTTTGTAACTATAGCTAATTGCAACAAGACTAAAATCCAGGCATTTTATCACTGTGCTGATAAGACTCGGTTCAATGTCCTAAGAGCAAAACAGCCCTATGATCAGATATTTACATACGTACAAGGGAAGTATAAAGAGGGCCACTGTTCCTGTGGGCCTAATCGTATATTTATTAAATCTAGTTCATATCAGACTTTCATTGCCAACCTAGTAGCATGTTCCAGAAGAACTGGCATCTATCCTGTTGTCAATTTTAGTCGTAGAGCACTTAGCCAAAATGGAGAAGGGCATTATAATCCTATCTCTGCCACAGTCTTTAAAGATAACAAGTGGTATGTACTCTTTCTTGATCTTGCTAAATTCAAATATCCTGCATATTGGTGTGAAGCCCAACAGCTATTTGATAGCATGCAACTCATTGATAGTGATTCAGGAATGCCAAGAGGCTATACTCTGATTACAGCAGATCTTAAAAGGGCCGAAACAGCTAGGAAAGTCACCCCTGACGAGACAAGTCAAAAGAACTTCAAGGCTCAAATTGAAGTCCTTCAGAATGAGATCATTAAGTTCACAGAACAGAGGAATATTATTTCATTGATTGGTCAGAAGGACCTAATTTTCCTTATCATCTCAAATTTAGGAAGGGATTTCAACTACATCTTGGCTTATTATCTCTATGATCTCTCTATAAGAATAGAATCTAAATTTCCTAATCCACTTACGGAGGCTTTGGAGAAGCTAGAGGAAACAAGTGTAGCTAAATCAATTAGAGAATGTCTCCAAGAAAACTTCCAAAGACTGTGTGAATATGATATTTTCTGGATCTTGAATGATTATCAGCCCACTTATGCTGTTGGTGTTCTAACTTTGGTTTTCTACGCCCTTGAAAAGGTATTCAAGCAAACAAATATGATAAAGACTGAAGATATTTTTGAGGAGAAGAGTGAATTAAATGAAGTATTAGTGAGCGAGCTTAGAAAGCTAGAATATGAGCTTGGTTTGAATGTACTTTAGTGTAAATTTAGAAAATTTTGATGTTAATATCTGGTAATAAAAGAATAATTGTCAAAAAAGAAAATTTTTAATACTCTAATAATACAAGACTTTTCAATGTGTATAAAATACATGAATAAAATAAACCAGATCAAGATTCTTATTTAATTATTAGGAATCAAAATAGTTCAAATCATCCAGAAGCTCCAATGCCTTCAATCCTTCATTCATCCTAAGAATCCCTTTGGGAGTTTCATCCATTATCTCATCCAAGGCTTTCAGACCTTCATTCATCCTCATTAACCCTTTGGGGCTTTCTTCTACAATGATAGCCTGCTCTGAGCTGGTCTTCATCTTAGTAACTTTATCAAGAGGAGGTAAGCTTCTAGGACTTTTTATTGAGTTCCTTCTCTGGACCTGTTGTAAAAGAGTGGGATTTTCTCTTTCTAGTTCATCAAGTAC
>Ga0065720_1020321_pt1 | contig 15230 bp, 7 predicted proteins | sample Thericmetagenome_FD_59107 | JGI IMG/M metagenome (GOLD analysis project Ga0065720, IMG submission 59107) | Thermophilic microbial communities from the Joint Bioenergy Institute, California, USA of rice/straw/compost enrichment - eDNA_2 v2... | ecosystem: Engineered > Solid waste > Grass >... | reverse complement strand
AAAAAAAAAAAAAAAAAGAAAGGTCAGTATGAATGGGAAACATGGGCTTACATACGGCCGTAGACAATCGACGCGCCGAGCGGTATTATGCGAAGAGGCACACCATTGCCCAATGCTCTTGCCTCGATGGTTGAATTTCCAATAGGAACAGCTTGTGCAGTGAAAGGAAGGAAAAGTGCTGTTGGAAGAGTCAGTAAGTTCTGAATCAGAAGCAACTCATTTATCTCAAGGCAGGCTTCATAGGCTTACTGAGGAGGCCTGCAAGCGATCGGGCTACCATTATCGCGATTGTCTGTTGTCGAGAATCCGCAGACCAAGAATCAAGTGCGCCGATACTGCGACAAGGCGCCTATAGACGTGGAAGGGGAAGCCGTCCTCGAATTATGCGTATTAAATAGAGTAAACAAGAAGAAAGAATGAAATTTTCGAGGACGTGAGGTGTCTCGAGAAAGAAGGTGGTACAGCAGGCGTCGCCGACGGTGATCGGAATAAAGCAAAGATTCTAATCCCCCGCCCCTTTTTCAATCTCAACTTCTTCTTAGGAGACGCTTCAGCAAGGGCGTATGGACGTGCTTTGTTCAATTTAGACCTCGACGGACGCATGAAAGCGTCCAGAAGGATTGCTAATTATGTGCTGACTCAAATGCGTGAAGGAGCGGGAGCGCCTTGCGGACAGCCAACAGGCTAAAAGGGGGGGGGGAAGGTACACCAATTATCAACAGAGGAGGGGGTCAAACGACCCCACGGAATGATCTATTGGAACGGTAGACATAGTTTATGTATGTAGGGTACACATCGCTCGGACGTCTACCCAGCCCTATATCGACTGTGATGGCATGCTCCCAGTTGCTTGTCAGACTTTGGCGTTACATTGTTCTTACGGGAGACCGAGGCGCGGGCGTGGCGTAAAAGTAACGAGCAACGGCTCCAGCAACTTTGTTGAGCTGTTTGGGGTCTCGGCGCGGGCTAGGCTTCCTATCTGGCACAAAAAGCTTGAATTTCCCTTGCAGAGGTATGTGTTGTTACTTCGTCGCGAACACAACCCTGGCGCTCCTCTTTTTGACGCTGATAAGACGCTCCGCAAACATGGTGATGCCAGCGTCTCAGGTTGGAACCTTCTTTCTGACCAGAAAGGGGGCCTGCCGACCGGATCTGGACTCCAACCAAAGAGAGGGACGACAATCCAATACTAGCCGCCATGGCTCGTTATGGAGCTGCTTTGGCGTGTCCAGTGTAGTGCTGACTCACCCGTTGGGTGCCAATACGTAGGCGAAAGTGGCAGAGGATCTATGGTAAGTACACACTACACGCGCAGAATTCAGCATAATCTCTCATGCAGCAGCATTCACATCCTGATTGCCTATCTGGCTCACTTCGCAGGCTCACACAAGGTTCAGCAGGGTGTTTAGCGAAATGCCCTCACCGCACCAAGAGGCGCCGAGAGGCAGGGGAAGATACTGCATTGGTACTGTGGAAACAGTTTAGGCAGTGATTATCGTTTATCATTGATCCGATGAAGTCAAGAGGAAGCTGTGCGCTGCAAAAAGCCATGGACCCGCGGCTGTTCCTGGGAAACCAAAATGCGGAAGCGATGCTGCGTCACGATGCTGCTGGGATCGCTGGATGAGGACGGTGACAGCGGGCCGAGGAAGCGCCACAATGCGATCAGATGAACTTGACGGTTGGGGGCCAAAAAGCATGTGGTGAAGGCTGGAGCCGTCCTAGAGCAGCATCCAATCAAAGGCTCTGCGTTGCACAACAGATCGTTGATGCTACTCACCAACAATCAAGGTACCTGGCTGTACAAGCCCACCTCTCAGCGACTCCTTTGATGCCGATGCAGCCCTGGCGATCTTGGCTCTTTTTGGTATGTGTGTGAAACACTCGTGGTACTAGTTACTGGAAAATAAGACGTTTTAACCAAGCAACAAAGACGTGAGTAATCTGGCACGCAAGGAGCCACATCAGTTTCCATTCCAGGGGCTTTTCAGCCCTACGTCCCCCTAGTGCAACCATGAGAAAAGGTGCGGCAGTTGGCCAGAACGCACGGCTTTTTTGTCCAGTCACTTGACTGATCGCTGACTGGGGGAGCAAGGGACAAGTGGAGCCAACACAGGACGGTAGCAGCTCAAAAAGTCTTGGCATTGTTGATCCATGGTCAAGGGAGGAAAGAAAGGGAAAAAAATTGACTCGGATGCCGGGAGTCGAACCCGGGGCTGTTGAGGAAGCAGTCACTGCTTAGCAGTGAGAGTCAACGATGTTACCGCTACACCACACCCGATGTCGAGAGTGGTTTCCGATGTGTTGCCACCCGTTCTCCAGAGATCTCATCTTCAACCTCAGGATAGGACCGATCGTCGTATTTTTTGTGGGCGGCTCATGATCACTACCTCGAGATTATCCTAATCTTGACAATAGTAAAAGTTTGCGATCATCATTGTATTTTTGTACTTCTGCGCTGGTTTCGGATGTCTGACAATACTCATATTCAAGACCAACCGCTTCTCTGGTAAAATATACCGCGGACCTAGCCACTGCGCCGAGAACAAGACGGGTGTAATTGCAGCGAAGCTTATGTTCCTCACCAGCAGCACGGCCTTAAACATAAGCATATCTGACATCTCTCACTAAGGGGCTATTTATGGTCTCCTGTAATCCCACAACACTTTATGCGCGCGGCCGAGCTTCAAGATTCGTGAGCTGATCCGTCGGACCTTCTCTTGCTGACACGCGCCGAGTAATCCCTGAGTCTCCAACTTTCTCTATGACGAAGTTACGAACTACGAGTGGACCAAAAGTAATACTGGGCTGATCACTAAAGGTTGTTTCTATTGTCGCCCTTTGCGGCTTTTAATCTCATGAGAACAGTGCTCACGGCTCAAGTCACTTGCTCTTTCTGCCCAACGGCCGAGATGGGAGCTGTTAGACGCGATGTCAAGCGTGGCCATGGTCCATGGTGATACCATTTTCGCAACTGAGTCTTCGGGAGAGATAACATTACCAGTAGTTCACGTGACATTGTCCTCTTCTCCACTTTTAGCACTCTTCTCCAACATCACATCGACCGCTTGAGGACGGGCCCAAGGCCGTGGGACTTGTTGGCATGGCAGATATTTTGTGAGTGTCTGCAGCCCGTAAGGACATGTAAAGCCTTTGCCGTTGATGCTTCAGTGCCGATCAGCTGCATTGACACTGTCAACCCTTGATAGTGAGCTGTGAGCATAGGACGATCATATAAAGTCAATCCAATTAACTTTCTGCTAAGTAGGGCCGAAAAGACAACCTCCGGCATAGTTTAAAAGTTCCAAAAGTCGGTAACTTTCACCTACCTTGACTTTTTCACACCTCTCTTCGTTCATGTTCTACTTTTGTCTTATTTCCTTTACACAACAAAATGCCAATAATTTCTCCCAGTTTTGATGTGCGTGGTGCCGATTATGACTCGGTCAACCAGGTTGGTTCAAAAGACCCAAATGCGTCACTAGAGCTCAGTTACGGGAGTTAGTGAAGGAATCCCCTGCAGTCTGCGTCGCAAGTACAGTATTGAAAAGGCTGGACGTGACGAAGACGTGCTTCTTACCATTGCCACTGGAAATCTTCTTTCAGCCTTCCTCTATGCTAATGCGGCTGCTGGGGAGTATATTCTGCCTTAAGCGCTGAGTCTGCTCGGAAAGAACCTTAAAGCCAGCTCAGCCAAGTTCCTGTTAAGTTGCTTCTGTGTAACGAGAACATCCGGAACATAGTCGTTGCTGCAGCGAGGATTGCCCATATATCCCCGCTCTCTTGGGTACTCTAGTCTTTGTCAAGTCTGCAACTCACCGAGTGGCTTTTCACTTGGACTGGTTCTGTACGAGCTTGAGTGGTGGCGTATAAGCGATCATAAGAGACTGAAAGCAACATGATTTGCATCCCTTTCTCCTCAGTAACTACTTACAAGCCAAAAGCATGTCCCCTTCTAACATGTGTATGATCAGCGAAGCTGTTGTCGTCAACGATGCCAACTGAGACCCAGCAAGCCAACTCCCTAGCTCACCACTCCGGCCTTGGAGGACTAGCTCACATCTTTGCGCCGCCCATATTGCAAGCATGCAACATTGCATGGTTGACCCGTTCTATTTTGACGGGACAACTCACTGGATAAGGCTGTTGTCTTCTCTTCTCTTCTGAAATTTGCGCGGTGCTACCGCATGACTCACTTTGTTTTCCCTGTGTTACCAACCCTCTTCCTCATTTTGAAATCAAAACTCGTGATCTGATCACTTTCCTTCCGTTGTGCAGGCCGTATCCGGTGCGGCGCCAATGGGAAAGGAGCTGCAAGCTGTGATGAGGAAAAAGTCGGGCAGAAGAAAGGCACAGGTTTGTCAATTCTGGGGGCTGAGGGAAATCTCGGGTACAGTGACTATCTTGCCACTGGCAGCCGGGCAGGATGATACAGGCAGCGTGGGATCTCTAGTCAACGGAACGGAAACACAAATCGTGAAAGAGGACGGAAAGGATGTTGAGTGCCCGGGCCGCAGTCGACGAAGAAGTTAACTAGGATATCACCGGGATAATTGTGAGATGTTTGTGGTCGGCTGGTCGGAACGGACGATGTAAGAGTCTTCAAGGCTGGGTTGTTGTGCATTATGGGCCGCAAGAAGGTGAGTTTACTTTTTTCAAGCAGACCAAACGGCGTCATGGACAAACACTTACCCAATCACCAGGAACTCATCAAATTCAAGGGGACGCAAATCGCCCCCACTGAGTTGGGGGCATTGCTCATCAGTCATCCAATGATCCAAGACGCCGCAGTTGTCGGCGTTCTTGCAGAAGGGACGGAGGTCCCACGGCAAGTCAATCGCTTGCCTCCTTTTTACAGTATCAATATGATATGGACCATCATCTTGACTCTTTTTCACTTTTTAGCTCACACGTTATTGCTGATTCAAAAATAATTAGCAAGCATGAAATCGTTGAGCAGGTATCTCGGCAGGTAACAAACCGCAAGAAGTTAAGGGCGATATCGGCTTTCTGCAGGCTATCCTGAAGAGCTCCGAAGGCAAGATCTTGCTGAGAGAGCTGAGAACCTTGGCAGCATGAGAAGCAGGATGGAGCAAACGGTAGACTGCGGGTGTGCAAAATTCACTGTCCATAATCAGAACTTGGCAGAAACTTGCAGTGGCTCTGGAGATCCTGCATGAGAATTTCGCTTTTGATCTCTTACATGAGGAACGATGCAGAACTGTCGTGGGCCTCACGGTTACATGCGTCACTGAGGATTGGCAACAGCTTTGCTAAAGAGGGTCAAGTAATCGCCGTTTGCAGTGTGCAAGTACCCAATCAATCAAAGAGTCGGGGCCGGCATACAAACGCTCAAGGCCGGTGAAGCTGCTCCCAGCCAGGTCCCAGATGGACATATAACCGTGAGGTTTATAATTTTTGTCCCAAAAGGTTGCCGATGTCTTTGGTTTTCTCGTCAACAATCTACATACTAAGCCTTTTGTTTGAGTCAAGTCCGGTTGACCTTTCTCAAAGCCATCATTGGCATCATGACTGAGGACACTGCTCGCTCCTCCAATGGAGGACAGCTTCCGGCTCTCCAATCAAAAGAACATCGCGACCTCCTTGATATAGTCGACAGACTGCGCTTACAGGGATTGAGCCGATACATTGACTTACCGCAAATCATTGTTTGCGGCGATCAATCATCGGGCAAAAGCTCGGCCCTCGAGGCAATTTCGGGTTTGTCGTTCCCAACTAAGGATAACCTTTGTACCCGGTTTGCTATTGAGCTCATTCTCCGTCGTGTCAACAAGACGAGTGATGATCTTGATATCAGCATTATCCCCGGCCCCGAGCGGAATGAGCAAGAAAAGGCTCGGCTCCAGAAGTTCGCGTTCAGAGGTGCCGTAACAGATCTGGACCTCGCCAGTGTTATCGAGGATGCAAAAGCCGCCATGGGAATCGGCGAAACGTCCAAGGTCTTCAGCACCGACATCCTTCGTGTAGAGATCTCGGGGCCGTCGCAACCACATCTCACCATCGTTGACCTTCCCGGCTTGTTCTTGGCCGGTAATAAGGATCAATCCGAGCAAGATGCAGCTTTGGTCGAACAGCTCGTTTTGTCGTATATGAAGAACGAGAGAACAATCATTCTTGCGGTTGTATCGGCCAAGAACGACTTTGCGCTTCAACAGATCACCAAGCATACCAGACGTCTTGACCCCCAGGGGAATCGAACGCTGGGCCTTATTACAAAGCCAGACACCCTGGATCCCGGATCTGACAGTGAGAGGTTCTATATCGAGCTCGCCCAAAATTTGGATGTTAAATTCCGCCTCGGATGGCACGTTCTTAGAAACCGCAAATATGCAGAACGTCACAGCACATCAGCGGAGCGCGATGCCGTTGAGGCAGAGTTCTTCTCCAAGGGAGCCTGGACTTCTCTGAAGCCTTCTCAGAAAGGCGTTGCTGCACTGCGATTGAGACTGAGCCATGTTTTACGAGAGCACATCTCGAAACAGCTTCCTCGTGTGATTGACGACGTGAATGAGGGTGTTCAAGAATGCAAGGACACGTTGGCGAGACTTGGTTCGCCCAGAAACACCACAGTGGAACAACGGCGGTATCTAATGGCGATCAGCACCTCGTTCACGGACGTTGTCAAGGCTGCCATTAATGGCGATTACAACACCAGCCCACTGCTTGCCACGTCACCTCAGTGGCGTATCCGCGCTGTTGTGCAAAACACCCTGACGAGGTTCGCGAGAGAGATGCATGTGAAGGGACATGAGAGAAGGATCATCGATGAGTCACTGCATGTCGACCAGCTAGAGAATGGCAGCATATGGAGCCTTAAGTTCGAGGATGATGGCTTGCCTCCAGCCGTGTCCATGGAGGATTACATGGAAGAGGTAAAGCAGCTACTTCAAGAAACTCGGGGTAGGGAGCTCCCTGGCACATACAACCCTCTCATCGTCTCGGAGCTGTTTGGAAAGCAGGCAAGGCCATGGAAAGGCATGGTTAGCGCTTTGTTAAATGAGCTGTTTAGCAGGGCGTCAGACACAGTCGAGGCCATCCTTCGAGATGTCGCCGACACTGAAACTGCTGATAGATTGCTGCAGCTGATTGTCAAGCACAAGCTGGAGGAGATCAAACAAGACTTAAACAAAAAGGCAGAGGAGATTTTGAAACCACACATTTTTGGACACCCGATCACATACAATCACTACTTGATCTCCAACGTTCAGGAGATTCAGACGACCAGGAATCAAAAGAATCTGGAAGAGAAACTGAAAGATTTTTTTGAAACCAATAAGATGGATAACACGGACCGGATGTATCAGTTCAAGATGACTGAATTGCTCAGTGCCTTGGCCGAGCACACAGAGCGTGATATGGAACGCTACTCTTGCACCATGGCCATCGACATGATGCAAGCATACTACAAAGTAAGTCATAAACTAAGAAGGCCAATCTGTAGATGCCACGATGAAGACTCACAATTATTATTTTTAACAGGTTGCCTTGAAGACATTTGTCGATGAAGTCAGCACACTAGCGGTTGAGCTGTGTCTAGTTCAAAGGCTTCCGTCGATCCTTTCCCCAGAAGTCATTTGCAGCTTGACAGATGACGAGGTAAGGGCGATTGCTGGAGAAAGCGATGACATTGCAGAAGAGAGGGCACAGGCGACCGAAAAGCTGAGCGTGCTGCAGAGAGCGCTGGAGGATTTGACCCGGCTCTGGATGCACCGTGGTTCAACATATTCTGATTAGGTAGTTCGTAGGGACCTTAACATTCGCATTACCCATCACCAAGTGCATTCCTATTATGTCTCTATTCTCTCCTCCGTACATTAATCGAAACAACTGTGCTTGAGTCCATAAACCCTTCGTTCTTCACCCCCATAAGCCAGCCCCATTCATGATCTGTCTCCCATCCAAGTAGGAGTCCCGTTCATGCCATCAATGGTGTTTAACCCTTGCAAAGTGGATGGTGATGTTCTCAAAGGGAGGATGAAGAAAAGAGGTTTTTTGAGGCTGGAAGCGTAGAGAGCTGAGACAAAGCAATAATAACTGTAGTCATACGTCTGTGTCCTCAAACCTAGGATGTCAGCAATCACCAACTGGTGGTTGGCTTGGCGCCGAGAAGGCCTCTGGTGTGGGGGGTTTGATTATGTAATCACACGGGCGGGGGGTTACGATCTTTGAGCGCCGTGAGATGGCTGTCGAGCTGCCAATGCGGGTCCCTGGCAGGCGCAGCTGGCGTCACCTACGGACCTGTACACAGCACCCCCTGGTCGGCGGGCATCCCTCATCCAACGCCAACTCCAACCTGGAACAGCGTGCGAGTGCGAGTTTGTGCCAGCTCGCAACGCCGACTTCACTCCACTCTGATAGTGAGACCGGAGGGAGAGGGAATGCATAATTCGCAACATCCGCGAGCAAGCATTGCGCCAACAGTTCGACAGTTTCTTCAACGCCCATAGCCGAGTTCTTATCTCTCGCATCACCACATCGGCTCACTACCTACCTTCAGATCACAACCTACACAATGTCGACCCCTGCGCCGCCCGAGGAACAGGCTCGTCTGCTCGAGGATGCCCTCATCGCTGTGCGCCAGCAGACAGCCATGATGCGCAAGTTCCTCGACACGCCAGGGAAGTTGATGGACGCGCTGAAGTGCTGGTTCGTCCCTACCCCGCTCTCTCCCCCCCTTTCCCAGGGTTTCCTGTTGCGTTTCCCCTTGCTGACGTTCTCATCTCGCTGTTGCCAGTTCTACTCTCGTGTCCGAGCTTCGCACCAGCAGCCTGAGCCCAAAACAGTACTACGAGCTGTACATGGCGGTCTTTGACGCCCTCCGTTACCTTTCAGCCCATCTTCGCGAGAACCATCCTGTCAACCACCTCGCCGACTTATACGAGCTTGTGCAGTATGCCGGCAACATCATCCCCCGTCTTTATCTGATGATCACCGTCGGGACCGCCTATATGTCCATTGACGGTGCCCCTGTGAAGGAGCTGATGAAGGACATGATGGACATGAGCCGCGGCGTGCAGCATCCGGTTCGCGGTCTCTTCCTGCGCTACTACCTCTCGGGCCAGGCTAGGGACTACCTCCCGACTGGAGATTCAGATGGCCCAGAAGGAAACCTCCAAGATTCCATCAATTTTATTCTCACAAACTTCGTCGAGATGAACAAGCTGTGGGTTCGCTTGCAACACCAGGGCCACTCAAGGGAACGGGATCTTAGGACACAGGAGAGGAGAGAGCTTCAGTTATTGGTTGGCAGCAATATTGTCCGGCTGAGCCAGTTGGTGGACCTGCCAACATACAGGGACAGCATTCTCGGACCCCTTCTGGAGCAGATCGTTCAGTGTCGTGATATCCTGGCCCAGGAATACCTTCTCGAGGTCATCACTCAAGTCTTCCCCGACGAATACCATCTCCACACTCTTGACCAATTCCTTGGGGCTGTCTCCAGGTTAAACCCTCACGTTAATGTCAAGGCCATCGTGATCGGTATGATGAATCGGCTTTCAGATTATGCCGAGCGAGAATCCCAAAATGAGCCAGAAGAGGATCGGGCGAAACTGGAAGAGGAAGCCCTGGCGAAACTTCTCGAGAAGACTAAGCTGGGGCAAAATTCTGAGCTCGAGCCGCAAAATGGCGATCACCCGGATACTGAAGTTTCTTCAACTACGGATTCAGTCCAGGCGCCGTCAACCGCGGACTCCGATACAACTGCGGTCAACGGGGAGGAAGAGCCAGTCAGGAAACGCCGAGGCATCCCTGTAAATGTCCCGCTTTACGACATCTTCTTCGACCAAGTGCAGCATCTGGTGCAGGCGCAACACCTCCCCATTCAAGACACCATTGCCCTGTGCTGCTCACTGGCCAACCTGTCTCTCAATATTTATCCCGAGAGGCTAGACTATGTGGATGGAATCTTGGCATACGCCTTAGCTAAGGTCAAGGAGCATGCCAACAGCGCAGACTTGCACTCCCAGCCCGCTCAGCAGAGCCTGCTATCTTTGCTGCAAAGCCCGCTGAGACGATATGTTTCTATTTTCACCGCGCTGTCGCTTCCTACCTACGTTTCACTCTTCCAAGCCCAGACATATCCGACTCGGCGTGCCATCGCGGGGGAAATTGTCAGGACTTTGTTGAAGAACCAGACACTAATCTCAACACCTGCACACCTTGAGAACGTCCTAGAAATCCTCAAGGTCTTGATCAAAGAAGGCTCGCAACCTCCGGCCGGCTATCCGGGCGTTGTGCAGCCTAGGGCTCGGCCACTTGAGACAGACGAGACAATGGAGGAGCAAGGGTGGTTGGCACGCCTTGTGCACCTAATTCACTCAGACGACAATGATACCCAGTTCCGTTTGCTCCAGATGACAAGGAAAGCATATGCCGAGGGTAATGAGCGTATTCGGACTACGACCCCGCCTTTAATCACCGCTGGTCTTAAACTTGCGCGCCGCTTCAAGGCTCGTGAGCACTATGATGATAACTGGTCATCGCAGTCTTCATCCCTATTCAAGTTCCTCCATTCTGCCATCTCAACTCTGTACACCCGGGTTAATGGGCCTGGAGTGGCAGATCTTTGCCTGCGCCTGTTCTGCTCCTGTGGACAGGTTGCGGACATGACAGAATTTGAGGAGGTTGCCTATGAGTTCTTTGCCCAGGCGTTTACTGTTTACGAAGAGTCAATCAGTGACTCGAAGGCTCAGTTCCAGGCTGTCTGTGTCATTGCCAGCGCCCTGCATCGCACTCGAAACTTTGGTAGAGAGAACTACGATACCCTCATTACCAAGTGTGCTCAGCACGCTAGCAAGCTGCTCCGCAAGCCTGATCAGTGCAGGGCAGTCTATCTCGCTAGCCACTTGTGGTGGGCTACGCCCATTGCGGCCAGGGGAGAGACAGAAGATACCGAGGTGAGTTTCTTACTATGTTTAGACCCTCGACGAGGATAGACACTGACTGTCCGAGCAGCTCTACCGTGACGGCAAGCGCGTCCTCGAATGCCTCCAGCGCGCGCTCCGTGTCGCAGACTCGTGCATGGAAACGGCTACATCTATCGAGTTGTTTGTCGAGATTCTTGACCGCTATGTCTACTACTTTGACCAGAGGAACGAATCGGTATGTCTACCCTGGGAAGTCTAGTTAGTTTGTGCATGCAACTGATCACCATATCTAGGTCACAACCAAATACCTCAACGGGCTTATCGAGCTCATCCATTCCAACCTGGCTGGCAATCAACAAGACTCAGCGTCGGTCGAAGCTAGCAGGAAACATTTCATCCAGACGCTCGAGATGATCCAGAGCAAGGAATTTGAAGGTATCGTGGTGGCGCCCAAGTGAGGCACAAGTATCGAAGGGTGATAAAGCGGAGCTGGTGAGGTCTTGCTATAATGGAATGATGACTGGAATGGTCAGCGGGATCCGGTTACGGCTGAATGAATGTCCAACCAACATAAGATATCTAATCTTTATCGACGTACCTGCGGAGTGACAGTAAGGGCAGGACATTGCCCAGGTTTTTGTTTGAGTTGTACATTTATGTAAATATGTTTATACCATTCTGTTCTGCCTCCCCGACAGTCTTCATCGACCTTCCCAATCCTTCTTGCTAGTACTGCTCGTATACGCAGAGAGTATTTGCAGGACAACCTGTGAACAACATTATAGCTGAGACCCTAGTATTTCTACGAGAAAACACAAGCGTTATGTACAATATAGAAAAAGAAAACGAATAGACGCCTGCGATGGGTTGAAGAACAACAGATACAGTTTTAGGGGATTTTAGCCTCACTCGCCTCAAAGTTCAAAAGAATTGGCGAGGAGATTCGAAACAAGGGACGGTGATGGGGAAAAAAAAACCAGGGAGGAACGATCCATGACGCCAATGCGATGCCAACAGATTATGGAAACGGAGAAAAGAAAGATACTGAGACAGAACCAACCTCCCCACTACCCGCAATCCTTCTACCTTACACCATCCAGCCCGCTTATGTGATACAGAGACAGCATTGGAAGCTCAAGACCGCCCGTGTTCCACCTGCAAGCTATTGCAGGAGCAGTACCGTTCTGATGCCATTCAGTTCGCTCAACTAGGGAATAAGCGCATGCCGCTTGTATATAAAATAACCAGCTAGATGAGAAAGAAAAATGATCGAAATTAATGTGTAGATGGGGTATGACATGAAAAACAAGCGTGTTGAAAAAAAAAAGGTTTGTCCACAGTGAAAAAATTATGAAGAGTTCATTCCTTCCACAAGGTTGGCTGCGGCTTGCTTGATGATACCAGCAACCTTGTCGGCAGTCAATTGAGCTTGAGTCCAGTTACCCGAAAGGATGGCGTCTCGGATAGAAGGGAAGTACGCATCCCGGTCCGTCGACCATTGCAGGGGACCGAAGACGACGTGCTTGAACTGAGTACGGTTCGGAATCTGTTCACGTCGTGTCAATAGTTGGTCACCAAAGACGATGTCAAATGAGAGAAATACTTACCCCGTCCAAGTCAAGCAGATCAGACTCGAACTTGGCCATGCGTGAGTTGTACTCACAGCGCTGCCGGCCAGTCGAGGAGGGCTCCCACCCGTTGGAAGCCATGACGCTGTTCTCCCATGCCACCTCGAACTTGATGAACTCGTGAACCGACTTGTCGACCTCCTTAACAGCGTCCTTGAGTGCGGCGAGACTGAATGGCTTCTTTTCCGGGCCGATAGCCGCCTTCTTGGCGCCCTGTTCGTCCGCCCACAACTCGAGCTTATCAGTCCACGTGGACAAGCTGCTGGCGTAGGAGATCATGTCAAACGGAAGCACAAGTCTGTCGGACAGCTCAAGGACCAGTAGGCCAAGAACCTGAGCGAGGAGGGCGTGGTAGACGAAACCGGGGTCGCCGTGCTGCTCCATCCAGTCGAAGTTATCCCAGTTCGAATGGCGGGGGTAGCCCTTGCCATCGAAGTGAAGGTCGAGAGAAGAGGTGCCGACAATGTCCTGGAAGGCAACGTAGTCCGAGTCGGTCCCGAGGCCTTCGATGCGTCCTTGGCGTTGCTCCCAGCGATCGCGTAAGGTAGTGTTGTAAAAGGGATCACCAACTCGATTCAGGATCTGGAGAAGAAGCCTGTGAAAGACAGGAGAGCCGGCAGCGCGGAAGGTATCCCCTGATACCGCCTTGTCGAGATTAATGTAGGCGAAGGCGTCCTTCCGCAGGCTCTCATCGTTCTGTTCGACGTACTCCGTAGAGCCGATCAGGTTTTGGGCACCACCATCCCAAGACATGAATTCGATGGTGCGCTGCGGGCGCCAGCCACGTGCAACGAGGTCGCCCATAATGCGTGCGATCTCGAGCATGATGGCTGTACCTGAATGCGGGCTGGCGGCACCGAAACCCCACGCATCGCGGTGGTTGCCGATGATGACCCTCTTTTCCTCCTGCTCGATGCCTTCAATGCGGCCGTACACATTCCAGATAGGCTGCTTCTCAATCTCGTCTTGCTCGTTCTTGAGCAGAACGATGGGCGAGGAGGCATTGCCGGTCCACATATCCTTGTAGTCAAAAGCCGAACTGCTCCACGTGTCGGGGATAGGGTCACCAAAGCCCTTGAGCCGTTTGAGGAGGGGCTCAGCATCTCGCCAAGCCAAGGGAAGGCTGGGGATCTTCACCAGGCCCTTAGTCTGGTCTACTTTCATGCGTGGCATGCGCTCCTTGCTGCCCCATCCAGGAGTTAAGACATCACCAACAACCCAGTTTCTCAGGCTTACCGAGGCCCTTTCCACGCCATCGGCGGGAAGATGGGGGCCATTGGGTGCACCGGACTGTGGCTGGAAACGCCCATGATCTCCGGGATTGCTGAAGATTAGACAGCCGGAGAACCCTGCCAATTCGGCAGCCTTGACTTGCAACGCCGGGTCGTCCTGCGACCCACGCGAGCGAACCAGGGCAATGGCGCCCTTGGTGTCAATTCCTTTCTTTTTAAGCATCTCAAAATCCTCTCTGGTGCCGTAATTGGCATAGATCAGTGGTCCTTTGACCGTACCAGACTTGGAGTGGCCATGAAAGGCATATGTCTGATGACCTGCCGTTTCACTGTGCGTTTCTTCTTCTTCCAGTTTTGCGGACCAGGTGGGCTTCCCATCAGGGCCTAAAACCTGAACGGCCCTCCCGTCAGCCTTAGGGTAGTTTAGGTAAACGTGATATACATCACGTTTGACCTCGTCCAGGCCATAACTCTGGAACATCAGCTCGATATCTTCCATCAGAGCAAAATCGCCCTCTGTTCCTGAAAGATGGGCGTAGCTCGTGAAGTGCTTAAGGTTGTCCCTGATTACTCTCGGGTCAACGCTGGCCTGGATGTGTATCCTAAGGGTCTCCGGGTCGATCTGGCGAGCCATACGACGCGCCATATCGGAGAAGACATTGCTTGCGAACAACAAGTAAAGGAAGCCCAGGACAACAATCAACGCCAGCACGCGGGCGACCAGCAAAAACAGCGCGGTGCTCCCCAGCTTTGGCAACGCGAAGCGCCACCTGGTCGTCTGCGTAGAGTCTGTTGCACCCGAGCCATCCGTGCCAGCGCTCCCGCCTCTACCACCTGCATCATCGCCGCTGCTGTCACTGTCTCGACCAAGCCGTATCCTTAACCTGGGAACAGGTAACCTCCAGCGCCATTTCCAACGCCATTGCGGCAGCGCCAGGGACAAACGGCCGATTCGCTTCCCCCACAGCGACGCGCCGCGACTGCTACGCCCGTGGACGTCTGAGTCGTCGATCTCAAGCTCTTGCATCTCGCGCCGGACCTGATCAGCCTCGCGCTCGTCGGCATCCGAGTCTGAATCGTCCGAGGAGCTGAACAAGCCGCTCTCATCGTCTGTCTCAACGGTTGGAGGGCGGTAGCCCCGGGGATAACGGCCCCGTTGCGCCTGATGCGAGGATTGTGAAGAGGACGCTTCGGATGCATTGCGCGGGTTTCGGAGAAGCGAAAAGGACTCGGAGGACTCGGGAGCATGGGGATCATCGACGGGGGAATGAGGACGGTTTTGGCTAGGAGTGGAGGGGGATACGTTGTTGGCACGGCTGCTGCTGGCGACAGCCTCGTCGTAGGTTGGTATCGGGGGAATGGGATCGTAATCTTTGCTGTTTGGCGCCATGGTGCACAAAATCGGCTACGGCTAGATGCGAGCGGTGTTGCAATGTGGAGGGAGAGCGATGTTGATGTCGGGAAACTAGCGTGCGGTTGGC
>Ga0065720_1020320_pt1 | contig 15234 bp, 13 predicted proteins | sample Thericmetagenome_FD_59107 | JGI IMG/M metagenome (GOLD analysis project Ga0065720, IMG submission 59107) | Thermophilic microbial communities from the Joint Bioenergy Institute, California, USA of rice/straw/compost enrichment - eDNA_2 v2... | ecosystem: Engineered > Solid waste > Grass >... | reverse complement strand
TCGCGTCCGGTAAGCGCCGGGGCCAATCCCCCACTGGTACTGGCCAGCCGAAAATAGCCACACATCCCGCAAAGCTCTATGGAGAAGGCCGCGGACATCCTCGTTCTCCCGGGTAAATGAACACCGAGCTTTGGCACAGCTGAGAGCGTTCTTTGCGACATTGTTTTGTTTTGACAAGAGAAGTATCCTGCAACTTGCTCTTCAGCTTCGGCAATCCCGAGTTCGGGGTTTCGGGACGGTCACCCAAGCAATGATCCGGGCTCAGAGTGATGTGGATTGCACAACTTGCAGCACTTTTTGAAGGAGATGATGAGGATCGTGAATATTTTCTAAACAATGGCAAGACCATAGATAAAAATTCTCATGATATAGTTCACTGATAGCCGAGCTGAAGTAAGGGCCGGCTTGTGGTGAAAGTACTGGATGTGAATAGGCTGATTCCTGGGTCTTCTTGCTGGCAAGGCCAAGCGAGCTGCAACCCAGGTTGGTAACCTTGAGGGCCCAATGCCCATTAGCACATTCCTCTCTTGTGGCCTGGTCATCTGTGCCAGTGGCGCTAGCACACTGTCTTCCGCAATGCAAGTCGACAATCCCGTCCACATCTTTCGACGTTAAGATGATCTTCTCCTTGATGGACCTATGAGCGAGAAGTTCTTACAGGGCCCTATATTTTTGTTTACGTAGAGATATTCAGCCCCCCAAGCTTCTATTGACTGGCTCCGACCACTGATGTCCGGCTGTGTCTTGATTCTAGGCTCCCCCGATCTTGCCCAGCCACGTCACGTTAGAAGGGAACATCGGGAGAGAGACGGGCCGAGGGAATCTGGCCTGTTTCCCCTCCACCTTGTCTGCCTTATGATGGTCTCAATGCCCGCTGCTGAATGGTCGCCGACTTGGTCGGCGGGTGCAACACTCGAGATAATGCAGATATCGTAGGCACAGTTGAAAACGCAAGACTAAATCATCTTTGCGCCAACTACAAAATCTCCTTGCCTACCGCCTCTCATTTGTGCTTTTGAAAACCCAGCTGCATCCTACCGCAGACCGAGAAAGAGAAAAAAAAAAAGTAACGAAATGTATCATCTAGACGACGTCAATTTCGTTACCAGCCCAGACCTCGAGGCGGAGAGCTCCTTTCCGGAGAGACATTTCACGCTATCCTACGACGACGAAAAGGACCCAGCTGTGGACAGTGTCTACGGCCAATTGGCCGTATCGAAACCTCAGCCTATCGAGTCAGCAGCAACCTCTCTTTGGTCGGAGGGCTGGTCCAGCCGAATCGAGCAATTGCATCATCGCAACCTTGTAAGTTATCAGCATCCTCCTGACCAATCTTGGGCTTAGTCGGTCTGACGGCGAAACTTAACATCCGGCCAGCCTTCTCAGGCTGCCCCTTTTGTTGAAAACCCCCTTTCTACCCCCTCGTTTTCTCAGACAGCATCCGGAGCGCAGGCAGAATGCGATCTGTTACGTCGACACTCGCTCGCAAGTCACTTTGGGCACTTCACGCAACATGATTTCTCCCTTGAGGATGAGCTCGATGGAAACCCACTCGCAAATGACGGCTCAGACGGTTCGTCTCCTACTACCGCAGGATGGCCCCTGAATCAAAGACCCCGGCGAAGGAGCCCGTATCGAATCACCAAGCCATCACAAACCCTGAGGCCTGGTCAGCACTCGCCCACCAGCAGGTTTCATGTCCAAGAATTCAATGCTGCCTCGACGAGCATCGACTGGCGTGAGTTAACAGAGGCATTCCAGACCGCCCACGGCGGTATGGGCACGGTTGCTCCATATGCCGCCTCGGACGTGACCGACGCCGACTTCTTCCTCCCATCGCAGGAAACGGGTTTTTCATCGTCGCCGTCGAATCATAACAATCAAAAAGCCGACTCGAAGCGTATCGCCCACAAGCTTTCAGAGAAGTCCCGCCGGAACCGGCTCACAATTGCGATTCGCGAGATCCAAAAGCTGTTACCCACGGAAATGGACCGAGATCGTGACTTTCTGGGAGACGGATCCACCTTAGGCTCGAGGTCGGAGAGAGGACGCAGCGAGTGTGACTACGTTATCCGTCCGGGTGTGCCAAGCAGCAAGCTGGATGTGGTCGAAATGGCCGTTGGCTTTATCAAGGACCTGAAACAGAGGAATAAAGACCTGGCTAGGAGAGCTCGCGAAGCAGAGAGTAAGCTGCAAAAGTGCCGTTGCCAGCAGGAACGGCATGGAGAGAGGGGTGTGGATGGACAAGGAGAGACGGGATAAAGGGATAGCTGTCACGATTATGGAGACATGGCATAGGAGGTGGGATGTGAAATCAATCATCTATAAAGCTAAACGATGTGAGGACATGAAGAAGTCATATATTTCATCACGTCTTACTGAGCAAATTTTTTTTCACAGCATTTCCGGATGTCATGGTAAAGATTTTCTATGGCGGTGCTCAATACCCGGAATTTTCTCCCATAACTCAAGACTGGCCGGCAAAGATGGTCGTTCAGTGTCACTCTGTTGCCTTTTTACATCGATTAGGACGAGTACCATCATGCTGTTATTGATAAAAGCATATCTCTGTATTTGAATTGGCCTAGTTTACCAGTCAATATCGACAACTATTAAAGACTTCCTCCTGCTGGCATCATTGACTCATCTAGCCCTTTGACTCTGGTGTTCAGTACATGCGAGTGAAGGCTAGCCAATAGCTCAATCGTGATAATAGCCTGTTTTAACTTTTAAAATCTAGCTGATGCTGATGAACCCATTTCCCAGTTCTTTTACCTCCGTGCTAACAAGGCTCTGGATAAGTGGGACCAGCGTTTAGCCTTTTCCCTCTTCACAGAGTGGGGAGCCCTTTTTCATTCTGAACAACTGTCCACCCAGAGCTCAACTCGGATGTACCGTGCACATTCCCGCTTCTAGCTGCACGTATTCTTGAATATGCCTGATTCCCTTCTATTTTTATTCCAAGCTTGCAGACTGGAGAGTTTTGCTAGCATCTTCCTTACCATAAATTACCAACCTAGCACCCCACGTGAGGTCAGCTGGCCGCGGAATACTTCCTCCTCAGGCTGCCCCCGCTCGCCCGGTGTAACCGCGCACTAGACTGATGCATAAAACGCACAGAAGCATCTCAAGAAAAAAAAAATCTTCCCCACCTTCTTTGTTAGTATAAGACCCTTCTGGTACGTTTGGGACATGTGTGGGCAACACACGTGACGCAGCCGTTCAGGCTTTCCCATCATGGGGCTATGCCTGATATTGCTGAGGAGTGGAATTCTGGTGCTCTTGAAAGCCTGAGCATTTCGAATGTTGGAAATTAAGCACTAAGAATGAGACATCGGGGGAATTCGTTGGATATTTTGGACTTCAGCGTTATAGGATATCTCATGTGGGTCTGATAATTCCTCATTCCTCAAGGGTTCAGAGTGCGGGACTTTTGCCCAAATAACCCCGGGGTGTACTATCTTATACCAAAAAGCAAGGATAAGTACTACAAAGTGTTGATAGATGATGGCTTGTAAGGGATAGGCAAGGTTTCATCCAAGAGAGCTGTTATTAGATGATTAAACTGTTCCGCATGTATGTCCGGATGACTCCGGGGGTAATGGAATAGATTACTATTCGAAGTAGAAGAGTTCAGTTGTTCATCTCCGTCCAATATTGACTTCCCTCTCCCAATAAAAAAGCATGAAGTAAAACATGAGAAAAATTTCTCACTTCGATGTAAAGCCTCATCTCAAAGTACAGGCTTCTTTGAGAGGGAAATCCAGAACTCTCTTCGAAAACTGAACCTTGATGCTAAAAAGCAACACACAATAACCAGCTACTTATCAGCCACGTCGTTCTTGATTGGAGTTCCACTAAGTATCCTTGATATTCACCATTCAAGTGCAAAGCATGCTTTGGCCTCTAAAATCAGTAAGGATGCTGTTCCGTCTTTGCACAGATTCAACACGATAAAAATCAGCGTACTCAGAGACTTAAGGGTACTAATAGCATGTCCTTCGTCAAGCATGATGCAGTGAAACCAGACCCGAAACATCTTGTCAGGGTACTTTTCCTTGAGCTTTTCGCACTGATTATTGCTGAGACTAATCGCCTTCAAGTTGTCTGACCCTTTTATCGGAGTGGAACTGTTTCAGAGGTTCTTCATTGGTCATAACCCTATCGCAAAGGATTAGTTCTGAAAACTTTTGAGAATTCGAAATACATGGTATATCAGGTTCATCTACAATATATCTGCGTTCATGTAGCGTATTCATTTCAATGCGGACCTTGTCGGTATTCATAAGGTTGGAGACCGTTTCCGTGATCGGATATCCCAGCAATCCATTGATTAACAGGGTTGGCTGGCACAGTGATCAACGTAATCTGCGCCTCTCTATCTGGACGGAATTTGTCATCCGTTGGAGGGCTGCCGGCGATGCAAGCAACAGCTTGGATCATTTCACCGAATCCCAATGCGTCAGCTAAGATTCCCCTCAATGGCGCAACGCTTTTTGAAATTCTCGCCCTGCTTTCTAGCTGTTATGGCTTCAAACTAGTCCAATGCCCAAGAGGCAACCAGTTCTTCTGGAGTCATCGACGGAGGATGTTGCAACATCTCCAAGAAGATTTGGCAGGGTTTTTTGGGTAGTATTTGTTCTCTTTTGGCAAGAATCTTGGGTGGATCGCTTTCTGCTGGCATCTCCGAGACTTTTGGTTCTTTTGGCCGTTGGTTCCGTGATGATTTTGCACTTTTTTGTGACTCAAGGAGAGTCATCAGAGATGGGAATTTGACAAGAACATCCTCGAAAAAGTGATTGTGATTTTGTCAGTTGTTTTGTCTTTCGCAGCTCGCTGCGATCGAACTTGAATGTATTCATTCTTCAAATCTTGAATATGTATTTCCACATAGGTCAACTCTCGAATGACTACTGTCAGGAGGGTCTTGTTATGCTCTGTCAGTCCTTTATTAGTGTGACAGAGTTGTAGTAGCTTCTTTTCAGATCTTAAAACTTTCTTGCTGAGAAGCATTTTCCGCTGTACGGCCAGCTCATCCTGATCATGTTTGTGACCTCTTCCCATCCAGTTCGCTTGATGTGTCTGCCCGCGGTTGGCTTTGCCCTTCCTGCGAGTACGGGACCGAAGGAGATCAGGCTTGTTGCTTTCATCCTCGCTTTCAGCATGGTGTTTACTGTCTCTGTCGGAGCTGAAACAGCTCTCATCTTCCTCCTTTTGATTGATCTACTTGTCATTAGAAGCGTCATGGGTAAGCTAGGAACAGTCGACTCTCGAGAACCGGACTCATCTCCAGTGTTTCCACGCGATTCAATGACTTTAAAATTCTGGATACAGACCGTGTCTGTGTCTGCTTCATGAAAAGTCCATCGCGGTCACCATCCTTTCCTGCTTGATGACGACTCCGTCGACAGTCTGTCTAGAACCTTCGGCAACGGATTGGACTGAATTGGCACTAGAGGTCGCGGCCTGAAGAACTGGGAATGAGAAGTCGGCTCTGCATCCGGCCCACCTGGATCCGTTGTATCATTGGCTGTAAGAATCAAAAATTCTTGTGCGTCTCGATGGTAGACATCTTCCGTCTACGAATCCTCAACAGTGTGGGGATGTAAAGCTCCTCTTCAGAAGTTGATCGAGATGTTTTGGTGGCATTATGAAGGGGCATGTCTAGCTTGTCCATGCCTAATGAAGGTACGCTCAAGTTTAAAACTGTATCCAGAACGTCTATTAAAGGCCTAAGCTTCTGAAATGAGAAAGCTCGCATATGGGAAATGCAATGATTATCGGGTCAAAGCGACGCTTGTAGGTTCTGTCAAAGCCAAAAACGAGTAGTGAGCAAATATCGGGAATTCACAGGTGCACAAAAGAACGTACCCGAGAAGAAGGAATGTAGAAATGGGATGCATCACTAAAATACGAGACAGGGATGTGGAAAAATATATGGCAATCGCTAGCCTGGTGGAAGGAAAAAAAGAGAAGAAAAAGAGTTTGGTTACCAATAATACTGCAGGGTGAGGGAACGAACGCAGAGATATATTCATGATGCATGTTTCTATACCCCCGAGAGTTTCCCTCATTGACTTATCTGATTCTTATAACCCGATGGGAAGAGCATATTTCTCAGGCCACTCCACACTTGGGAAATGTATGAAGTGAGGAATTTTTTTGGCGTGAAGATGGCTCGTCGGCGACAGACTCGGCCAGCTCAGAGAAATAAAGGATACGGGGAGGGAACTTAGCCATGAACCAAAAATAGATCACTTGGAATTTGCTAGATAGTTGCATGAAAAGCATTGACTTGCTGGTGAAACACGCAGGATGATCTGGATGACCTTTTGGTATGTGGGATGGGAGGATCAAGCAGCCCAATGCTACACTTTTCAACCCTTGCGCTATGATAAAAAAGTGGAGAATTGAAGAATAGATAAATTCTTGATGTGGCAGTAGTGGAAGGGAAGTATGTGAAGGGTCAAACTTGGAAGAAAGTGAAGGAGAAGGATGGGAAAGATCGGGAAGTAAGCAATGTATTTTGGGTGCCGTGGCCATGGAGCCGTACATTAGGAGTGTGGAAAGACTAGGGAAGGAGGAGAACACAGGGTCTTATTCAAAATAACCTCAAAAGTTTTGCGAAGTGAAGGGAGAGAGGGCATTGTGAGCGATCCCTATCTCCCTCTTTCCCATCAATACTACCGCCAACCTTTCCATCCGTCTCAAGCTCTCTCGAGGAGAAATAAGCGCTTGGGAGTGAGCCAAAAAGAGCTGTTGGAAATCACCATAGATACCCTTCCTGCTATTTCCGTGTCTTCAGGTGCTGAGTGACATTCGGCAGCCTGCCTTTTCTCAACATCAAAAAGCTTCCAGGCCCTCAGACACCAGAGGAAAGATGCGCCAACAAGGAATGTGATGCCGATGTAGATTTGAGATGGCAAGAACTCTTCGATGCCATGACCTTTGACCATCTGCAGCGAAATGGCAACCCCAAACGTAGCTGGCAAGACCAATGAGAAGCAAATAGCTCCAAATGCACTCGCAGCCTGGTCAATTTTCACCACCTCAGCCAGAATAGGGTTCACGGTGCTCCAGAAAATGCTAGATACGGGGCCTGCCAATGCAGCGAACACCAACAGGCCTGGATAACTCCGCACGAAGATCCAAACCGTCAAGCACAGCACACCGGACAAGAGATGGGCAGATAATGCTGTGTTGATACGCCCAAGCAAGTCACTGTAATAACCGAGCACAGGTCGACCGAGGCCTAAAGACAGGTTCATAATCGCCTGCACAACAGAGCCTTGAGTGGGAGTAAGACCGATTGACGTACCATATGTCGGAAGGATGTACCAGAGTGAGACGTAACCTAACTCTGTGATAAATCCCCAGGCAAGGACCAGCAAAGTCTGTGTGTGCAGGAACTGACGGATAGAGACTGAGTAACGGGGCTTGTAAACGCTAGCAGTTGTGTTGTTCGACCCCGTTAGTGAGTTGTATTCACGGAAGAGAAGGGCACAGATGGTGTTGCCGGCTATGCAGATGTACCCGAGGATACGCCATGCCCAAAGAATTCCGACGCTGCTGATGAGACGGCCAGTAATGAGATTGAATGCAAAGCCGCCGAATCCGACACCGGAAGTAGCAAGGCCGAGGGCAAGGCTGCGACGCTTCGAAAACCAGGGCGGCAAGAGAGACATGGCCTAGATTCGCCAGTTAGCTAGTGTCTATGACCGGGAGGAAAGATCTTAAGACTGCATACGGGAATGTAAAGAAGACCTTGTCCCCAACCGAAGCAAAGAGAATAAGACACAAAAAGATGCCAGATCGTGGTTGCATTGGATGAGGCAGTCAGCCCTGCAAATTGTATGGCGGCCCCCAACAGCATCGTGACTCTTGACCCAACCTTGTCCTGGAGAGCAACGCAAATGGGCGAGATCAAAAGTGCCTGCGAGACAGCTAGGCCGCCAATCATGGCGTATTCAAACTCAGTCGCGTGGGAGAACGTGTTGTAGACCGTGTACCAGTCCAGGAAAACTCCCCACGCTGAGTTAACCCCGCAGGTACAGGCATTGATGATGAAAGAGCAGATGGTGCACACCCAGCCGTAGCCACCGTCGGGAGGGGTATGCTCAATGATTTCAATGCCAGACGTATTGGGCGTTTCAGGGTCGGTGTCGCGCTGCTCAGCCGATGCCGACGTTGTTGAAGAAGCGGCTAGCATATCTCCTCCCGCAGAATGAAAGGTCTCAGTAGTAACTTCACAATCACGATGACGCATTTTCTTAGGAAAGGGGTTGTCGCCTCTGAGATACTGTTGCTCAGCCATTGGAAATTGTTGCTAGAGTCAGTCGGACGGACAGATTGAAGGCTGAGGTAAACGAGGGAGAAGTGGTGGGGGGGGTGAGAGACGGGAAGACATCCCAAACAGTTCTGGCACCGAGATTTGTAGACAATGGATCAGGTGCATTGGCAGAGAAAAGAACGGCCAAAACACAAGCAAAAACACGTCACATCCATTTGTACTCACCAGCAAATGATCTGAGCACAGTGTTCTCGGACTCTCGGACGGAAGAACAAGTTCCTAACCTTCCGCCCAGAATCAGTAAACAAGCCGCATACTGCTCGATATTTCATGTTTGTCACTGGCTTGAGCCAGAGCCATCATTCCTAACATCAAAGCGCATGAGGCTCAGGCAAATGGAAGCACAGAGTCTCGGCCATAATGCGACTGGGCTAAATTGTGACTAGCTAATCATGCAGGAAGGTCTTGAGGAATTGATCCCTCACAGAAAAGGCTAACAGCATGTTGATATCTTCCCGGCCTTATTTCTTTTACTCTTGCGTCCATTCACTTTGCAATAAGGTAAATTCGGAGGTTTCCAGAACTTTACTCTCAACAGGGTCACATTTTGGCATCGTTGCGATTTTTACAATGGCCTGTCGGATCTCGTTCGTCGATCAGAACTCACATGCCAAGACCAGACGTTGCTGTGGCGATTGTCAATGTTTACTGGTTTAGTTTGCCAAGACTTCAGGGGCTCAGGGGGTGGACATCGGGAATCCTGTCAACCTTTCATGACCTGAGCAGTTCAGTAATGACTTACCTATCATCACTGAAAACTAATTTTCTTGTTATAGAGACTCCATGAGCTTTCCAAAACCTGTCTTGTCCTTACCCATCTCACCAGTCTACTTGCTCTCAAACGACTCAAGGACTTCAGCCATATCCTCCGCCATGGTTTTTACCTTCCTCCGAGACTCACCCTACTCTCTTCCAGCTCGACATTTGCTTCCTTCGACTTTCTCATTTGCTTCTTTCCCAATCTGCCACCATTTTGCTTCCCTTTACCCTTTCTCTGATGAGTAGCCCTCTCCCCTTCCTCATCTTTCCTATGTTCTGTGGAAACACGATATCATTTTTGTCGTCCTTCTCAGCACTCTCATCCTCACTAAAGAGCATCAACGGCTCTTCTATTGAAGGTATCATTTTCTGCTTCTTGTATGTCTGCAGCGCGCTACCAATTGTGGCCATTTTCTTGGAACTCCATCACTCTCTCTCATCCACGCTGTCCTTAATGACTTTTGCAAAGTGGGATTCTTTGGTATGACAGATTTGGTGAATGCGGCTAAAAGCTTGAGTTTTCATTACCGTGTCCCACCACTTGTCGACCAAAGTGATTTGCCACTAAGAGGCTGAGAGTCTGTGCGCCAAACCTGATAGAGGCAATCTATCGTGCGATCTGGGTTAGCAATGTGCCTCAGATGCCAAGAGAATTGAGTCTAAACTCACCAGGATCTTGAACTTCAAGATTGGTACTAAAAGTCTTTATGACTTTGTTCTTTGAATAGTTCGTCACTTCATCAACGTAATAAAGAAAACCAATGCCCTCTTCAAAGAGCATCCTGCCAATCATGCCGGTGAGCTTTATTCAATTAATGAAGAGACTAACTGTCACAAGAAGTCAATAAGCTATCTGTGTTAATCACCAAGACGAAGCTATTCTTTAGGAACATGCCTGCAATCTTGCCCTCAGGTGCCTGTTGCTGCCACTCCAAGATTTCCTTCTTGACAGCAATTGTCTGGCACTGGCCAGAAGCACTTGATTGGGGTCATCTTCATCCTGTTGGTGGGCCTGATTGGAACGGCCCTTAAAATTGAGAATGCGATTGCTGTCAATATGTTGATGTTCGTTCCTCCTCTGCCCTCCCCTTCTCATTGGGGCTCTCTCATAGGCGAACTGATCTTCGCCACTATTGTTCTCTTCTTCGGATCTTTCACCTATCGCAGGCTCGACGAGCCGTTTAAGATTGAGCTGAGGATTTTCACAATAGGGATAAACATTAATTTCTTTTAGAGTATTCTCGAAAAACTCTTTACAAAATGTATGACTGCACAGTTCATGGCCTGACTTCGGCTGGGCAGGCCATTAGACCGGACGCTTACAAATGATAGCTCAGTCGTCATTACTGAGATATTTTATCTTGACTTTGATATTGCTTTCATCTTCTGGTTCCTTTCCAGGCGGCTATGTTCTCCATGGTGTGTTTCTGTTGTTGGAAAGTTTGGGAGGAGGAAGTTTCCTGTTTGGCCATTCTATCAGCCCTGGTTGGAAATAAAGTCGAGAATGGTTTCGCTTCCGTGGATGTCTGGGATGATGGTTTGTCTTGGAGGACAGTAGGGCACGTGAAAAGGGCAGTCTTCAGGGAAGCTTGTATGTGAAACGATATTTTATATATGTGATCCCAATCAAAGAAACAGACCAGAGCTAGAAGTCTCGCAGGCCAGTCTGGGAGGTGTGTGATATTTGTTTTTTTTTTTTTTGTGTGTGTGTGTTAGTGGAACTCAGATTGACACCTTATGCTTCAGAAAGCTGGCGGAAGTAAAGCCGAAAGTAGGCGGTTTAAAGTTATCAGAGAAAAACCGGGAGAAACAGAGGGTACAAAAATGCAAGCATCAAGAATATGATGAAGGTGGTAGTCGGAGAGAGGGAAACTTGACAAAAAAAAGTATCACCGGAAAGGCTAACTTGCTGAATCCCCTTGTTCCTCTGATAGGAAGATGCCAAAGAATATGAGGGTGACTCTTCACTCACGAATAATTGAATTCAAAATGCCGGAATATCGATGTCTGCAGGGTAAATTTGGTTTTATAGACATATTAAAAAAGAGGTGGATGAGGGGGGTTCAAAGGAAGAAATGAGTGCCTTGGGGTGAGGGGGAAGGGGGATCGGTAGGTTTCGGAAGCAGAGAGGGGAACGCTGACGAGTGACAGATGCAGCTTTGTGTGATTGAAATGTGAAAGAAGGATGGAGGATGGAGAATGGGAATAAATTGGCAAAGACGGCGAAGGGAGGCGTGGGGCAGGTGGAAGGGTGGAGTGCAGCAAAAAAGGAGGGAAAAAAGGTTGTTAACAAGGTGGACAAAGGACCATGATTAGTGGAAGCTAAGTGTGGAGGGAACCCATGGATTTATTTATCGGAATGGAGCGGCATAAGCCATTAAACCTGAAGGTGTGTGCTACCATTCAACTCTCGATCTGTGCTGTAACAGCTCTGTTATGCCTGCCTACCTATGTGCAGCCCCGAGGATCAGAAGAGACTCCTGAAAATCACCTTCCCACGCCAACTCCATAAATCATCCCGCCGATTAAACTGCATAATGCTTTTTTAGTCCAACTCCCCAGTAACATAGCCAATCTGCTTCCTCTGATCAAGCCCCCCAGCTGCCAACCTCGTAGCAAGGACATTCTGGCTGTCCACCAACCGCTTATGCTCCGTAATCCTCCTGATGGTTCTCTCATCCGCAGCCTTCTCGATCCTCTCGATCGCCTGCCGCTCCTCAATCCGAAGCCGGCTAAGCTGCTGAGCATTCCTCTCCCTCTCCGCAGCCTGCTTCATCTCCCACGTGAGTGCCATCTCGTGTTTCTTCTCCTCCAGTTCCATCTCCGCCTCGGCGATCAGCCGGGCCCTGGTAAGGCCGGCTTCTGTCAACCGATGCTCGTGTTGGATGGCTGCCTCGCGCTCTTCCTTGCGCCGTTTCAGCTCCGCAGCAAAGGCTTCCTCCTCGATCTGCTGCCGCTCGCGCTGGTTGGCTAGTTCGTTCTCGTGCCGGCGGCGGGCACACGCATCTTCAAGCTCGGCTCGAGAAAGGAAGATCTGGTTCTGGAGCTGCGCAATTTCCTTTGTGCGCTCCAATGCCAGCTTGTGGTCTTCTTCTTCCTTCTTGATGCGGTACTCGCGGGCCTTGCGCTCACGCTCGGCTCGGAGAAGTTCCTCAGGGAGGTTGACTGCGCCTTCGGGCTGGGGGACCGTGGGGTCATTGGCGTAGTAGACATCTTTGCAGCGAGACATGCGGAGGACCTTAATGAGGTCTTGGTTGAGCGGGGATGGTGGCATGACGCGAGCAACATATTGGGTTGGGGAATAAGTGTACTCGCCATCAGAGTAAAGATAACAGGGCTTGTTGATGTCATGCCAAATGGCTCTGAGGAGGGCAGTTGTGGTCTGGACGGGATTTGCCGAGTGGAGGGCCAGGTGCAGAACAGTCTTGCCCTCGCACTGTATAGTCGGGTCAGAGCCATGGTCGATGAGGAATCTGATGGCCTGCTCCATCTTCTTGATACGCTCCCTGTTCATCTCACCAGTGCTACCGGCGTTTAGGCACAGCTCACCGAGGGCACTGCGGCCTCCATGCAGTGGACTTGGGAAATCGGGCTCATGGCCATGCTTAATCAGCGCCTCCATCGCAGCAATATCGAGCTCTCTCGCGGCGTTGTGAAGCGACCCGTCATTGATGGACGGCTCAGCCACAAGGAGGATTCCCAACAGAGCAGCCCCCATTTCTCCGCCAATCTGGGTTGCCATGGTTAGAGGAGTATTGCCTGCTGAATCCATCACATCAACAACTGCGCCTTCGAGTATCAATGTCTTAACAAGATCCAGCCTCCGGTGCTGGACTGCCAGCATGAGCGGTGTTTTCTTCGAGATGTCGGTTTCAAAGTTGACCTTGGCATTACGCTCAATCAGGAGTTCTATGCATGCACTGCTGACTCTCTTTTCCGGCTGGAGGAGTGCCCAGAAAAGAACCGTGACGAATTCCTCTTCTTCTACCTCATCAGTGACACGCACTCTTGTAACCTGGTCATGATAGTAACCAGCATTGAGCAGGGCTTCCAGAATATCCACAGATCGTGGGAATCTATCCAGGGCATGGAACAAGATCGGCATGAAGGAGGGGTGGTTGAGGACGGTATCAAGTCCATCTTCTCCGTTTCTGTAATCCGCAAAGACGTGGATGAGCCTGAGCACCTCGCTCTCATCCAAACCAGCCTCAAAGATATACGGGAATGCCAGAGACACTGCAAGGGAAGAGGGCTTTTGATTGAGCAGCTGCTGGATCAGATGAGCATCTCCTTTTTGAGCTGCTTTCTGGAGAACCAAACCATCTTCATAGTTAACGTCCACGGGCGACTGCAAGAGCCTGCGCGCAAACTTGCGTGCCACTTCATCCTTTTCCGAGTCGAAGGCATCAATGCAAGTAGCCAGTGCCAAAGTCAGCGCCTTTCCTTCAGCGCCCTTCCCCAAGAGCAACTCTGCAACCTGGAATCCCCGCTCTGTCATCCAAGTCTCTCCGGCCTCGGGGGTGAACACCTGTTGAAAACTCCAGGAGATGTCTTTCTCCGCGATCTCGAGCTCGAGCAGCATCCCCAAGATATCGACCATCATCAACTGCGCTGCATCGATCAAGGTCTGGCAGCCATTAGCTGTTGGAGACGCTCCGTGGTCAAGCAATAACCTGACTAGTCTGGCATCGGGTTCATCCTTGACTGCCCGATTCAGCGTGATGTCAATCTCCTCGCATGGCGGCAGCCCGGCTTCAAACAGCCATTTGATAACCTGGTACCTGGCATCGCGGCTGAGCTTCTTGCTTGCCTTTAAAGAGCGCAAGAGGGTCTCTTTGCCAGGCCGCTTCTGTGTCTCGCTGACAAGCTCGACGCCAAGCATCACCTTTAGGGTGCTGAAGACCGCGCTGCGGGTTGCATTCCACACGGCTTCACCATAGTTGAAGTCCGGGCTGGCGCCATACTGCATCAGCAGACGAACCAAGGGCTCGCCGTCGAGACCGAAGCGCGATGCAGTAGCGAGCTGCGCATCGACAACCTCGCCGTCAACGCCTCTCTCGAGGAGCAGGCGGAAGACCCGCTCGAGGGTGGGCAGGTCCTTGACGTTCGTCACCGCCTGGAAGCCCTTGACAAGAGTATGCTTCGTGACCTGGGCCCTGCTAGAAAGTAGCATCTCAAGCACGGCGTATGACCCGCTCTTGCAAGCTTGCACGATAGCCTGCCCATCTTGGTGATCGATATCAGCTCCAAAGTCAACCAGAACTTTCCCAAGCGCGATATCCCCCTCTTCCACAGCGGTTAGCAGTGCATCGGATACAATGGGACCCGGGAACCCCTTCTTGAGTAGACTCGTACAAATCGCAAGCCGCTTATCCTTATTCTTCAGATCCATTGCATGTTGGAATACCGTCCGCAGCACCGCAACCGAGTACTTTGCTGGGCTCTTCTCCAGAATGAGCTGCACGATCTCCGGGTTCTCGCTCATCACGGCTCTCGCGAGCGCCTTCCCGTCAGAAGACTCTGCATAGGCTGCGAGGAGCGCAATCAGAGGGCGATCGTTTGAAAGCGCAGATACGGCAAAGCCTAGCGCTCTGTTCACCTCGGTGGCCGGCGCGCCGCCTTCTATAAGCTTCTGGGTGAAGGTAAGACGGTCCATTGGCTCCAAGATGTTAAGGGCCTGCGGTAGGGCGCGGCCCAGCGAAGCAGGGGACGGGTTCGCGCTGAAGAGCATATCGACGATGGGCTCATTTGCAGCCCTCACGGCGCAGCAGAGGGCTGCAGCATTGTGAGCGTTGACATCGGCACCGGCGGAGAGCAGGGAGTGCAGAATGGAGAGGTCTTGCCTCTCGGGAGGGGTTTGGAGAAGAGTTTGCACTTCTTTGAAAAGTATAGCATCGAGGATTCCGTTTTCAGTCGTCCGGCTAAGGATGGAGTGAACTTTGTTAGCTTTTGTGGAGTTTCCAGGCGTTCCTGTGAGCAAATCGAGGCCACGGTAAAGGGTATCGTGATTGGGTTTGCCCTTTTCGAGGAGGAGCTCGAGTAATGCCGGCTCTGGATCCTCGGCAGCTGGGATAAGTTAGCAGTGTCGCGGTCCAATGTGTCTTTTTTTTTTTTTTTTTTTTTTT
>Ga0065720_1020318_pt1 | contig 15249 bp, 14 predicted proteins | sample Thericmetagenome_FD_59107 | JGI IMG/M metagenome (GOLD analysis project Ga0065720, IMG submission 59107) | Thermophilic microbial communities from the Joint Bioenergy Institute, California, USA of rice/straw/compost enrichment - eDNA_2 v2... | ecosystem: Engineered > Solid waste > Grass >... | reverse complement strand
ATTATACATGTTACCCAATTTCTACACTCGAATTTAATCTTCTTTTGTTACCCAATTTGAATTTGAATTAAAAAATCTTTTATAAAATCAAATGTAAAATATAAATTATAGTCTTCGTTTTTTTGAATTTCAAATAATTATCGATTCAAACTACGCAATATCTTATTTCAATAACACACTGTATCTAATAAATAATAAGCTCAATAAATAAAAAAAAAGATGCTGAGTACTCAGGTATTTCAAACCACGACAGCCTATGAAGGCAATTTAAAAATAACAGCTATGGACTATTGTGACTATAAATTGTATGTTGGTGATGAAAATGGATATATTTACAAGTATTCAGTCAAATCTGATCAGCAAAATGTGACAGTGGATCCAAAAAATGCCCCTAATGCTAAAATTGGTAAAGGAAAAGTCTTGGGTATTAAACATCTGCAATATGTCAATCAAATTCTGGTGCTTGTTGACAAACAGCTGTATTTGCTTGATGGTGAGACCTTATTGAAAATTCAAGATATAATCACTACGAAGGATTGTGAAATTGCAACCATTGATGAAGACCCTCAAATTGCACAAAGGTGTATAGCAAGACTTCTAGTCTACAAAAGCGATGGCAAAGTTGTATTCTTTGAACATGAGCAATATGAGAAGGGTCAATTCAAGATCATTAGTGACAATACTAAGCTGATTTTAAAACCCATATCGATGGCTTGGTTTGGAAAGAATATCTTTATTGCTTGGGAAAGAAGATCTTACCAAGTCATGGACTTCGACACTAAAAAATTGAGAGATATAGAAGGTTTCAAAGATTTAGCCCTACAGAAGCAAATGATTAAGATCATTAGTGAAGAAGAGACTTTGTTGTTAGGACAGAATGATACATTCATATCAATTAATAGTACAACCTGTGAACGCTTGAATAGAATGCCAATTTCCGTACCACCGAGAATTACAGGAATAAGCGTTCTACATCCATATATTGTGTTACTTTCAGACTCCAAATTATATTTTTATAACAAGATTGATATGAAAGGCAGGCAAAGATTACTTCAAGAGCTCGTTTTTGATCCAACAGGAAATAATCCTTCTAGAAGCATGACTCTCACTCCTGATAAAATTTTCTTCTCAACTGCTAATAAAATCATTTATTTGAAGCCAGTACCCTATGACCAACAAATAAGCAAATGTCTCTTTGAAGGAAAGATTGAAGATGCTATGATGATTTTTGATCAAAATGTATCTGAAGATGATATTGATAGACAAAAAAAATTGGAAACACTGAAAATCGACTCTGCATGGATTTATTTCAGAGATTTAAAGTTTACACAATGTGAAGAGACTCTCAAAGAATTGAATTATGACATAAAAGAATTTTTGGGATTATTTTTCCACTACGTTCCAACTAACAAGACATTCTTTGAAATTAAAGGAAAAACCTTTCCTACAGTCAGTTTGATCGTTGAAGAAGCTAAAAAGAGACCTAATGCTGAAAGTGATTATAAGAAAGATCCCAATAAAGCTGTGAGAGTTGCTAGGGAGTTTTTAGGAAGAATTCTTGATAATAGGAGAAAATATCTTCTTGAAAACTATAAAAATCTGAAAGAATATCCTACATTTGTTACTTCCGAAGCTCATTCTCCTTTTAAAGATGAGATCAAAGCTGGTAAAGTAAATAACTTTACTGTAGAAGAACTCCTTGAAATAATAGACTATGCTATCATAAGGGTCCACCTTGATCTCAGCAAAGAAGATCAACTGATAGCATTTTTATCAAATAAAAAGTTATATTGTAGAGATCACTTCAAAGAACTGGAATCTTATTTATTAGAAGATCCAAAACTAAGCGAAGTAGTTCAAGGAAAGTTCTATGAACAGTTTGGAAAGTACAAAGATGCACTTGAAGTATGGTCAAAAGCTTTGAGCCAACCTGAGAAACATAAAACAGATAGAGCTTGTGAAGAGATTATCAGGATTCTTACAACTTATACTCTCCAACTCAAAGACTCCAAGGATACTAAGGACACCAAGACTTTGATCTTTGATTACTTTTCTAAAGTTCTATCAAAGAATCCATTGTTTGCAAAGACTTTCTTTTTGAATATTGATGATAAATTAATTCCTCCAAGCAGTATTGAAACATATCTGAATAATAAATTGGGAGAGGGGTCTAACCTCAAAGAAGTTTTTTATGAGGTTATGGTTAATGAAAAGAAGAATGAAGATGAGAGATTTCATACAGGTTTAGCCTTACATTACATAAAATGCATCTTTGATCTGAGAAGTAGAGACCAACCACCAACTGGAACTACTAAGGGGCAAAAGAATTATGATCCTAAATTGAACGAGTACTTGAAAAAATTTGGCAATTTTATTAGGGATCCCACTACTAGATATATGCCTGAGAATATTCTCTATGAAATAAAAGACTCCTGGCTTGTTGATGAAGAAATATTTTTGTATGGTAAAATAAAGAATCATGATAAGGCTATTCGCAAATTGTTGTCAACAAAGGATTATGCCAAAGCAGAGAAATATTGTGCAGAAAAGCAAGAAAAGCTACTCACTAAACTTTTTAGCTTCTATATTTCTGAATACAAACAAATCGAAGAAGACCTTACAGGAGATCCTACAAATAGTAACTTGCTTGATGAAAAAAACAAAGCTCTTCAAAACATAAACAGGTTCTTGAAGAAATATGCATCACATCCTCAACTCGACCCTGCTGAGACACTTGAACTCATTCCTGATGACTGGACCTTATGGGATGAGGATCATCAAAATGGTGTCTATTCTTTTCTATTCTATGCTCTTAGTTCGTCTTTACACAAGAAAAGAAATATGAAGGTTGCGAGATATGTGTCACAAATGGACTCTCTCACCACAGAATTCAAACTTTTACAGGCACAAAGTGCACATGTGGAGATAACTAATAGTAGGAAATGCGAGCTTTGCAATAAAGTAATTGGCAGAACTGTATTTGTTGTTTATCCCAATGGAATTGTGACTCATCATACATGTAGTCAAGACAAGCTGACAGTTTGTCCTGTCACTAAACAGAACTTTGAGAAAACATTTAATGGATAAATAAGTTTTATATTCTTCAATGTATTGAGTCTTTCCTTATTCATTGTATCTTGAAGTAAGCTTTGCTAAGTCTCTTAAACTCGTTTTAGGGCTTTGAAAGCTGTGATTTAACAACATTAGCTTCTCTGATTTCAAATTTTACCGAATTAATAAAATCATGCAACCTAGCTTTGAGGGAAATCTGAAAAAGCTGTTGAGCCTCAAAAAAGAAGCTCTTTCTTTACAACAGCTTTATTCCACAGTAAGTTCATATGACTTATAGTTATGGCAAGGAAATCCTTAATCTAAATCATGTCCGTCATTTACAGGAAAAAACTCAACAATTAAAAAGCATCTTACATGAATTCGAAGATCTCAAGCAAAAATATATTGAAGAAAAATCTCTAAACGAAGAGGGCATTAAGGAGAAAATGCAACATATCTCTATGTTGAAGAACAAAAACATCGAACTAAGTGATCAAAATAGCATATTGGAATCCAAGCTCAAAGAAGTTGAAGATGAATTGTAAAAGAAATCAATATTTGACTAACATATAGATATTCCAAGAACCAACAAATAGAAAAATTAAAGAAAGAGAATCAAGATATAACATCTAAATTCCAGAAGGAAATAGAGAATCTCAAACTAATATACACCCAAGAACTTTACATTTCTAAGAAGCTTGAAAAAAAGTAAGAGCATAGCTATTTATCTGTCTTTCTATATCTTTCTATGATAGATAGTAATACTCTTTATCTTGGTCTGTACATTTTTATCAATAATCCATGTTCTTTTGTAGAGTACAAAAGAGAGTCAAAACTTCCTTCTTTCATGTAGAGAAAAACATGACATTTACAACTCAATGATAAAGATATATTTTTAAAAAATTTTATTCCTTCATGACTTCCAACTTATCAAAGAAAAAATATGTCACATGTATTGAGTGCAATACGGATCATGAGGGAGTTGATCTCTCTAGCAAATGCGTAATAAGAAAATTTGTACAATTAATATGAGACAGAGTATCTGCGGGAAAACAATAGATTCATATGTATCATCTTCCATCGAAGTCGTACTCATTGATATGGCTATTGGTAAAGGAGATGCTTATAGACATATTTTGATGAATAAGTTTAGATATGGACATAAAGTAATTCAAAAAGAGTTATTTAAACAATCTTAGCTGATTGTCTTCAAGTTTTTGCTTCTAGTTTTGTTTTCTGAAGCTTTTTATCAATATTGGAAGACCATTGATGCTATGGAAAAAAATTCAAATTCTTCTATTTCCAAAGAGCAACTCGATGGTGAGAATTTGATTGCAAACAAGCCTATTGTGAATTCCTTGATGGAGTGCCTCAAACTTATAATCGACACTGTTTTCGTGTTCATTATTGTGAAAGCAGTAATATTTAAAATCTCAACTTTAAATTTTAGGCCTATGCAGGAACTATAGCTAGAAAGTAAATACTATCTTTTTTTTCTTAATATTGCAGAAAATTGACAGCAAAACAAATCTTATTAGGAATACTGTTAGGTCAAACCGCAAAAGTGATATTGCTATTGCTAGTCATTTGGAATGATTACAGAGAACCTTTCTATCTGATTGTCACTCTGTTTTCCTATTTTTCAATTATGAACTCTTTGAGAGGTATTCATTTTTAAACTGAAATTTTTTATGATAGGAATGTGTGAAAGGGAACATTTCTTTTTAGCTCTAATTGTGGTCTTCATTGGAATAGTATCTTCCAAATTCTTTTTTGAAATTATATCTTCATTTCTTTATCAAGGTATCTCTTCAAAACTTATAGATTTATAAAGGCATTTGAATAGTCAGTCAACATCTGTATATAGAATTACTTAGCGTCTGTAAAATTTCTTAAGAGAATCTCGATTCTGTATTTGAGTTTCTCGTTTTCTTTTCTAAGTCTTTCTTTTTCCTTGAAAATAAGGGGTTTTCAAAGAGGAACTTACAGTGTCATTATACAATAATTCTTTAAGGTTTTTCTCTAAGTGGAGAATTCTGTATTCGAGCTTCTGATTTTTCTTCTCTAATTCCTCATTTGAGGCTTTGCTGCCACCAAGAGATGAGATGTTCTTCTAGTCCATGTTATTTCACTACTCGCTCGATAAGATACCTCTAGATTATCTAATTCTTGATTAAAAGTATTTCTGATATTGTAAAGGCTCAATAATATATCTCTTTGGACTTCTTGACTCAGAGCATTTTCGTATGTTTGCACTAATTCATAGAAAGAAAATCATATGTATATGTACATTTTTGAGCAACGTTGGTCAGTTCATTTCCGATCTGGTTAGCCAATTGTTGGAGATTGGATCCTTTGTCAGCCATAGTGACGCTAATAAATTTAGTTGCTGGATTTACAAATAAGAGAAATCCTTATTTAGATAGAATATCATTGTTAGGACAATGGAAACAGATTTCTAATTCCATAAGTTCATAGATACTAAAGTGAACTAACTATAAATATTGCATGGCAACGTTCTATAATAAATATAATAAAGGTAACCAGATCATGCTATGCAGGTAGAGAACTTACTAAGAAAGATTTTTAACTAAGCTTTCCCATTTGGGCCTTCTTAAGTATGGCCACAACGGACTTGTGGATTAAAGCATCAATGATTCCAGCCACAGTAAAGATACCACCGATAATAGCACAGATTTGAACAAGGAATCTGAAGAAGCTTTCTTTCTTCATAGTGAACTTAACGGTGACGGGGGACAAATCATATCTAGCATGGTTTTCAATAAGAATTTTGAGTATTACCTGAAGTAGACAGCTGGGAGCATATATGTTTGAATTTCATTGCTGTTGGCAGTGAATTGATGAACAAACAACTGCTTTCCACTCAAATCTTCATAAGTAGTAGGAACAACCTTAGATGTCATTTAGCAGAAACTTTTTATTACATTTATATAATATTGATGCATAACACCCACTGACTTTAGGCTTTCAGGCTTAATCTTTTCAATACCATCCAGAGGATTCAAGACACCTTTTTTGAATTTTCTATTTTATTATTTTGACACTATTGGTGAATTACTGCTTTATTTCTTTCAGGTCTTTGTCATCACCGAAGGAAATGTGGTTGATCTTATGGCTAACATCAATTGTGTTGATGTTATTTTCATGGAAGATTTGGCTGAGAAGGTTGTTGTAGGCATGGCTGGAAATATGGAAATTACCAGGGACCTAAAGTTTTGAATGTCACTTGAAAACTCGTATTACTTTATTAACTTCGATTGAACCGATCAATTGACAACCTTCTTGGTTGGTGTAAGCTTGTTTAACTCTTGCCATATCAACTTGGTTCTCAGGAATGGATTCCTGTTTATATTAAACTTGCTATTAACTCTATTACATGCTTGAGTTCTTCAATCATCTGTCCGTTCTTGTTCAGTCTTCTCTTATAGAGGTTTCCTGCAACATTGACATGATGAGAACCCATGACATCTTGAGCATCGAGTGAAACAATGTCACAAGGGAATCTTGGTAAAACAATATCAATATTAACTGTTAACTACTGCATTAGACAAATAATTCTAGTCTTACTTTTTCTCCTCCTCTATTGATATCTATAAACATCTCTGAAACAGTTTGAATTTTGAGAAATTCATTGAACTCGGTAATGAACAAGACGATCATAATGAATGCGCTTGCCAAACTTACTATAAGGGTAAAAAAGTAATCACAAATAGAAACCTATAGCTCCTGACATAGTGGGTTCGGTAAGATCAGAGGGTAGTTTACGATAAACATCGAAGGATTTAAGCTTGCTGAACATAGATAGCTTAAAACACGTCTGAATTAAAAAGATATATTATCTATAAGGTAATATCAAGATAAATTAATTAGTTGATACATGCTCAGAAAGCTCTTGAGAACTAATCTTCAGTCTGCTTGGTCATGGTAATTCACTATGCGAAAATAAATTAACATGGACTAGCCAAAAGCAGGCCAGACTCAGTGAACTGAGAGAATACTTATGCCTCAGAGAGAACTTGAACAATCAAGCTGCTGATAAAGCAACTGCTGATTTCAAAAGTTTAAGTGAGAAATACAATCTTGGTAACAAATATGATAATCAGTGTAATACATAGATGGTCCAAGTCTGATTCAGCTCTTCGCCATAATCAACTATGACGTTAAATCATTCCACAAATACTTTACACCCGAGCAAGCTGCTTATGAGAGAGAAGAAATCAGCAGAAGATGGAGAAACTCACCTTTCTATGATCCCTCAAGCACTCTCGATGGTATCTTTTAAAAATTATAGAGAACACTCAACCTTTCTAGTTGCTATTCAAGAATTACAAAGAAAATACCCAGATGTCCTTAGTTATACTTTAAATCAGCCAGAGAGAGCTAGAGCCTTAAGAGAACTTGAACAAATCTTCGTCAATGCTGGACCCCAAGTTTTTGTCCCTGGAGACGATCAAAGAGTTACCAGATTTTTGAAAGAATTCGAAAGAGGAATTAATGGATTGATTAACACCATACAGAAAGAATTACCAGGTGCTTATCATTAGTAAAGTGCCATAATTAATAGAGGGTGCAAGCCAGAGCATTCACGAAGCTACTCAAGTTGCCCACAAGGAAGCTTCTGAGAGAATTATTGATGTTCTTACTGAAGTTTACAGAAAGCTTGAAGAAAGACCTTCTTGGGCTTATGCCAGAATTAGACTATTCCTTGACTCTCATAGAGAAGGAAGAGGCTTAATTACCGAAACTCAGCAATCCCAATACTTGCCTAGTGGAAGATCCCTTGAAGAAGGCTCTATCCCTAGCACTCAAGTTGCTGATCCTCTTTCCCAAGGTGACGATCTTCCCTCTTTAATTGAAGCGTAACAACAACATTAAAAGGTTATAAGAGAATAGTGAAAACAATGCCATCAGAGAAAGATATCAATTCAACTTCCTTCCATGGGTTAATGATCAAAAGCCTATCTTCGAGGCTGCTGCTAGCAGAGTAATAAACTATTATGAACGATATAACATTTTCAGGTTAATGTTTCTTGGTTCAGAGCTCTTTCATACCTCGCTACTGGATATCTATTGTATAAACTCTACCAAGGTGACGCTACTACCCTCTCTTTGATTGGACTTGTTGCTGTTAGCGGATTCTGTATATCTTTAGACACAATAATTTAAATTTAAAAGGCTTCTACAAGACTCACACCGGAAATTTGAGAAATAGCCTCAACTACTTGGTCCAGATGAACATCAATAAGAATGGACAATCATTGGACTTGTTTGTCAAAAATGGCCAAAATAAAATCACAAAGATTGAAGTATTGGATCTTGTACAATGAGTTATAACTTGACTAGGGAGTTCCTGTTAGAGACTTCAAACTACACAGAGGAGATTATGAATTTACTTTTGAAAATAGTCGCAAAGAAAGCAGCCTTGCTAAATTCGGTGCCACAGGCTCCAAAGTAAAACTCTCTCAAATTAGGTAATTTTTAATATTCTCCGAATAAGCCGTTAGAAAATTCGGCATTGCTACTGATGCTTGGGTTGCTACTTATGGAAAGGAGGTTGTTTTTGTCCCCCACAACTATCAAGGAAATGGCCCCATCCTTGAACAAATTTTCAACGGAACCGCACCTCAATTCTCTCATTAATAGATACATAATTTGAGCCTTTCATAATTACATTATAAGAAAGACTACAATTTAGAATTCTTTCATTTGCAAAGAAATCCTGATTTAAGCATCAAATAAAATTATTTGAAAACAGATGTTTCGATCTACAAAAGCATCCCTCAATAAAGCATTCTCTTCAGGCTTTTTTACCAGTCGGTATAGGTTTAATACATCCCATAAAACCAATCTCATTATTCCTGATAATGCTGATAGTAATATTCAACAACCTTTGATATAATTCTAAAGAAAATAATGATATGCCACTTATTCGCATTCTTAAAGATGAAATCTTGGTAGGTCTTTCAGATTTAGTGAGTAACGCTAAAATAGTCGAGAGGCCCAATAACATTTTCACATTACATGGATCAATGCTTGACGCATCCCCACCATGGTATATTAGCTACCCTATTATTCTAATTTTATTGGTTATTATATGAAAAAGGATGTGTTCAATTTGAAGGGTGATTTTATCACCTCACCTGAAATATCTCAAATGTTTGGAGAAGTAAAAAAAAACCTCGTATTCGTCTGAAATCCAAAGATGATTGGTGTATGGGCAATCAATTTTTTAAGTCAGATCAAGGCTGCTGAAGTAACCATTGGACAAAATCCAGTTTCAAATGACCCTAAAAAGAAGTATAGCTTACTTGAATTTGGTCCTGGAAAAGGTACCCTAATGTCAGATATAATTAGAGTATCTTCAGGCCTGTATGATATAATGGATTTAGGTTTTTCATCAATTTAATCTTTTGAATGGCCTTGAAATCAATTTCATTGAGACAAGCCCATTCATGAGAAAGATGCAACAAGAAACCATAACAAAGCTTTTACAAAAATATGATATATGGATGAAGTATGAGTATGATGAAAGCAAACGAAGTAAAATGGAAAAATTTACATGTGAGAACCCTGGAATGTTCCTTAACTTACGTTGGTTTTCAATGTGGGAGCAATATATCTTTGAAGACTTTGGAGATCTAGCTTTCAGAGAATTCAAACCTGCTACAGATGCTTCTCAAAGTAAGAAAAGTTTTAGTTTTCTAAGTTCTAAGCACCTGTCATTGTGATTGCACACGAATTTTTTGATGCACTACCAGTCCATATATTTGAGGTATCTAATTATTGAGATATGCTAACAAAAAGTATTCAAATGATTGGGGTTGGTGTGAGAAGTTAGTAAACATATGCCATGATCCTTCAAAAAAGTAAGAATATTTTCCCAGACAAATATTGCTGTAGTAAAAATTTTGAATACATCCTGACAGATGGACCTAATGAAAACGTGAAAAATATCCTAAGGCCTCAAGAAACTTTCTCAAAAGGTAATTTAGAATAATTTCCTAATAAAGGTGCTTAGAAGTAGCTAAGACTATCAAACATGGAGATACTATTGAAGTCTCTCCTAGATGTAATTAATTATGTACTGAATTCAAAATGTATAAGCGCTTGTGCTTGCAAACTCAATTGGAGAGCTGATATCAAAAACAGACGGAGCTGCTCTTGTCATAGATTATGGAGAAAATCATGCCTTATCTGATAGCATCAGAGTACTTTTATTCAAGATTTAAAACTAATCAACAGGGAATAAGAAATCATAAATACGTTCCAAAAGATTTATTATTAGAATATCCTGGCGAGATAGATTTGAGTGCCTATGTTAATTTTGCTGGTTTAGGGCATGCTGCTCAAAAGGCTTCTGGAAGTAAGATTCATTTGAAATCTTTCCAAGTTTGTAGTAAAGGCATTTGGGCCAATGCCTCAGGGATTGTTTTTGGAATCTATGGGAATGAATACTCGTCTCGAAGTTTAGTATTAAAGAATTTTTACTCATTAATAGATGCTGTGGAAAGTAGCTGACAGCAATACTAAGAAAAGGCTTGAGACAGAATATTTGAGATTAGTATCTCCTGATCAAATGGGTGAGATCTATAAAGTTATGTATATTGGACGAGAGAAAAATGGTAATTATTAAAGATACCTCTATTTAGTGTAATAGGAGAAGTTTTCCCCTTCATATCAGATAGCAATCCACAAGTGTTTTATTAACTTTTGTACTTATGTAAAATAACTTTACAAAATAAAGCGAAGAGCAAATTTCATTAAATTACAAACGTGGCAAATTACAACTATTTAAACTTTAGCTTAACATGAGATTTAAGAGGCTTTGAACTTTTGAATATTCCTTTGCTCATGGCCGGGCTGACTTGGGTAGTCTTAAAATCTAGTTCATGGAGGATCTGGTAATCTTGATCTTCCTCATCATCTTCAGCAAATACATCTTTTTCTTCAGAGGCCTCAGTATAATAACCATAGGTATTTTCATGAAGCTGCCTCCTGAACTTTAATAATCTGTCTTGAGCTTCATAAAGAATCTGTTCCTTGGTCAAGCGAGTCTTTGATCCACTATCTTTACTTTCATAATCTTCTTCATCACCATCTTCTAGTTGTTTTTTCTCTGTATATTCTTTTTCGATTTGATGATCAATGAGTTTCATAACAGGTTCTGCCAGAGTGGTAGCTTTTTTCTTCATCTCTTTTTTAATGCTATCTTTTCTCTGAATTTCAATTTGATCATTCTCTATCTTTTTCAATAAGTCTTTGGCAAACTCTAAGTTATCCTGGTTTCTTTTCTCTTCATCAACCTTGAATGACCAATTCTCATCATGAGCCATCATTAAAGATCCAAGAGGCTTTTTGAATTCAGGATCTCCTTGGTTAGACCAAACATGAACACGACAGTCAAATGAAGAAGTTGCAATACAATCATATTTATCAATAACTTCAATCCATGTAATACCATCATTATGAGCTTTTTTGATTTGGAAAACTTTGACTATATCATTATCAGAAAGGTCTTCATCTTGATGCACAGAGGTAATGAAAGAGTTATCCTTTGCATTATCAGTGTCCATAAATTGTGTTTTTTTAACACCACCAAGATTTCCATCTCTCTTTGCTTTCCAGTTTTTCCATTTCTCTGTATTTCTTGTTAAATCTCTCAGTTTATTGACTAGCTTTCCAATGTTCCATGCAGTAACATTTCCAAAGAGATCACCAAAGTACAGATAATTATTATTGCTGTTATAAGCCATTGCATTAACAGCGAATCTTTCAGACTTATTTGTAATAGAGGGGATTTCATAATAAGTTGTGAAAACATCGGTTCCTGAGGCCCAAAATGTTAGCTTTCCGCCAGCATCGCATGTCACTAAGAAAGGATCAGGAGATAAGAAGACAGCTCTTTTAACTTCGGGGAGCTCATTCTCCTTTCCAGGGGGTTTCAGGTGGCCTTCCTGTCTGTACGAAATTAAGTTAATAATAACGACTGTGCCATCATCGGAATAAGAAGCGACTAACCCAAGTTCTCTATTAATAGCTAGTCCATTTACACTATTTTGGTGAACTTCAGGGCTATAACGGCAATGCTTGGTTTCACTTGATGAATCATCATGAACTTTCACCATTTTTCCTTTGGAGGAAGAAATGAGTCGAGGGACTTTATCATTCTTTTTATCAGACTCTTGAATAAAATCAGAAGAGATCAATTTTGAGTTGATATTGATCTGACTATTTTTTCCGGACACCCAATAAACCAAATCAGTGATTTGCTCTTGTTTATGTTTCTCAAATTTCTTCATTCTTGCACCATTTTTCACATTGATACAATAAATTCTACCTTCTACATCTCCAACAATTAGCTTTCTTTGTCTTTCATCCAAACAGCAAGCTGATAGTTCTGCCTTCGAGATTTCTCTGTGAATAGTGAGCAATTTTCCACTCTTAGCTTCCCAGAGTTTTACACAGTCTGGATGTAAGGTGATAAAGATAAACATGACGTCATTATACAAAACTCTCAAGCAAATTTTTTCATCAGCTAAATTTTGGTCTTTAGGCTCATCATATTCATAAAAGTTCAAATGCCTAGCACCGGCAATAATACGTTTTTTTGGATGCGTGATAGTGAATGCATTCAATTCATCACAAGGAACGTTGAAAGTCTGGACACATAAGAAGTTTCTTATATCCCAGATTTTAACCATTCCACTTATATCTGCAGTAATAACTTGAGGTGTACCAGGACAAACTTTAACACCTACAAGAGGGTGATTATGACCCCTGAGCAAATTGATTTTATCTGAAACATAAGTATTCCAGACGTATGCCTCATGATCAAGACCAGCACTAAATATAAAACGATGCTCCTCACTCCAATCTAAACAAAATACACCCTTTTCATGACCCAGCAAATCTTTTTTATAAGCATGAGATGGTATATCCCAGAGACAGATTTTGCCATCTGTAGCGCATGAAGCAAGAGTGTTATATTCATAAATAGGCAAAATATCAGTGATAGGACCAGCATGACCAAATTGTTGAGTATCCTTCTTGAAAAATGGATTCCAACCACTCAGATGTCCCTTAGGTTTATATGTCCTAGCATCATAATAGTGAATCAAAGCATCAGAACCACCAGTATAAATAAGACTGGTTGAGTTTGACCATCTAGCATGTCTAACGCATAATTGCAATTCCGGAGTAGAAATTCTCTGTTTCAAGCTAAAGTTGGATGCTTCCCAAAAATTGATTGTTAAGTCATCGCTTGTAGTAACAATTATGTCATTATAGTTATCATCTTCGTAACAGTCAGCTGACAAAATTGCACCTTTGTGAGCAGGGATATCAGCTATAAGGTTGAATCCAGAGTCATCATAAACTTTAAAATTGGGGGAGTCACGTTCAATCACAAATAGCTGCTTGGTTTTGTTAAAATAATACAATTTCTCAATTTCGTTATCATGCTTTGCAGTGTCCTTAATGTTTTCACTGGGGTTGTAATTTTTTATGACATTTCCGATGTTTCTATCCTTCTTAATCATTCCAAGTTCAATGATATAGTTTGAAAACTCTTCCCATTCCATAGTTTCATCACCATTTACATCAATTTCTTTGAAAAGTTCGATTAAATTAAGAGTGATTTGTAATCTTTTTTCTGGGTCATCTTTGTTATACTCAAGATGAACCAAAAGAGTCTTAACAAAGTCCTCTAAACACAAACCTTCTTCTTTTGGGAATTGTTTTTCAATAATACTTAAATTTTTTCTAGGGAGTAAATTCAAAATATCCTCTTCATCTTTGGCTTCCAGGATATTCTTAAGATCATTGTTATTGTTATGGTCGGAAGGTTTTCTCTTCTCATCTTTGTTCATAACGCTGTTTCTTGTGTTTTTATTATTCATATTGAATAAAACTGAAAAGCAATTATTTAAACAAACCTAAAATTTATTTAGTACTCACATCCTGAATGGAAAAGTCCCAGATCGCGTTTATTGCAATAATTAACTCTCAGGTAGCTAATTTTTTGTTTGAAGCTTAGAATAGGACCAACCAGTCTTTGTTAAAAATTACTGCCTGCTTCCTGAATCTGACTTGCAATTCCAGCTTTATTCTTACACTGCATTGGAATTAATCGAACTCCATAGTATTTCTTTCAATATATTCTCTAAGTCATAGACAAGAAAAAGCTTGCACAAAAAGTAAATGTCACCTCCTATTGTGGTAATTCAAATTGAAGTATCGAAATCATAAAAAATAGGATATCTAACTAGTATCTTTCTAAGTGATTACGAAATGGATATTATTGGATATTGCTCTGCGACGAAGACCAGAATTATCGTTATCCTTGTACAAAAGCCAAACTTGGTTGATTATAATGAAAGTGTCCTCAAACAAGTAAATTCCATGATGCAAAGAGTGATATTTTAGTTTCTAAAGGGAGTGCATGATATATATTTGAGAGATGTCCTTAACCCATTCCATGATATAAAGCTCGGAGTTTCAGAGAATTTCAAGTCAAGAATAAACAAATTAGTTGATTCCTACGATAAATCTTTATAAAGAGTTCTTGTTAGAATCTGGGCAATATTAACAATTATTTGTTATTATCATCTTACATAGTTTACACCATGTAGTTATATTTCAAGTCTATGAAAGTGTCACTACCAAAGTTCCCACTAATTCTTATTATAAAGCACTTGTAATCAACTATTTTTAGCTTTTTTTTTGAGAAGCGAATTGTATCTTTCTGAATCATAAAGAACATATAATGGACTGTCTTCAATAATCTTTAAATATATATCTGAAACTGACCTGGAACAGTACTATTGCTCTAATATTTTGGAAATTATGAGGATATCATTTTTAAGTATATATTAAAAATGAGGCCTAAACTATGAACAATTGAACCTGGTTAGATATTTCCTAGCCAGGGTACATCGTAGAAGTTTTACATATTTTTCAGTTATTTGATTTTAAATTAAAATATATTCAGAAGAAGTTAGAGACTAATTATTGATGAACGTGCCTCTTGTTAATAGTGATATCATAAACTCAAACCGATCTGTATCTCCAAGGATGAACAGAAAAACTACCAATTTAGAAAGATCTCCAAATGAACCAAGATTGGCAGTAATAAAAGAAAAAGATTCCATTAAAAACACTAATATGCCCACAAACCCT
>Ga0065720_1020317_pt1 | contig 15249 bp, 9 predicted proteins | sample Thericmetagenome_FD_59107 | JGI IMG/M metagenome (GOLD analysis project Ga0065720, IMG submission 59107) | Thermophilic microbial communities from the Joint Bioenergy Institute, California, USA of rice/straw/compost enrichment - eDNA_2 v2... | ecosystem: Engineered > Solid waste > Grass >... | reverse complement strand
TACCACTTTCCCCTCCTCCCAACACATACGTCCCCCCATACCATCCCCCATGATCCTGCACCATCCCTTCTTCCTCAGTTTCGTCCTCGCCGTCCCTAGCAGGAGCAAACTCCTCGCCCCCTTCCCCATCTCCCACAACTCTTCCTTTTCCTCTCCCCCAATAATCCCCCTTCTCAACCTCCCTCTCAATCTCCTTGCAAAACCTCCAGAAGTTTGCATCGTGCTCTCCAAACCTATTATGCGCCAGCTCATGACACAACGTTTTTCTGATAGACCGATAATTCCGCCACCCGTCATACGCGTCAGTACGTAATCTGAGCTCAATCACCTCGCCTTGGTTGCGGTTTAGGCCTAGGATGCGCGTCACGCGGTCACCGGAGCGGGAGACGGACGTGTAAGTGAGGGGGTCCATTTCGGTCAGGAGCTGTACGCGTAGGCGGAAGTGGGACATTGCGTGGCGGATGCCGGGATCATTTTTTAGCTTTTCGAGAATAGACAAAGAAGTGTGGCTGTTAGGGAGGTGGGAGAGGGGCCGGAGGGTCTGGAAGGTGTATTCTTCGGATAGGGATGGGCCTGAGGGAGAGGAGAGGGTGGCGATTCGGGGGCCGGAGGAGCGAGATAGAGGGCGGGCTGCGTTGCGGAGTTGGTGGGCCCTAGCTAAAATCCGGCGGGCTTGTTGAGTTGTGGAGGAGTGTTGTTGTTTTTGGAGTGTCTCCAGGTCCGATGTCTGAGGGGCGAGGAAGCGGAGTGTTGCCCCATGGAGAACACTCAAGGAGAGGGGGCCATCTGCTGAGGGGGTATAGACTGCCTTGGGCTTGACGCCGCCTGACCCTTGTGGTTGGGGCTTCTTTTCGGGAAGGGCTTTGGCCTTGGACCAGTCGTAGGAGGGGAACTCCAGAGAGAGAGCCTGAATGAGATGGGCAAAGGTGTCGGAGGGAGAGAAGTTCCAGGTTTGGGTGTGCTGGGCGGGAGGGAATTTGATGACAATTTCGATGGAGGTGTCATCGAGGATTTCTTGAGCGTGTTGGCGGATGGGATTGTTGTCAACCTCGGCTTCAGAGCTCAGGTCTCCCATCTTTGATTGCTTGCTTTGGGTTTGATGGACTTAATGTTGAGGCTGAATGTGTATCGTGAAGGTTGCTTATGAGTTTGTTTGACCAAAAAAAGATATTTGGCTGAACTTTTTTTTTTTTTTTTGGTTGTCTTAGAAGCTGAATAGACTCAAGACTCAAAAATCAAATAGTGATGGAACTAAGAAATACAGTGTAGTGTCAGCATCAACCCTGAAGCTATAGACTATGGGTAAAATCTACACTACGCTGAGGCGAATGTTCGACGAGCATCCAGAAGCTCATTTGTCAGGCTAGGTGCTTTGTCATCAACCGCCCCTCATCCCGTGACCTAATTGAATAGTTCATCCAAACACATCCATTATTCAGTCACACAACAGCAGACCCTCCATTATGATTTGGAGCGTTAAACACAGTAATAACACCCAAATCACACCCTGGTTGGGGCTATCAGTTGAAACAAACTCCATGGTGAAACGAAATGAGCATTTGCACTCTGCTGTGAGCCAGGGTCTGCGTTGCTGGCCAATCAGTTAGCAAAAAAGCGGCAACTCCTTCTCAAAATGCGATGGTCCTTTTGGATATCAAAGAACACTGGGGGTGATTTTTCCTGCAAGCAGCATATCAAGTCTACTGATCTCTCTGTCTTGATGTCTATCACTGTTCACAACATATGCGGTCAGACTTGCAAGCCAACAATATGAAACCTGAGTTCCTTGATAAGACGATAACACAGACATTGTCCACTGGTTCCATGTTGCGCTGGCTGCAATCAGGGAAAGAAACCTGTTTGCCCGTCATATCTTGCTGTGCTGCTTCATGCACTCGCACATTAGCTTGGACCCAAATGAAATCCTGTCATTCACTGAGATTTCACGGTGAGGCCGCGCAGCAGCGGGAGCGTTGCGCCCAGAAGATGCCCGGAAAATGCTCAGAGGCGTCCCCAATTTCCCCTGAGCCACCCGGCCAATTATGTCAATCATGCCAATCATCGTGGCTCGCAGATTGCCATCTTCGTTGGCGTTCGTTGCTCGCCGCCGCTGTCTCGGCTGCTTGGCGACTTCCCCTTCTGAGGCAAGCGCCAGGAATGAGCCAAGCAGCGCTCGCTGGCAGCCACCGGCAGCCACTGCCGGCTAGGCCGCACTGGGGAACTGGCCCCTGTACATCCCCTGAGCTTGGCACCCGTCTCGTGTCACAGCGGCATAGAGTTGCACCCCTGGCACAGTGAGTGGGCTCAACGCTCAAAATGAAGCGTGAGCACCCGTGCTGTCTCACATTGACCCTTTTGCTTCTTGTTCATCCCATCTTCAACCCTCACCCTCCCTCCGTCCAACCTCGCCGCCTTGTCCCCAGGGCCTGTCACTCGTTGGTGCTTTGAAGGAAGGTTTTCTGCCTAGGGCAATTAACCTTCTATCTTCTTGTCGCTCTTTTGAACCGTGGTCTTTTTGCTCCCACAACTCCGACATTTTCTTTACCACGCATCACGAACCGACCGTCATCTCTCATTCCAACCACCAACGGCCAAATCACAACTTGCAATCAATTTACGCATAATCGCTTGGACCGACTGAGCTCACCATGCTTGTGCGTAGCGATCCTGACCAAAACCATGGCCTTATCTGAGTGATGACTGACTTTCTCACAGCTGCAAACTGCACTTGTTGCGCTTGGCGCAACCCTTGTTGCGGCCGTGCCGCCGCTCGAGGTCAAGGGCCAGTACTTCGTAAACCCCAAGACCGGCAACCGCTTCCAGATTGTCGGCGTTGCCTATCAGCCGGGCGGCTCTGCCGGCTACAACAAGGAATCCGGCATCGATCCCTTGAGCGACGAGGAGGTATGCCTTCGCGACGCCGCCATCCTTCAGGTCCTGGGTGTCAATACCATCCGTGTGTACAACGTCAACCCGGACCTGAACCACGATAAGTGCGCCAGCATCTTCAACGCTGCCGGCATCTACATGATCCTGGATGTCAACTCCCCGCTGGTCGGCGAGGCCCTGACGAGCTACAACCCGTGGGAGTCGTACTATGACACGTACCTCAACCGGACCTTCGCCGTTGTCGAGGCCTTCAAGAACTACCCCAACACCCTGGCCTTCTTTGCCGGCAACGAGGTCATTGACCGCCCGGAGACCACCGCCACTGTACCCCCCTACATGCGCGCTGTCACCCGCGACATCAAAAACTACGTCAAGCGCCATTGCGACCGCAAGATCCCCGTCGGATATTCCGCCGCCGACGTCCGCAGCTCGCTGTTTGACACTTTCCGCTACTTCACCTGCTCCCTGGAGGATGAAGACGACGACATTTCCCAGGCCGACATCTTCGCCCTCAACAGCTACAGCTGGTGTGGCAAGAGCACCTTCGAAGAGGCTACTTACGACGATCTGGTCGCCGGATTTAAGGACTCTCCCGTCCCCGTTTTCTTCTCCGAGTATGGCTGCAACGAGGTGCTCCCCCGCATCTTCCAGGAAGTCACCACTATTTACTCCGACAAGATGGACACCGTCTTCTCCGGTGGCGTGGTCTACGAGTACACGCAGGAAGCCAACAACTACGGCCTGGTCGACCTCTCGTCCTCTGACAAGTCCGCCAAGCTGCTCAACGACTACGTCGTCCTGCGCTCGCAGTACGCCAAGCTCGACTGGGAGGCCATCCAGAGTAAGAAGCCGCCGTCGAGCGACGCCCCCAAGGCCCCAACCTGCGACTCCAAGCTTATCACCACCAAGGGCTTCAACAGCAACTTCACTCTGCCCGTCGAGCCGCCGAATGTTGAGGACATCATCAAGAAGGGTGTCAAGCCGACTCCAAAGGGCAAGATCGTCGATATTGACAACTGGGAGGTCAAGCTGAAGGTGTATGCCCCAGATGGCACGGAGATCAAGGGGCTCAAGGTGAAGAAGCTTAAGGATGATGAGATCAACAGTATGTGCTCCCTTCCCCTCTTGCCCACAAGAAACCCCGACTAACGTCATAACCCAGGGGCTGGCGTCAACGATATCACCATCTCCGCCAACAGCACCACCTCCGCTGGCACTAGCAGCGACGACGAGGATGCCGAGGAGGACGCTGCCGTGCGCCCGGCCGCTGCCCTCTTCACTGCTGTCGCTATGGGCGCCATGGCCGTGCTGACTACCCTTTTCTAAACCAAGCTAGAACTGGTATGATCAAGTAGTCCCGCCATTCCTATTTCTGCACTGGTCCTCTTGATCGGTAGTGAAAAGTAAAAGGCCTCTGTGTCGCATAAACTAGTCGGGTACATGGATCATTTACGTGGTTGCTTATCACACTTGTGTGTATATATAATTCTCTTTAATTGTTACAGTGGCCGGTCGTTATGCTCCTGGTCATGCATGCATGCCGGACAGAGCTGGTCCTGTTTTATCTGGTTCGTTGTGGCAGTCTTGTCATTAGGTATCATCGCGGCGTTGCCGGAAATCAAGTACTTGCCCTTGAGTTCTCTGCCTGCTACCCTCGAGTGCCCATGCCTTTTGTCACCAAGAATCTCAGTCACCAGAATCACCAAGGAGGGAAATGTGCCAGTCAAAGTTCTTATCATTAAACCGTCATTTCACATAACTGATTTATTATACTCTATAGGGGTCTTCCCCGTAAAGCGCCGTAAAAGAATCTATGCCGCAGAGAAGGCAAACCACCGCAAATCTGAACCCTCAAAATCAAATCACCCCTCAAACTCCTTGATCGTGTTCTCTTCCCACTTCCCGGGGATCAGCGCCAGCGGGACGATACCGCTGACGTGCATCTCAGGGCCGAAGATCTTAGCATTGAGGCCAAGCTCTTGTGTGGCAGCCTTCATGTTCTTCAGACCCTCCTGGTAGTTGGGACCGGCACGGCGGACCCAGATCTGCACGTTGTGCTCATTAAGCGCCTTCGCGTACTCCCGGAGAGCCTTGATAACACCCTTGAAGGTGCTGGCGACGTTGGTGAAGTTCGCAATGCCACCACCGATGAACAGGACCTTGCCCTTAGGGTGCATGGGCGCCCGGAGCATGAGGTCGAGCACGGTGCGAGCATAATGGTATGTCTGGGACTCAGTAGGAGCACCAGAGTACTCACCATAGTTGGCGAGCTCATCGGCGAAACCAGCCGAGGCGATGGCGTCGGCATAGACGACCGAAGCACCACCACCGGCGACCAGGGTCCAGATGCGGCCATTCGGGTTCAGGACAGTAAGCTTGAGCGAAGCACCGGTCTTGGCGTCGAGCTCAGCGATGTAGGCCTCCTCCTTGGACAGCTCACGGCCGAAAGGAGCAGGGAACTCCATCGGCGGGCCGGCGTCGATGTTGACAGTGCTGTTCTGCGGCTCGTCATCGACAACGATGCCCAGGTTCTGCGGAGCGCGGGCAATCGCCCACTTCTGACCGCACTCAAAGTCGGCAGTCTGGTCAAGCTTGGCAGCCAGATCGAGGAAGTGAACAGAGGCCGAGGTGCAGTCCTCGTTGGGGATCACAACCAAGGGGTTGATCTCCAGGTATGTGAACTGGCAGTCAACATAGACGGCATAGAGACGAGTGACTGCATATGTCAGCGATTGATACCGACAATGAGAACAGCGGAGACACTTACTGAAGTCGACCAGGACATTGTGCAGGCCCTTAGGCACGTTCTTCAAAAGAGTAGCAGCAATCTCCTCGTTGGAGGGGTACTCCGAGAGGTCGACGGGAATAAGCAGCTTTTCAGCCTTAGCATCGACATCACCGACGTCGACACCACCCTCGTGTGTGAAGAGAATCCAGTCGCCCTATGATGTCATCGCCGGTCAGTAAAGAGCCGCATCTAACATGTTGTGCGTGTTGCATGTTGCGGGTGGGGGCCGATCAGGCCCACTGGATATGGCTTAGCCTCCGTTCGTCCGTAGACGGGCCGGTACCCCTATCGAGACGGAACCGCCGGCCCCGTCCGATAAAGGACCGTTGCGGCGGCGCACAGAACCCCGGACTATAAAAACGCAAAAATGCCCAACTTTTGCAGACACCGACATCCTGCACCGCCAACACCGCCTCTTGTCGACACCGCGTGGTTTGCGCCTACACGCCACGTCCGCCAGCTCACAGCATGCACATGCACTCGCAAGTGGAGAGACGGTGCGACTTCACCCCATGGCAACACGCCAAATCGAAATGCCAAGAACACGCTTTCTGGACAGTCGACACTTACATCGCGGACGGAGTTGATCTATTGGATCGTTAGCTCGGGCCTCGCCACGCACGGAGCCAAATCAGCCAAATCAGGCACCAAGACTTACGTTGATGTAGTACTCAGTCTCAGGAGGATGGGGAACAAAGGGCTCGACCAGGAACGACCGCAGAATGCCGACTGTGTGCTCGACCTGCTGAGGCTTGCCGGCGCGCTCAGCAACCCACGCCCTCGCCTCGGCCCAAGTCTTGTTGAGGGCTAGCAGACCGCTCTTACCGCGGCGCTTGATGAGCTGATCGGGCTTCGCGACGAACCTGGCGCCGGGCTCAAGAAGCCAGGGGTATGTCTTCTCGGCCTTGTCGAGGACGGCGTTGATGTCAGCGCCCTCGGGGAAGCGCAGAGACGCAAGCTTCGGCGGAGGGTTGTGCTCGGCCGGCGGCGGCAGCGGACTCGGCTTGATCACTGGAGCCCTGGTGAGATGATAGTTGAGGATAGCCTTGCCGTCGGCCTCGTAGATGCTCTTCGCCGACATGGTGAGTGGTCTTTTTCTTGGTTTTCAGGCTTTTGCTGTTACTTCACTGTTGGCGCACGTCAGTATTGCTCCTCCGGCTCTGTTTTTTTTTTTCTTTTACCAAGTTCAGAATTTGCGAGATGCGATCAACCGCGTTGCTAGTTGCTTCGCGATCTGGCCGCAATCTTCAAGCAGATGGTGACCCTCTGCTCAGAACGCGCCGCTCTCACCTCAAACAAGGGGCAGGGCAACTCACCGATGAGAAGTGTCTCAGACGATAAGTGAGCGTAAGGCAGAGTGTGTGAGAGAAGTCGAGAGAAGATAGGCAATTGTGGGAGCAGGAGTGAAGATGGAGGAGAGCAGACGGAGGGAAGAATGAAGAATGAATGGAGAAGGTCGAGCGACCAGACGAGCAGCTTGCTTGGGGAAAAAAAAAGATGAGGGCCGATTCGAAAAGAAGCAGCCAGACCTCTCACACTTCTTCTGATTCTGGCCGGACACAGCAACACACGCAGGGGACCGCGGCTTCCTTTGGGGTTGGGGACGGCCAGGCAAAAAAAGCCAGGTACCCGCAGGATGCACCAAAACCATTGGGTCAGCCATTGGGGGGGTTGTTGAACTAGGCGGGGCAATCTCTTGGGGCGGTCAGTACCCGAGGTATCGGTACCTGCCCAGCCGCTAAGTTGCCCCGCACAGCCCGCAGCGCCCACCACAGACGATCGCATTCTCCACCAGAATGGGCACCCATTTCAGAACGGCCAGGGCAGCGGGGACTGCCACTGGAGCTCAGCTGCTGCTGTTGTGGGCGGCTGTCTTGCGTCTACTGGCTGCTGGCAATGGAGGGGCAGCACCTAACACGAGCCCACATCAGATTTTGATCTCCCATTCCTCAGCTCTTGCCATGCCAAAGTTGGCCATGACTACGGGATCTTACTAGTGTATCATCCTCATGTTCTATCAATATTAGCATTTCTTACCCAAAGCTGTCGCAAGTGTGACTTCCGTCTCCCACCTTGGGCCTATGACTCTTCCCCTAGCGTGACAAGCGGACGGAGGTGGGGGTCGTCCGGCTAGCCAGGAGCCCGCTGGGTGAAGCGCGCCGGGAGTGTTCATCCACCAGTGACAGCGCCAGCTTTAGCTCTCGCCGTAGCGCAGCTGCGGGCTGTGCAGCCTGCGCCAGATGGATCTGACATGACATGGATGGAGCCGACACATTCGACTCAACACGACACGGTGTTTCTAGCTCTGCGTTCTGGAAACTGCCATAGTATTTCTGATACTCGTGGGAGTCGGTGTCGGTGTCATCAATCATGTCATGCAGCCCTGGAACCCCTACGCGAAACCTGGCGCTGGCCACGAATGCAAGTGTGTACGTGGATTGCGTCCAGGGACTCCGCGGCACCCGATAGACAGGGCCGGAGTGGAGATAGTCCAGGGTGATTCGAGTGCCCCGCGACGCCTGAAGAGTTTCGTGGCACGCTTCTCCTCCATTGTTGCCGTCCTGACTCTGGTTATGCTGGCGCCAGGACGAAGGGAAGACATCGCCGCTGCCATATTGTCAGAAGCTGCTTCTCTACGCCCTACCAGCTGCTCCTGACTCTCTCGCCTGGCTGCTGACCCCTCCACGGCGTAGATTGCGAGCACAGAGTTTGGCAGGTCGGAGGGGGATCGGACCATGCGCGTGGCGCTCGAGGTCCGAGGTACCGGTACATGCAAGCCCAAGTGCGATCGGGACCCGCTTCCTGTCAGCGCCATGCCATTTCTGGCTTAGCTATGGCCACAAGGGTGCAGGTCCGGCCTGGTGCCCGGACAAGGGACGACCAGGGTCCAGAAAAAAGTTGGGGAATTGCCAACAAACGACAGGTGGTTGACCAGCCCGTATCCAATCAGCCGCCGCAACAATTCTTGGGGATTCCAGCAAAGGTGACCAAAGGAGGCGCATCCTGCCGTTCTTGCAAGGAGCCCATCACTAAAATTCAAGAGCTGCGGAGCACTGCACCTCGACCAGTCTGGCGTCTGGCGTATCTGGCGCTTTCCGGCCGACAGAAAGAAACGGCAAGGGACTTCTTCTGGGACTCACTGACAGGGACACAGGCACCGACAAAAACCTCTCCCCCAAAATTCCAGCTCTTGCCCGTCTGGTCTTCTGCTCCATCCATCATCTCTCATCCGTCTTTGACTCTCTCAGTTTCTCTTCTCACTCCCTCCGACCATCTCTTATTCTCTTCTCACTCCCTTCCAGCTGAGTCCGGCAACCACACCACAGACACTGGTTGTTTGAGGCCGCTCTCGATACTTCTAGTCACCACCGAGCCGACAGCAGCAGCAGCAGCAGCAGCAGCAGCAGCAGCGTTCGTCTTCACTTCTCACGCTCACAATGGCTTCTCCCGCTCCCGCAGCGCCTGCCGGCGGGCTTTCTGCTAACGACAAGATCACCCGCTTCCCGGCGCCCAGCAGGCCGCACAGCCCGCTTCCTGCTCATGCCCTCTTCAACGAGAAGACAAGATGCTTCGTCTACGGCATGCAGCCCCGCGCCGTGCAGGGCATGCTTGACTTCGACTTCATCTGCAAGCGCCAGGTTCCCTCGGTCGCCGCCATCATCTACACTTTTGGTGGCCAGTTCGTGAGCAAGATGTACTGGGGCACCAGCGAGACGCTGCTCCCTGTCTACCAGCAGGTCGAGAAGGCCATGGCCAAGCATCCTGACGTCGATGTCGTCGTCAACTTCGCCTCGTCCCGCAGTGTCTACAGCTCCACCATGGAGCTCATGCAGTACCCTCAGATCAAGACCATTGCCATCATTGCCGAGGGTGTCCCGGAGCGCGTAAGTGCCATCAATCCCGCGTCTGTAGGAGTCCGATCAAAGCTGACAGCTTCTAGCGCGCTCGTGAGCTTGCCTATGTCGCCAAGAAGAAGGGCGTCACCATCATTGGCCCCGCCACCGTCGGTGGCATCAAGCCCGGCTGCTTCAAGATTGGAAACACTGGTGGCATGATGGACAACATCGTTGCTTCCAAGCTCTATCGCAAGGGTTCCGTCGGCTACGTCTCCAAGTCCGGCGGTATGTCCAACGAGCTCAACAACATCATCTCGCAGTGCACCGACGGTGTCTACGAGGGTATCGCCATTGGTGGTGACCGCTACCCCGGCACCACTTTCATTGACCACCTCCTGCGCTTCCAGGCCGACCCTGAGTGCAAGATCCTGCTGCTCCTTGGTGAGGTCGGTGGCGTTGAGGAGTACAAGGTGATTGACGCTGTGAAGAAGGGGCTTATTACTAAGCCCATCGTTGCCTGGGCCATCGGTACTTGCGCTAGCATGTTCAAGACCGAGGTTCAGTTCGGCCACGCTGGTGCTTTCGCCAACTCCCAGCTCGAGACTGCCGCCATGAAGAACAAGATGATGCGCGAGGCCGGTTTCTACGTCCCCGACACCTTTGAGGACCTCCCCAAGGTTCTCAAGGAGCTGTACGAGAAGCTTGTCAAAGAGGGTACTATCAAGCCCCGCCCCGAGCCTCCTGTCCCCAAGATCCCCATGGACTACTCTTGGGCCCAGGAGCTCGGTCTCATCCGCAAGCCGGCTGCCTTCATCTCCACCATCTCGGACGACCGTGGCCAGGAGCTTCTCTACGCCGGTATGCCCATCTCCGACGTGTTCAAGGAGAACATTGGCATTGGCGGCGTCATGTCCCTCCTGTGGTTCCGTCGCCGCCTGCCTGACTATGCCACCAAGTTCCTTGAGATGGTTCTCATGCTCACGGCTGACCACGGTCCGGCCGTCTCTGGTGCCATGAACACGATCATCACGACACGTGCGGGCAAGGATCTCATCTCGTCTCTCGTGAGCGGTCTGCTTACCATTGGCTCCCGCTTCGGTGGTGCTCTCGACGGTGCTGCCGAGGAGTTCACTCGTGCCTTCGATAAGGGCCTCAGCCCGCGCGAGTTCGTCGACTCGATGCGTAAGCAAAACAAGCTCATCCCTGGCATTGGCCACCGTGTCAAGTCACGGAACAACCCCGACCTGCGTGTCGAGCTTGTTAAGGAGTACGTCAAGGCTCACTTCCCGAGCACCAAGATGCTCGACTATGCGCTTGCTGTCGAGACGGTGACTACTTCCAAGAAGGACAATCTCATTCTCAACGTGGACGGTTGCATTGCCGTCTGCTTCGTCGACCTGCTCCGCAACTGCGGTGCCTTCAGCCCCGAGGAGGCGGAGGACTACCTTAAGATGGGTGTGCTCAACGGCCTGTTCGTCCTGGGTCGCAGCATTGGTCTCATTGCCCACCACCTCGACCAAAAGCGTCTGCGCACTGGTCTCTACCGCCACCCGTGGGACGATATCACATACCTTCTGCCGAACCTGCAGCAGACTGGCCCGCCGGGCCAGGAGGGCCGTGTGGAGGTGCAGATTTAAAGGGTCTACTGATAGAAGTTAGAGCCGGGTTTACAAGGGATCTGGGAGCGGGTCGCAGGCGGATTGCAATTTTTTTATGATGTTGATTTGAGCACAGGGCGCATGCCCATGAGTAATGGCCGGATTAGTTATGCTAGAATTTTAATCGTTGATGAAGTGTCCTTCCTCTTGCTACGTGATGTATGTTTGTCTTTTCCACAAATCTCTGTCCCTTCCCCCCCGGACTTCCGTCCGAAGTTGTTAGTATGTCATTTTGCAACTGTAGTTCCCCAGTTTCCACAGCCCCCAATGTAAAGCTATACATTGCCTTTGTTACAACCATTATTGATGGGCTGCATGGTTGCGATTTCGATATCCTCGGCTGCCGGCTGTCTTCGAGCCGCGGTGATAAAAAGTAGATGGGTCATGGAGGGGGGGGGGGCGTTTGTGCCCCACCATAATTTTTTGGCGGTGTGAGGCGGCAGAATAGGTTCTTGGCGAAACATCCTGCTCAGCCTCGTGCACGGTCCACCTACGGCTGATCAATCGATCATCAAATCGACAAAGGCTCTTCGCGCACGCCCGCCGCAGCCGAGCCGACATCGCGACGTTGGGACTGGATTGCTTGGGCAAAGGCGGAACGTCGGGCTCCTAACTAGAGTGGTAAGTTGTACTGTAAATTTTGTTTTTCGTAGCAGGTTCAACAAGGAATTGCTAACAGCAGTACAGAGCATTAGCCGAGTGGACGGAAGAGTTGTGAGTGGAACGACGAAGAGAGTGACGTTTTCAAAGGCCAAAAAGGGCATTGCGCGGTTCCGAGACAGATAGAGACGGTCCTTGAAAGTCAGGAAGAGAGGGGGCACAACTACGATCCACCTCGAGCCGCGTATCCTCCATCATCAACCCTCGGGAACATCTCTGGCAACTCTATACCCCACAGGCTACCCGTCTCCAAACGTCCTAAACCACCTTTCACGAGCTTACGACCCCTGCTTAATTTTTTGTCTCACAAATCACGGCTTATACAAACAAACAACATGCCCTACTGGCGCATAACCCTCCACCGCTCGGCCATCGGCCTGCCCAAGCGCACCAAGGGCGTGCTGGCTGCCCTGGGCTTGCACAAGCGCTGTCAAGTCGTCTTTAAGCCTGTGCACCCGCAGTTCGCGGGCATGATTATGAAGGTGAAGGAGCTTGTCAAGGTGGAGGAGGTGGATCGGCCCAAGACGAAGCGCGAGCTGCAGGATGAGAGGAAGCCGGATCCTGGGTTTGTGGTGGAGAAGAGGGGGAGTGAGATGAGGGGGGCTTTGCCTTGGGCTAGAGAGGTTGGAGAGGGGGAGGTTAGGTTGTGATAAAGGAGGAACATGGAGGTTTTGGGAGCTGGAGGAAGGAAGTTGGGAGGGGAGGTGGGGGGAGGGGGGAGTGAGGGCAAGGGGAGCGGGAAGAGAGGGCACGATTAAGGGGTAAAGGATGTGGGTTGTACTTTGTATGCGACTGTGTACATTAGTGTATGACAATCAATATTCTGACATATAAAGCATTGCGTTGATGTCTTATGCTAAACTAATAGGGGAGGGGGTCGAGTGCATAGAGTCGCTTCCTGCGGGAGAGGCCTAGACTCGTCTGGTGAGGGGTCACATGAGCTCAGCTAAGTTGCGAGACTCTTGGGAGTACCGAGTTTCTGGGCAACTTCCTCGACGGAATTCTCTTCGGCAAAGCTAACTCATGCTAACCTTGATTCTTTATGTTGAGCATTCTCCTGAAGACACCAGTTACGTGTTTGCTCTGGAGAACCCGGTTGCAATGGCTCGAAGCCTCAAACAGCTCAGTTCAAGTCATGGACGACAGTTCTTGAAACATTGATAATCTGGGAAGCGAAAAAGACACCAGAAGGTTTACGTGGACATCCAAGCATGGTAAGGACCATCTCGCGGATTTCCTAGTCGTGTTCTGGTCAATGGCTTTAGAAGCGGAGCTCGTGCCATGATTTTCGTTGAGCCCACGATTGGTAAGATTGTGACAACTTGAAATTACGTGACGGGAATGGCTGCTTTCAGGTCAAGGCGGCCAGAGCGATGGAAACATTTGAGATCATTTATAGAGTCGTGGGCATTCCCACATTCACAAGGCACATAATGGAAGCATCCCTTTAACTGGCTGATCGATGTAGGTATATATTTCCGTTCCAGTCCACTCATATCGCGGCTAATAAAATGAAGTACAAAACACGCAGACTACACTGTATTTCCCTTTGCCTTAGTTGTATAATCCCCTCGAAATGAGCAAACTGAACAACAAACTCCTAATCCCATCCATCTGTCCGTCCGTCGATGTATCTACTATAGCGACCCATTCATCCTGATCCTTCACCAGACTCTAAAGTTTTCCCAGAAGATACAGTCTGAACGCCACTTAATTTGCCCTAGCAGCTTCGATATAATCCTGCCCGGGATTCTCGTACTCGCTCACGAAGTACTTGACAACATGCCGAGCGAACCAGTTGGTGAACTTCGTTAGTTCTTCGCGCAGGCGGTTGACGCTCTGCTGGTCCATATTCGTTTGGGCGATCAGTTCGGGTAGGGACACAAGGAGGCGAGACAGGTGCTCGGCGCCATAGGTGTCGAGCGGCGACTTGTGCTTGCTCTCGGGATTCTGCCAGAGAGCATGCATTTCGTGGTATTGGCCGCGTTCGAAGCTAGCGTAGCTGTCAGACCGGTGGCTGGGAGGAGGACTAAAAGAGGGGAAACATACCGGTAAAGCAGAATGCGGCCAAGGCACTTATCAAAGTACTCCCTGAGCCCAGCAACCGTCTCCTCGAGGATGTCCATTGCGGCGGAACCCTCCTGGCGATGGGGGCGCTCGAAGGCGAGGTAATCATCAAGGATCTCATTAACGGGGTGTGGGTGCGGGAGGGGGACCAACTGCTGGTTCTTTGTCACATTCTCCCAGTCATCGACCAGCATCGCCTTAAGGTGATCCGGCATCGGCAGTTTGATGGACGGACGGGCATGGAAGGTCTCCTCCTGTGATAGGTGTAAGTAGGTTGTGAGGGAAGTAGTGATCGAGAAGGAAAAAGATGAAGAAAATGAAAAAAAAAAAAAACCTGATTCACTTGAATCAGGCAAAAAGAAAAGAGAACGGCGTACATCTTCCTTCATGTCGAAATATTCTTCCGGGTCAAGATCAAACTCCAAATCAGCCCGTCTCACATGATGGGAAGTCCAGCTACCACTTGGAGCCTGGGCGCCGCTCGCATCCTCTTCACGATCGTCCTCTTGTTCGTCTTGCTGTTTTTTTGCTTCGCGGCTGGACTCCTGCAAACAAGACTTGCCATCGCTGTTGAGGTCGATGCCCATGTTCGTCTCCGGAGTGACAGCAGCCTGGGAGATGCTGCCCCTCGAGACGGCAACACTGTTGGATGCGTACACAGATGTAGACGCCGTGTTTGAGCCCGATTCCACTGACAAATCGTCATCGTCCTCGTCATCCTCCTGGTCCTCGTGGTCGACCCTGCAGCGCTTCGCAGCGGGAGCATCATCATCCAAGCCTGAGTCACCGCCATGCTTGCGCCCATTGTTGTTGCCGTCATTACTGCCAGAAGGAACTGGCTCCCCATCTTCCTCTTCATCCTCTTTATCTTCCTCCTTCTGAAGGGTAGCAATAGCCTCGTTAACCGCCCTCCAAAACCTCTCCGTCGAATCCGCAAACGCTGGCTCCTTTGCCACACCAGCAGTCAAAACCTTCTCCTTTTTTATTCCCTTCCCGTTTTCCTCCTCCTCCTCCTTCCCCCCCTTCCCCGGCACCTGACTCTTCATCACATACCGATCGTCAAAACACTTTTTCCCCGCGCGAGTGACGTACAACACCTGTTTATCTGCGTTTGGGGGTGGCAGCCAGAGCAGGTAGTCCTCGCAAGCCACGGCGGCGGCCCACGCAGCCTCCTTATGCAAGTAGGTCCTGTCGATCGGGCCCCACGCCGTCGCGTCGTCGATGGTTAGACGCTGTTGGCGGGTGTTGCGGGCTGAGACGCTGGGGTGGGTGTTGTTGGTGCCACCGGTACGGGCGCGGGCAGACCGGCGGGCTGGGGCAGGAGTCGGATCAGGAGCCGGGGCGCTGACGG
>Ga0065720_1004077_pt1 | contig 15249 bp, 16 predicted proteins | sample Thericmetagenome_FD_59107 | JGI IMG/M metagenome (GOLD analysis project Ga0065720, IMG submission 59107) | Thermophilic microbial communities from the Joint Bioenergy Institute, California, USA of rice/straw/compost enrichment - eDNA_2 v2... | ecosystem: Engineered > Solid waste > Grass >... | reverse complement strand
AATTCCTCCGGCCCGTCGAGGCGGGCTTCGCACCGCCGTCCGCGCCAGGCGAAGCGCAGGCAGGGAGGATGAAGCTCGGGCGCGCGCGGCACCAGGACGCCATCCTCTCCGACCGCGAAGGGCCCGAGGGTGAGCGTAATCGGCATTGGCCGGCCTTCACCGGCATCGCGTTCCGGCTGCGGCCAGCCATCCTCCGGCGCGGGCGATCGCATCAGTTCCGTCGGCGGCGCCGGTCCGCCAGGCGGTGGCGAGGCTGCTGGGATCGGCATGGCGCCCAGGGTTGTCCGGGATAGGTGAACGCACCATAACCGCCGCCCATGTCCCTCGGTGATTCCCTGCGGCTGGTGCTGGCCCCGCCACATCCGGCCGGTCATCCCTTTCTGGCGATCGGCGCGGCGGCGATGCTGCTCGGCTGGCTGCTGCTGGGGGACTGGCTGGTCTGGCTCGGCCTGATCTTCATCCTGTTCTGCCTCTACTTCTTCCGCGATCCGGAACGCGTGCCGCCGCCCCGGCCGGGCGTGATCCTCGCCCCCGCGGACGGCAAGGTGGTCTCCGTCAGGCCCGCGGTGCCGCCGGCCGAACTGGGCCTGGGAGAGACACCGCGCTGGCGGGTGGCGATCTTCCTCTCGGTCCTCGACGTGCACGTGAACCGCATTCCGGCGGACGGCACCGTCACGCGCATCGCCTACCGCCACGGCGCCTTCCTCAATGCGAGCCTCGACAAGGCCTCGGACGAGAACGAACGCAACGCCATCGCGATGGTCCTGCCGGACGGGCGCGACCTCGCGGTGGTGCAGATCGCGGGGCTGATCGCGCGGCGCATCGTCTGCCAGGTGCGCGAGGGCGACGCGGTGCAGGCCGGGCAGCGCTTCGGCATCATCCGCTTCGGCAGCCGCACCGACCTCTACCTGCCCGAGGGCGTGCGGCCCCTGGTCACCGAGGGGCAGACCATGATCGGCGGCGAGACGGTGATTGCGGAACTCGGGCCCAAGGAGAGCGGGGGCAAGGGATGAACGGCAGTGGCGGAGGCGAGGACCGCGGCATGAGCGCACGCCCCGCCGAAGGCCGCCCCCAGATTCATGAGCGCCCGGAGGGTGGCGGCGAAGGCGCCTCCCCCGAGAGCCTGTCCCGCCGCAGCGGCGTCGGCATCCGCCGGCTGCGCCGCCGCTTCCGCCCGCGCACGCGCCCGCGCTTCGAGGGGCAGAGCTTCAACCGCCTCATCCCCAACATCCTCACCCTCATCGCGCTGTGCGCCGGCCTCACCGGGCTTCGCTTCGCGCTCGACGGGCGATGGGAGCCAGCGGCGGGACTGATCGTCTTCGCCGCGGCGCTCGACGGCATAGACGGGCGGCTGGCGCGGCTGCTGAAGGCGACCAGCCGCTTCGGGGCGGAGTTCGACAGCCTGGCGGACTTCCTCTCCTTCGGCGTGGCGCCGGCGCTGGTGCTCTATCTCTGGACGATGCAGGAGTGGCGCGGCTTCGGCTTCGCGCCTTGCCTGCTGTTCGCGGTGTGCAGTGCGCTGCGCCTGGCGCGCTTCAACGCCTCGCTCGACGCGCCGGGGCCGGTGCCGCTGACCGGGCCGCCGCCGAAGCCTGCCTATGCGCAGAGCTTCTTCACCGGTGTCCCCGCGCCGGCCGGGGCCGGGTTGGCGCTGTTCCCGCTGTTCGCCGCCCTGGCGCTGGAGGGCTGGGGGATGTCCGTGCTCGCCGAGGCGGTGCGGTATCCGGGCTTCGTCGGCGCGGTGCTGGTGGTGGTGGCCGCCCTGATGGTGAGCACGCTGCCGACCTGGAGCTTCAAGAACTTCAAGGTGCCGCGCGAGCTGGTGCTGCCGCTGCTGCTCGGCATCGGCATCTACGCCGGCTTCCTGGTGACCGAGCCCTGGGCAGCAATGGCACTCGGCGGGCTGATCTATGCCGGCATGCTGCCCTTCTCGGTGCGGAGCTACCGGCGCCTGAAGCGCGAGGCGGAAGCGATGCTCGAGCCGACTCTGGTCACGACGACGGAGCAGCGGGGCGCCGGCACCGGCTGAGCCCGCCGTCCCCGCCAGGCGCTGCGCGAATCGGATTGTCGCGCGCGCCGCCGCACCTCATCGTCCGTACGCCTTGCAGAAGCAAGGCGTGCGAAATGGGGGGGACCGGGCGTGACTCGATTCTGGAGCAGGCGGGCGGGCGCTGTGGCGGCCGGCATCGCCGTGGTGGTGACGGCGTGCCTTGCCAGGCCGGCCGCAGCGCAGACCCAGGCCGATCTGGTGGCGCGCGGCCGGTACCTCGTGGAGAGCATCGCCGGCTGCGGCAACTGCCACACGCCGAAGGGGCCCAACGGCGACCTGCCAGGGAGGCATCTCGCCGGCGGCGCGGTGCTCGACGAACCGCCCTTCCGCGCCGTCGCATCGAACATCACGCCCGATCCGGAAACCGGGATCGGCCGCTGGACAGACGCGCAGATCGCCCTGGCGATCCGGGAGGGCAAGCGGCCGGATGGCTCGATCATCGGCCCGCCCATGCCGATCGAACTCTACCGCGGGATCTCGGACCGCGATCTCGCGGCCATGGTGGCCTATCTCCGCACCGTGCCGCCGGTGCGCAACCGGGTGGAACGGAGTGTCTATCGCATCCCGCTGCCGCCGAACTACGGCCCGCCGGTGGCCAATGTGCCCGATCCGCCGGAGAACGATCCCGTGGCGCGCGGGCGCTACCTCGCGGGCCCGGTCGGCCACTGCATCGAGTGCCACACGCCGATGGGGGAGGGCGGGCGGCACGACTGGTCGCGCACCGGTGCCGGCGGGCGGCCCTTCAATGGGCCCTGGGGCACGAGCGTGGCCGCCAACATCACGCCGAACCGCGCGCGCGGCCTCGGCGACTGGACCGACGAGCAGATCATCCGGGCGATCACGCGGGGCATCTCGGCCGATGGGCGGCGGCTGTTCCCGCCGATGGGCTACGCGTACTACGCACGGATGTCCGAGCGGGACCTGCGCGACCTGGTGGCGTATCTGCGCAGCCTGCCGGCGCAGGAGTAGGACGGCGCGAACCACCGGCCGGCGCGGCCGGCAGGGCACGCCGCGCCGAAGCCTTTGGCAAGCCGGGCGCGAGGCCCTGCACCCCGGCGCAACGCGGCGGCGGGCGGCGGCTACTTCCGCCGCGCCTCCACCACCACGCCCTGCTCGCGCAGCGCCTCGATCTCCGCGTCGGTGAAGCCGTGCTGCGCCAGCACCTCGCGCGCATGCTCGCCGAAGCGCGGCGGCGGGGTGCGGGCACCGCCGGGGGTGCGGGAGAGCTTGATCGGCGTGCCGAGGGCGCGGAACCACCCCATCTCCGCCACCATCTCGCGGTGCGCCGTGTGCGCCGCGGCCATCGCCTCGTCCACGTGCAGCACGGGGCCGGCGGGCAGGCCCGCCTCGAGCATGCGGCGGGTGAGCTCGTGCCCGTCCTCNTCGGCGAAGCGGCGCTCCAGGATCTCCGTCAGCGCGGCGCGGTTGGTCACGCGCGCGCCGTTGGTGGCGAAGCGCGGATCGCGCGCGACCTCGGGGATGCCGAGGAACTCGCAGAACTTGCGGAAGGCCGGATCGTTGCCTGCGGCGATGAAGATCTCGCAGGTCTTCGTGCGGAACTTGGAGTAGGGGACGAGGTTCGGGTGCGGGTTGCCGGTCGGCACCGGCCGCTTGCCGGAGAGGAAGTAGTTGGCGGCGTGCGGGTGCAGCAGCGCCATGCCGCAGTCGTGCAGCGTCATGTCGCAGAACTGCCCGCGGCCGGAGCGCTCGCGCTCGTGCAGCGCCATCAGGATGGCGATGGTGCTGAACAGGCCGGTGGCGAGGTCCACCACGGGATTGCCGAGCCGCGTCGGGCCGGAATCCTCGGTGCCGTTGATGGACATCAGCCCGGTCATCGCCTGCAGGATCGCGTCGTAGCCCGGGAAGCCGCCGAGCGGCCCGTCGGCCCCGAAGCCGGAGACGCGGCAATGGATCAGGCGCGGGAAACGCTTGGAGAGCACCTCCTCGTAGCCGAGGCCCCACTTCTCCATGCTGCCGGGCTTGAAGTTCTCGATCAGCACGTCGGCGCCCTCGAGCAGGCGCATCAGCACCTCGCGCCCCGCCGGCTTCGAAAGGTCGAGCCCGACGCTCCGCTTGTTGCGGTTGACGCCGAGGAAGTAGCTGGCGTCGCCCTCGTGGAAGGGCGGGCCCCAGTCGCGCGTCTCGTCGCCCTGGGGCGGCTCCAGCTTGATCACCTCCGCGCCGTGGTCGGCGAGGATCATGGTGCAGTAGGGGCCGCCGAGCACGCGGGTGAGGTCGATCACCTTGAGCCCGGCGAGCGCGCCCGCGGACTTCGCGAGGCCCTTGCCCTGGGCGGCGGTGGTGGGGAGCGCGTCGGTCATGCGGCGGATTTCCTGTCGAACACGCGGGCGCAGAATTCGGGATAGGGCTCCAGCATCACCTCGCGCACCGGGCCGCGCAACAACGCCAGCTCCTGCTCCGTGGGCTCCGGCGTGGAGGGGACGTCCGCGGGGATGTCGAAGTCGAAGCCGGTTTCGGCGCGGATGCTCTCGATGCTCTCGCCCGGATGCAGGCTCGCCAGCGAGAAGCGCGCGCGGTCCGGGTGGAAGCGGAAGACGCAGCGGCCGGTGACCAGCGCCTGCGCCGTGCCGCGGCGGAACACGCCGGGCGGCGAGACGCCGGGGGCGGAGACGATGTCCACCTTCGGCACCAGCACGCGCGGGGAGTGCTCCTCGCGGAACAGGATGGTGCGCGGCGTCATCATGTACATGAAGGCGCTGCCGAAGCTGCCCGGGAAGCGCGCGGCGCGGCCCGGCCACTCGCCGGTGCCGATCAGGTTGATGTTCGCCTGGCCGTCGATCTGCCCGCCGCCGAGGAAGAACAGGTCTATGCGTCCCTGGCCCGTCAGGTCGAAGAGCTCGCGCGAGCCCTCGGTGAAGGGGTTGGCGGTGCGCCGCTGCTGCAGCGAGACGCGTAAGGGGTGGCCGAGCGCGCGCACCAGGAAGCAGGCGGCCGCCGGGATGGGCGAGGCAGCGCCGATCGCCACATGGCGGACGGGCGGCGCGGCGGGATCGAGGACGAGGCGGGCGATGGCGACGGCCAGCCGTTCCTCGGGGCGGATTGCTGTGGTGCTCATTCGGCGGCCGCCGCGCGGGCTTCGCCAAAGACGTAGCGGGCGCAGTATTCGCGGAAGCCCTCCTCGGTGCGGGCGAGTCTCGCGTATTCCGCGACGTGCGCCCCGTCCGGCGCGTACTCGTCGAGCAGGCCGCAGGGCCAGGCGCCACGCTCCGCGACCGCCACCGCCTCGACGTAGAGCGCGCTGATGACGCCCGGCGCGAGGCGCTCGTCCTCAAGCATGTTGCCCTCGACGACGCGTTCGACGGTGACGAGGGAGCGGCGGGCGGCGTGGGCGGCGGTGGCGATCTCGCGCCGGCGGCCGATCCAGACATTGCCTTCCGCATCGGCCATGGCGGCGTGGAAGATCGCAATGTCCGGCTGGAGGGCGGGCAGCAGCACGATCGGGTCCTCCTCGCCGGGCGGGGCGAAGGGGTTGGGGACGACCTTCCAGTCCGGGCGGTTGGCGAGGATGTCGCTGCCGATCACGCCGCGGAGCGGCATGAAGGGCACGCCCTTCTCGGTCGCCTGCAGCATGGAGTGGATGGCCGGGCAGGTGGCGTCGCGCAGGCGCAGCGTCCCGGCCCTGACCGCGGCGGTGAAGCACGGGGCGAAGCCGGCCTCGCCGAGGGTGACGGCGCTGGTCTCCACCTCCGCGACGCAGCCGGCGCCGATCAGCAGGTCGGCGGAATAGCCGAGGATCGGCACCCCGAGCAGGCGCAGGTCACGCACGCCGCGCCGCACGAGGGCGCGGGCGAGGGCGGAGGAGGGCAGGGAGTAGTCCGGCGGCACCGCCACCAGCGCGCCATCCGGCACCTGGGCCGCCATGGCCTCGAGGCTGATTGGTGTCATGTCAGGCGCTCTCTCCCAAGCCTCCTCCAGGGCGGGCGGTTATTACGCCGTGGCGGCGCCTCCGCGAAGGGGTGGGCGCGGCCGGGCCCGTTGTGCCGGCGCATCCCGGCCGAGGGGCGGAGGGAGAGGGACGACACGGTCCCTGGCCGGTATGCTGGTATCTTCAGCCCGATGGTCCGTCCCGTCACCCTCGAAGGCCCGCGCGTCCGGCTCCGGCCCTGGCGCGATGAGGATCTCGCCCCGCTGGCCGCTCTCAACGGCGATCCGGTCGCCATGCGCCATTTCCCGGCGCCGATGACGCGGGCGGAGAGCGACGCCTGGGCCGCCCGGATGCGCGCCCAGGTTGAGCGCGAGGGCTGGGGCTACTGGGTGGTGGAGCATCCGGGCACCGCCCCGTTCCTGGGCGTGGTCGGCCTCATGCCCGTCGCCTGGGAGAGCTGGTTCACCCCGGCGATCGAGATCGGCTGGCGCATCGCCCCTGCCTTCCAGCGTCGCGGCTATGCCGAGGAGGCAGCGCGGCTGGCGCTGGCCTTCGGATTCGGCCGCGAGGGGCTGGGCCTCAGGGAGATCGTCGCCTTCACGGTGCCGGCGAACCTGGCCTCGCGAGGGCTGATGGCGAAGCTGGGCTTCGAGGAGGCCGGGGGCTTCGCGCATCCCCGGCTGCCCGAGGGCCACCCGCTGCGCTGGCACCTTCTGCATCGGCTGAGGGGGGAGGGCTGGGCTCAGCGGGTCGCCAGACAGGCCAGCGCGGCGCCATGGGTAACAGCAATGGGCGATGACGGGGCCTAACCTCGGGTTGCACGGGAACCCGTTCCAATCGGAACAAAAATGAGTTAATCCTTCAGACGGCCTGATTCCATCCCTGGGGACTCCCCGATGGTCGCGCTCGCCCTCCATGGGCTCCGCTTGGGGCTCGCCGCAGGCCTCCTTGCGATCGCCGCGCCAGCCTCGGCGGCTACCGTCTCTACCTCCTGGGTGTCGCTGAGCAGCAACAACCAGGAGGAATGCCTGTCCATCGGCCTGGCCGCGGTCCAGGCCCTGGGCTTCCGGGGCGCCGTCTCAGGCGACCGCCAGGCGATCTTCGGCTGGCGCAACGACGAGACGCTGACCGTGCGCTGCATCGCAACGCATGAGCTGGCCGTGGTCTTCGCCTACACCCACGACCGCAACGCCGACAGTGGCCCGCTGGTCGAGCGCGTGGGTGCCTACTACCGCGCGCGGGCCGCGGAGGCCGCGCGCGCCGCAGCGGACCAGCGCTGGTTCTCCCTGCAGCAGGGCGGCGGCAGCCCGCGCTACGGCGAGGCCGGCTTCGGCGGGCGCTGAGCGGCCGGCAGGGAGCGGCGCATCGGCCTGCCCGCCGCGGCGGAAGGCGGGGCCGGCTGACCGGCCCCGCGCGACGTTCAGCCCAGCACCTGCGCCAGCAATTCCGCCGAGCGCCCGTTGGCGATCGTCGCAGCGCGGGCGTCGTAGGAGTGCCCGCCGACGCGCGCGAAGGCGTGGTCCACGCCGGGATAGACGTACACCTTGACCTGCGGGTGTCCCTTCAGCCCCTCGATGATCTGCTTCTGCGCCTCGGGGGGCACGAACCTGTCCTTCTCGGCGATGTGCATCAGGAGCGGCGTGCGGATCGAGCTCGCCTTGTCGAGCATCCCCTCGATGCCGACGCCGTAATAGGAGATGTTGCAGTCGGCGTCGGACTCCGCGGCCATGCGGTAGGCGAGGCGCCCGCCGAGGCAGAAGCCCATGGTCGCCGCCTTGCCGTTTGCGCCGGGCAGCTTGCGCGCCGCCGCGAGCGTCGCCTTCAGGTCCTCCACCGCCTTGTCCTGGTCCATGCCCTTCATCAGCGCGAAGGCGCGGTCCCATTGGTCCTGGCCGGCATCGGGGTCGAGCTGCACGCCGGGCTGCTGGCGCCAGAACAGATCGGGCGAGACGGCGAAGAAGCCCATTTCGGCGACCCAGTCGGACAGGGCGCGCATGGTGCGGTTCACGCCGAAGATCTCCTGGATCATCACGACCGCGCCCGCGGGCTTCGTCTTCGGCTCGGCCAGGTAGGCCGTGAACTCGCCGCTGCCGTCGGCGGCCTTGATGTGGATCTCGGGCATCGTCGTTCTCCCTCCCTTGATGGCGTATCGCGCCTGCGCACGGACATAGCCCGAGGCGCCCGGACCTGCCACCGTGCCGCGACGCCGCCGGCAGGACCAATGCCGCCCGCACGCCGCTGATTAGCGCTCGGCGGAAGCCAGCTTGGTCCGACGCGGCAGGCGGCGGGGACAAGCCGCCAGCGCCGTGGCGATGAAGAGAATGTGACGCCGGGGCGGGGCCGAACTCCTCTGGCTTCGCTCCGCGCCGATCGGTCTGCGCCTCGGATGTTCCTGACGAAGGCCGAGGCGTCCCCCGCATGGACACGCTGCGGGAGAGGATCGGGCGTGGTGGGTCTTGAGCTCCGCCGTGACGGGACCTTCCTCGTCTGGCACCATCCCTCGGACCGATCCCGCCCAGGTGAGGGCAGGGTTGCGCCCCCGTGGCCTCGCCTCGGTGCCGCGGCGGGAATGGATGGCGCGAAACGCCGCCCCGGCGGCGCGTTGAGCGAGGAGCATGCGAGATACCCCGGGACGCCTGACCGCCGCCGATCTCGAGGCGAGCTTTGCCACCGACATCCCTGCGCGGCTCGACCGGTTGCCCTGGGACCGGTTCCATTGGCTCGTCTGCGTCGCGCTGGGCGTCACCTGGATCCTGGACGGGCTGGAGGTGACGCTCGTCGGCTCGCTCGCCGGCGCCATCCACGAAAGCCCGAGCCTGCGCCTGAGCGGGACCCAGATCGGCCTGGCCGGTTCGGCCTATCTGGTCGGCGCCGTGACCGGGGCGCTGCTGTTCGGCTGGCTGACCGACCGGCTGGGGCGGAAGCGGCTCTTCACCGTGACCGTCGCGGTCTATTTGCTAGCGACCATCGCCACCGGCTTCTCCTGGGACTTCTGGTCCTTCGCCCTGTTCCGCTTCCTGACCGGCGCCGGGATCGGCGGCGAGTACGCGGCGGTGAACTCGGCGATCCAGGAGCTGATCCCGGCGCGCCGGAGGGGCACGACCGATCTCGCCATCAACGGTACCTTCTGGGCCGGGGCGGCGGCCGGCGCGGTGGCGGCGATCCTGGTGCTCGACCCGCGCGTGATGGATCCGGAGATCGGCTGGCGCGCCGCCTTCGTCGTCGGGGGCGTGCTGTCGGTCGTCGTGCTCGTGCTGCGCCGCTGGATTCCCGAGAGTCCGCGCTGGCTGATGACGCATGGCCGGCAGGAGGAGGCGGAGCGCATCGTCTCGTACATCGAGGCCGGCGTGGCCGCGCGGCATGGCGGTTCCCTGCCGCCGCTGGAATACGGCGCGATCCACCTGCGCCCGCGCGGGCATGTGACGATCGGCGAGGTGGTGCGCGTGATGTTCGGCGAGCACCGCGACCGCGCCATCCTGGGCCTGGTGCTGATGGCCTGCCAAGCCTTCTGCTATAATGGTGTATTTTTCACTTACGCGCTGGTCCTGACGAAGTTCTACGGCATCCCCTCGGGCGATGTCGGATGGTTCATGCTGCCCTTCGCGCTGGGCAACCTGGCCGGCCCGCTGACCCTCGGGCACTTCTTCGATTCCGTCGGCCGCAAGCCGATGATCACCGCGACCTACGCCATCGCCGGCGTGCTGATGGCCGCGACGGGGCTGCTGTTCGCCATGGGGGTGCTCTCGGCCTGGGCGCAGACGGCGTGCTGGACGGCGATCTTCTTCGTCGCCTCCGCCGCAGCCTCGGCAGCCTACCTGACCGTGGGAGAGAGCTTTCCGCTGGAGATGCGCGCGATGGGGATCGCCGTGTTCTATGCCTTCGGCACCGGGGTCGGGGGCGTCGTCGGCCCGGTGCTGTTCGGCGCACTGATCGAGGCGGGCGAGCGGACGCATATCATGTGGGGCTACCTGATCGCCGCGGCCCTGATGCTGGCGGCGGCGATCGTGGAATGGCGGCTCGGCTTCGCGGCGGAGCGCAAGTCGCTGGAGAGCGTGGCGGCGCCGCTCTCCTCGGTGCCGGGGACCCATCCGGTGCCCTGACGCGGAGCGTTGCGCAACGGTCGGATGCAATTGGCCGCGTGCCCTCGTCGCTGCCGGCGGGTGCGCCTGGATTTTCTCAATCCTGGCAAAATCTTGCCGCAGTTTCCGGCGTCAGGATGTGAGCCGCGCGAGATATGCATGCGCGGCATGCGGACCGCGGCGCATCGCCGCGCCGGCAGCTGCGTTATGCTGCGCTGCGACACGAAGCCGAGGACCGGATGTCATGGCTGAAGTGACTGTCGAACTCGAACTGCCCGAAGAGATCGCCCGGCAGATTGCGCGCCGCGCTGCCGCTCTCGGCACCACGCCCGAGGCCTGGGTGCAGGCGGTGGTGGAGGATGTCGTCGCCGACCTGCCGGAGGACGAGCGCGGGCCCGGACCGGACGACTTCATCTGCCGCTGAGCGCATGAGCGGAGGCGGGCGGAGAGGCCATGCCGGCCTCAGCCGCTGCCCCGCGCCGCCGCGCGCATCAGCGCGGCAGCCTCGGCAAACCCGGCGCGCTCGGCGTCCTCGATCGGCGTCGAACAATCGTCGATCCGCGTGCGTGCCGCCGGATCCGCGCCATGCGCAAGCAGCAGACGCAACGCCGCGAGATCACGCCGCGCGACCGCATGATGCAGCGCGGTGCCATCATTCAGGCCGTGCTGCTCCGGGTCGGCGCCGTGTGCGAGCAACAGGGCGAGGACCGCATGGCGGTCGGGACGTGGGGCATCAATTGCCTGGAATAGCGGAGGGAAGCCGTCCTCGGCCGGAGCGCGAGGGGCGGCGCCGAGTGCGAGCATCCGCTCGATCAGCTCCAGCGGCCCGAGCCGGATCGCCAGGTCGAGCGGCCGATCGGCGAGGCCGAGGAACTCGGCATCCAGCACGCAATTGGGAAAGCCCGGCGGGTCGCCCAGCGCCAGGCGCAATGCATCGAGATCGCCGCGCCGGCAGGCTTCCTCCGCGGCCTGGCAACGCCGGAACAGCGCGCAGCGGCGCGCAGCCTCGTCGTCCTCGCCGGCCCCCATGCGTCGCGCCCCTTCATGCAGGCCATGGCGTGCGAAAGGCCCCGGCTGGGTGTGCCCGCCGGGGCCTTTCCATTGTATGACGGTCGGGATCGACCTGCGAATGCCTAGGAAGCCAGCCCCGCAATGGCGGGGGTGATGATCCAGGCCGAGGGCACGGCGCCCGACATCAGACAATGAGACACTGGATCACCTCCTTTCGTTTGTTGACGACTGCCCGCCCATCTGGGGAGCGGCACGCCGTCCCGCAACCCTACATCTGCGCGTAGCTGCCGTTGCGCCAGACGTAGAACACGTAGTCCGGCACGGTCACGTCGCCCTTCCGGTCGAAGCTGATGGGGCCCAGCACGCTCTGCCACGGCCCGTCCGACTTCAGGGTCTGCGCCACGCGCCGCGGATCGGTCGTGCCGGCCTTCTTCACCGCCTCGGCCCAGATCTGGATCGCCGCGTAGGTGTAGAGGACGTAGCCCTCCGGATCGATGTTCCTCGACCGGAAGCGCTGCACCACCTCGGCGGCCTGCGGGCGCCGGCGGGGATCGCTGCTGAAGGTCATCAGCGTGCCCTCGCCCGCGGCGCCGGTGATCTGCCAGAACTCGTTGGTCACCAGCGCGTCGCCGCCGATCAGGGTGACGTTCATCCCCTGCTCCTTCGCCTGGCGGAGGATCAGGCCGGCCTCGGTGTGGTAGCCGCCGATATAGATGACCTCGATGCCGGCAGCCTTCATGCGGCTGACGAGGGCGTTGTAGTCGCGCTCGCCGGCGGTGTAGGCGGCGAACAGTGCCTCCTGCATGCCGGCGGCGTTCAGCGACTTCTTGGTCTCCTCGGCGAGGCCGCGGCCATAGGCCGAGTTGTCGTGCAGGATCGCCACCTTCTTGCCGCGGAAGTGCTCGGCGATGTAGCGACCCGCGACCTGGCCCTGCTGGTCGTCGCGGCCGCAGGTGCGGAAAGTGTTCCAGCTCCCCTGGTCGGTGTAGTTCGGGTTGGTGCTGGCCGGGCTGATCTGCAGCACGCCCTCGTCGGTATAGACCTTGCTCGCCGGGATCGAGGAGCCGGAGCAGAAATGCCCGGCGACCATCTGCACCCGCCGGCTCGCCATCTGGTTCGCCACGCTCACCGCCTGGCGCGGGTCGCAGGCGTCGTCGCCGACCTCGAGCGCGATCTGGCGTCCCAGCACGCCGCCGGTGCCGTTCAGGTCGGCCACGGCCTGCTCGGCGCCCACCTTCATCTGGGCTCCGAATGCGGCCTGCGCCCCGGTGAGGGGGCCGACCACGGCGATCCGAATCGGGCCCGAGGCGCCCTGCTGCGCCCAGGCCTCGCGGGAAGCGAAGGCGCCGGAGACGGCGCCGGCGAGCGCCGCGCCGAGCCACTGCCGTCGCGTGTGAATCATCCTTGTAGTTCCTTTCCCTGTCGTCCGGCGGATTCCTGTCGTCCGGCGGACGGGTGGGCCGGCCTGGCCACCGCGCATGCCCGCCGTCGCACACTGAACGGTAGGCGAGGCGACGGCATCGGCGCCAGCGTCGTCGCACGTTCCTCGGGGTGCGCGGAGCGCTGCATGCGGCGGTGCCAGGATCAGCCGGCCCACGATGTGGCGGGAACCGGGCCGGCGATGCCGGCGTAGCGGAGGCGAACCGAGCCGGAGGAGGCCATCCCATGTCGCCCTTGCCGCTGGACGCGTCGGCGGAGATCCGCCGAATCGAGGAGTGCCATCCCATCCAGCGCCGGGTCTGGCGCGTCCAGCGAATCGGCTGGTTGGGGATGGCGCTGTTCGTCCTCGCGGCGCTGCTCGGGCTCATGGGCCGCGGCGGGCCGCTTGCCGAAGCCGAGACGACTACGCCGGACGGCGCGCTGCGCATCCGCTACGAGCGCATGCAGCGACTCGGCTCCCCGACGACGCTGCGGATCGGGGCACGGGCCGACGCCGTGGAGGAAGGCGCGATCGCGCTGCAGCTCGACCGGGCCTTCCTGCGCGACTGGCGGCTTCGGCCGGGCGTGCCGGTGCCCATCGCCGCCGCGGCCGGGCCAGACGGGCTGCTCCTGCGCTTCCGCGCCGCCCCGGACGCGCTGCATGTCGCTGCCGTGCTCGAGATGACGCCCGAGCGCGCCTTCATGATCGCGCGGCCCGAGATCGCGGTCGGCGACGGCCCCCCGGCGCGGCTGCTCATCCTGGTCTGGCCCTGAGGAGGCGGAGCGATGGAAACGGTCCTGCGCGCCATCGCGATCTACCTGGTGCTGCTGGTGGTGTTCCGCCTCGCGGGGCGGCGGACGCTGCGCGAGCTGACGGCCTTCGACTTCGTCCTCCTCCTCCTCGTCGGCGAGGCGACGCAGCAGGCGCTGCTGGCCGACGACTTCTCGGTCACCAACGCGGTTATCGCCATCGTGACCCTGATCGGGCTCGACGTCGCCATGTCGATGCTCAAGCAGCGCGCGAGTCTGGTCGAGCGGCTGATCGACGGTGTGCCCACGATCCTGGTCGCGGACGGGAAGCCGCTTCGCGACCGCATGCGGATGGCCCGGGTGGACGACCAGGACGTGCTGGAACGCGCGCGCGCCCTGCAGGGGCTGGAGCGAATGGACCAGATCCGCTTCGCNGTGCTGGAGCCNGGCGGCGACATCACGATCATCCCGCAGCCGGAGGGGCGCGNNGGGGCAGGGCGCGGCTGAGGCCGGAGGTGGACCATGCGCCGGCTGCCTTTGCGGCGGGCGCAACCGATGGTAGTTTGACCGGCTCGTATCGACCCGCCCTTGCCTTGCGGAGCGCCCCATGCCGCCGCGCCTGCGCCGACCTGTCGCTGCCCTCACCGCAGCATCTCTGATTCTTGCCGCCTGCACGACGCGCGAGCAGCGGATCGGCTACGATGACGGCTCGGATGCCTGCTACCAGCGGCGGGTCCAGCTCGACAGCACCGGGAATTTCTTCGCCGAGGACATCATCCGCGGCGCCGTGATCGGCGCGGCCGGCGGGGCGATCCTCGGCGGGCTGATCGCCGCGGCGACGGGCGCCAGGGGCAGCAACGTGGCGGCGGGCGCCGGCATCGGGGCGCTGGCCGGCGGCGCGGCGGGCGCGATGGGCGGATACCTCGCCGCGCGGCAGCGCCAGGCGCGCGACCAGGCTGAGCTCACCTCCCTGATCGGCAACGACCTTGCGCGCGAGAACGCCGAGCTTGAGCGCGCCCAGCTCGCCTTTGACCTCCTGATGGACTGCCGCTTCCAGCAGGCTGCGGCGGTCCGCGAGGCGCATCGTCGTGGGGCGCTGACCACGCCGGCCGCGCAGGCCCAGCTCGCGCGGCTGCGCGAGCAGGCCCAGGCCGACATCGCGCTCGCGCAGATGGTCAACCAGCGCATCCAGACCCGTGGGGCCGAGTTCGACACCGCGATCGCGACCATCGCGCCCGACGCCAAGGCCGACTACGAGGCGCGCAAGACCGCCGCGCAGCGCAGCGCGGTCACCGCCCGGGCGCGGCAGCCCGTGGCTGTGCGCCTGCGCCCCGATCCGGGCGCGCCGGAGGTCGCCCGGGTCGCGGCGAACCAGCCGGTGCGCCTGATCCCGGCCGCGTCCGGCTTCGCCAAGGTCGAGAACGAGTCCGGCCAGGTGATCGGCTACGCGCCGGCGGATGCCTTCGGCACCCGTGCCACCGGGGCGCCGGTGCGCCTGGGCGCGGCGCCGCCCACGCCTGCCCCCGCGGCGGCTGGTGCCACCGACACGCGCTCGCTCGCGGCGAGCAACATCGCGCGGCGGGATAACTTCTCCGAGAGCGTGGGCACGGCTGAAGCCGCGGTGCGTGGCGGAGGGTTCGAACTGGCGACCTGATGCTGTCGCCTCCCTTGCGGACGACCTGACGGACAGGCCTGCGCGGTGCCGCTCGGTGGCGGCATCGTGCGGGGACTGCTAACCTGTCGAAACAAGTTCGACAGGAGGTATCCGATGTCGAAGGATCGGGACCGCGATCCGCCTTCGCGCCAAGGCCGACCGGCCATCGCATATGCGGCGGCGGCGGCGATCCTCCTCAATGCCTGTGCCGGAAACCCTCCGGGCGGGAGCGACACGGCGGCGGCGCGCGAGACACGTGAGCAGCGGATCGGCGCCGATGACGGGCGCGACGTCTGCCGGCCGCAACTCGTGCAATTCGACAGCGCAGGCGAGTTCTTCGCCGGCCCGATCATCGCCGGCGCCGCACTCGGCGCCGCGGCGGGCGCCGGCACCGCCGCCG
>Ga0065720_1003557_pt1 | contig 15258 bp, 13 predicted proteins | sample Thericmetagenome_FD_59107 | JGI IMG/M metagenome (GOLD analysis project Ga0065720, IMG submission 59107) | Thermophilic microbial communities from the Joint Bioenergy Institute, California, USA of rice/straw/compost enrichment - eDNA_2 v2... | ecosystem: Engineered > Solid waste > Grass >... | reverse complement strand
TTATTTCAATGTTTTTTGCACGTCTTCCGCCACTTGCTCCGGCGACAAACCGCCTTTCATAATCAGGCCCTGCAAGGCGCTGAACATTTTGGTCGTCGCTTGAGTCGACATCGTGTTTTCAAAGTTCGGCGAAATGTTGGTCGCGTTTTTGCTCATGTCGATCATCGTTTTGAAAATCGGGTTGGCATCGGCTGGAATTTCAATATTTGTCGCCGTAACCGGGAACGATCTTGCGACCAGTTCCTTAAACAGGTCCTCACTGAACATGTAGCGGATAAACGTTTCGGCCGCTTCCAGCTGTTGGCCTTCCAGCTTCGAATTGATGACGACGGCCTGGTTGGTGACGCTGGACATATCCGTAACGGAACCTTTGCCGCCTTCGATTTCCGGGAAGTTGGCCACCCCCACTTCAAACGAAGGTTTGCCTTCGACGATTTGGCTGATCGTCCAGCTGCCGTCGATGACAATCGCCGCCTGGCCCTTGATGAAGCGATTAACCGACTCGATTGTTTCGATCGTGTTGGCGTCCTCGTTAAACGCCTCATGGTCGGCGAGCTCTTTCAGTTTTTGCAGAACGGTGATGAATTCCGGATCGGTCAACTTGTATTCGCCGTTTGCCAGCTTCGGAATGGCATTGGCGCCGAGCACGCGGTCGCTCATGATGGAGAAGAAAGAGTTCGTCAGGATTTCGCCTTTGACGTTGCCGACGACGATCGGCGTCACGCCTTTCGCCTTGAGCGCGTCGACCAGCGCCAGCAAATCGTTGAATTGGGTCGGGAATTCGTTAAAGCCGACTTGCGCCAGCAAATCTTTGTTGTAGAACACGATGCTGCCGTAGTTGGACTCGGCCGGAATGCCGTACTGCTTGCCGTCCACTTCAAATTGCTTCAGCATGCCGGCCGGGATCGTCTTGTCTTTCCATTCGTTCACAAACTCGTCTCGAAGCGGCTGAAGCGCTCCGGACTTGGCCATCGTCTCCAGCAGCGGACCGCCGCTGATGAATTGCATAATGTCCGGAAGCATATTGCCCGCCGCCGCGGTTTGCAGCCTGACTTTGTAATCGACATAGGGGATTTCTTCGATCGTCAGCTTGATGTTCGGATATTCCTGAATAAAGGACTGCACCCGGTCGTAATACATTCCCGTATACGCGCTGCCTTTTTTCCAGTTCATCCATAACGACAACTTCACAACCTCGTTTCCGCCGCTCTCCGGAGCGGTCGAACTGCTGGAAGCGGCCGGAGATTCGCTGTTTCCGCTCGGGGACGACTCCGATTTGCCGCCGCCGCAAGCGGCCGTCAGAACGACCGCAAGCGTCAGTGTCAAAACTGTGGCCCATTTCTTTAACTTCGGCATGTGATGAACCCCTCTCATCGATTGAATTTATTGAATGCCGCGGAGAACCATCGCTGTCGTCCGCGGTCAATCAAACAAATCGGGCTGTTCGTCGGCGATTTGCTCAAACAGCATGCGGAAGCTGAGCACCCCGGTCAGGCGGTCCTGCTGTTTCGCCGTAATTGCCGCATACCGGTCCTCGATCGGCACCGGTTTTCCCGCCGCTTCCGCCAGCAGTTGCGACTGGCAGGCGCGCTCCATCGAGATGAACCACCAGGCCGCCTCTTCCACCGACTGGCCCACCGTCAGCAAACCGTGATTTTGCAAAATGACGGCTTTGAACTGGCCAAGCGCCGAGGCGATGTTCGCCCCTTCCTTCGTATCGTGTACGACGCCGGTAAAGGAATTGAACAGACCATGGTCGTTGTAAAACGCGCACGCGTCCTGGGAAATCGGATCGAGCAGCCGCCCCAGCGTCGACCAGGTTTTACCGTAAGTGGAATGGGTATGCGCGGCCGCCACCACATCCTTCCGATATGCGTGCACCTGCGAATGGATGGCAAACGCAGCCCGGTTCACGTCGCGGTCGCCGTGCACCACTTCCCCATTGTGGTTGACAAGCAGCAGATCCGACACTTTAATCCGCGCAAAGTTGACGGCAAATGGATTGACCCAGAAACAATCGGTATGTTCCGGGTCCCGGGCCGTCACATGGCCTGCGATCCCCATGTCGAATCCAAGCTTGGCGAAAATGCGGAACGTCGCCGCCAGCATCCGCTTTCTGTGCAGCCGTTCCTCCTCGAGCGTCCGTTCCGGGAACGCTTCCCTATGGAGGCGCTCATAAAGCTTTGTTTCAGCCACTGATTTGTCACCCTTTCCCTGTCAGCATGTTCATCCTTGTGTCCTGGCCATTTCCTTCAGCACATGATGCAGCACTTTGCCGGCGCTGTTACGAGGCAACTCTTCGATGAACCGGTATTTGCGCGGCCTTTTGTATCCCGCCATTTTCTCGCGGCAAAACCGGTCCAGCTCCTCTTCGGTAACACGCTCCTCCCCTGTAACGATAAAAGCAACGACCGTCTCGCCCCATTTGGAATCGGGAGTTCCGACCACGGCAGCGTCTTTGACGGCCGGATGCTCGATTAACACATGCTCCACTTCCCGCGGATAAATGTTTTCCCCGCCGCTGACAATCATGTTGTTTTTGCGGTCGACAATCCACAAATAACCGTCGGCATCGATGTAACCGAGATCTCCGGTGTGAAACCAGCCGCGATACAAAGCATCCCGCGTAGCTTCTTCCCTGTTGTGGTAGCCTGTCATCATGCCGTTGCCGCGGACGATAATTTCGCCGATTTCGCCCACCGGCAGCTGCTCGTCCGGTTCCGACGGGCCGTCCTCCTTCATGCGGACGACTCGAATTTCGTGGTTGAGCACCGCCTTGCCGGCGGCACCCGCTTTATGGAGAGGCGGACAGTGGCGGGGAAAAGGCAGATACGCGATGCCGGGCCCCATTTCCGTCATGCCGTAAGCCTGCACCATGTCAATGCCGAACGTGTCCAGACATTGCCGGATGACGCCGGGCGGCATCGATTCTCCGCCAAACATGCCGATTCGCAAGCTGCTCAGGTCGTAAGGCGACAAATCCTGCTCCAGCATCATTTTCCAGGCTGTCGGCACCGCGCCCACCATCGTGATCTTCTCCTCGTGAATGAGCTGCAGCGCTTTAAGCGCGTTGAACCGTTGCATGATCACATTGGTCGCCCCGACGTGGACACGGGCAAAAAATCCGCTGTGCAGCTCGCCGCAATGAAACAGCGGGCCGGCTACCAGGCCCCGGTCGGATTCGGAGTATTTCATCACCCCGATGACCGCCATGCTCTGCTCGATCACTTCGCGATGCCGGTGCAGGACGCCCTTCGGCCGCCCGGTCGTGCCGCTGGAGTACATGATCGCGTACAGATCCTGCTCCGACACTTCCGCCTGCGGCCGTTCGCTGCTCATGCGAAGGATCTGCTCCTGGTACGCGACCGCCTCATCCCCCGGATCCGGGTCCGTCAGCCAATACTGGACTTCCGAATGCCGCTTTGCCACGCTGTTCACCACTTCCGCCAGCGCTTTTTCGTAAATCAGCAGGCGGGTCCCGGCATCTTGCAGAATATAGGACAGCTCATCTGCTTTCAGGCGGAAATTGATCGGATTGAACAGCGCCCCGATTTTGGCGCAGGCGAAATAGACGGTCGCAAACTCGACGCCGTTGTACAGGAAGGCGGACACGCAATCGCCTTTGCGGATGCCGGCGTCAAGCATGGCGTTGGCGAGGCGGTTGACATTGCCGTCCCATTCGGAATAGGTCCAGCGAACCTGTTTCTGAACGTCCACAATCGCTTCCTTGTACGGATACTTCAGTACCGACTGTTCGAAAATGTCGGCGACGGTTACGTACACGCTGCAGACCCCCAGACCATGACCAATATTTTACTGTCCGGTCATTTAAATTTTTAGGAAAAAATGCCGTATGCAGGTAAAATTTTTTCTTTCCTTACAGCTTTGAATAGGATGCCGCGATTTGCGCGCCGACCCGCGCGTTGTGCTTGACGAGCGCAATGTTGGTCCGCAAGCTTCCGCCGCCGGTCAGCCGTTTGATTTCGTTAAGCAGAAACGGCGTCACCCGCTTGCCCGTCACGTTTTGTTGCTTCGCCAGCGCGATCGCGTTTTCAATGACGGCTTCGATTTCCTGCTGCGGAATTTCATCCGCTTGCGGGACCGGATTGGCAATGACGACTCCGCCTTTCAGGCCCAAATCCCACTTCGTTTTGATCAAGGCCGCCGCCTCTTCCGGCGAGTCCAGCCGGTATTCCAGCGGAAAACCGCTGTTGCGGCTGTAAAATGCGGGAAATTCGTCGGTCTGATAGCCGAGCACGGGAACTCCCAGCGTCTCCAAATATTCCAGCGTTTTGCCGATATCGAGAATCGATTTGGCTCCGGCGCAGACGACCGCCACATCGGTCCGGCCGAGTTCGGTCAGGTCGGCGGAAACGTCCATCGTCCGCTCCGCCTCGCGGTGAACGCCGCCGATGCCGCCGGTGACGAAAAAGCGGATGCCGGCGAGTTGCGCGCATATCATGGTGGCGCCGACTGTCGTCGCGCCGTACAGCTTTTGCTGCAGCACCGCCNGCATGTCGCGTCGGCTCACTTTGCGAATATCGCGGCTTTTGGCGAAAAACTCCAGCTCGTCATCGGTCAGGCCGACCTTGATTTTGCCGTTCATTATGCCGATAGTGGCTGGAACCGCTCCGTGGTCGCGAACGATTTGCTCCACTTCCCTGGCGGTTTGTACGTTTTGCGGGTACGGCATGCCGTGGGAAATGATCGTCGATTCCAAAGCGATGATCGGCAGGTTCCGCTCTTTGGCCGCGGCCGCTTCCGCTCCGTATTCCAGCATCGGTTGGACGCTCATGTTCATTGCTCCCGTCTTATAGAGTTTATAGAGTGGCGAGCCGTTCGATCTGCTCGCGNTTCCACGCCACGATCGACGATTCGCTCTGCAAAGTCAGTGCCGAAGCGTGCTGCCCGATCCGGCACGCATGCTCCAGCGTGCGGCCTTCCAGCAGTCCGACCATAACGCCGGCCATCACGGGCGTCGCCGGCGCCGGTCACATCGACGACACTTACCCGCGACGGCGGCAAATGCCCTTGTGCCTGCGCGTTTGCCCAAACGAGCCCTTCCTTGCCGAGCGTAATCACCGCCTGCTTCACGCCCGCTTCCAGAAGCCGCCCGGCCGCTTCCCGCGCGTCATCCGCCGTTTCCACCTTTACGCCCGTAAACGCCGCCGCTTCCATCCGGTTGGCGACCAGCAACTCGACTCCCGACAGATTGCGAGGAAATTTGCCGATTTTGACCGCCGACGCCGGATTGAGGCAAAGGCGAATCCGTTCCGCACTGCACCGCCCGATCAAATGGCGGATCACGTCGGCGGGGGGGTTGGCGTCGAGCAGCACCAGTTCCGCCGCGGCGATCACCGGCCAGCGCTCGTCGATCATATCGGACGTCAGCCGGTCCAGAATGCGCATGTCGTTGACGGCGATCGCCAATTCCCCATCCGGCTCCAGCATCGCGACGTATGTTCCGGTCCGTTCGCCCGGCATCACGATGACCGCTTCGGTTCCGATTCCGGCGGCACGCATCTGCTCGAGCAGCCATCTGCCGTCGGCGTCGTCACCGACCGCCGCGACCATCGCCGTCGGCACCCCGGCCCGCGCCAAATTTTCCGCGATATTGCGGGCGACCCCGCCGCACGTCTGGGTCATCGCGGCCGGATTGGAGTCGGCAAGCCGCAAGGGCTGCAAACCTTTAGCTTTGCGGTCGACGTTAGCCCCGCCGATGCACACCACGCGCACGGTCATCGCTCACCTCTCCCATTCGCGGTTCGAACGCTTCGCCAGTGCGTCAGTTCTCTTTGAACTTTCCGTCGCGCGCCTGCAAAAATGCTTTTAAGCCTTGCGTCTGCATGATGCCGATCAGCTCTTCCTTTTCTTTCAGGCCGTAGGTTGTCAGGGCGATCGTATCGATCATGCGGTGGCTGTCGAGCGCGTTGACCATTCCCATAATTTCATAGGTGCGGCGCAAGCTTTGCTTCGTCAACTGCACCGGGAAGGGCGGAACTTTGGCGATTCGCTGCGCCATCTTCCAGGCTTCTTCCTGCAGCGCGGCCGACGGCACCACTTTGGCCACCAGTCCCAATTCTTTCGCCAGCGCCGCGGGAATCGGATCGCCGGTAAAATAATGGTAATTGATAATTTTCGGATTGTTGCCGAGCCACGGCAAAATGAGTAGCGGCGATAGCGAGAAATGGCGGATTTCCGGCTCCGCGAACACGGCGTTGTCGGCCGCGATCACGATGTCGCAAATCATCGCCAAGCTGACTCCTGCCGCGACCGCATAGCCGTTGACCGCGGCGATCACCGGCTTGTTCAGCCGCCAAATCTGCATAAACGTGTCGTAGTTTTGGCGGATCAGCTTTTCCCAACTGACCGTGGAATCGGCCACCACGTCTTCCAGATCGAAGCCCGAAGTGAACGCCCGCTCGCCCGCGCCGGTCAGCACGACCGCGCGAATGTCGTCGTCCTCGTCCACCAGCTTCAGCGCCTGCCGCAATTGTTCCATCAAGCCCAACGACAGGGCGTTAAGCTTGTCCGGACGGTTCAACACAATGAGGGCCACATGCTTCTTTTTCTCGTAAATCAGGCTGTCGAAATTCAAAATGCCGCCTCCCTCGTTTCGCAATTTTGAAGATTTTTGCGATTATTCCGCGCAATGCGTCAGGCCGTTCCCCACTGCACGCCAAGCTCTTTCAGCCATTTGCGGTAATAAATCGACATCTGGTCTGACTTCAGGCTGAGCTCGGCCTGCAAATCGAGCGGCAGTTCTTCGGGCCGCTGGTTTTCCAAAATTTCAATATCCTGCGCCATGACCAGATTGCTGATGTCCAGCATCGCCTCGTCATCCAACTCCAGATTGAAGTTTTGCGCCACGATCATGTAAGCTTTGGTGGTCAGCTCGTCGACCGGCGTCGCGATGATCATAGAGGCAAGTTCCTTGTCGCCGGAATTGATCCGCTTCTGCAAGTATCCGACCGTGGGCCGCAAAGCCTTTTTTACGTAGATGTTCGGCACGACTTTGCGCGTGTTGTCGATATCCGCGTATTCGTAAACGACCACTTCGTCCGAAACAAGCGTGTCGTCGATGCGGTTGAATTTTGTGATCCTGAATTTCCGGATAGGCCGAATCGCCGAGCACGCCTTCGTGCACCCACATCAAATGTGAAAAATCGAGAAAATTCTCAATGATGCGGGGCGCCGTTGCCTTGATCAGGTAAGGACCTGTAAAATAGCGGCGGTATTCCGAACTTTCGAATTTTTCAAAGCGGGGAATTTCCCTGGCCGGCTGACCAAGCGACACCCAGATCAGCCCGTACTTTTCCTCGCAGCGATACACTTGCGCCGCCGCTTTCAGCGGGATGGCGGCGCCCGGACGCTGCGCCGGGATACAGACGCATTGTCCCCGGGAGTTGAACCTCCAACCGTGGTACGGGCACATCAGCGTATCGTCGACCACTTTGCCCAACGACAGGGCGGACCCTCTGTGAACGCACAGATCCTTAAAGGCATGCACGCCTTCGCTGTTTCGGAAAACAACCACTCTTTCGCCCATAATGACGGCCTGGACCGGCTTTTCTCCCAGCTCGTCGCTCCTCAAAACCGCAAACCATTCGTCTTTAAGCACCGGATCGATTGCCATTATTGCGACTCCTCCTGTGCGATTAGGTTTGACTTGGCCATCTCTTTCAGCTGGCGATGCAGCACTTTGCCCGCCCCGTTTCGCGGCAGTTCCGCAACAAAAAAATATTTTCGCGGCCGTTTGTAGTTGGCCAGATGCCGCTTGCAGTGCTCGTTCAGTTCCGCCTCCGTTACCGGAGACTTTGCGACGACAAACGCGACGACGGTTTCCCCCCACTTGGCATCGGGCGCGCCGACGACGGCCGTTTCCCGGACGGCGGGATGTTCCGCCAGCGTGTACTCGATTTCTTTTGGATAGATGTTCTCGCCGCCGCTGACAATCATGTTGCTCTTGCGGTCGACGACCCAAAGGTCGCCGTCTTCGTCCTTGTAGCCGAGGTCTCCCGTACGGTACCAGCCATCATGCATCGCCTCCCGGGTAGCCGTTTCGTTGTTGCGGTACCCGGCCATGACGCAGCTTCCGCGGACGATGATTTCGCCCACTTCGCCCGGCGGCAGCGTTTCGTCCGGCTTCGTCGGCCCATCGTCGTTCAGGCGAACGACCCGGATTTCGTGATTGAGCACCGCCTTGCCTGCGGCCCCTGCTTTGTNCAAAGGCGGATTGCCGCGGGAGAACGTCAGCAGTGCGACGGTTGGCCCCATCTCCGTCATTCCGTACGCCTGGACCAAATCGATCCCGAAGCGATCCAGACATTCGCGGATGACGGCGGGCTCCATCGATTCGCCTCCGTACATGCCGACGCGAAAATGGCTCAAATCGTATTGCGACAAATCTTCCTGCAGCAGCATTTTCCATATGGTCGGCACCGCCACCATGCTGGCGATGCGTTCGTCCTGCATCAGACGAAGCGCCTTTCGGGCGTCGAAGCGATGCATGATCACGTTGCCGCCGCCGACGTGAACCCGGGAGAAAAAGCCGCTGTGCAGTTCGCCGCAGTGGAACATCGGATTGACGATCAGCCCTTTTTCCCCTTCGGCATAGTGCATGTAAGCGATCATCGCCATGCTTTGCTCGACGATCTCGCGATGCCGGTGCAGCACCCCTTTCGGGCGGCCCGTCGTGCCGCTGGAGTACATGACGGAACAGATGTCCTCTTCCGTCAGATCAGCTTCCGGAGGCGCCGTCGAAGCCCGTCCGACCCGGTCGTAGTAACCTACGGCCGCATCTGCTTCCTGCGGATCGACCATCCAACGGATCAGATGGGGAATAGCCGCCGAGGCTTTTTCGACTTCCTCCTTCAACGCTTGCTCGTAAACGAGCAGCCGCGTGTCGGCATCGCTCAAAATGTAATGAATCTCCCTTTCCTTCAGACGAAAATTGATCGGATTGATTACAGCGCCGATTTTGGCGCAGGCAAAGTAAACGGATGAAAACTCGACGCCGTTATACAGGAAGGTGGAAACCGTGTCGCCCTTGCGAATTCCCGCTTCCGTCAAAGCGTTCGCCAGCCGGTTGACATGCGCGTCCCACTGCGCGTATGTCCACCTCACGTTTTTGCGCACATCGACAATTGCCTCCTGCTTCGGATGCTTCAAAACGGTCTGTCTGAAAACATCAGCAATCGTGGCGTACATTTCTCATCCTTCTTTCAGAGCTGCCCATTTATATGTTAACTGTATAGAAGTTAATATCACTTAAATTGTAATTAATTCTGACAATTATTCTATCATTTTTTGTCTGTCCGGTCAATAAAAAATATTATTTTGTTCGGCCAGTTTTTTTTGTATAATAAATTTTGTATAATAAACAGAGGTCTTCCAAGACCATTGCCTTTTATGTCTGCAAGGAGGTCCGGGTAGTTGAACCAAAAAACGATCAATCGCCGAAACCTGCTTCTCAGCTCGACGTTCAAAGCGATCGTCGACAAAGGCTTTGATGCCGTCACCCTTCAGGACATCGCCGATTATTCCGGAGTAAGCAAAGGTGTCACAAACTATTACTTTAAAAACAAGGAAGACGTGTTTTACCATTTGTTTGTGTGGCTGACCGACCGGATTTACCAGAACGAATACGCAGCTGTAAACGCTTGCAATGGAGCGTTGAACAAGCTGAAAGCTTATGTGGGCGCCGCATTCCCCAGCCCGAAAAAAAACCGGGAGTTTTTTAAGGTGTACCTGGAATTTCTGGCACATGCCACCCATCACGAACCGTTTCGCGAAGTCAACAACCAATTTTACGAAAATTGCTGGAACATCGGGCGGTCGATTATCGCGATCGGTCAAGCCGAAGGGATTTTCAGCCCGGATATCGATGCGGAAAAATCTGCGGTCACGATCAGGTCTTTGATCGACGGCAACCTGATCCAATGGCTGATGAGGGACCGCGACGAATTGCACGAGTACTATCGCAAAGCTTGCTACGAGGCAATCGCCAATTTTTTGACCAACAAAGATTTGGTCAAATACGACGACGTGCCCACGACTTGACCGTTCGGCGAACGGCTGGACTGAACAACCGGGGGCTGCCAAGCCCCCTTATTTGGAATGCTGCCGGGCCGTAAGATCAAGACGCAGCGGGTTGTCGCCATCCGGCCAGCGGCAGGCGAACAGCGCCTCGACATCCGCGTCTGTAACCTGTCCGAGCGAAGCAAACGTCCAATTCGGCTGACGGTCTTTGTCGACCAGCACCGCGCGAACCCCTTCGAAGAAATCCGGACAATTCATAAAGTTCATCGACAGGTTCAGCTCCATCTCCAGACATTCGTGCAGCGTTTTGGATTGCCCCTCCTGCAGCAAGCGCAGCGTCGCTTTAAGCGACAGCGGCGCTTTCGACAGCAGCGTTTCCCGCGTTTGCCGCGCCCATTCGTCCCCGCGATTCGCCGCCTCCCGCAGCGACGCTTCGATTTCTTCCACTGTGCCTAGGCAGAAATGCCGGTCGATCTGCTGCCGCAACGACGACAGCGGCGACGGCGGCGTTTCTTTTCGGGAATACGCCCGCATAAGCGTTTTCAAAGTCTTCGCGCGCTGTATCGGCCGTCCACATCCTGCCGGCAAACTCGCGTTTTAACGCTTCCCAGCGGTCTGGCTCGACGGCACAGTCCGCCGCGTTCAGGTAAATGGTGTCGCCAACCCCGATGGTATGGGATGTCAAAGCCAGGTAGCGTCCGACAAAACCCGGAAAACGATTCAGAAAATAGCTTGCTCCCACATCGGGGAAAAAGCCGATGTTCATCTCCGGCATCGCCCAACGGGTTGTGTCGGTGACAAAGCGGTGCGACGCCCCGATCGACAGGCCCACGCCTCCACCCATGACCACGCCGTTCATAAACGCGGCCACCGGTTTCGGATAGCGGTGAATGAGGTGGTCCATCCGATATTCCGCGACGAAAAACCGTAAGGCGTACTCTTCAATGCCGCCGTTGCGCAAATCATACAGGGCGCGCATATCGCCTCCTGCGCAAAACCCTTTTTCCCCTTCGCCTTCCAGGCAAACGAGAGCGACGTCCGGATCATCTTTCCACCGGTTCAACTGGTCCAACATGCGCTCCACCATGTCCGCCCGCAGCGAGTTGATCGCTCGCGGACGGTTCAGGCGAATCCATCCGGCTCCGTTGCGCACTTCGCATATGACGCTGTCTACATTGTCCAATGATGTCACCGTCTTTGTTGTATGTTTGAAAAATGGGTTAACGATCCGTAAATTGGGCGGTTCGCTTCTCCAGAAACGCGTTTACACCTTCCTTCACGTCTGCGGTCGCAAACAATTCCGCCCATTCTTCCGCTTCAATGNCCAGTCCGCCGTCAAACGTGGAATTCATCCCCTGGTTGACCGCCGCAAGCGTGGCGGCGATCGACGCTTTGCCTTTGGTCAGCGCGATCTGCTCCGCCATTTGTTTGACGGTGTCCTTCAGTTCCGCGAGCGGAACCGCTTTGTTAATGAGTCCGATCCGTTCGGCTTCCTGGCCACTGATCGGCTGGCCAGTCAAAATCATTTCCAGTGCTCTGCCCTTGTTGATCAGGCGGGGCAAACGCTGCGTGCCGCCAAAACCAGGGATCAGCCCCAGGTTCACCTCCGGCTGGCCGAGCTTGGCTTCCTCCGCGGCAATGCGGATGTGGCAGCTCATCGCCAGCTCCAGCCCGCCTCCCAGGCAAGCTCCGTTGATCGCCGCAATGACCGGTTTGTTCAACTTCTCGATTTTGTTGAAAATCGCCTGCGCGTGCAACGATANTTGTTTTCCCGCTTCCTTGTCGTCAAAAGCGCCGACAAATTCCTTGATGTCCGCTCCAGCCGCAAAACATTTGCCGTTGCCCGAAATCACCATGACCTTGACATCGTCAGACTGTTCCATGTGCCGTAACGCATCCTCAAGATCGTCGAGCGTTTTCCGGTTCAGAGCGTTGACGGGCGGGTTGTTCAGGGTCAAATACGCGACGCGGTTTTCAATCGATGCGGACACGTTCGTAATATGGCTGGGCAAAGTCATGGTCTTATGCACTCCTCGGGTTCATTATTGGGACGTTTTCCGGTTCGTTCGTCAATACCCTTGATGAACGTCTACCACGTTGCGTAATGGTTTGCCTTCCAAATAACAGCGTAAATTGTGCAGAAACAGTTCCATTTGCCGCTTCGGATTGCGCGGCGAATCATAGGCGCGGTGCGGAGAAACGATGACATTTTCAAATTCCCACAAAGGATGATGCGGCGGCAGCGGTTCCGTCTCAAACACGTCGAGCGCGGCACCCGCCAGTCGTCCGCTGCTCAAGCTCTCCAACAAAGCCGGCTCGTGAACGACGTCGCCCCGGCCTACATTGATGAGATAACAGCCGGTTTGCAGGCGCGCAAATTTGCGCCGGTCCATCAGGTGTCTCGTTTCATCGGTCAACGGCAATGCCAAAATGAGATAATCAATCTGCGGCAGCATATCTTCCAGCCGGTCCAATCCGAAGACGGCATCGGCTAATGCCGGTTGGCCGGCGCTTTTGTCCGGATTTTTCCGGCACGCCAGAACGCGCATCCCCAAACTTTTGCAGCGTCTTGCCGTTTCCATCCCGATTTCGCCGAAACCGACAAGGCCGACCGTCGAGCCATGCAATTCTTTGACCGGTTCCGCCTTCCACGTTCGGGCGGTTTGATTGCGGACGATGGACGGAATGCCTCTGGCCAGCGCCATCATCAGCGCGATCGCATGCTCGGCCACTGGAATCGAATTGCAGCCTTTGGAGTTGGTGACCGTCAATTCGCGCAATTGCAAATTTTCCCGCCGAAATGCGTCAATGCCGACGCTAATGGAATGAACCCAGCGGACACGGGGAGCTTTTTGCAAAATGCGCAAAGGGTCGAACAAACCCGTGGTCAGAATGACTTCGCATGCGGACAGGTCGGCGGCGGGTACCGGTTCCGGTTCCGTAAAATCCCACGGCTCAATGGCGCAACGGACACCCATTTGCCGCATCCGGTCGACGTACTCGCCGGGGATATCCTGCCGCGCAAACACCACAATTTCGCGTCCACTCGTCACGAATGCCTCCTCGTCAGTCAGGCCGGTTTATTGGAAATAAGCGACGGCCCGAACCAGCATGTCGACAAACTTCTCGCGATCCATTTCAAACAATACGAACGCATTGTGCGGCCTGCCGGACCTGCGATTGTAGTCGACCACTGTGCAGCCGGTTGTCCATTTACCGGCGGTTTCGATTTCGACATTGCAAGAAACGCCTTTGAATATGGAAGGAGCCAGCAAATAAGCCACCGCGCACGGATCGTGCATTCTGATCCCTTCCACCCGGCCGTCTTCGGACAAAAAATGCGGAGACATTTTGGAGAGAAAAAATTCCAGCAACGGCGCCATAATTTTGCTCGTCCGATTGCCGATTCGGCGGATTCGCTCAATGTCTTCGGGAGTCACAATCGCTTTATGGGTTACGTCAAGGCCGCTCATCACGATCGGCACGCCGGAACAGAACACGATATCGGCCGCTTCCGGATCAACATAGATGTTGAACTCCGCCGCCGGCGTCCAGTTGCCTCCGAAACAGGCGCCTCCCATAATCGAAATGCGTTCGATGCGGGATTTCAGCTCCGGATAGGCGGCGAGAAGAACCGCGACGTTCGTCAGCGGGCCGGTGGCAATGATCGTCACCGATTCGTCCGCTTCGGCCAGCACGCGGCGCATGGCGTCCAATGCGGTCGACGGGCTCGCGCCAAAAGTCGGATCGCCCAAATCCGCTCCGTCCAGGCCGGATTCGCCGTGAATGTTGTCGGCAATGATGAGTTCGCGAACCAGCGGTTTTTCTCTGCCGCGCGCCACTTCAATATCGGTCACTCCGATGTAGCTGAGCAACCGCAGCGTGTTCAGCAAAGTTTTGTCCTGGGTCTGGTTTCCCGCGCATGTCGTAATCAGCCGCACGTCCAATTCCTCGGACGAAAGCGCGAGCAGCAGCGCCATCGCGTCGTCGTGGCCCGGATCGCAATCGAAAATGACAGGCCTGCTCATTTCTCTCCTCCTTTCTGCAATGGATAAATTCGCAAACAGGTCCGTGCACTCACTATATCAAAATTTATCTATCCGGTCAATTAAAATTTGTCTCGCCTGGATTCTTGCCGGATGCTGCGGAATTGGCGCGCGGTTGGCATCGGCATGCTTTTGGGTTGCCGGGGTTGTATAATGCTCCCATAGGCTGAGACACGGGAGAGTGATAAACTCAACTTTCGCAGCCTGAAATCGGCAAACAAGCCTTGATTGTTTTCGCTGACTCAAAAAGCCCGAAAGTTGACGTTCATGCCTGTCCAGATATTGACCGATATAATGACCGAGAATAACAGCGAGGGTAGAGTAAAGGGCTGGGCCACCAGCCCCTCCTCATCAAACCGGACGTGAGGTTTTCCCTCATCCGGCTTTCCGATGTTCTTCTTCCTTCGGCGTTACGGTACTCCCCTAACCGGCAAGTTTCTTGAGTCCCGCAAACTGCGCTGCTATGGCCGCTTGCCGGGACTTGCTGTGCTTATTACGACGATTATGCTTCTTGTTCCAGAACAGGGTGAGGCGCTTCCGGATGTACCAGTCGATTTTGTTAAGAAACTTGTCGGCAAAGGAATCCAGACCGTAGTAGTTCTTCCACCCTTGTATCTTCGGGTTCAGTTCTCCCACCATCCGGTTCATCGTCCAGAATAGCCGGTTTCGCGGTTCCGTTACTTCTTTCACTTTCTGTCTCATGTTCTTCATCGCCTTCTTAGACGGATAACTGCGAAGAATAGAGACCTCTTTGTTCCCCTTTACCATCTTCCGTATCTTCCGGTGGTGCATCCCCAGAAAGTCGAAGCCTTGCCCGTCTCCCCACAGGTTTACAAGCTTGGACTTCTTTTTGTTCATCTCCAGTTCCAGCTTGCCGAATACCGCTTTGAGGACATCGATCGCCCTCAGGGCTTGTTCTTTGGTTTTGCACAAAACGACCAAGTCATCGGCGTATCGCACCAGTGTCCCGGTTTCCGCGAACTTCTTCTCCCAGATCGCATCCAGGTAGTTCAGATAAATGTGGCTCTTGCTCATAGACNCGCAGGTCTTCGTCAAAGTCGCATTTAGCAGATAGCCTGTTGGAGACTTAAAATGCAATTTTACGTTAGCACTTAACGGATACATGTCATTGAATGAAGTTCTCCGCAGCAAATTGCGGGGGGATCTATTC
>Ga0065720_1020316_pt1 | contig 15259 bp, 12 predicted proteins | sample Thericmetagenome_FD_59107 | JGI IMG/M metagenome (GOLD analysis project Ga0065720, IMG submission 59107) | Thermophilic microbial communities from the Joint Bioenergy Institute, California, USA of rice/straw/compost enrichment - eDNA_2 v2... | ecosystem: Engineered > Solid waste > Grass >... | reverse complement strand
GGCCCAGTCAGGCCCGGCTCGGGTCAGGCGATGTGGGCCACGTGAGGGGTCACGAGCCCGGCGAACTGCGCCAGTTCGAAGCCGAGGCGCTCCCGGTCGGCGTTCTCCGCGGCGAGCAGGCTGAGCACCACGCGCGGCGCCACGGGCGCCGCGAGCAGCAGCCCGCCGTACATCTCCACCACCACGTGGCGGGGGGCGCCTGTGTTCATCATGATGCCCGCGCCATCGGCGATGCTGAGCAGACCCGCCCCGATCGTGGCGAGCTGGTCGGCCCGCTCGGGCGGTAGCCCGGCCGAGATGGCGATCTGCACCCCGTCGACCGTCGCCATCACCGCGTGGACCGCGCCCGGCGTGCGGGCGATCATCCCGGCGAGCAGCGAGTTCAGGTTGCTGGAGTAGGTCGCCGCTCCGCCGGGCTGCCTGGCGGGCGACTGAACTCCGCTGGCGGGCTGGGACATGCTGGCGGGCTGGGACATGCTGGTGGGCTGGGACATCACGACAACCTAGCTGCGCCCTGCCGAGCCCGCTGCTCGCGGTTGAACTCCCAGGCCGCCCGGTCCCGGTGACCGACGGCGAAGCCACCGACCTCCTGGCCGCGCCGCCAGCCGCGGAAGTACCCCTCGGTGTGGGCGGCGATCCGGCGGGGGTCGCGCACGATGCGTGGCGGTCGCCCGGATGGCCCGATGGTGACGGAGCCGGGCACCAGGTTGGCCAGCGGAACCCGGCGCGGCAGCCCGGCCGGCGTCTCCGGACCGACCGTCGGCTCGGCGACCTGCTCGGCGGCCCGCCAGCCCTCGTCGGACGACAGGTGATCCCAGTCGAGCTTGCTCTCGCCGTCCGAGGCCGTGAACCACGCCGAGTTGGCCTGCGAGAAGATCAACAGGTCGTCATCCGTCGACTCACCGCTGCGGTCGTCCCGATCCGACTTCGTGGCCGAAGCCGAGGTGTCCAGCGGGGCGGTGAGCGGGTCGGTGCTGAACGACAGCGTGTCCGCGTCGTACGCCTTCGGCGGCGCCGGGCTGGTGGGCGCCGCGCTGGCGGGCTGCGGCGGTGGGCCGAACCGTTCCTCCCAGCCACCCGGCCGGCCCGACGCGCTCCCGTGGCCGTTGGCGGTGTGCCCGTTCGGGCTCGGGCCGTACGAGGCTCGGTCGGCGGAGTAGCCGTCGCCTGCGGGTGGGCCGTACCCGGCGGCGGCGTAGGCCGGCACGGCGTGGCTGGCGGGGGCCGCGTGGCTCGCTGCCGCCGCGTGCTCCGGCCACTCCGACCGTCCGGGCTCGGGCCGGGGGGCGGGGATGCCGTACGTCGGGGGCGCCTCCGCAGCGGCCCGCGCCGGGGCCGGCTCTGGAATGGGCGCGTGGGCGGTCGGAACCGCGGCGGCCCCTATGGCCACGCTCCCCTGGGGCCAGTCCGGGGCGGGCATCTGGGGCACCGCCGGTGATACCGGCATCTGGGCCACCGCCGGTGACACTGGCATCTGGGCCACCGCTGGCGAGACCGGCGCGGTGGTGGCGTGGGCCAGCCCGGCGGCCGGCGTGGCCGGGGCGGAGAGGCGCTCGGCGAGGCTCGCCACCAGCGCGGCGCTGGCCGCGTCCCAGGACCGTACGGCCACGACCGCCTGCCGGACGGTCTCGGCGACCGCCGGGGCCAGGTACGGATTGCTGCGGTGGCGGGACTCCTCGGCGGCCACCCGCAGGGCATTGACCGCGTTCGTGGCCGTGGTGGCGTCGGTGATGCCGCTGGAGGTCAGGTCGTTGATGACGGCCTGCACGGCCTCGGCCGAGGCGAGCATTCCCGGCTCGGGGAACGCCTCCAGCACGCGCAGTGGAATGAGCTCGGCCGGGTCCAGGTAGGCGCGCAGGGCCGCCGGGTACAGCTCGCGCAGGACCTCCCGGAGCGCCACCGCCGCCGCCTGCCGCCCGGTCACCAGCGCCGCGTGGGCCGACAGCACCGGCTTCATCTCGGTCATGTCCCACACCGGGCTCTGGGCGGTCGCGGACAGCGCGCCGGCCTGCAACGCCCGGGCCAGGCCGACCGCCCGGCGCTGCGACGCGGGAGCCTGCATCTCCTCGTAGGAGTTCTCGTCGGCGAAGCGGTCCGCGAAGTCCTGGACGCTGGGCTCGTCGGCGATCGCGATCGGCCGGTCCGCCGCGGCGAGGATCTGGGCGACGACGTGCTGGTGGTGGTCGATGGCCACCGGGCACGGGCCGGTTGTCCGGTTGGCGAGCAGCGCGACCAGGGTGGCGTATCCCGCGGCGTCGTCGCCGACGTGCCGAACCTCGAGCAGACGACCGGAGTCGTCGACGACGGCGACGGTGAGCCAGGGTGCCAGTTCGGCAGTCGCCACCCCGCAGTACACCCGAACCAACGCCACCGCGTTGACCTCCTCCCGTCCCGCCCGCCGGCGGGACCCCTGCTGCTGGCGCGCCAACCGGGCGTGGGTGGTCGGCCCTTTCGTCGCCGAGCCTCAGCGCCTGGCCGGCGGCATCGCCCGCAGTGCTCGAATTCCTCGGCTCTCGCGCGCTCGCCGCGAATCCGTGCAACGAGTGGCCGGTACGCCACGTAGCCGCACTAAGCACCGATCGTCCCTGGTCGGGTCAGTCGGCGCCAGTGTTTCTTTGTGCGGGTCCGCGACAGTACGTCGGTCCCTGGTCCGTTCCCTCCCGTCGTGCGCGCGATGTCGCTGTCAGATTACTGACACCGTGCACGTTACTGGCTCAGCGCACGCCTGTCAGTCCCGCCAGTCGACTGCGGCCGATATTTTTCCGATGATCGTCCGCCAGGCCAGCGACGACTGCTGCGCGGGAATCTTCCGGAGCCGCCGGCGGGCCAGCATTCCGGACAGGCCACCGCCCTCCGCCGCCCGCAGGGCCTCGTCCAGCTCGTCCAGTGGCGTGCCCGAGGACAGCGCCACCAGCACGGGGTCGATGCGCAGCGCGTAGCTCAGGTCCCGGGCGATCTCCCCGGCCCGCAGGATGAGCGGCGGGTCCCACGCGTCCGGGCCGCCGCGGAGGTTCTCCACCACGAGGTCCAGCTCGTACGTGTCCTCCTCCAGCGGCACGATGTCCTCGCTCGTGACCCGCTTGACGAGGGTGTCCCACGTGTCGATCTGGCTCAGGTCGTGCTCGGCGCCCGACTTGATGAACTCCACGAGCGCGTCGGGGCTGTGGAAGAGCAGCAGCTTCCCGTTCCGGCTGAGGAAGACCGGCACCTCCTGCTCGGGTTCCTCCTCCTCGTCGTCCTCGTCGTCGCGCTCGTCCTCCTCGTCCTCGTCGAGGTCCTCTTCCTCCAGATCGGTCTCGTCGAGATCGGTCTGGTCGAGGTCGGCCTCGTCGAGCTCCGTCTCGTCCTCGTCGGAGGTGCTCCGGCGACGGCGGGCGACCGCGGCGGAGGCCGCCTCGAACTCGTCGGATTCCTCCTCCGACCGGGCGGTCGCGGTGGGACGGGCGATCTCGGTGGACATGCGGTACGCGCGCAGCGTGTAGCCGACCCCGCCGGGTAGAGCGATCTCGATGGGATCGACTCGAACCTCGGCCCACAATTCATCGGTGCGCGACGAGCGCGTCCGCGTCGCGTCCTCGTCGTGCTCGGCTTCCGCCACCTGATCCTCCATGCCGGTGCGTACATCCTGCGGAACTCAGCGCACACCCTAATCGGTCCGTGTCAACCGCGCCGGTCAGGTCCCCTGGCCGGCCGGCCGCTGGCCTCCGTCGGGGCCGGTCAGTCACCTGGTCGGGCCGGTCAGGTGCCCTTGGGGTGCCAGACGGTCTTGGCCTCGAGGAAAGCGGTCAGACGGGTCAGGCCCGGGTCGGCCAGCCAGTCCATCGGTTCGGTCGGCGGCCGCAGCACCCGCTTGAGGTTGGTGGCGGCCGTCGCCTCGGCCTCGACGGCCAGCGCCGCGTCGGTGACCCCGGTCAGGTCGAGCGCGTTGACGTCCAGGTGGGACGCGAGCCACGGCACGGTCTCGGCGACCCGGCCGGTGAGCAGGTTCACCACGCCCGGCGGCAGGTCGGAGGTGGCGAGCACCTCGGCCAGCGTGATCGCCGGCAGGGGCCGCTCCTCGCTGGCCAGCACGACCGCGGTGTTTCCCGTGACGATCACCGGGGCGAGGACGCTGACCAGCCCGAGCAGCGCCGACTCGGCCGGGGCCACGATGCCGACCACGCCCGTCGGCTCCGGCGTGGTCAGGTTGAAGTACGGCCCGGCGACCGGGTTGGCCGCGCCGTACACCTGGGCGATCTTGTCCGACCAGCCGGCGTACCAGACCCAGCGGTCGATCGCGGCATCGACCAGCTGCTCGGCCACCGGGCGCTTGACGCCCTCCGCGGCGCGCACCTCGTCGGCGAACTGGGCCCGCCGGCCCTCGAGCATCTCGGCGATGCGGTAGAGGATCTGGCCGCGGTTGTAGGCGGTCGCGCGGGACCAGCCGGGAAAGGCGGCCCGGGCGGCGCGCACCGCGTCGCGAACGTCCTTGCGGGAGGCCCAGGCGGCGTTGGCCAGGAACTCGCCGGCGGCCGAGGTGACCGGGTAGGAGCGCCCGGACTCGCTACGCGGGAACGACCCTCCGATGTAGAGCTTGTACGTCTTGCGCACGGCGACCCGCCTTGGATTCTCGGGGGCCCGCTGGACATCACCGCGCAAGGTACGCCTCCAAGCCGTGGCGACCGCCCTCGCGGCCGTAGCCGGATTCCTTGTACCCGCCGAACGGGCTGGTTGGATCGAACTTGTTGAAGGTATTCGCCCACACGACCCCGGCCCGCAGCTGGTCGGCGATGGCCAGGATGCGCGAGCCCTTCTCGGTCCAGATCCCGGCGGAGAGACCGTACGGCGTGTTGTTGGCCTTCTCGACCGCCTCCGCCGGCGTGCGGAACGTCAGCACCGACAGCACCGGTCCGAAGATCTCCTCCCGCGCGATGCGGTGGGTCTGGGAGACGCCGGTGAAGAGCGTGGGGGCGAACCAGAAGCCCCGCGCCGGCAGCTCGCACGGCGGGGACCAGCGCTGCGCCCCTTCCGCCTCCCCGGCGGCCGACAGGGCGCGGATCTTCTCCAGTTGCGCGGCCGAGTTGATCGCCCCGATGTCGGTGTTCTTGTCCAGCGGATCGCCCACCCGCAGCGTCGCCATCCGCCGCTTGAGGCGCTCGAGGAGTTCGTCGGCGATCGACTCCTGGACGAGCAGCCGGGAGCCGGCGCAGCAGACGTGACCCTGATTGAAGAAGATGCCGTTGACGATGCCCTCGACCGCCTGGTCGAGCGGGGCGTCGTCGAAGACGATGTTCGCCGCCTTGCCGCCGAGCTCGAGGGTGAGCCGCTTGCGCGTGCCCGCGACCGTCCGGGCGATCTGCCGGCCCACCTCGGTCGACCCGGTGAACGCGACCTTGTCGACGTCCGGATGGGCCACCAGCGCGGCGCCGGTCGCGCCGCCCCCGGTCACGATGTTCACCACCCCGGGCGGCAGGTCGGCCTGCTGGCAGATCTGGGCGAAGTGCAGCGCGGTCAGCGGCGTGGTCTCGGCCGGCTTGAGCACCACGGTGTTGCCGGCGGCCAGGGCCGGGGCGATCTTCCAGGCCAGCATGAGCAGCGGGAAGTTCCACGGGATCACCTGGCCGGCCACGCCGAGCGGCTTCGGGTCGGGGCCGAACCCGGCGTAGGCCAGCTTGTCGGCCCAGCCCGCGTAGTAGAAGAAGTGGGCGGCGACCAGCGGGAGGTCGACGTCACGGGACTCCTTGATCGGTTTACCGTTGTCGATTGACTCGAGCACCGCCAGTTCCCGCGACCGCTCCTGGATGATGCGGGCGATCCGGAACAGGTACTTGGCCCGGTCGGACCCGCGCATCGGGCCCCACACGGTCTCGTACGCCTGGCGCGCCGCGCGGACGGCAACGTCCACATCGGAGGCATCCGCCTCGGCGACCTCGGCCAGCACCTCCTCGTTGGCCGGGTTGACGGTCTTACGGCATTCGCCGGAGCGGGGGTCGGTGAACTCGCCGTTGATGAACAGCCCGTACGTGGGCTGTATGTCCACAATGGAGCGTGATTCCGGGGCAGGAGCGTAGTCGAAGACAGCCATGGGTCAGTCCAGCGTCACGTAGTCGGGACCCGAGTAGGCCCCGCTGGCCAGCTTCTGTCGCTGCAGCAGCAGGTCGTTGAGCAGGGTCGAGGCGCCGAACCGGAACCAGCGCGGGTCGAGCCACGCGTCGCCGACGGTCTCGTTGACGATCACCAGGTAGGAGATCGCGTCCTTGCTGGTCCGGATGCCGCCGGCCGGCTTGACGCCGACCCGCCGCCCCGTCATCGCGAAGAAGTCCCGCACCGCCTCGAGCATGATCAGGGTCACGGGCGGAGTCGCCGCCGGCTGCACCTTGCCGGTCGAGGTCTTGATGAAGTCGGCCCCGGCCAGCATGGCGAGCCAGCTCGCCCGGCGCACGTTGTCGTACGTGGCCAACTCGCCCGTCTCGAGGATCACCTTGAGGTGGGCGTCCCCGCACGCCTGCTTGACCGCGACGATCTCGTCGTAGACCTCGCGATACCGGCCGGCCAGGAACGCGCCCCGATTGATGACCATGTCGATCTCGTCGGCCCCGGCGGCGACCGCGGCCCGGGTGTCCTCGAGCTTCACCGACAGCGGCGCCTGGCCGGAGGGGAAGGCGGTCGCGACGCTGGCCACGTGGATGCCGGTGCCGGCCAGTTCGGCGGCCGTCGTGGCGACCATCGAGGGATAGACACAGATGGCGGCCACGGGCGGGCAGGTCGGGTCGGTCGGGTCGGGGCGGCGGGCCTTGGCGCACAGGTTGCGCACCTTGCCCGGCGTGTCGGCCCCCTCCAGCGTGGTCAGGTCGACCATCCGGATCGCCAGGTCGATGGCAAAGGCCTTGGCCGTGGTCTTGATGGAGCGGGTGCGCAGGGCGGCCGCCCGGGCATCCGCGCCGACCTGGTCCACCCCGGGCAGCCCGTGCAGGAAGGCTCGCAACGAGGCGTCGGACGCGGCGACGTCGGCGAGCGTGTCGGAGAGCGGCGCCGTCGCGGTCATGCTCGGCAGTCTACGCCCGCCGCCCGCCGGGTCCCGGCGCCGACGGATCTTGGGCGGAGGCACGCTGGCCGGCCGCGCTATCCCGGCTCCGGGGCCCGGACCGGTACTGTGACGGGCGTGGACAGTGACTCCTCCCAGCCACGGCGACGCATGCCGGTGCTCGTCGTCGACCACCCCCTCGCCCGCACCCGGCTGACGGCGCTGCGCGACGAGCGTACGGACTCCTGGGCGTTCCGGGCGGCGCTGCACGAGCTGACCACGATGCTGGTCTACGAGGCCACCCGGGACACCGAGGTGGAGACGTACCCCATCACCACCCCGGTCGCGCCGACGGTCGGGTACCGGGTGGCGCACCCACCGCTGCTGGTGCCGGTGCTGCGGGCCGGGCTCGGCATGTCCGACGCCGCGCTGGCGCTGCTGCCCGAGTCGTCGATGGGCTTCGTCGGTCTGGCCCGCGACGAGGAGACGTTCCTGCCGCGGGCCTACCTGGAGTCGTTGCCGACCGATCTCACCGGCCGGTCGGTCATCGTGCTCGACCCCATGCTCGCCACCGGTGGCTCGCTGGAGCACTGCGTCCGGCTCATCGCCTCCCGGGGCTGCCAGGACATCACGGTGATCTGCGTCATCGCCGCGCCCGAGGGCATCGCCCGGCTGGAAGCAGCCGACCTGCCCATCCGCCTGGTCACCGCGGCGATCGACGAGAAGCTCAACGAGCGCGCCTTCATCGTGCCCGGCCTGGGCGACGCCGGTGATCGCCAGTTCGGCGGCATGCCGCGCTTCGCGGAGTAGCCGGGCTTCGCCGACCGAGGGGTGAGCGCGCGAAGCGCCTACAGGCCGAGCATCGTCGCGATCTCGGTGCCGAGGGCGGCGAGGGCGGCCCGGGCCCGGTCGCGGGCGGCCGCCACGTCGTCGCCGACTACCGGCTCCTGGACCTCCAGGTAGATCTTGAGCTTCGGCTCGGTGCCGCTCGGCCGCACCACGACCCGGGCAGCCGACGTCCGGAACGTGAGCACGTCCGCGTCGGGGGCCCGGTCCTCGGCCGAGACGACCGGCTCGTCCAGCAGCGCGGCCGGCGGCTTGGCCCGTAGCCGGGCCATCATCTCGGTGATGCTGCCCAGCGACTGGACGCGCACCGAGATCTGGTCGGTCGCGTAGACGCCGAACTCGCGGGCCAGGTCGTCCAGCCGGTCGGCGAGCGTACGCCCCTGGGCCTTGAGTCCGGCGGCCAGCTCGGCCACGAGCAGGGCCGCGGTGATGCCGTCCTTGTCCCGTACGTGGTGCGGCGCCACGCAGTAGCCCAACGCCTCCTCGTACCCGAAGGCCAGCCGGTGCGGGTCGGCCCGCACGATCCACTTGAACCCGGTCAGGGTCTCGGCGTAGTCGACCCGGCGGGCCTTCGTCAGGGCCCGCAGCATCGAGGACGAGACGATCGTCGTGGCGTAACAGCCGGAGACCCCGCGGCGCATCAGGTGGTCGGCCAGCAGCACCCCGACCTCGTCGCCGTGCAGCCGCCGCCATCCGGTCCCGTCGGGGATGGCGACGGCGCACCGGTCCGCGTCGGGGTCGTTGGCGATCGCGATGTCCGCGTCGACCTGCACGGCCGTGCGTAGGACCAGGTCCATGGCCCCGGGCTCCTCCGGGTTGGGGAAGGCCACCGTGGGAAAGTCGGGGTTCGGCTCGGCCTGCTCGGCGACGACCGCCAGCGGGGCGAATCCCGCGCGGGCGAAGGTGGCGCGCACGACGGCGGCCCCGACGCCGTGCAGGGGTGTGTACGCCACCGTGAGCGCGGCCCGCTGCTCCGGCGCGACCGTGCCGGCGTCGAGCACGGCCACGGCGCGCTCCACATAGGAGTCCACAATGGACTCGTCCAGTGTGGAGTAGTTGCCGCCGAGCGGCACGGCCGACAGCGGGCCGACGGCGCGGATGGCTGCCTCGATGCCGGTGTCGGCCGGCGGCACGATCTGGGCGCCGTCCCCGCCCGGGCCGCCCAGGCCGGCCCCGAGGTAGACCTTGTACCCGTTGTCCTGGGGCGGGTTGTGGCTGGCGGTGACCATCACGCCCGCGCAGGCGTCGAGCAGCCGCACGGCGTGGGCGAGCACCGGCGTGGGCAGGGCCCGGGGCAGCAGCAGGGCCGACCGTCCGGCGCCGGCGGCGACCCGCGCGGTTTCCTCGGCGAAGGCGCGCGACTGGTGCCGGCCGTCGTAGCCGATCACCAGCGGCCGGTGGCCGTCCCGTTCGCGCAGCCAGGCGACCAGCCCGGCCGCGGCCTGCCGGACGACCGCGAGGTTCATCCCGTTCGGCCCGGCCCGCATCGGACCCCGCAGCCCGGCGGTACCGAAGGTCAGGGTGCCGGCGAACCGGTCGGCGAGCTCGGCGGCCGTGCCGGGCAGGCCGTCGATCAGGCCGCGCAGTTCGGCCTGCGAGGCGGGATCGGGATCGTCGGCCACCCACTGCTCGGCCCGCTGCCGCAACGGCTCGAGGTCGGCGACCGATCCATCGTCCACTACGCGGCCATGGTCTTGCCCGGACTCGTCCACGCGGTAATTCTGCGCGATCCGGCCTCGGGCGGAATCGGCGGCCGGAGGAGGCGACTACCGGAGGGCGATGACGGGCGGGGCGATCACAGGAACTGGAACGAGCGGACCATCTCGTCGTAGATGGCCCGGCTGGCCGCGAAGTCCGTCTGGTCCGTGGTGAGGAAGAGGTGGTAGGCGGTCCCGTCCCGGACCACAGCCCGCCAGATGCCGTGCCGCTGGGCGTCACCCTCGCCGCAGAGGTACTCCAGCTCCGCCCCCACCAGGCCGGCCAGCGACGCTTCGACCAGTCTCACTGGGATGAACGGGGCCGGGCACACGGCCGGGTCCTGCAGACGTACCTGCGCGCCTTGGAGCAGGACCATGGCGGTGGTGTCGGTCGGCTCCACCGTGATGCGGACCCAGCGGGTGCTGTTCGGGTCGCGGTAGTCCACGGAGGGGTCGGCGTCCGTACGCTCCCAGCCGGCCGGGACGTTGAGCGCGATGCCGCGGTCGCGGTACTCCTGCGTCTGGATCGCCGTGTTCGGGGACCCCGGCGGTACCGGGTCGCCGCCGAACGCCCCCATCCAGGCCGCGATCACGATCGCGAGCAGGATCGTCACCAGCCCGGCCGCCACGATGACCCGGGGCCGGTTGCGCGGGGCGAGGGCCTCGCGTCGCAGGTTGCGCAGCTCCTTGGCGATCTTGGCGGTGACCTGCGACGTACGCGAGGGCGCCCGCCGCCGGCCCACGTGCTCCCGCCGGGCGGTCGTCTCGCCCAGCCGGGCCCGGGAGCCCCGGCCGGCGCTGTGCCGGGGGCCACCGCTCCTCGGCGGGGCCCCGCCCCAGCTCGCGCCGCCGGCCCAGCTCGGCCGTTCGGCCCGGGAGGGGGAGTCCCACCAGACGTCGCGCGGCCCGGCGTCGACCGGCTGGCGCGGGCGCTGACCACCCGGCGCATCGCTGGTGACCGGAATCGTCCGCGTGATGTCCTCGTCGGTCAGCCGGTCGGGCGCCTCCGGCGGGAGCCCGGCGGATTCGCGGAGCCGGGCGAGCTGCTGGTCGAGCGGTTCGTTCGGGTCGAGCATGGCTCGGCCCCCCACCGCGCTCTGCCGGATCGCGGGCGGGGACTCCGCGGGCGGGCGTCCGGCGGTTCCCGGCTCGGAGGCCGGCCGCGGCACCGGCTTGCGGGCCGGGGCGAGCGGGCCGGCGAGCAGCTCGCGCAGCGCGGTGCGGGCCTGCTCCACGGTCCAGCGGCGTTCCGGCTCCTTCTCCAGCAGACCCCACAGCACCGGCTTGAGCGGCCCGGCGAGCCGCGCGGGCCGCGGCGCCTCCTCGACGACCGCCCGCATGGTCTCGAACGGGTCCCCCCGGTCGAACGGCGGCCCGCCCTCGACCGCGGTGTAGAGCGTCACGCCGAGGGAGAACAGGTCGCTGGGCGGCCCGAACGGACCCCCGACGGCGCGCTCGGGCGAGATGAAGTGGGGTGAGCCCAGCACCATGCCCGGCGTGGTGAGCTTGCTCTCGGCGGGCAGCCGGGCGACGCCGAAGTCGGTGAGCACGCAGCGGCCGTCGTCGCAGATCAGCACGTTGGCCGGCTTCACGTCCCGGTGCAGCACGCCGGCCGCGTGGGCCACCTCGAGGGCACCCAGCATGGCGATGCCGATCTTGGCCACCGCCCGCGGCGGCAGGGGGCCGTCGTCGATGACCATGTCGGCGAGGCTGCGGGCCTCGAGCAGCTCCATCACGATCCACGGCCGGTTGGCGTCGGTGACGACGTCGTAGACCTGCACCACGCTCGGGTGGGCCAGGGCAGCGGCCGCCCGCGCCTCCCGCATGGTCCGCTCGCAGAGCGCGTCCTTCTCGTGCTGCGGCATCGTGGGCGGAAGGATGACCTCCTTCACCGCCACGTCGCGGTGCAGGAGCGTGTCGGTGGCGCGCCAGACCGTACCCATGCCACCGTGACCGATCGCTGCGATCAACTCGTACCGCCCGCCGATCACGGTGCCCGGGGTGGCCCGGTCGTCGGTTGGTGGGTTGCCGGGCGAGGACTGCTCGCGCCACGGGCTCTTCGTCGTCACCGGCTCGCGTCACTCCAGCGGTCGTGGCGGGGTCTCCGCCCGGGTCGGGTGGCCAGACCTATCTTGCGTGACGACGCGGCAGGGGGAAAGTCGAGGGCTGTGCGACGGTGGGCCAAGCGGCCCGATCGGCCCGCGCCCGGCCCGGGGAGAGGATGATTCGACTGTGACCAATGTGCCGGCCGGTCCCGGCGGGGCGGGACCCTCCGATGACCCGGGGTGGCTGCGGGCTCGCCTCACCGACTGGCTGGCCCGCCACGAGGCCGAGCTGGTCGGGCTGCGCCGGAACATCCACGCCCACCCCGAGCTGTCCGGCCAGGAACGTGCCACCGCCGCGCTGGTCGCCGAGCGGCTGCGCGCGGCCGGCCTGCAGCCGCGGTTGTTGCCCGAGCACAACGGCGTGATCTGCGACGTCGGTACGGGCGAGCGGGTGGTGGCGCTGCGGGCCGACCTGGACGCGCTGCCGCTGCCGGACATCAAGGACGTGCCGTACCGCTCCACGGTGGCCAACGTCTGCCACGCGTGCGGCCACGACGTGCACACGACGATCCTCGTGGGCGTCGGGCGGGTGCTGGCCGAGCTGGACCGAGCCGGGGCGCTCCCGGGCCGGGTGCGGCTGATCTTCCAGCCGAGCGAGGAGCGGCCTCCGGCCGGTGCGCCCACGGTCATCGCGGCGGGCGGGCTCACCGACGTGCGGGCGATCTTCGCGCTGCACTGCTACCCGCACCTGCCGGCCGGTCACGCCGCCGTACGGACCGGTCCGATCACGGCCGCCGCCGACATGATCGAGGTCCGGCTCTCCGGCCCGGGTGGGCACACGGCCCGGCCGCACCTCACGGTCGACCTCGCGTACGCGCTCGGCCGGATCGTGGTGGAGGTGCCGGCGTTGCTCAGCCGGCGGCTCGACCCGCGGGCCGGCGCGAGCGTGGTCTTCGGCGCGGTCCACGTTGGAGAGACGTACAACGTCATCGCCACCGAGGGGTACGCCCGGGGGACCGTACGCGTGCTCAGCCCCGATGGCTGGCGGGTGCTGCCCGACCTGGTGCCCCACCTGGTGCGCGAGGTGGCGGCCGGCACCGGGGCCGAGGTGCACGTCGAGTACGTCCGCGGCGTGCCGCCCGTGGTCAACGACCGGGCGACCACGGCCATCGTCGAGGCCGCCGCACGCGAGGCCCTCGGCCCCGACCGAGTGGTCGAGGCCGAGGTATCGATGGGCGGCGAGGACTTCGCCTTCTACCTGCAGCACGTGCCCGGCACGATGGTCCGGCTCGGGGTGGGCCGGCCCGGCGCGGCCGAGGTGGTGGACATCCACCAGCCCGCCTTCGACGTGGACGAGTCGGCCATCGGACACGGCGTGCGGATCATGGTCCACACCGCGCTCGCCGCCCTGGCCGCCGACCGGTGAGGCCGCAGCCGCCTACGGGGTCGGACGCGGACGCCGGCGACGGCGCCGCCGGACGGCCAGCACGATCGCGAGCGTCGGCAGGCCGAACACCACGGCCCAGGGCAGCAGCCATCCGGCCAGGGTCAGCAGGATCTCGACCGAGGCGAGCATGCCGGCCCAGCCGGCCCGGAGCCCGGCCACGAAGCCGGTCGCCGGCTCCTCCTCGGTCTCGCCGGACGGTCCGCGCAGGACGAGCGTGATGGTGGCCAGGTCCACCAACCCGGCCATCCTCGCCCGGCGTTGGACCAGCGAGTCGAGGTCGGCCTGCCGCCGGGTGAGCTCGCTCTCCAGCGACACGATCTCCGCGATCGTCTCGGCCCGGGCCAGCAGCTCGCGCACACGGTCGACGCTCGCCTGCTGGGTGGCGATCCGGGCATCCAGGTCGACCAGTTGCTCGGTCACGTCCTGGGCCTGCACCTGCCGGTTCTGTTCGGTGCCGAGGCGGGCGAGTCTGTCGAGGGTGGAGGAGAACCGGTCGGCGGGCACGCGGAAGACCAGCGTCGCCTGTGATCGCTCGTTGTCGATGGTGCGGTTGTCCCCGGCGACGATGCCGCCGAGTCCGACGACCGCGGCGATCGCCTCGTCGGCCGCCGCCGCCACCGACTCCACCTCCACGGTGATGGATCCCGTGTAGATCAGCGCCCGTTCCTGCAGCGGGGCGGGCGCGTCGGAGTCCGAACCGGCGTCCATTCCGGCGTCCACACCGACGCCGGCGCCGCCCTCCACCATGCCGGGCACGGGGGCCTCGGCGGGCGCTCCGTCGGGGGCGGATCCCGCATCCGCGGCACAGCCGGTCAGGCCGAGCACACCGATGAGAAGGGCGATTCCGGCGGCGGCTGCTCGGCCGAATGTGGGGGCGGACGCCGGGCGGCGGCGAGGGGACGTGGCCATGGGGACTCCTTCAGCGCGAGGTGGCCGGAAAGGTATCGCGTTCGATTCCGATTGGCGGCCACAGGTTCCGCTGACTCGATGTCGGAAAGAATCCACAGTGGTAACAAATCAACCAGGCTCAGCCGTCCGTTGATTCCGTTGTCCAAGGCGCCAAGGCACAATCCACGCCATGACGCCCGATATGGCCGCTGCGGCGATCGCCCAGCTGTCGGAACGAGTGGAGGCCGCCTGGTCGACCGACCAGCGAACCCTGCACCGGGCGCGCGAACTGCGGCTGTCGGCCTGGGCCTTCGCGGTGGCCGGCCGCGGGGGCGTGCTCGGCGATGACGTGGATCCCGAGACGGTCGTGGCGGCGCTCGGCCTGATCGCGCCGGAGGCGCTCCGAGCCGGGTGGGAGGCGGCCGAACGGGTCGGGCCGGCCGCCGTCGCGGTGGCCCGTCTGGCCGAGTGCGCGGCCTGGGGCGAGCGGCGGCTCGCCGAGGTGGTGGACGGCCGTCTGGTCGAGTTGCTCGATCGCGTGGTCACCAGCGCCGATGCGACCGCGATGCCGATCTTCGCGGCGACCCGGCGGCTGATCCGGACGACCGACGTCGATGGTGACGGGGCACGGGTGGCGCTCGCCCTGCACGCGCTCAGCGAGTTCCGGACCGCGGCGCTGCTGCTGGGGAGCCGGGCCGCGGGCCTGGAGCCGGTGGAGCTGTTGATCGCCGGGCCCGAGGGCGAGCAGGAGGCGCTCACGTTCGGCTGGTCGCCGCCGTTCCCGTCCCGGCTGTCCGTTCTGCGCCGGTACGCCCTGGCCACCGCGCTGGCCGACCGCATGATGGGTCGGGCGCTGACCGAGTTGACGCCGGCCGACCGGGTGGAGCTGGTCACTCGCCTCACCGCGGTCGGGCGGGCGACCGAGGCGGTGTGACCACCGCCAGCGGCCATCCGGGTGTACGGTCACCGGACGTACGGTCAGCGAAGGGACGATCGCGCAGCGTACGGTGTGCAGCCCAGACGGTCGCTGGGCGTTCGGTCAGGTGCCGTCAGTCGAGGGTGTCCGTCCGGGTGGGACGCAGGCGGATCGCCTCGATGTAGTCGTCGGGGGCACCGGCCTTCCGGGCCGCGTTGGCGAGCTCGTTGATCAGCCACGCCGTCGGCAGGCCACCCTCGTACCCGTCGAAGACGTAAACCCACGAGGTGACCTCGCCGTCCAGGGTCACCACCCGGACGTGCAGCTTGCGGTAGGTGCCGGCGACGGCGCCCTCGATTTCGTCGAGCACCGCCTCGTCTTGGGCGTCCACATCGTACAGAGCGACGAAGACGCGGT
>Ga0065720_1020315_pt1 | contig 15266 bp, 13 predicted proteins | sample Thericmetagenome_FD_59107 | JGI IMG/M metagenome (GOLD analysis project Ga0065720, IMG submission 59107) | Thermophilic microbial communities from the Joint Bioenergy Institute, California, USA of rice/straw/compost enrichment - eDNA_2 v2... | ecosystem: Engineered > Solid waste > Grass >... | reverse complement strand
GTTAGGATATGACGTTATGGTAAAAGAACGGGAGCAAACCGCATAATCCCCTATCATTTTCCAATTTGAAGCGATGTAACGGTGGGTTGGCCTTTTTGTGCTTTTTAGCGACTATTATTTTCGGGATAGAAGGACAGTTTTCTCTCAAACATTGAATTCTCTTGAAGTGCGAACCTCCCAGACTTTTTATGTTCGCTTGGGGTTCGCACTCATTCAAACAACAACAGCCCCTCTGGATCATAATTCGGTTTGGCTCCGATATGTTCGACTTTTCTCTTCCATTTACTTCCAAGCATATAAAACCTCAAGCTATCGCGCTCCTCATCAATGACTTTAACCAGTCTGGTCTTTAACTGTTTGAACTGCAACGGATCAACCAAACATTCGAACACCGAGTTTTGCACACGTTGTCCGTAGTTCACACAGATCTTCGCTACTTCACGAAGGCGCCGTTTGCCATCTGTTGTTGTCGTCTCCACATCGTAAGTTACAAGTACAAGCAATTGAGCTCCACCACCTTACTTCCACAAAAACGGCGGGTACGCATCCAAATCTCCTCGCACATACCTCGCCAACAGCAAAGCTTGGGCATAAGGCAATAGACCGACGGAAATCTTCTCTTCCAAAAAAGGATGCGTAATCTCCTCATGTTTGCGCTTCTGCCATGAAGCGATAAGCTCTTTTCGCAGCGCAGGTTTCAAAAGAATTGCACCGTTTTCTTTCTGAATGAACTGTTTCGGGTCAATCTGCTTGCGATTCACCATGCTTAAGATCAATCGGTCGACCAGATATCCGCGCAGTTCTTCCATCATATCCAAGGCCAGGCTTGGTCTGCCGGGACGATCACGATGCAAGAAACCAACTTGCGGATCAAGGCCCACGGATTCCAACGCCGACTGGACTTCGTTGCGCAAAATGCCGTACATGAACGATAACATGGCATTCACCCGGTCCAATGGCGGCCTCCGACTTCTGGTGCGAATATAGAAAGCCTCTTTGTTCACCAATATCAGTTCATCCAATGCTCGAAAATAACGCCGGGCAGCGTCACCTTCCAATCCGCGGATATCGTCAAGTGTTCCCAGCTTCATGACAACACCGAGATATCTCTTCAAGATTTCTGACTCTTGTTTGACTTTATCCGATTTTATAACCTCTTCGTGATCACGCAGACCGCGGTTCAAAATTGCCCTGGAATTGGCAACTTTGGCAAATATGAAAATCTTGGCAACTTCCACTGCCCCACTGCTATCTGCCATCTTGTATTGTTGCCTTCTTAACAAAACATTGCCTTTTACCGCACCCTGCACACGAGCAAGAAACTGTCCATTTTCCCGATGAAACGATATCGAAACTCCGCGCTCAGCACACAAGTGGATCAGTGCCGGACTTGCCCCCGTGTATCCAAACGTAATGATAGACTCAAGGTTATGTATTGGTACACGACCCACAGGGCGATCGTCCACTCTAATGACGACATTTTCACCATCACGGGCAAGATAACTGTTTGGATTTGTAACATACAACGTGTTCAACAGCTTACGCATGACCGATGCCTTCTTTCTCGACAGCAGTCATATACCGCCGCAGATATTCACTTGCCTGTCTGCCGGATAACTTGGGCTGGCAAATTTCATGCAGCGAGCAACGTGAACATTTTGAAGCCCACACTGCTTCGGGTGTACTACCCCGGCTAAATAACTCATGCATTTCATTCAATAGCAAAGTTGCTTGATTTCGAAGACCATCATGAAGATCAATCCGCTCGCGATGTCCAACCTCACCATAATATAGGGCGCCTTCCGGAATGTACGTTTCAAACATTTCCTCCAAGCACATAGCTTGTACACACAACTGCAACTCATCCCAAGTGTCTGGTTTTGGTTTTCCGCGCTTGTATTCAATGGGGTAAGGCTTCCACCTTCCCTTGCGCAAGGGGAGGGAGATCCCTCCCTCCCCTTCGGCGCAACGTCGGAATTCCACCACGTCCGCAACACCATAAACGCGTAACCGGTGTGATACAATCGGAACCGCCCGCGAGATGAGCCTGTCACCTCGCGTTTCTTTGATTATTGGATCATCCGCCTTCTCATGAAGCTGTTGTCCCTCAAACGTCAGTACATTGTCCGCCCATTGTTGTTCGATATGAATGAGTGCCCACTGACGTTTGCAGAAAGCGAAGTGTTGGATCCCGGAAAGCATCAAGTAGTCTTCTTCGTTATCTGCCATCAATGATCTCCACTTGCAACCCATCCAACGGTTGCACCACAAACTCATAGTCATTAAAGGATTTGGGCTCGGCGACACGTCTTTCCACCGTCAACGACCGGTGCACTTTCGCCGACGAATATTGTCCCAATTTCGAACGATGTGCCCACCAATACACTTTATGGACTTCCATGCTCCCTTCCGGGCGAGCAGACGAGGCGTCATTCTCAAACAACGTCGCGAGGGCTTGCTTGATCTTCTCCGCATCCTCGTTGGTAAATCCGGTCTTCTCCGCCAACTGGGGATTGATGCTTCCGTAGAACAGATAGACTCCCGAATCTACGCGATGCTTCATCCCCATCGTGTCAGAGCCCCTGGCCGTCCCAGGCTCGGAGTTGACGCTTTTGGTGATCTGTACACTGGTTATATCAATGGGATCTAAACTGGTTGCCGCATGGATGGAAACCGGTCCTCGGACGCCGATGGACACGCTGTCCCCTTTGAATGCAAACACCTGACCGAAACTGCGGACGTCAATCCACTTCGAGCATGCAATTGCGGCGAATTCATCCGGGGACGGTTTCTTCGATTTCATCAGCTTGGCCAGTTCTTCGACAGATTCCGCCCGTTCTCTCAGGCTGGTGAATCCGTCCACATTGCGGTCGTTGGACTGTACAAAGATGGTTTCACCCATATCCTGCAACCGATTGCGAATCTTGCGTTTCAGGGCTACGTCGGAAATCTCACCATACCCGTCGTAATTCTGGCGCGGCCGATTTCCGTTAAGAGGATCGCCATTCGGGTTAGCTTTTGTCACCGACAAGACCACAGCAAAATCGATCTTGTGATCAAGCGTTGTCATCGTTCATCACTCCTTGAACATTTTCCGTTTGACCCGACCCATTTTCTTTTCGCTTCTGATACAATGCATGCCGTTGACTGTAAAATCCGAGCAGATACAGATGGGACAACGGTTTGTTGTTGAACTCTTCCACCGGAATCCTGTCTGCTATTTCGTCAATAATTTTCGTCCAATAAGTTGCTTTCGCACCCAACTTGGCCTGGTATGGTTGAAGAGCCGATTGAATAGTGGCCCAAGTTCTTGCCGGATGGCGTGCGAACGCGTTCATATATCGGATGGCATTTGTCGCACGGTCTTCTTCCAACGCGGTCCGTTCGAGCACATCCGCCACGGCCAGCAATCTGCCGAACAGATAGTCCCTGTCATTCAGTCCCTCGTTGAGACCCACATTGAACCCTCCTTTGTGTTCTCGATTAATTAGAGCGCAAGCGATACTGAGCGTTTTCTCCCATTCCCAGGGCTCCATGGATGCCGGACTGGACGCGCGGCGAAACACACTGTCAAGAATGTCCCGGGGAATCCTTCTCCCGTCCACAATGCAAGGAATCATGCGTTCTACGAGTCCTTTGACAATCTCATCTTTCACCCTACTGCCGTATGCAGCGTAAGCAATGTCTTTCGTAGCGGGTGCACCAATGAACTTTACCCAATTCCCCGCCTCGTCTTTCCTATATTGATGGAGCCACATGCAGGTGGAGTGCCATTCCGCCAGCTTGTCCAAATACAAATCCTTGTCCATGTTTCGGTAATAAAGAACCGCCATCCGTCCCGTGGTGGCCGAATCGAGAATCATGATGTTGACATTGATTTCTTTCGAGCCGGTTATGCGGTTCCGATAACCGTCGAGCGCCTTTGCAACTTCGCGTGCGAAATCAGTGTGTACTTCCGAAATGATCTTCTGTTCCGCCGGTCTGGGGTCGATACTGTAAAAATCGTCTTCCGGTGACGGCACATTCGCCGCATCGTTCCCCCAGACGAGAAAAACGCGCTGTCCGATGATTTTGCCTTGCCGGTTGATCAGCCATTTCAACGCATTGTGCGCCTTCTGGGATACTTCATAGCTGATGATTGCCGCATCACGGCTTTCTTTGAATCTTCCCCTGAATGTAAACCCGCTGGTATCGTTTGCCGAAATCAGTTTCGCTTTATCTGCGGCATTGCGAATCTTGTTCGCATGACGCTCGGTGATTGGCAAACGTTGTCCGGTAACGTAGCATAGGTCTGCAACGCCAAGTTTTTCGTTGTAGTAATGAATGAACGAGTCATACATTTCGAGGTCTTCCCACACCGGAAGAAGCTGCTTGTCAGCTGATCTTACGGTAAATCGCACAAATGCGCTTTCGATATCACCGACCAGCACAGAGAACAATGGCGGTTTTTCGCCGTGCAGGCGTTCCGCACGCTCGTCCCACTTTTCGATAAGATGTTGATTCTCATCGAGGAATAAGATGCGCTCCCGGACCAAGTCACGGATTAGTGCACGTTTGCTCAAGTAGGCATAAATACTTCTGACTTTGGGCATTGCATGAGGCGATGAAGCCCAATCTTGCAGTTGCTGGATAAAAGCGCTGAATTGTTCCTCATTTCTGCGGGTGCCACCGTAAGCTGCATAGTCTCCCGCAACATAACCAAGTTTGTCGTGAAGGGGATAGGCGACCACTCCGCTGGTCCGACTGGCGGAATCTTCGGTGGTGGGAATGACAGTATTTGCTCTTCCTTTATCCACGACCTCGGCCGAATGGAATTCGCCGTCTTCCGTTACCCGGACCTCAATATGCGCGGTCTGTGTCGTATGCGAGATCGGCAGGAGCATATAGGATTGCTCATTCGCCTTGAGTTCGATTTTTCCGACACGGTCCAGGTTGGACTGATATGTCTCATACAAATTCAGCAGCCAGCTCATGAATACCCCCCCTCATCAATTTGGGCATACAGCTCGTCAACAGACGAAATCTTGCTGAAAGATTTGGGCTCCATCGTGGACAAAACTCGTACCTGATTGCACTCTTCCGGACGGATGAATTTGATAACGCCGTTTCTCATCACGGGTTGCCAAAGCCTGACTTCCAGTTGATTTCGGCCTGTCTCGTCTGGATAGCTGATACCGTGGACCATCGTCCCGAGATGGATGTCGCCGTAATTGTCGTAGAACCCCTTGCCTTCACCGAATACACAAGGTTCCACATAGCCTTGACATTCCCGGGTTCCGAGGAAAATGTCCCTTCTGCCACCCGTTTTGAGAGCCCGTTTCATGATGTTGTGGTGTTTGTTTTCGTTCCAGTCATGCTTCAGGTCCGGACGATATTGGTTGAACTCGAAATGAACTCGAACTTGGTAACAGACATCCCGCAGATAAGTGTAATTTGCGAGCGTATTCCCGCCACCGTATTCGATTGGCCGCACGCCTTTGGACTCCATACGAATGGGATTCATGATGCGAACTTCATCGACCAGTATTATCAAGGATGGTTTCCAATATATGGATTCCGCTATGCCTTTCAATGCACTGTATGTCGGGACCTGGTACGACAGTTTTTCACCCCCGATTTTTGTGAGTGGATCGGTAAAGAGGGCGTAAGGGCCATATACGACAAATTCAATACTGTTGCGCATGGTGCCACCTCCTTTATTGACGAATTTTGTCTATGTGCCATTAGTGTATAATATTGGAATCGAATGGTCAATAATTATTTTATACATAATACGAAATCATTTCTTATTTGACTTGATATGCTATAATTACGTGTCGTTGCTTCGCAACGCGGATTGAAAAGTACTTTGTATGAAATGGGAGCCTATCCAGACAGGATAGGTTTTCCCCATTTCTACAACATATACAAATCCCACTCACCGTCATTCTCCGGATTCACCCCGTACTCGAGGTCATAAGCTGTTTCCACCAGTGCATGGATTTTTCCGTCCACTAACGGCATCAATCCGTCATTCTTTGCCAGTTGGTCAAGTTCGTGTTTGTACAGATTGACCGTATACCGTTGAGCGCGGCGTATGAGATTGGAGAGTTCCGCAAAAGATATATCTCCATTAAGATGGGCTATGATCTCCTTCCCTTCCTCTCCATAAGGCACCAATACAGCGGTTGTCGGGCTGTCGATGACTTGAAAATGCTCGGCCGCCGTTCGCATGCTGCTTAAGTTGAAAAGTGGCGGTCTCACACCTTTGTTTTTGGCATAGGTCTGTGCCAACGAATCCGGTCCTGCATCGGGAATTAACAGACTGGTCATATCTCTGTGCAACATCGGAATGAAGTAGTTCAACTGATGCCGTAAATGATGATAGAAGTCCGCAAAGTACCTGCTAATCGCTGCATCGGAGAAAATATCCCCGCCGTACGCTGTTGGATCTCGTTTCATGTCGATTAACATAGTTCGTGTCAACGATTTACCGATTTTGATCTCGGGCAGTTTGTCCAAACGTTCCTCTGCATGATCAACGATATAGACTGGCCTGACGGGATCCTTGCCATGGCGGTTACAACGTCCCGCTGCCTGGGCAATGGAGTCGAGTCCCGCAAGGGAACGGATGACACAGTTAAAACTGATATCGACCCCTGCTTCGATCAACTGGGTGCTGACACAAATCAGCTTTTCGTCTCGCTCCAGCCGTTTCCGGATTTCCTGCAATATATCCGTTCGATGAGCCGCACACATTGAGGTGCTGAGATGATAGACGGAACATTCACCTTCCTCAAATCGAGCCTTAAGTTGCTGATAGAGCTTCTTTACAACAGTTCTGGTGTTCAATATAACAAGGATATTGGACATTTCCGCCACTTGTTCACGGACGAAGGATGCAAGTTTGTCTGTATCGAATGTCTCCTGTGAAGCCCGGTCAATAACATCCACACGCTTGAAAGCACATGTGATTTCTGGCGTGCGGGGAATTATTTCGGCTTTCGCCGGGATATTCAACTTGTGCTCAACATAATCAAGAGCCGGTTGAGTCGCTGTGCACAAAACAATACTCGACCCGCAGAAATCATTAAGGAAATTCAAAGCGCGATTGAATAGTGAAACGCAGTGCACCGGGACCTTCTGCACTTCATCGAACACAATGACTGATCGGGACAGATTGTGAAGCCTCCGAATGTTTCGACTGCCATACGCATAGAACACATTCAGAAACTGTACCATCGTTGTAAAAATAATCGGCGCATCCCAGTTGTCCTTCGCAAGCTTCAATCGCTGATTCGCATTCACCAAACCGTCTGCCCACTCGTCGTCGTGAGTATCGAGATCATCGATGACATTGGAATGATGCTCCAGAATCCTTTCATCATCCTGCAAAATTTGCCGAACTTCATCTGCATTTTGTTCAATGATGGTCGTGTAAGGAATAATGTAAATCACGCGATCTTTTTGATGATGTAACGCATGTCTTAGGCCATACCTCAAACTTGACAGCGTCTTGCCGCCCCCGGTCGGAATCGATAATTTGTATATGTTTGAAGGTTGTTCCGCGAAGCTGTCGCAAAAGTCAGACATCATTCGACGATAATGGTTGATCAATGATTCGTTTCCAGAATGTCGATTAAGTTCGGAAACTCTGTTTAGAAGTCTTTGGTAGTAGCCCGCAAAAAGATCTTTCCTGTCCGCTTCCGGAGACCAGGTTTTGTTCTCTTCGAACAAACGGGTGTCTGTCCGGTCAGCGTCAATCAACGAGCTAAACACGAATTTCGTCAGAAACATCAGTCGGCTGCGGCCGTCTTCAGAAGACGGTTTTGTCAGAAATTCTGCGAGTTCCCGGGCGGCCGACTCCGTATACCGACGGAATTGTTCCTTGTCCATCACAAGCCGATGGAAACATTCTTCAATATCAGCCAGATCATCAATATGCTTTTCTTGTATGCGCGCTAGGTAAGGGGATTCAGCATCCGGGCTTATGAAATCATGTAGATAGGCGTGGTGGGAGATAATTGCGTTACAAACAATTTCGGTCAACAAATAGAGGTTCTTATCACGGGGTCCGGACTTTATAAATCGATCCAGCAGTTGGCCGCCAGCTGTGGAATGATCCACGCTTCCACGCTTGGGAGGATTGTCAGGGTTTTGGGCGGCCGAAAGAATGTAGTTTGCGAATTTATCACTAAACTTGCCTGCATCATGCAATAGTCCGGCAAGTCCCGCTATATGCTTGACTCCAATTTTATCCCCAATCCACTCTGCAATCCGCTGAACGTTCCGGGAATGTTCTTCAACAGTCTGAATTTTACCATCACTTTGTCGAATGTGTGCAATAGACTGCAATAACAGCACCTCCGACTCAAAGTCAGATTGTATAGCGCTCCGGATTCATAGTTCTCATGTCCTAATATTGGATATTCGATATTGAAATTCCTTCTTTCTGGATATTAATTTCTGGTAAATTTGTTTGTGCGAACCTCAAGCACACATAAGATTGCCAGGAGGTTCGCACTCCTGGATAGATGCGGTAAAAAGAGTTATCTGGTCTGAAAAGTGACTGTAGGGGATCGTTGAATATAGCAGGTTCGCGAAAACCATCTGGAAAATGCTATAATAAAAGGGCGCAAAAGCGATACTGTCGCACCCCGCGCGGGTGCGTGGATTGAAAGGTTTGTCTTCGGCCGTCTTCCTCATATGGTGCCTGTCGCACCCCGCGCGGGTGCGTGGATTGAAAGATAGGCGTCGGCCTGCTCATTGTGGACGAATTGCCCGTCGCACCCCGCGCGGGTGCGTGGATTGAAAGTTCAATTCGGCGCTTATGATGGTCGGGCAGCAAGGTCGCACCCCGCGCGGGTGCGTGGATTGAAAGAACAGCGGATTCGGATATTCCGCAAAAGGTGACGTCGCACCCCGCGCGGGTGCGTGGATTGAAAGATGCGCGGTGGCGACAGCTTCCGCGTTTTTTATACGTCGCACCCCGCGCGGGTGCGTGGATTGAAAGATGACAAATGGTGCAACGTTATCTGATGAGCTATCTAAGTCGCACCCCGCGCGGGTGCGTGGATTGAAAGATCGACTTCGCGAGGATTTCTACCTCGTGGTGGAGTCGCACCCCGCGCGGGTGCGTGGATTGAAAGTCCCTAGCCCTGCTCCTCGTATTCGATCTTTCTGGTCGCACCCCGCGCGGGTGCGTGGATTGAAAGTTCCGAGACGCGAAAAAGGCCGGCTTCAAGCTTGTGGAGTCGCACCCCGCGCGGGTGCGTGGATTGAAAGCTCTCTGGCCGGTCCATCGAGACGGACCGGATGGAAGCGTCGCACCCCGCGCGGGTGCGTGGATTGAAAGTACATCACTCAACATATTCACCATACCATTTTCGTCGCACCCCGCGCGGGTGCGTGGATTGAAAGTTGAGCGTATTCCACCAGCCTTCGCCGCCGAACGACGTCGCACCCCGCGCGGGTGCGTGGATTGAAAGGAATTCGTCCAGCCAATCCGCCCGCGAGTACCAGTGTCGCACCCCGCGCGGGTGCGTGGATTGAAAGCTCTCTGGCCGGTCCATCGAGACGGACCGGATGGGTCGCACCCCGCGCGGGTGCGTGGATTGAAAGCTCTCTGGCCGGTCCATCGAGACGGACCGGATGGGTCGCACCCCGCGCGGGTGCGTGGATTGAAAGCGTTCTTCCTGACTCCATTATATCAAAAATATTGTGGTCGCACCCCGCGCGGGTGCGTGGATTGAAAGATCTGGCGTGGCCCGAGCCGCTCACGAACGAGCGCGGGTCGCACCCCGCGCGGGTGCGTGGATTGAAAGCCGTTCAGTTCAAGGTTACCAAAAGGATTGCTCCGACTGGTCGCACCCCGCGCGGGTGCGTGGATTGAAAGCTTCTTCATGATCCTTAATGATGGCGGCGACAATCTGGTCGCACCCCGCGCGGGTGCGTGGATTGAAAGCGCACACAATGGCGCAGGATGATGTTTCTGATTGTAGTCGCACCCCGCGCGGGTGCGTGGATTGAAAGACTCCACCGTCACCCCAATTTCGCGGAGGATGTCGCGTCGCACCCCGCGCGGGTGCGTGGATTGAAAGATCGAGATCAATCCGGATGTCGTCGCGGATTTTACGTCGCACCCCGCGCGGGTGCGTGGATTGAAAGTCCAAAATTGTCGGTCGTAATTTTGAAGATATTTGTCGCACCCCGCGCGGGTGCGTGGATTGAAAGTACTGTGATCGTCTTGCGTGGGCCATCCAAGCCAGGTCGCACCCCGCGCGGGTGCGTGGATTGAAAGAGGTTCGCATCGACAATTTCCGGCCGCTGTTTGCGTCGCACCCCGCGCGGGTGCGTGGATTGAAAGATCTTCGGTGAGCCCTTGCTCCAGCGCTCCCGTGTCGCACCCCGCGCGGGTGCGTGGATTGAAAGATACATCTCCAAGCTCTTATCGGAAAGAGCGAGCGTCGCACCCCGCGCGGGTGCGTGGATTGAAAGAGCTTACGCTTAGCCCGCTGTAAGAACACTTGTACGTCGCACCCCGCGCGGGTGCGTGGATTGAAAGAAAAAATGGTACCCGGTTCTTTCATAGTCGTCCCAATGTCGCACCCCGCGCGGGTGCGTGGATTGAAAGATATTCGGGGTTGTCCGGCAACAGGATCAGCATGTTGGTCGCACCCCGCGCGGGTGCGTGGATTGAAAGTCGAAGAGTTCGGATATTCGACATTCACGCTGGAGTCGCACCCCGCGCGGGTGCGTGGATTGAAAGAAGTACCAAACACACATTCGACGGGAGAAGCGCGAGTCGCACCCCGCGCGGGTGCGTGGATTGAAAGCTTGCTGATCGTCGCGAACGCCTTCAGCTGGGCCGTCGCACCCCGCGCGGGTGCGTGGATTGAAAGCCAACCTGAGAGCGCAGAAGACAAAAACACAAACTGGTCGCACCCCGCGCGGGTGCGTGGATTGAAAGGGTTTGGATGGGTGAAAAAATTGCCCACACGGGCGAGTCGCACCCCGCGCGGGTGCGTGGATTGAAAGGGTCGACGATGTGGTTGGCGACGGTCACGCCGTTGTCGCACCCCGCGCGGGTGCGTGGATTGAAAGACTGAGGCGCGCAGTTCGGCGTCCCGCCCCACCGTCGTCGCACCCAGCGCGGGTGCGTGGATTGAAAGGCCGAATCCGAGACAGTACAGCCGCGTGCACAGCGTCGCACCCCGCGCGGGTGCGTGGATTGAAAGATCGAAGTCCCAATGCCGATCATAAATCTCCTCGTCGCACCCCGCGCGGGTGCGTGGATTGAAAGATACACACTCGCCTCATCGGCGACCGCCACCAGCTCCGTCGCACCCCGCGCGGGTGCGTGGATTGAAAGCTTGAGTTTGTCCTGCACTTTTATCTCCGCCGCCAGAGTCGCACCCCGCGCGGGTGCGTGGATTGAAAGGCGAACACGCTGTCGAACGACATCCGCGCGCTGATCAGTCGCACCCCGCGCGGGTGCGTGGATTGAAAGGATATACTCCATGATGGCAACGGAGCCATATATCGTCGCACCCCGCGCGGGTGCGTGGATTGAAAGTCATGTTGGCTGAAATTCGCCACGTCTGCAACTGGTCGCACCCCGCGCGGGTGCGTGGATTGAAAGATTCAGCAGCTTCGGGACTTGCAGGCGTATGAGCAAGAGTCGCACCCCGCGCGGGTGCGTGGATTGAAAGTCCTCCTGACCTTGCCGGTGCAGCCGCTTCTGCGCCTGGTTGCACCCCGCGCGGGTGCGTGGATTGAAAGATCTATGGAAATGTCGCTGGAAATGAACACTTTGCGGGTCGCACCCCGCGCGGGTGCGTGGATTGAAAGCTCATGCTCAAGGCAATAACAGCGTCTGCGGTTGAGTCGCACCCCGCGCGGGTGCGTGGATTGAAAGGCCATTTTCGTCACGTTCGACTTTGTATCTGACCCCAGTCGCACCCCGCGCGGGTGCGTGGATTGAAAGAGCAGGTCCGATACGCGCAGACCGCAATGGATACCGTCGCACCCCGCGCGGGTGCGTGGATTGAAAGTCAAACTCGATTTCCTCTCCGACTTCGATCTCGAAGTCGCACCCCGCGCGGGTGCGTGGATTGAAAGCTGTCACAAAGTCAATGACGATGAACGCCATAAGTGCAGTCGCACCCCGCGCGGGTGCGTGGATTGAAAGGGCAGATGGACGCGGAAGATCAAAAGCGGTCGCTTGTCGCACCCCGCGCGGGTGCGTGGATTGAAAGTTTCCGGCCATCATGGCCCGGTACTCTTCGACCGTCAGTCGCACCCCGCGCGGGTGCGTGGATTGAAAGAAACCAAAACACCACTTGTTTGCCAGTTTCCTTAACGTCGCACCCCGCGCGGGTGCGTGGATTGAAAGACCAAATGTCATATCTCCACTCGTATTCCTCAATCGTCGCACCCCGCGCGGGTGCGTGGATTGAAAGACATCCGGATCCATTTGGAACGTCTGCACCGCGGCGCGTCGCACCCCGCGCGGGTGCGTGGATTGAAAGTCCTCCACCATGCCTACAGCGTCGTTAATGTTGCACGGAGTCGCACCCCGCGCGGGTGCGTGGATTGAAAGGATTCGTTTCATGTTTCCTTTACCTCCCGACGCCCCGTCGCACCCCGCGCGGGTGCGTGGATTGAAAGGGGGAACATCTTCCTTCTGGCCGACGCCCTCCGCTGTCGCACCCCGCGCGGGTGCGTGGATTGAAAGAAAACACCTCCCACAACAAATAAGGCCCCGCCTATTGTCGCACCCCGCGCGGGTGCGTGGATTGAAAGAGTTACCGAGAGAAGTCATAAAGGAATTAAAGAAATGTCGCACCCCGCGCGAGTGCGTGGATTGAAAGAAGATTCAGCAGAAGTTTTTCCCGCATTGCTCCATGTCGCACCCCGCGCGGGTGCGTGGATTGAAAGCAGAAGCTTCGCAGCCTTTCCGGCGTTGTCGATCTCGTCGCACCCCGCGCGGGTGCGTGGATTGAAAGATCGCCGGGGCGAACGGCGCCAGCGTCTACGTCGGCAAGTCGCACCCCGCGCGGGTGCGTGGATTGAAAGCGTTGCAACGGCTCCAGCGGTTTCCCCGGCGCCTTCGTCGCACCCCGCGCGGGTGCGTGGATTGAAAGATCGCGGCCTGCTTCTGCCGAACCGCGCGCTCCAGAGTCGCACCCCGCGCGGGTGCGTGGATTGAAAGCTTCCGCGGCCGGCGTGTTTGACGACACAAATCGTCGCACCCCGCGCGGGTGCGTGGATTGAAAGGCTTTACTGCGATGAAGTATTTTCGTTCCCTGTGCGTCGCACCCCGCGCGGGTGCGTGGATTGAAAGTTGACGTTACCGACCATCACGTATCCCTGAATAGTCGCACCCCGCGCGGGTGCGTGGATTGAAAGTGCGAACTCGTGCCACTCAGCGCCACGACCCGCGTTGCACCCCGCGCGGGTGCGTGGATTGAAAGTTCGGCTTCGGGACCGGGTTGAAGTGCGTCCCCATAGTCGCACCCCGCGCGGGTGCGTGGATTGAAAGGTCTCGATGGTCCCCATACCCTTTTACCTTTGACAGTCGCACCCCGCGCGGGTGCGTGGATTGAAAGATCTTTGAAAGGACGGCATTGATCCGTGCAGCGTCCTGTCGCACCCCGCGCGGGTGCGTGGATTGAAAGAACCGGGTCGACATCAACCGGATCAAGCAGTTCCTGGTCGCACCCCGCGCGGGTGCGTGGATTGAAAGTTCGAGAAATTCCGTACCTCGAAACCGGGATGACGGAGTCGCACCCCGCGCGGGTGCGTGGATTGAAAGAACGGCAATCGGAGGCACGTCATCATCCGCGATCGTCGCACCCCGCGCGGGTGCGTGGATTGAAAGGGTACGGTCGTTGATCTCAGGACTTTGACGTTGTTGGGTCGCACCCCGCGCGGGTGCGTGGATTGAAAGTTTCTGCGCTGAATGGGTTGCCAGCACCGCGACGCCGGTCGCACCCCGCGCGGGTGCGTGGATTGAAAGAGCAACCGGCGCGGGTGGATTTTATCAAGGCGAAGTCGCACCCCGCGCGGGTGCGTGGATTGAAAGATCAAGAACCGCACCAGCAACCGGTACCGGGGCCGTCGCACCCCGCGCGGGTGCGTGGATTGAAAGTCCGGGTCCGTACCTTCGGCCACGAGGAAGTTGTGTCGCACCCCGCGCGGGTGCGTGGATTGAAAGACCGCAAAGCCGGTGGACGTATCCGGTCATGATTCGGTCGCACCCCGCGCGGGTGCGTGGATTGAAAGATGTACAACCGATTCGCATCAGCTCCTCCGCTCCATGTCGCACCCCGCGCGGGTGCGTGGATTGAAAGCTGTTCGGCTTTCGTCTCCGGATCAGGCTGTACCGTCGCACCCCGCGCGGGTGCGTGGATTGAAAGCGGTGTCTTCGCCGCCCGGACACGGGCATATCGCGTCGCACCCCGCGCGGGTGCGTGGATTGAAAGATGTGCTGCCTGCGCGATTCGGACACTCGGAAATAGTCGCACCCCGCGCGGGTGCGTGGATTGAAAGTCACGCCGGTCGATGAAAAACTCGCCGAGAGGCAGTCGCACCCCGCGCGGGTGCGTGGATTGAAAGGCGCTCGCCTTGTCGTAGAAGCTGCCGAAGAGCGCCGTCGCACCCCGCGCGGGTGCGTGGATTGAAAGCATAAATAGACCACCGACGCGGGTCGGAAGCAACTTGTCGCACCCCGCGCGGGTGCGTGGATTGAAAGAGCTCTCGCAATTCTCGATTGGCAAGTCTTCCCAGCGTCGCACCCCACGCGGGTGCGTGGATTGAAAGACACACCACTGTGCCCATGCGGTCAGACAGTTCGGTCGCACCCCGCGCGGGTGCGTGGATTGAAAGAATCAAAACGGCTGGGAGTGGACGGAGCAAAAAGTGTCGCACCCCGCGCGGGTGCGTGGATTGAATGGATCGAAGGTAAGATCTTCGGTTCCGGTGATTTTTGTCGCACCCCGCGTGGGTGCGTGGATTAAGCCCCCCATTAACTGCAGGAAGCCTGCAACAACACGTTCAGTCGCAGGCCTTCCAATCTCCATTTTCATCATACTTTTTTCAATTTTTCAAATCAAAAGTTATTTTCATTCACCCCCCACAACCCCCCGGTTCACCAGACACCTCGGCACCCGCCCCGCCAGCCCGTCCAGCAGATTCTCCGCGGCGAGCTCGGCCATGCGGGTCCGGGTTCGGATTGAGGCGCTGCCGATATGGGGCAGGGCCGTCACATTGGGAAGCGACAGCAG